>Ga0307515_10007170_pt1 | contig 22110 bp, 9 predicted proteins | sample 17_EM_MG_FD_194513 | JGI IMG/M metagenome (GOLD analysis project Ga0307515, IMG submission 194513) | Populus trichocarpa ectomycorrhiza microbial communities from riparian zone in the Pacific Northwest, United States - 17_EM | ecosystem: Host-associated > Plants > Roots > Unclassified | place...
GATTATTATTTATTTTATTTGAGATAATTTATGAAATTATATTTTTTTTCAATTTCATTCTCATTCAACTTTTTAATTTGTAAGATTTGTTTCTCATTATTTTAATAAACTTGAAAAAAATAAAACAATAATAATTTATTTTCCAGCTCATTTTCCATGACATAACCAAATACTGGAAAGCATTTTCCAACTTATTTTTCATTACACTACCAAACATCGGAAAATAATTCACTTTCCCGGAATTCACTTTCCCGGAATTCACTTTTAAAAAAAAAAAAAACTTTCCAGCAAACAAACTGGCCTAATTTATCACTCCCTTTACATGCTTTCTTTATTTCCTAGCATCTTTTCTTTTCTATAATTTACTTATTTAATTGCTTTCTCTACTATGAAATTTAATATTTTTCTTTAGTGTTCTTTGCAAGTTCTATGCTTGATATGAACATAAATCTTCATGATTTGTTGCTCGATTTAAATTGTGTAGTTTAGATTGAGATAAATATCTCGTCTATTTAGATATGAAAACTTAATAATCTTTTGATTATTAATATTTTAAAATTCATGCTGACCTTTAATTTATGGTTTATGCGACCGATATGGATTCTTGGATTTATATCTTAATTTAGCTTTTGTGTCTAAATTCAATATTGTTGAGTATGATTTCTTTAAGATAATCATTTTTTTTTAGATTAATTTGCTAATCCTTGCTTATTTGGACTTATTATCTCTAGATTTTTTTAAAGATCCATGATCATGCTTGATCGTGAGGTAGTTGCTACTTTCTTGTGAGTCTTCCAGCTACTCGAAGGAAGGAAGACATTTATATTGGTAACATATAAATTGGGACGCCTGCTAGATCTAGTAATAGAGTCTTGTAAGAAGACAGCTGACCAACAAAAGGCAAGCATTACTAAAGAACAATATTGTGGGAAAACCCGTAAACTCCCGGTCTGAAAATCAGAAAACCAGTGTTCATTGTTAAATTCTAAAAAAAAAAACAAAATGATGATAATTAAGATGGAGAATTGTTATAAATTGGGATAAAAACTCTTAGTGATTTAATTTAATTTTGGGATGCAATAACATAACAAAAATTAGTACATAAAATGTTAATTAGTGATAAATCTCATAAATTTCCTGTAAACCCGAGAAATAATAATAATAATAATAATGTATGTGAAAAATATTTATGATTGAAGTTCTACGGAAATAAGTAGGTGTGACTGAGTGGTTAATAACACTAACTTAAGGTTTGGTGAGCTAAGATCAAGGTTTGAATCCTTGTATTATTAAATTTTATCTTTTAAGAAAATAAAATAATATTTAGAGATTGGTATTAGCTGGATTAAGAAAATAAAATAATATAATTTGTTCACTAACTACTTTCCACTTAACTATAACATATATTTAGTACTTGAGTGTTTTGTACTTGGGTGTGTGTGTGTGTATATATTTGGTAGATTGAGGAACAAAACTATGAGGTATATAAATGGAGGATATTTTTGTAAATTACATGAAATTATTTTTTATATATATTTAAGGCCCGTCGACCATAAAAGAAGAAAGAAAGCTTTCTTCTTCTTTGTTACTTACAACCTTCACTTCAAAGTGAGAGTTTAGAATGGTAGTTAGTGAAAGAAGTGAGAGAGACATTTTAAACAAAAAATAAAAGAGAGTTGAGGATTTGGAAAGTTGAAGACAGAATAATGAGAATTTTTGGAGAGGGATGAAAAATTTAAGAAATAATACCAAAGAAGGGGATTGAATAGCTTCAAACTAGATTGGTAAAGTGCCTACTAACTTAGTTCTTGTTGTTTTTCACGTCTACTTTCTTTAAAAGAGAAAGACATTTTCAATTGCTAATTATAGAATTCTAGTGCAAAATTAGGGAAAATGACTATTTTGATGTTAATTTCTTAAAATATCCTGAATTACGTACTAAAAAAAGTAAAATTATGAAGGTTATTGAAAAGAAATGTTGGGAAAAACATGTACCTAGGCCCAACTAGTAAGGGTATTGAATGAAGGTGAAAATCTTGTTTGAATTTCTTGTGAATTTATGTGTGCAGGAGCTATTTTGATGGCATAAATATGCATAGATAAAGATTGTTGTGACAACCATGAATTTGTATGTAAGAGTTATTTTGATGGCTAAAAATTATATGAACAAAGACTGTTGTGACGACTATGAATTTATGTGTATAAATATTGTTTTGATGGTTTAAATGTGTATGAATGAAGGTTGTTGTGACAACCATAAATTTGTGTATATATGGACTGTTTTGATGGCAAAAAGTTGTATGAACAAAGATTGTTGTGACAGCCATGAATTTGTATGTGTAGAGGCTGTTTTGATGGCCTAAACATGCATGACAAAGGCTATTGTGACATCTTTTGGATGTCCTTTGCCTTGTCTTCAAGGCTATGGATCGTTCACAATTGTTTGTGTTGATATAGAATAAAAATAAAATAAAATAAATTTTTTTTTCTAAGAACACATATCAGGTATAATTGATTAGGATTTTCTCATTTAAATTACAAGCTCTTGTGTCTAAGGCCGAACAAGAATCAAACCAAACTTGTTTCTTAGTGGCTACTAAGTCACTCAATTAACACATGTTACAAATCCCTTTAGCTTTTGATGGTACCGAGGAGAATGAGTAGGGTTTTAGAAAGAGTGTTCATTTACTTACATAAAAAAAAAATAGATTAAAATTTATCTAACATATCAGTTATGTGGTATTTATATATAAAAAAGTTATAGGTGTATTAAGACTATCAAATAAGAGTTTTAGATTAAATTGTTTTTCTCAACTTAATCCTATTAAATTTAGGCCCAATCACTTTTAACTAATGTCTATATAGATATTTATTAACATCTCCCACTTTATACGAGAAATGAAATGTGCGACTGAACAAGAAAAATATAGGTGATGAATGTTATATTAAGCCACCATTAAACTAATATAACAATAAAATTCAATAACTCATTTATACCCTTTTGAGATCAAATAGCTTTGACCCCTTTAAATAATATCAAAAAAGTCATGTGTACTTATGGTTATGTTGAATATTTTTATTTAATATAATTGCTATAATTGCTTGAGCAATAAGTCTAAAATCATTAGTGTGATTCAAAACAGTTCCTAGACATACTTTGTTGGACCATATGATTAATGATCCTTGGATAACATGTTAAAGTAGCAATATCAGTTAAATTGCATGGATCTTGTATATTTTCTAAGATTGATTTGAAAAATAGATATCATCCAATAAGAATAAAAAAGAAAGATAAATGGAAAACTCCCTTTAAAATTAAATATAATTTGTATAAATAGTTTGTTATGCCTTTTAAACATACTAATATTAACGGTAGGTAAGTTCATTGTAGTTTATTTTGATAATATTATAATTTATAGTAAGAATTTAAAAGAGCATGTTAAACATTTACGAATTAATTGGTTGTTTTGCAAAAATAATGTTTATTTACTAATATGAAAAAATAAGACTTTTACATGGAAAAAGTTGTATTTATTAGATATATTGTTAGTGCAAAAAATATTGAGAAAAATAAGAAAAATGTTAAGATTATCCAAGAATGACCTAAACCTATATCAACCATCAAGATAAAAAGTTTTCGTGGTTTAACTAATTATAGTAAACTCATTATAATTCATATAGATAGACTAGCACTAGCAAATTAGACACAACAAACAATTAGAAATATAAGACAAGCAATAATACATCTTATTTTAAATATGATGATTTGAAATGATAATATCGTTTTTATAACATAACTAATCGACTAGTTAAGATTCATAAGAATCATAATACCCATAGTTTTCATATACATATTATTTCAATTTTAGTATTACCATACTATTACAAGCACTTGTATCACATCATTATTGCCCACTACAACCACTATCACTCATCAATAAAATAAAAATCATAGTAATCCTTATCATATTTAGCATCACATTCATTGCGACCATGTCTTCATCATTAGCACCATTGCCATGCATGTTCTATGATATCACCATTTAATTATAATAAATAAATTACTAATATTTTTTTCATATTTTTAATTAATAATATATTATTATATTTCTTAGATCAATAGAAGATTATTTTTTTTCTTTTGTACATCTGTTAAAAAAATAATAAACATTTGCCAAAAAACATAAAACAAATTTTGTAAGAAAGAAAACCAAAATAGAAAGTGGTACCACAAGAGGCTCTTAACTTTCCCGTTGTTTTCTTTCTTTCTTTTTTCTTAAATGAATAACCGCTCAGGGAATATAAATGTACATTTCCAAAATCAACCATTTAACATTTTGATAGATCATAGTGTTGTGCAAATATCAGATTGCTACAGGATGGAGGAGAGCTGCTCGTTTAAATATTTGATAGTGGACTGCAAGTACCTGTCATCAGCACTAAGGCACAACCTAGCAGTTTCAATCAGCTTCCAGCAAACTTCTAATATATCCTGACATACCTGCACAAAACAAAAGGCAGGAGAGGAAAGGTCCAATGGAATGTTTGGTTAGTTAAGGCATCAAATTTTCAAATTGCAACACATGGAAAGCAAAGACTTTTTCTGCCAGTTGCTCAACAGGCTACTGGGGCATCACCTATATTTCCTTGGCTCCAGATTTGGGGAAGCTTTCACAGAGGGATTAGCTGTTTGGTAAACTTTTTGGGGTGCGACAAATCACCCATGAATTACAGCATATGCAAACTATTAAAATTGTAAATATTGGCTAGTTAAAAGGTGTGCGTCATACACATGATGAGCAGTGGGTCCTAAGCAATCTGATTCAAGATCCTACTCCAGCAAAAGAAAGTCCTTCTAAAGATTGACAGTTGGGGGAAAAGAAAGGGTATTTATAATTTATTTATATTTCAAAGAGGTCATTGGGGCAGAATAATTTGACGCTTTAAGATGAAAAAGTTACCTGAGTGCTCAAACATATATCCCCAAGATAAAACATGAGAATGGGGCAAACCATTTCCAGAAAAGATTTGTAATGGATAAATAGAAATTTTAGCTGGTCCTAACGGGTGCAAATGGCATGATGATTAGGCTGTTGGCATGGCAGGTTTAATGCCCATCCACTGGTGCATATTCTTTGCACTGATGGAAGATGACACAACCAATGTACCTCTCTCTATGATAGAAATGAATTGTGCAAATTCCGTTTTTCAAGATCAAACAATTATACTAAAATTAAGTCATCAAAAGATAACTGAGAAACATACCACAAAAGATGATGCGATGCAGTTGCAAGCTTCGAGTGCCATGGTTCCACGAGCAGCCTTAATTAGAATACATCACATCAGCATATGAGAAACATGGCCTATTACTGGCATGGTGGCATTACAACTCATTTGTTGAAAGCTTTGTTACCTTTGGTGGCTCTTGTTCAATGAAACTAATGAGATTCTGAAGAACACACTCAGACAATGCAGCAATTTCATGTGCATAGGACGGATCACCAAAGAATAACAGGTCATTGCCCATAATCTGAATAAACCAAACAGAAAATCATAGGAACTTTCAGATGTAAACCCAACTTGTAAAAGAAATTGCATGTGCATGCAACACTGGACTTGGATTGTTGCAAGAAACTCAGTATGAGACAAACCATAGGTAGCTATTAAAGGCAGCATAAACAACAATACTACTACTTTGCAGTAGCTGGGGGTTTCTTCCAAATTGCCTTTCATGAAATGTTTCATTTCATGCTTAATTAAACCCAAGGGAGAATGATGCTAGCAATATATGAACATATCTAATGCCAGAGCATATTCATTTTCATATATAATATCCCAGCTCATATCACATGGTTTTTAGTTTACTGCGGTTAGCTATCACTAAAAGATGTATATAAAATAAAAATTGTTGCCGACACAGAAATAATATTGAGAGTTGGAGCCAACCACCACCCGAAAATAGTAAGAAAATGGCATTTCAAATTTTTTAAAAAACTTAAACATGAAACCTTAAATTGGAAGAGAAGTAGAAGTACCTCCGCACAGTATGGATAGTATGGGAGCTTATCCTGAGAAAGTGTTGCCAACAACAAAATTATCCCACAAAATAACCTTATCTTCATTTTTGGAGTCATCCTACAACAACATTTCATGAAGATGAGGTTTGTTAAATTAAATTGGTAAATTTCAAAACTAAAGCAGTAACAGACAAGGCTTACCATGACTTGAAATAAATGAGAGAGAGAATGCTATTTGGAAATCTTGTGATGCCTTGGTCAGGATTACCTACAAATTAGAACAAATATACATGTATTAAAAACAAAGAAAAAAAGAGAGTTAAAGGAACAGTGTGACTCTGCAGAACATAAATCTTATACATGACAACTTGACAGCATGCCATAGAAGAAAGATTATTCTCATTCATTTTCTTAAGATGCTAAATCATTCTCAATCGAAGATAAACTCAAGCAGCACCAGGTTTGGTTTTACAGTTTCTGATTTTTTCAAAACATCTGTTTGATTTTTTTATTAAAATCCCAAGTAAAATATTGGGAATATCAAGCAGCAAAATCAGAATAACTAACCAAATTCAGGGCTATCTAATAAGCAGTTAACATGAAAAGAAGAGTTTTCCACAATGAACTAATGAAAATTCTGACCTCATTACAACAAAAGTTGGTTAAATACAGTATTCTCACACCTTTATTATCCTTTCTAAAGGCTTGTAGAAAAGAATACTTGTCTAAAAATTTCAGGATGTCATTTTGGAAAAACAAAGGATTGTTCAGAAGACATCCCAAAGAAAGTAATGAAATAAATTCGCCATGTGAGCTTAAATTTTTCACCAGTTATGTTAGAGATAAAAACACTGATAAAAGGTTTCAGAGACCTGGAAACATAACCAAGAGGCTACATAATTTTTGAATGGATGAGAGCATTCCACCAGCATCAATTGATGTTCTGGAGCCTACACAAAGCGTACAAGCCAATTGAGCAACCAATAAAAATCAGAACATTATATCACTCATAATGTAAGACCACATTTAATTTTAAGGTCTGTGTCACAGATTGGACTTGTCACATCAAATACGTGTACGCATCATAGACCAAGACATGTCACATCCGTGCCCAATTTCAAACTGTTTTACAAACTTTTCATGTCAAGGGCAAGAGTAGTTATCGAGGATAGAAGGGCCTACATTTCCCAGCAAATTTATTCACATCTGTTTTTTATGTATGTGTTTGCTTTATCTATGTGGAAATATGATATCAACTTCCTTGGTGAAAGGTAAAGACTTCAAAACAACAAATACAGAAACCTAGAAATCAGATGTACAATATTGAGAAGTATCTCTAAATGTCCCTCTATTCATATGCCGAGACAACTGATCATGAAAACCCACCTACTGTGTTACAATTTAAGAATTGTTTATCACATCAAACTTACTGTGTCCAATGCGATAGCATGGTTAAATTTTAATTTTCCAAAAATGATGTTCAAATGTGGCAATTTCTTTGGAATAAAGCAAATCATAATCATTTCTGCATTTTGCTCATTACACAGTGACTACCCTAAGGTTGGCATTTCAAGTTAACAATTTAATGCTCTGACAGTTACTTTAATTTCTATCCAATAATAGCTTTCGATTTTTGAACTTGAAAATGCTTCCAATAATGTTACATGTCAATTTTAAAAATAAGATGGATAGAATATAAGTGGACACAGTTGGTTCTCTGACAGTTATACAGGTTTATATCCCCATATTAGCACTCTGATTTTTTAACTTGAAAACAAAAGAACATGCATATACTAATATTAGATGTAAATTTCGAAAATGGGCTAAACTCAACATCATCCATTCAAAGTCCAGAACTTAAGTAGTTGGTGTTTTGGAAAAATAAAAACCAAGAATGTAACCTTCTCTGATTAAATTTAGCAATTATCTGAGAAAGGGATCAGTTGGCACAGTACATTATGATTTGTGTAAGTTTATAACCAGAGATTTAACATTGCCTTGGCTGTTATTACAACTGAGAGATTATTACCAATAAATGTATAGGATAGGATAGCATATATCAGCTTATGTAGTTCACAACCAAAGATATTACATTTTCTTGATTCTGTATTATAACTGAGAGAAATGATTAGCAATAACTGAATACTCATAAATTAAGAACAGATGGCAAGCATCAAATAAATTGAATGGTCAGGAACTGACTCAAGTGCTTCAATTGTAAGAAATGATGAACTAACCATCTGTCAAGTCAAAACATTCTAGGCAGCTTATTGCAGAAACCACCAGGCCATCTGAATGAGAAACTAAACCACCTAATAAAGCAACCTGAGACATCAAAACGAATATGATGAACATATGTGGCTTACTTGCAGCACCAGATAGTCGCATCAAAGGCAAGAACATTACCTCAGCGGTCTCAATATAAAGATTAAACTGCACAACATGCTCTAAAACAGAAGGTATTGTGACCTCACTAAATGCTATGCAAGATTTGACAAAATTGAGGTGCTTTCTTCCATCTTTCAAAGCTTTGATAGCCAAACAATTGCTTGAATGGACTAGAGTCTCCTGCAAGAAATTTCAAGTACTGGATGAAGAGTTTAAGATAGTGACAGAACCTCTTATTTCAGAACACACAGGTTTCTAGGGTATATTCAGAGTCAATTCCATCTTCAGTTTATGAACTGAAACTGGTTCTGTGAAGACAGCATATGAAAATCTCAAAAAAACCAACAAATTAAACACACAAAATAACTTCTCTCCAATTATGTTTCCTTTCTAGCTAGGTCAATTGTCAATGACTTTAATTTCATTAACTGTTTCTTTGTGAACAATGTCAATAACATAGCCATCATGATAAAAAAGTTTGAATGTCACTGGGTAGTTAGACATTTCCACTGCACTTAAACATTAACTATGCCACTGCCACGCAGTATTGATGTATAATCCTCATACAACTCTCTGGTCTTTTCTCTCCCCTCCTTTTCCACCACTAATAATTAACATCTCTTCACTTTCTTCTCTATGCATGGTTTTAAATTGCAGTTATGATCGTGAATCATGGACTTTCATCATATAAAATAACAGTGGTACCATCGCAGTGGGGTCATTGCTGTTGCACATCACTAGCAAGACAAATCTTTTCATGATGCATATTTTCTAATAATTCACAAAATAAAAACAATATCAACACTTCTAGTAGTTAGACATATCATGCAAACAATACATAATAACTTAAATTTATGTCAAAAATATTCATTTTATTAAGAATCATCCTGGAAATCAAACATAGTCAAACTTAAAGATAATAATAGAACAAATTAACTTAAAATCACAACCTAGGTTAGTACAGTATTAGTAACCAGAATTGAAGTCAATTTAATCTAAATTTCTAATCATAAACTGTAAACAATTATAATTAATTAAATCCAAAAAATAAATATAAAAAATGAATAAATTAGGTTAAGAAAATTAAATGACCCACCACCAACACAAATGTTAGTGATAAGAATTAAAGCTCAATTTAACAAATATTTTAAAATTCTAGACAACTAAAATTGTTAGCAAAAAAGTTTTGAAAGTTATTTCAAAAATAATTTGTGGAAGGCCTTTAATAACTAGAACTCCAAGAGTACCTACCACTCGGTACTCCCAGGTCATAGAAAAAATGAAAAACAGTGAAAAATGAAGATGAAAGCAGGCCCTTATCTTCAAAACATGGGCTGTGACAGCCGTTATCCAATATAATGACTTTTTGAAGCAGGAGCTTTTGGAAGAATAAATATTTTCCTTAGTAATTTTAGTTTTTTTAATTAGTTTAGGAATCCTTATGCTATTTAGACTCTATATTACTCATATAACTTTTAATAATGATTTCTCTTCCTATAAGGATTGGGTGTTTAGGAGCGTGGTAGCAATTGTTTTTCAAAATGCTTTTCACTCGGAAATGCATCAAATTAATGTTTTTTCATTTTTTTAAAATTCTTTTTTACATCAGCACATCAAAACGATCTAAAATACAATTTAAAAAATTAATTTAAAACAAAAAAAAATCAAATTTTGACGAAAAACAGGTTAAAACTCGAAGCCACTAACGCACTTAGGATTTAGACCTAAACTAGTATAAATAGGGCTTCCTATACTATTTTTCCAGGACATGTCATATTTTCTATCAATTAATTTAGGTTTTAGAGGTTGTCTACAAATGCTAAACCTATTTTTCTAGTTCCAGCTTCAATTTTCTTCAAGTTTTAGCCATCATATTAACTGTTCTTTGCTGCTTTGAGTTGATTTATCTTCCCACCTTACATCAGTTTTTGGTACAAAATGCCATTAGCAATATGATAATAGCAGTAACGAAAACTTAATGCTGATTTTCTGTTAAATAGTGGCTGTTACATAAGTCACCACTGTTTTTTTAAAACAATACCTCTATATGTCAAATGTCTCTAAAAATCTTTATTTCTTTTTATTCTCTTTTCCCTTCCAATATTTTGAAGGTGCATGAGCACCGCAGCTGGTATATACAAAGTTGTACTGCAACATGAAGATACCTCTGCTAACAAAGGATACCAAAAACATTGTAGCCCTCCATGTTCTATACCTTGAACCTCCTCTTGACTGCATATAACAGAGTTCAATAATTTTGTATATAGAATTAAGATTCCCTACTTCCATTGTGAAGGAGTACCTATTACGCTCAAGTTTGGACAGCATGATCAGTAGAAACACTAATCAAAAGCATATTCCTAAATATAGTACAAACACAGTCATCTTAGCTTCAAAAGCATCTAACAGCATACCAGAGAAAATTGTATAACATTTAAAAAGTGTAATTGTAATGCTGGATATGCTAGAATTAGAAATCTTGCAACCTAAGGAGGAAAAAAGGGCTCTATTTCTATACATTTCATTTATAAAAAAAGGAGTTCTGACCTTGAGTTCATTTATGATACCGAAAGCTCCACGGCATTCAACTAAAAACGTTAGATGTCGTTCCATCTCTGTCCCATAGTCAACCTAATAGTCAAGAGCAACAATAATTGTCAACCGATCTAATGATAGGCTACGTACACGTCATAGAACATAAGGAAAGATGTATACAGCTAGCTGAGATTAGTTACCATCTCAACAAAACGAGAAATCAGCCGTAGTGGCTGTTGGTATTCATCATCTTTCATACTTCCAAAATCTATAACATCATGTAGAGACTGAGAAATTTCAAAAAGCAGCTGTATGGTTGACAGATCACGCAAATAACCGGTCCTGCACAAGATATAGTCAGAACTGCACTAAGAGTTGATAAAAAGTTCTTCAAACATTGCCATGCATGATAATTAGAAAAGAACATATTAAAGTGTAAGGAAAGGGGCAGATATTGAAGTATAAAGAACTACAAAATAATGAATGAAGATACTGAAAATGGTTTTCCAGAATCTTATTTCACAAATGAATCTACCAATGTCTGTTACATCATGTAATTTTCATACAATTAGCAACAAGGCTGGAACTCAATGAATCTTGTAGGTCACATCCTGTATTTTTGTTGTGTAGTCTAGGATTGAGTATTTCATGTTGTAAGCAAGATTACTAAATAATGCAATGGTTCACCAGTTTTTTTTTTTTACCTCTTACAAGACCATGAAAATTTAGATGTTTTGAAACCTTAGCAATAGATGGTTCATTTAAAAGAAAAAAGAAAAAAAGGAGAAGCAAAAGGTGGTTCTATGCATGAAATGACTTCCAAAACTCTGAAAGTTCCATGAAATCATAATGCCACATTGTTTGTGATTAACACAACTCTCTCAGAACCACTAATGGTATTTTCAGTGTGCTACATATTTAAAAGAAGTGCACACCAAGCCCTTGTATCCATACAACTTATCAGATAACTACCCAGGTCAGACATACTTGGTTGCTGCAGTGTTTACTAAGCCATTATTGGTATGCACCAACCTACCAGACTACAAAAATCCTCCTATAGACGGACAGATATTGTAGCAGGCTCAAGAAAATGAATGGCATCAACGCAACGAAAAACAAAAATAGTTAGAAAGTAAACACACATTAGATTTACCAGGATGATATACATAGGTAATGAAAGTTACCTTGTCGCCATACTAAGGATATGCATATTGATGTTACTCCTAGGGTTCCCATACATTACATCTAAGATTTCAAGAAAATGGTCCTGCAGAAATAGATCACAACCAATTGCTTGTTAGCAGCTAAATCAAATTCCATCATGGCGTTGAACCACAAACCATTTACTTTCTCAGCATGTGCATGCTTTACAAGCAATTAATAAAAACAAGGGTACGGGAGGTGTGATGGATTCTGCACTCTTATCTTACCAAAGCAAGTACATCGTGCAAGTCTGTGAAATGAGAAAGAAGCTTCATCAAAATCGACTTCAAGCTTTCAAGCTCATCTTCATGTATTTCTTTATGGCATGCTCGCTTTGAAATACCCTCTAAAATGGTTTTCAAATGATTATCCTGGCATAATCATTGGACTCAGAGAACAGATAACTACAGCACCAAACAAACAGAAGAATACCAATAATACAGCATAAAAGAGGCACAAATAGGAAAGCATTGCACTCGGCAGTTATTATTTATTAGCGATGATTAAAGTAAAAGCAACATGGTTTTCTGTTCTATTATCCTTCCAGAACTGAAGAGCAGTGGGTGTGATTTACAACCACATGAAAGAGAACACCCCTAGACTCACAATCTCCGCACATGCTCCTTAAGATATGTGCTTTAAATCCCTTAAGCTTCTCAGCATAGCACTGATTTGTATTAAATTCTACATGCTGGGTCTTTTACAATTGACTTGTTATTCTCAGAACCAATTTAAATCCCTTAAGCTTCTCAGAATCACTTTGCAAGGTGCAGTACGAAGTGGTCACAGTCAAGAAATGCATCCCAGCAAGATATCATGATATCATCAGAAACAAAATTAGGGGTGTGGCTCCAGGAATGGAAGCGACCAAACAGCATGCACAAGAGCCATTTCATAAGAAATTAAGGCAAACAAGGCCAAAAGGAGCCAATGCCGCAACTCATCCAAACTTACCATCTGATTTTGAAGAACAATGTCCATATAAGCATCCACAACCGTCACGTACTGATCAAGTCTATCATATTGAGCAACTGCCTGGAATTAATAGACAAGATATAAGCATAGCAATACAGTTAAGAGTAGCTTAAGAAAATATATATGTGTGTGTGTGTGTGTGTACATATCAAAGAACATTCTTCTGAAGAGCTAAATGTTGATTAAACTAGCAATAATATCAGCAGCATCTGAAATTCTATCATAATTTACCATAAGCTTCGCAGCCATTCCGCATCAATAGAAAAGCCAAACTTTAACTTTCAAATTAGATACAGGTGCTTATACTGCAATGGCTATCAAGCATTCTTGAAAATGCACGACTCAACAAGAAAATCACAACCAAAAGCAATACAAATGAACACCGAGCAAAAAAGAAAGTACACAATCCTACCACATGCCCTTTATAATAAGTAAACAAGAATGACATTGAAAAATGTTGGATTAACGGAACAGAATACTGAAAGAGATTTTCTAGAATATTGGAAAGGTAGCTCACACAGCTATTTAAAAGGGAGATGAGCCATTCAAATTCGTATATATTTCAGTTATTTATATTGAAACAAAATATTGGCATATGGGTGATTGAGTTACTAATTTGTATTGTTTAGTTCTTAGCGTCAAAATATCCAAGTGTTTAACTTTATCTAGCAAGTCTAGCACCTATCTCTGCCATTTTTATGGCTACTAAAGTTCATATTCACTGCACTCTAAACAAACTTCTACAACTGCACAGAAGAACAAGCCATGACTACCAATGAAACCAAGCCTCAAGGAAAAGCAAGATTCCCACCAGAACTTCCTGGAAATAAAATATAAGCTAGAAGTCATTGAAGAAGCCTTCTTCAAAGCTAACGACTTCAAAAACAACTCTTCCACCTTACTTGGGGTTTTTCCCAATGCTCGAGACTCGCACCAAAAAGACATGTTCCACATATCCTGGCCACAATCCAATACATGAAAAGAAGGCTGTGATGCTTCTCACCACTATTACAGTCCATCAAACAAATAGCAAGTTATGGTGCCTTAAGAGGTCCCCTTGCCTGAAAAAAATTGCAACTATTGATTTTATTAAGAACTATTGTCCAAATAAAAGTATTAACCTTGAAGGGTTCCTTCACTTTCCAAAGACAATGGGCAAGATGGAAAGGTAAAGGAAAAGGAGATTGGGCAAGATGAGAGAGGATTTGCAGGAAAAATTCAACTTCTAAGTGGGGCACCTTCCCCTTCCTCTATGCTCGAATTCTATTGAATCACACCCCTCATTAATATTGGTGGCCTACCCATAATTTGCAGGGGACAAAATCATCTCATAGACAAGTGTACCATACACATTAGGCATAAAAGTAAAATGATTGATGAATTTGAAAGATAATAAAACAGGAATATAAAGCTCTAAGGACCTGAATAACTTTATCCACTACTGAGTAGACAATGTCCAGTTTGGATCTACTTTCACTGAGCCTGAATCCAAGTAACCTGTAATTCAAGCACTGAGCCAACCAAAAAATAATACTAACTCAAACATGACATTTAAATTTTGAAATAGAAAAACTAAAAGGCAAAATTGTGAAGTCCTTGTATGCACGACAAGTATGTAAATACCTATAGTGTGTGTGTGCATGCATGCATGCAACATGGGCAATACCTGATCGAAATAATGATCTTGGCTGCACTCAATCAGATGAAGGATACCCACAAAATTGGACCTAATTACTTCAGTTGGAAGTTCTTTCAGTAGATGGTGAAGAACAAATGAGATACAAGGGGAACTCCCACATAAATCTTCTTGATTCCTTCCCAATCCTAACTCCAGAAGTACAGAATCTACTTGTCTCTTTCAATAGAAATAAGTGAGTCAATATAACAATACAACACAAGCCACAACTAATTCATCTTACAGCAGCAATTTGCGATGAGATACTTCAGTAGTGTACTACAGTGTTACTAAGGAGCACATAGCTGTGTCTCTATTGTAATGAGAGAAAAAAAAAGTCAGAATGAGTTTTGCAAAGCCCAAATGCTAAATTGTTGTACTGTTCTCTCCTTGTACTACTAGAGTTCAGAACAATTTATATATCAAAGAAACTTTGTCAACTGACAGCACATGGTTTTGCTGCTGTACTCTGACAGCTTGTGTTGAGATTTCAACAATGAAAATTAGGAGTGCTGCTGCAACCATAATTACCAAAGAAACCAAATACTGACCTGAGACTGAGAAGTATTCTCAAATATGCATTTCATAATATATTCAATAGTTGGTTCCATCAGACTAACAAGCAACCTTTTCTTGTCAGCAAAATGTCCATCCTCCTTTGCTGATAAATGACGCATCAATAGAATTTTGGTGTCATTAACACAGGTGACCAGGTGCCCTGCTACAGTAAAATTAACATAATATGTCAAATAGAAATGAGATAGTGTATCGCAACTTTTTAATCCTTTCAGCAGGTGCACTAGTGATGACTGGGCATGGTCAACTCAAAATGAAACACGACACAGAAATTTTCCAAAAGAGACCCAATATCAGACCACTTTGTGTGAAAAGTGATCTTTCTATCCTAAGCAGTGAGAGCATTTTAAATGCAAACTGCATGAGCTGGCATGTTCATCCTTAATGGTGTCATACTTCTCTTTTTCTACATCAAACGACCGCCCCCAATCCCCCATCCATTCACCAATGCAAGAGAGAGAGAGAGAGAGAGAGAGAGAGATAACCAAGAAAAGAGCTATCTCCAGTCAGTAAACAACATTTTTTGCTCTATTTGTTTGACCCCATTCGCACATTATCTTTGCCTGATCTTTTCTCCAGTGCTTCTTTCTCCCCTTACAGGCCATGGGTAAGAGAAGAGGGGTTTATGCAATATAATAAAATGTATGTGTCATTTTAGATCAACTTACAAATGCCATTTATATGTTAGGATAGATTAGCAATGGAAAAGAGCTATGTTGAGAAAAATGGAAACAGGATACAGAATCTAAAAGTCATAATAGGAAAGAAAGAACTCAACAGGTACAGTCTCACAGATGGATTCTGGATGGTGGTCCTAGATGTGAGCAGTTGAGAATATCACAAGGGCTGAATCTGTATGTTCTATGTTGTGAGCATGATGATATAAATAGACATTTACCTAATTTTTAGAAAACCTGATTTTTAATGAAATTCCAATCATTCCTCTCAAGTTTTATCTCCCTCTATTTTCACATCTAAACCCTGGCATAAAACATAAAGATGAACATAATCTAATATGGCCTGCTGCATAATAAGAGTCTATATTTCTAGCAGGACCAAATCAAACTCATATTTGATCTGGATCTTCAACACAAATCAAACCGGCCTAATTAGATTTGAATAAAACTTGACTACATGAATCCAGAAAAGGGTGTGCCAAACCCACTACATAAGACCACACATTTGGTAACTTGAAATCTAATAATATTTCATACTCTGAAAATAGCATATGAATGGCAATAAGCCACTTCTGAAATTAAGCAGAAACATATACCTATATCAGACAAAGGCAACTTCCTTGCACAGTGGGCCATGTACAAACGGCAGTAGGCAGATGCTAATGGATCAACTACCCCTCTTGCCATCATAACGAGGCGCTGGAGTCTATCTAGAGGTTGGTCAACCAGAAAACGCCAGCAAGGAAATATAGCCAACTCCAAATAACTGAAGCACAATACCCAGAAACAATATGTGAGAGAGAAAAGAGAACGAAGCTCACAAGACCATATATTAAAAGGAAAACAAAAAAGCATAAAATGAAAGAAATTTATCAAACCACTAGACAGAAAAAACTATTATTAAGAGAATGGAATGTAAATAGAAGACAATATGGATAGCGTATAAAATCTTAGATTCCCATGAGTAGCCCAAGTATCACTGAGAATACATTAACAAAAGAAAAGAAATATAAGAATAAAATTACATGAACCATTGGTAACATTTTAATATTTTAAGTTATTGACCACCAAGGCTTGAGCATAACTCAATTTTATCGAGACAACCAAAACATAGAAGAAAAAAATAATAGATAATTGGAACATCAGAAAAAAGAAATTACTAAGATTAAAGGAAACAAGGAAGATCAGCATCCAGTAGCTCCCCTAAGCATGATGTGAACCTATACTGAGCTTGGGTAGAGAAAACAATAACCATCCCACCTTCAAGCGCCATTCAATTTTACCGCCCACAGCAAAGTAAAAATGGTTAACCTTATTAACAATGATGATCCAAATGTGACTGTGATTATTGAGGTCTATAGAGGAGTTTACAATAAGTCCTTTGATACAATGAGTAGTGAGGTAGTGCTATGTCCTAAGAATGCCTTGCGTCAGTAAAAGTGTAGATGGATTTTCCTTCACCTAGGAATTTGCATCACATTTCAAGTAGGGGATTGTTTCAAATAGTTGAGGTAATCCCCTACTTGAGAATTGATGCAAATCCCTACAAGGAGGAGAATTTATTTACATTTTTCCTTATGCAAGGCATTATTAGAAAGCAACACTACCTCACCACTCACCACTCACCTTATCAAAGGACCCCTCGTGAACCGCTCTACAAGGTCCATCTTAAATATTTTTACATGCCAAATATCAACTGCATGTTGCTTCAAGCACAGCTAGCACAACTCAGTTCAGCACACTGGTCTTGATTTATGAAAGCCATTTTAGGAATGATTTTCAGTTTCTTAAACATATCTTGCTATATATACTCAGTTAAGACTGTTAGACATCTTGTTAAGGTATTTGCTTGTTGCCTTTGAACCACCAAAAGGAAATAGGTGCCGGATAGGCACAAAGAAATGTTTAGCCAACAGAGAATAGCAAAAACCTGTCAGTTAATTCTACAAAAAAAAATTCACAAATTTGGTTTTTTAACATATAAATCTACCACACACACACAAAAAAAAAAAAAAAAAAAAGACAATCTCTACAGATGCATATTTTATCTTAAGGCAAACGCTTGTGTGACATTGTTTGACATAAGGTGATCAACTAAAACATTATGAAGCATTCCCAAGTTACTCCTGCTTTAAGTTAAACTCCTAGTAAATGCAGCACCTGAATCATAATTGAACTAAACCGACATATCATCATAGGAGCAGTTTCCTTTTCAAGATGCCACTCTTTGCAGTGAAACAAAACATATGAGACTAACAAACAGAGTACAAACAAAACTACAAACTAAAAATCAATGCAGAGAGTTTATGAATCAAAGAACAAATAAGAGAGGAAAAAATGCTTCACACACTTGGCATAATTTCAACCAAATAAGGGTAAAGAATACAGAGAATATAAGAAGATAAGGACTTCACATGCGTGGAAGTAGCTCTCGAATTGAACCAACTTTGCAAAACCAGTTATTGCAAGTTTCTTTCGCATCAGAGCAAATATCACTTGCTTTAAAATTCTCTGCCAAATAAACAGAACAGTAGTTTCAGGAAAAATTATCTAGCTGCTTCAAAAGGAATGAAAGAAAAGAAAATAATCAAGAATTTTAGCATGCCCAGAGTTGAGAATAGTACAATCTTTGGCTTACAGCAACAAAGATGCAAGTTCAAGTTTCAAGAGTCCCTTCATGCAAAAAAATATGAAAGGTAGGACTGTCTTCAAATTATTCCACCCAAGAGCCAAGACTGCAATTCAGTGGGATGATGACTGGGTCATGGCATTTCTTTTCAGATAATTTAGTCTGAGAACAAGGGTAAAAAATTTCGAAGGCTTCGTAAACTACAGTGTCTAATGACACAACTCTGTTGGCTCTTCAATGATTTCATCATGAAATCAACAGGAATTGTATTTAGCACATTGACATCATAAGCATACCAGAAAGATAGATGTGCACACTTATCGAGATAGTAGGACAAGCATGCTTATAAGTTATTATGTCAAACAGTAAATGGTAGAACTCAATAACTCAAGGTACAAAAAAAAACATGGGTACTCAACTACTTGTTTATGCAACATCAAACTTGATACATCTAATACTAAACAGGAATTAAATCCAGCTGCATGATTGTCGTTATCAAGTGAAAATGCAAGTGACATAGACAAACAAATGGAAAAAGATTTAGACCTGGTAAAGAGCACAGAAAGGTTCCATCTTCTGAAAATTCAGCTTTCTGCTGGATGCGTTTCCATACCATATCTCCAAGCATGTCCAATACATCTGTAGCAAGTACAAATAATGTAGGATAAAACTGTAGAACCGATGTATCCATCAAAAGCTTAGCAACCTACACAACAGGCAAATGAAATCAAGTTAAGAAGAAGTTCAACCGAGATTCAAAATACACTCATGGACCTACACTTCTCAAATCATGAGGATACTGATTTTTTTTACACCATGAAGTAACAGTTGTACAACTCACAATTTTCCTAGCATGTGAATTGCTAGATTGGTCTTAAACTTTGTATACCAAAATCAAGCCACTTTCTTCAAGAGCAATGTGACCACATTATTTCACAGACTGACAATATACATTGATCATTGGCCAGCTCAACTAATTCTCATAACCAATTGGTTAAAGAAGAAACCTACAAAGCCAGCCACATCCATTAAAGAAATCCCCATTGAAAAAAATAACCTTTATAGTTAACTTCAAAGCTGTTACACGATCTTCAGCATGCCAAGCACGGTTGATTTCATCTTTGAGCTCGTGTAATCGTGAGACATACTCCTGTCCAGTAATGACCTTCACATCTTCTTGGGAAATCCTTTGTGGATCATCCACTTCCTCTAAATGACTACTTTCCGAAGATTTCCGGAATGATGTGCTACTTTTAATGATCACATCAGGCATCTGTAGAAAAGATATCATATTTCCACTAATATCATTAACTTCAGGGAACAAAATCAAATAATTGAAAAGAATAGATAAACTTACAGAAGCAATTGATATCATTTTGGAGACTGGAAATTTTTGCATTAAGAATCTCTTGAAAGAAGTCCACTCCTTGGATGAAACTTGACTGTTATTGTTAGTAGTAGTATTAGCAGCTTTTTCTTCAGCACTAGTTGAATCCACAGCGTTTAGTCCTCTTAGCGGGTCAAAGAAATCGTTATTTCCATTCTTTTCAACGACCACCTTCATATAAAAAATGAAAAGAAAAATTTATTGTGAAAAAACAAACAAAAACAGAAGAAGAAGAAGAAGAAGAAGAAGAAGAAGAATGGAAGAAAGATGTGTGAGAATTTCGAATGTTGGACCTGGTTGTGGAAAGACGGCGATGGAGGTAAAAGAGGATGGTGATCGGTGCGTGAGCGACGAAGCACGTGGCCTTGCTCTTCGGCACTGTAATCTCGACGCCGGAACTCCATGCGAAAGACAGATTTTCGACTTCTAAGTCTTTGATCTTTCAATTCCATCATCAAGAAGTATAGGAATTAAATTCAGATTTGAAAACGGCAGTAAATTATAAATTAGTTGAAAAAAACTAATCGATTATTATTATTGATAAACAATAGATAGATATATCAAAATTTTTGAACAAATTTGGCACTTAGTATAAAAATGGCCACTTAACATATCAGTAAAAACTTTTGGTGAAATATCAAAAATTTGGTTAAATAACTTTTTTATAATTAAATATTACATTTTAAATCATGATATTAATTAAATTCAAAATTAATTGATATTCGATTCATAATAATCGATTAAATTAACTGACCGGCTGATACTAAAATATAAAGAATAATTACTATGTAAACAATAATTTTTTGAAAGTTTAACTGGATTCTATTTTTTAATGTACAAGTTGGGTAAAAATATATATTTTAACTCATAAAACATATTTGAAAGAAAAAATCATAAAATTATGACTTTTATGTTAAACAGTTGATCGATTCATACAACTGCATCAATTGGTTGATCAGTTAAGCCAGAGAATTGACGATGAAGCTACATGTTAAGTTGTCGCACTTCAAAAACACAACATGTTTAAATATTGTTATTCTAAAGCACAACAATTATCTCTTCACACTTAGGATGACGACATTTAGTAAATGTCTTGCTTCAAAAGTACAATAAGATGAAAGTGTGCTATTTTACTAAATATTTTTTAAATAGTGTTATTCTATCAAAAGTTTTAATTTATTGTTCTAATTTTTAAAAAAATCAATTTTTTTTAATATAAAAATATTATCCAATCATTGTCAGCACTTGTTAAAAAAAAACATCATAATCATTATCTTTAAATAAAGTTTCAAATCTAAAATAAAATACTAATATTAAAAAAATTTGATAATCTCTAAACATCCATAATCACAAATATTTCAGATGATTTTTTGATATTGTTATTAAATTCAGCTCAACAGATTAATATTAAAACTTCTCGACCCAATTGTTTACCTATCTTAGATTTTAAATTAAATCGTGTGAAGATTGTCCCAACATGACTCAATTGATTTAGTGGGTCCAAAAACAGCCTATACGATCGGTAAAATCATGGTTTGACATTTAAAAAAAAAATCAAGATTGAGACGTCGGGCTTCCCGACTTGACCTGCCAAACTCACAACTTGGTCATGGACTCCACTAAGTTTAATAAAGAAATTTTAATTATGTTTTATTTAATTATATGATACAAAAAATAGTCGCTCACAAAATCGATCATTAACCTCATATTGGGACATTTGCTTGAAATTATGATAACTCTATAGAAAGTAAATTGAAACAAATTAGAAAGCCCAATTCCCAAATAACCCAAGCTATCATGCCAACGATCCGAGTTATGAAGTCAACATTGTTTTATAACTTTTTTTGCTAAGCTATTTTTATTTAATTATTTGAAATAAGACGCTCATATAATCGAGCATCAATCCAATGTTGGATGTTTGTTTGAAACCATGATAATACCATAAAAAACAAAACAAAATAAATTATGTAACTCAATTCTTAATTAACCCGTCAAAACTCGCGATATGGATCATGAACTACACTATTTTTAACAACTTTGTTTTTTCT
>Ga0307515_10007171_pt1 | contig 22110 bp, 5 predicted proteins | sample 17_EM_MG_FD_194513 | JGI IMG/M metagenome (GOLD analysis project Ga0307515, IMG submission 194513) | Populus trichocarpa ectomycorrhiza microbial communities from riparian zone in the Pacific Northwest, United States - 17_EM | ecosystem: Host-associated > Plants > Roots > Unclassified | place...
AGGAAGCGAGACACCCCCCTAAGCGAGACACTCTTAGCCTAACTTATAACTTTAATAACTTTAGTAATATTATTCTTAAATAAAATATAAAATATATTTATATAAACTACTATATTAGTAAAATAATACTTAGGCTAAAAAATGAAAATATTATATATTTTTTACTGCAATAAAATTATTTTAAAAAGGCTATATATATTATACTATATTATAGTAATTTCTAAACTTAAGGTTACATATTAATATTTATATATATTAATTATATTTTTAATATATTATAATAGTTTGTTAATTATAAATATAATACTTAATTTACTACAAAAAAGCCGTAATAGCAGCGAAACCAGCCTAAAAACCACTTAATAAAGCAACCCGATATTGGAATCCTATTCCCCGCACTAAGAAACCCCATAAAACCACGTCGCCCCCCATCTAGAGCATGGGGGACGACGGAGGGACGTAGGCTTCCTACTAGAGTCGTAAGAGTCGCGACGCGCGGGAGCTAAACTATAAACTAGGTAGGCAACAACGCGAAAAGGACAGCTGCCAGTAATAGTAAAAACTAAAGGAAATACTTAAATAAATTAAAAACGATCTTATAAAAGAGGAAAAAGAAACTCTACGGCACTAGATACTTACCTCTATTTAAAAGGCAATATAGTATATTAAAGCCCTTTTAACGCGTCTAGTTCCCTAAATAACCTAAAAATAAAAAACTAAGGCCTAGCTTAACTAAATTAAAGCTAGTATTAAGAAAATCCAAAAAGAAATGCGTAAAGGAGGACCCCTAGGCCTAGGAGTTCCCTTAGTATAGGTCTAAACCTAGGCAGCCGTTACTATATAGGCGGCCCATACGGTAAATATAGTCGCGGTACTATAGAGAGCAAGTATACGCATCCAGCTTAAGGAGCCCCAGGGCTATAAACTAGGGGAGCTTCTTAAGACTATTTAGAGAATAATACTAAGCGTATACGCCGTATATACCCTTAATAGTAGGGATATATATGTCTATATCCCCTCCTAAATAATAAAGAACTAAATCCTAAATAGGCTAGACGCGCTAGGACTTAGGATACTAAGGAAAGATTACCTTTTAGAAATACTAGGAGTCCCGCTTAAAACTCTAATTAATAATAAAAAGGACGTAGACAATTTAGAATTAACTTAATCTATTTATAAAGCTATAAAGCGCCTTATACTTAGGATAGCTATTAGCCGGATCTAATAGCTATATAACCCTAAAGCGTAGGTAAAACGCTAGGCAAACTTTAGTAGCGCCTAGAGAGAACCTAAGAAGACTAAAGGAATAATTATAATTAGCGTCCTAACCTAAGCAATTCAGCAAAAGATTATAAAAAGTAGAATAGTTATTAAATCCTAGCTTTTTAAGACTAGGCTATTTAAGAATAGCGTAATTATAAAGTAATGCTACCGCTGTAATTAATAGGGGCATATATAAAGCGTATACGAAAAGTAAATAAAATATAGGCAATATGCGGGACTATATAACACTACAGATTGCCCTAAGAAAAGGGTATCCTATATTAACTGCGGTAAAGCCCATAAAGTATAGTAAAGAAAGGAGTGTAGGACCTTTTAAAGCTACCTTAAAGGTATCTAAATAAAGAGGATGGCCCTCTTAACGCAGTTGCTCTATATATAAAAAGCTGTAGAAGTAATATACTAACCCTTAATACCAGGAAATCTTATAATTAGCACTAATAAGAAAAGAGGATGGGAAATATTTTACCTAGGGATTTAAGAATAACCACTTAAACGGGGACTAGGCAAACTATCTTTTATTAAAATAGTAAGCAGAAATAAATTATAATTAAGGCTCTAGCTTCGCGCCAATAGAGCAATAATAGTTAATAGTAAAAACAATAAGAAATAGAACACAGATATGGATAAGCCTATACCCACTTTAAATAAGTAAGTGTATAATTATCTAGTATAACTACGGAAATGCAAACCAAGGGGCGTATTACCCCTTCTTTAATAGCATCACGCCGGTGGACTACTAGGTCCTCGCAATTTAGGAGCTAGTATATAATAAATATACTAAATTAATATACTGCCCTAGGGGATTCATACTTATATATAACGCTCTCCCCATAATAAAGGTCTGCTTTATAATTAGCCGGAATATTAACGCCGTATATTAAAAGCGCAGATAGTACAGCCCCTTTACCGCAGCCCTCTAGGTACGCCTAAAGGGGCTAGAGGCTATAATTATTAATATTTATAACCCGCGTAAAGATGGCCCTTAGATTAGGGCATGGCCTAAGGTTAAAATAGCTATTAAGGAAGCCAAGGGAGAAATTATACTCTTAGGTAACTTTAACGCCCACCACCTAATATAGGGCGGAAAGTATATAGCTAGCGAAGAGTAGGCGGAACGCCTTTTGGCCGAAACTAACGCTAAAGGCCTAGTACTCGCCATACTAAAAGGAGAGCCTATATAGAAAAGAGGGCAATGGGAGAGTATAATAGACCTCACGTTTATATTACCAGATCTATACAGAAAAGTTAACTTCTATAGTATAGTTAAGGAATAGGCCCTTATAAGAGACTATATACTAATCTATATCCAAATTAATAACGCCGGCTGTCCGCTAGCGGAACGCCAGCGCCTTACCCTTAAGAAGCTAAACTTATAGGGCTTTCTCCAAAGCATCTAGGATCTTAACTAGGCCATATCTAAAGACCCCTTTTAAGCCCTTTAGGAAGGGATTAAGTAAGCACTTAAAGAATACTGCCTATAAGCACAGCCTAGCTAGCAGGCCCGTTAAAAATGGTTGCTATAGGCTATATAGCTCTACGCCAGCGCCTAATAGACGCAACGACAGCTCTAAGCTTATAATAACCCTGAGGACCACTAAAGATATTTAGCATTAAATAACTAACTACAAAAAGAGACTAGGAGAGTTAGTCGTAATAACTAAAGACGCTTTATTTATAAAATTACTAAAGATTAGTTAAAACTATATAATAAGGGACTTTAGACTCTATTAAAATGGAGTAAAAAAGCAAGCATAGTAAAGGCGGACCCCTATTTACTAAACCTTAGGAGGTCTACTAAGGATCCCTTAATAGACAATAATATTATAAAGGCTAATATCCTTATAGCTAAGTTCTTTCCTAAAACTAGAATAGCAGACCTTAGTAATATAGAGACAATAAGGGAACAAAATGTGCTCAATATTAGCCCTACCATCTTAACAGAAGAAATTAGTAAGCTTATTAGGAGTCTTCTAAATAGAAAAGCCCTAGGGCTAAATGGCATACTAAATAAGGTCCTTAAAGTAGTTGCCCTAGTTATTATAAAAGATTTAGTAAAAGCAGCTAGTTATTGCTTTGCCAGCGGAATAATACTAGAAAGCCTTAAAGAATCTATAACTATAGTGTTACGTAAAGAAGGAAAGAAAGACTACTCTCTCCTAGGCAGCTATAGACCAATTACCCTTAAAAACACGCTAGTAAAAGTCCTAGAAAAATATATAGCTAATATTATATCTAAGGCTGCGGAGGAGTAGGGGTTACTTCTTTAGAACTAAATAGGAGTAAGGCGTAAACGATCTATACTATTAGCGGTAGGACTACTTAGCTCCTATATATAAACGGCATAGCGAACGCGCCGCGGGTATATGGTGTTAATGCTAAGCTTAAACTTAGTAGGGGCATTTAATAACATCTCCCATAAAAGGCTCCTCCATATTTAAAAAAAAAAGGCTTTTTAAAGTAGCTTATAGACTTTATATAAAGCTTCCTAATAGTATATAAAACCTATATTAAGTTTATAGGATATAAGAGCAACTAAATTTAGACGCAGATAGGCATCCCCTAGGGGTTACCCTTATTACCAATCTTATTCCTCTTTTTTATATTAGAGCTATTAGAGGAATTCTAGCACCCTAATAGCGGTACGCTAGGGTTTAGCTTTATAGATAATATAAACCTTATTACCTAGGGGGACTCCGTAGTAGAGAACTATTGACAATTAGAGGCCGCCTATAACTACTACGCTATATAGGCAAATTAATATAGGGCGGCATTCGCCCCTAAGAAGTACTAGCTTATACACTTTATAAGGCAATAGCGCCACACCACCGCAGACCTTATATCCACCGTGCGTATTACTAGCTGCGAGACAGCCCTTTAGAAAACTAGCATACAAGTCCTAAGGATCTAAGTAGACCCTAAGCTCTAATAGAAAGAGTAGGTTAAAAAGGCCGTAAGTAAGGGCTTAGTAGCCTTTAAAGCGATATTAAGGATTACCGCGTCTATATAGGGCCTATTAATACGCCGCTTACGCCTCCTATATATAGCTACCGTCCGACTAGCGATGCTATATAGCGCCTAAGTATAAAGAGTATAGGACGACGGCGGAACGCTAGCGAAAAGCTTACTTAAACTATTATAGAAAGTCTAGAACTAGTGTCTCCGTAGGGTTATAGGGGCATACTAGCGAACACTAATAGCTATAATAGAGAAGGAAGCGGCTATTTCCCTAATCTAACTCTATATTAAAATAACAGCCCTCTAAAAAGCCGCTAAGACGGCCTCTAATAGGGTAGAAAAGGAATTAGTAGAGGCACTTAACGGTATCTAAAATATATTAGTAAAGCGCTAGCAAAAAATAAAACGGCTACTAGTACTATTAGAAGCGCTTAGGGAATATATAAAGGACTATAAAAATAAGATATAAGGCTTTCTCGCGTACTAGAAGGACTGTATAGAGTAGGAAGCTATAATAAACCCCTATAAACGTAGCTAGCGGAACACCAGCAGAGCGTAGGCGGAGCGCCGCTACTATATAGAAGGTCACCAGCACCAAAGGCGGGTAACTACCTTTATCGCGAAATGGGCAGATTTAGAATGGCGACGACGGTAGTAGGTAAAGGCTAAAGACTGCATAGAAACTACGTAAAAGACCCTATAGGGGAAACCTATAATCCCATTATATAAAGGCCTAATAAAAGCAGAGGCTATAGTACTATTTCTTCTTTATATAGAGGTAATAGGGCTTAATATATGGCTTGCATCCGTTGGTGTACTAGCAGTTCTCCTATAGTGCGAATGCGGCTAAATAAGGTAGATAGTCTACTATATACTATTCTAGTGTCCAAACTACTAAAGGGCGGACTTTATAGCAAAATGCGCCTCTAAACATCTTTAGGATATTTTAAATAATAAAGAAAGCGCCTAAGCGGCAGCAAAATAGCTAGTACAGTTAGGTATTTTACCCTAGTTTTAGGTAGTAAAGGTAATAGATATAAAGGATATAAGTAAATACTAGCCCTTTTAAAGCCTAGAGGACTAGTAAAAGAATAAGGGTAAAAGAATAAGGAAAGAAGGGGGTAGAGTAAGATTGTCCGCGAAGTGCGGCTAGTTGGCTTAATATACAGACTTAAAGGCAGGTAGAAGGCGAGCCGCCGGCGCTCTAATGTCGGAACGCTGCTATCTCTCCAGCGCGGCCCGAGGTGGGGTTTTCTCTAAGTTAGAGTTTTTCCTATAGAAGGTATTAGCCTGCGTGGACCCATTAGGGGGACTAGGACGGGCAGTAAATTAAATTTATTATTAATTATAAATATAATAATAACATCTATATAAAAAATTATTATTATATATATAAATATATTTTAGAAAAAATTATCATAATTATTTTTATTATGATTATAGTTTAATTGGTTTTATATATAATTTTTTAAACATTTTTTATTTTTATAATATATATATTAAGTAAGATTAGTTAATAAAAGCATGGTTTACAAAAACTACTAATTTTTAACATAATTAATATAATTTTTATTATATTTTTTATAGATTAAATATTAAATAAAGTTTTATTTTTATTTTTATATATAAATAGCATTATTTTTATTTTTATAACATTACTTATATATTGTTATAGCATTATATGTTTGTACCAACTTAATAATATAAGTGAGTTATATCCCGGGGCACGAAATACGTATAGTATCGTATGCTCTTTGGGATGGTGGTGACTTGTCTTCTAATCGTACATAAAGAGGTAGAATTTAAGGGGTTTCCTAAGCTCGCTTAGCTCACGTGATTGCGTCCATAAATTCCTATTCGAACTTATTCAGACACTAGCGGTACTTAAAAATGAAACCACTTGTATATAGCCTCCGTAATTGCTTTAATAGAACCGTAAAATAAAAAGGAAAATATATAAGAAATAAAACCATAAAATACAAAAGAAATATATAGGAAATTCCTCCGTATAACAGGTGCTATAATTATATACTAGCGGTACTTAAAAATAGAACCACCTATATATAGCCTCCGTAATTACTTTAATAAAACCGTAAAATATAAAAAAAATATATAAGAAAATAAAACATAAAGGAAATGCGTAGGAAATCCCTCCCGAAGTACATTTTTGGTCGTCTTCTAAGCGGTACTTTAAGCCGGCCGTAAGTCCTGCTTACGGTCTGTAAAATAAACCGTACGGCCTTCTAACGGGCTATAAATAAACCGTAAGGCCTTCTGATGGACCGTAAATGAATATACCCTAATTAACCGACTTACTTATATCACCTCCTTTGGTGTTTAAGGACTCTATACAGCTTTTCGGCTAATAGGTAGCCGAAATGGCGGTATAGGTGGTGGGTTTTAGTACTGCTGGCAGTAGCGGCGGTCCGTAAAGGAGGTAGTATGTGCTCTTTAGCTAGGGTGTTCCTTCTTCCATATAATGGCTAAAGACTAGGCAGCGAAAGGTAGATTAAATAAGGTCTTTGGTTGATATATAAACGTAATATACTCCCCTAGGGGTGGTATATTAACCATAGGTTACTTACGCTCCTTAGCTATAGGCTTTGCCTTATATAGCTCGTTTTGCTTTGCCTTTATAGAGGTCTCGTTTTAGGGAAGGCAGGGGTCATACGTAGGTTAGTCCATATGCAGTGGGGGGAAGGTAGAGGCGGTTGCCGCAGGCAGTAATTACTAGGGTTTATATGGTTGCTAGGCAGGTTGCGGAGATTCGTACAAGCTTGTCTGCCGTGGCTCCTTGGCTTTGGTTAACAAAGAGGGTAAAGCTAGCGGAGCTTACGCTAACGAAGCTTATATAGATAGAGCTTGTGTAGGCGGAGCTTGTACAGACAGAGCTTGCGTGGACGGAGCTTGTGCGGACGGAGCTTATATAGGCGGAGCTTGTACGGACGGAACTTGTGCAGACGGGGCTTGCGCGGGCGGAGCTTGTGTAGACGGAGCTTGTAGAGACGGAGCTTGCGTGGACGGAGCTTGCGCGGACGGAGCTTGCGTAGACGGAGCTTGCGCAGGCGGAGCTTGCATAGGTAGAGTTTATGCAAACGGAGCTTGTGCGGGCAAAGCTTATATAGGCGGAGCTTGTGCTAGCGGAGCTTGTACAGGCGGAACTTGTGTAGACGAAGCTTGCGCAGATAGAGCTTATACGGATGGAGCTTGTGTAGGCGGAGCAGTTATAGTAGCTAGGGTAGGTAGGTTGGGTAGAGGATCGTCCTTCGAGGCTTGCGGGCTTATTGCGTTCTCTTGATCGTTTGCTTAGTCTTAATTTCCGCTGGAGTCTACCTGTCGATTTCCAGAGTCCACCTATGTCTCGTCCTCATTTGACGTTTTAATAATCTCTTCTTTTAACGTTGCATATGGCAAAAGTCCTATTTCTCCAGGCAATAGTAGATTTATATATATTAAAGGTCCTATAAAGATCCCGTTAAGTTTACAAGAGGCAAAGAATCTATTGGTATTAATATAGTCTAGGACTTCCTCTTTGGTCTATTCCGTTTGGTCCTCTTCGCATAATATATTGTACAAAAACTGTACAATAGTAACTCGCTTATTAACCCATACACCTCGGTAACGTAAAAGGGTTTATAAGTTATAGGTAGCTATACGGTCGCAAGCCTTAAAAGTAGCTTCCATAAAGTCTACAAAGTCTTCCTAGTATTGCTCCTATAAGTCGTCATTATTCATAAGCTTAAAATATCTGTATTTAAGGATTTTAAACTTAATATAGTCGTTAACGTCGCTTACAAACGTAACGTTAACTCCTTATCTCTACTTCTTTTAACCTTCATCGACTTGCTTACTTAGGTCTGCTATACTATATATATAGTATAGTACGTAGCGGGTGGTAGAGGTCTTATAGGGTCCGTAAAAGCGGTTGGCAGGTCCGTGGTGGTTTATAAAAGGGTAAGGGTATCCATAAGGGGTCTTAATAGGTCTATAGTAGTTCGCAGAGGGGTAGGAGGTCTCCGTAAGGGGTCCGAAAAGAGGTCGGAGGTATTAAAAGAGGGTATAGTAGGAATAGGGGGTTCGAGGTTTAAGGATGGGGGGTTCTATACAGGTCTATATTCGCGTCTATAAACTTCCAGTAAACCATACTAAGACTTAAATAAGTATACAGAGTTGGAGATAAGTCCGTAATCCCCAACTTCTAACCTTCTAGTAGGTCGTACTAGGAGTCTAAACGGGTAGTCGCTGTCGTATATCGCTTGGGGGAGGTGTTAAGTAATTGCTAATCTGTGCGTACTTACTAATTAGTGTTTATACTAACTTAATAGTATAAGTGAGTCATATCCCGGGGCACGAAATACGTATAGTATCGTATGCTCTTTAGGATGGTGGTGACTTGTCTTCTAATTGTATATAAAGAGGTAGAATTTAAGGGGTTTCCTGAGCTCGCTTAGCTCACGTAATTGCGTCCATAAATTCCTATTTAAACTTATTTAGACATTATATAATTAAAATATTTAAAAATATTATGTAAAATATTACTAAAATATATAAGTATCTCAAATATTTTAAATATTTTAAATATTTTAAAAATATTATTATTTATATACCTATAATAGTAATATAATACTATTATTATTATTATTATTTATTGTTTATATATATTGTTGTTATTTAAAAATACTATTTTATTAATATTTAATACTTATTATACTATTACACTATTTTATAATTATTTAAATTCTTTATAATTTATATTATATATATATATATATTACACTATTATTATGCTATTATTATAATTTTTTATAATTATACATATTATTACGCTATCGTTTTGCGGTAAAAAATATTATTAATAATTATAAGTATAAGTATATTTTATAAATTTATACTTACTTAAATATTAACTAAAATTTTATATTAATAGTATTATTATATGTTAATTTTATATACAGAAATAATTTATTATATATGTTTAAATATATTAAAAATATAAAAAGCATAAAAATATAAACTTTTAAGTAGTAAATAGTTTATTTATTACTAATTTTAGTATAAACTTAGCACATTTATTAAAAATTAAATATATATATTATTTTATTATTTTATTTCATATATTTATTTTATATATATTAAATTATAATACTCTTAGTAGCTAGCATAGAGAACTATAATACACTGCTCTCGATATAAAAAGGCCTTAAGGCGGTTACCTAGTGGCTTATTAGCTAAAATATACTAAACCAGTTCTGGGTTGCAAAGGAAATGGTAATAGAGGGTGGGGGGGGCGAGCAACGGGCGCCCCCTAATGACTCTATAGTAGTAGAGTAAAGTTTGCGATACTAGCGCGTCTATAGGCTTGTTACGGCAGCAGTGGTTCCCAAGGAGGTTAAAAAGTAAGGTAGTAGAGCACTATAGGTGACTTGTAGGCGCCTCGTAGGCGTTTTATAGGCGAGTCCCAAAAGGCAGGGAGATGGATTACGGGGTTTTCTTAAATAGAGTTTTCTCCCTATATGTATATAAGGAGTAGTCCGCGTAGGCCCAATAGGGATCTGAATCGGACGTTAAGCAATGAATAATAATAATGGACATGTCTATGTGGCCAAGCGAGCACTACAGCAGCACCCCTGCATCTTAGCAACACTAATATTATTAATATTTACAAAATTAAGCCTTGCTTGCTTGCTTTCTATATTAGTCTTATTTAAGAGCTAATGCCTTATTTACTCAATTTCTAATAATTAATTATTGCTGTTAATGACTTAACGACCTATATACTTGTCTAAACCTTCGCGAATTGCCTATAAAAACCTTAAAAACTTAACTAACGACGACACACTTGACGAGCCAAACTCCTTAGAGGTTACCTATTAGTCTTCCTTACCTTCCCCTACACCTTTAGGTGACACGTCGGCGTTATAGTCTCCATCCTCTATAATGGCGCCTTTCTCCGCGGCTTAACGCGAGACTTTAGCCGCTAAAAAAGCCGAGGAACGGCTCTAATAACTATATAAGGAGGACCTAAGGATTAGAAGAGCTTAGGTAAAAGAGGTTAAGGACTAAGCAACTGACTAAAAAATAAGACTCCTTTAGGAATAGGAGGACTGTACCAAAATACTACGCGTTTAAAAAGAACAGAAAAATCGGGCGACTAAACTCTATATATTAAGCCTCACTACGGTAATAGCGAGATTGGCTACGGCAGTATTATCCTTAACTCTAATTAATGAACTAGGTGAGTTGCTCCCCTCTATAGCTAATATCCTAAATACCCTTCTCCCTAGCGTCCCAAATAAAGAGATACTTAAGGTATTTCGGGGTACTTTCTTGCCTAATTGTAAGGGATATTATTGCGGACACCTTGGGTTGCCCTCAGGACAACCCCCGGACGCCCCTCGGATGGTCGCCGGTTACGTGCTAAAGGCACGTGCCCGTAGTATATAGTCTTTACGATCCTAAAGGCCTTACCTCCTTAAGGATTCGTTTCTCTTACTAATCTATCCTGTTCCAATTGTGTCCTTATAGCCCCTTATCTACAAGATCCCCTTACATTCAAATCCTTCCTACTCTTTTTTAGAAGGGTAGTTGGCTTTAAGGACCAGATTATTTATTTACATCTTTTATTTATAACTACCATCCTCCCTTAAAATCTCGCGATAACCTAAATGGAAACTCTACGGATACCTTATAGAAAGCCGTTGCATAAAGGCAGGAAGGTCCCTCTAATAGCAAGAGATTGCGATAATATAACCCTCTAGGTAAGACGGCCGAACGAGCCCTAATACCTAGATGCTCTAGGAGCTTAAAGACTTTCGCACACCTATAGTTACCGCTAAAGAAAACGTAGATACCCTTTATAACGGTTATAACGCTGCCAGAAAGCAACCGGAACCCCTTCGGCCCTACCTAGGCCAATTAGAAGATTAAGCGCTAGAGGCGACTTTAAGATCTTCCCCTAAGCTAGAAATGCTAGAGGAATACACTAACGCATCTAACTAGGGAACCAACCGGAACCCTCCCAGAAGACCACTAGCCTATAATTGGTATAGTAGTGGTGCATAGACTGCTTACAAGCTAAGCGGGCCTACCCCTTTAGGTAATCTAAGCTAATTACTAACTTAAGACCCGAGCCTTATTAGGAAGCCTATACTAGCTACTAGTACTAACACTACCTTTATAGCAGGAGCCTCCCCAGGCCCGAGTTCGGAAGGTTAAGAGCCCTATACTAATCTCCTTTAAGATGGATATTAGGAAGCTGTCGCAAGGCTCTCAAAAGCCATGCGGGAGGAAGCCACTAATAAATATATTAGAACCCTTTAAGGGTAAATCTAGATCTAGTAGGGTCTAATCTAAGCTAGGCAAATTTTTTTATAACTTAGTTAAGGCTAAGGGCTTCCTAGGAGCTATTTAGTACCTACCTAAGAAGGTATAGAAGACTTAAAGAGTTATTTACGCTATAAATAAAAAAAGGACATAGACCGACTAGCTAAGGCCTTTAGTAGTTTAGAACTCCGCTATAGACCTAACGCCCAGCAGCTGGACGATTGGGTTCGTAAGGTAGATAACTTCTTTAAGATGCTGATGATACGAGATAATACTAAAGAGCGTATACGCTGGATTATTAGCAAGATTAAAGACTAATCGCTAAACTAGATTGCACTTAATTAGCTTAATAAAGAGCAAATCACTATATAGCTACAGCTGTAAACCTTCCTAAAGAAATAAACTTAAGATCCGCATATTATATAATATGATAATACAGAGCTATTCTAAAATGGGATATAGCTAGACCGCTACGACTTTCGCCAGTTTATAAACTTCGTGGAAACTTATGCTTAGCAGATAAATCTAGAGCCCTTTAAAAATAAGGACGGTAGCATCTATAAAAAGGAGAAGATTAGGTTTATCTAGGCTAAAATTAAGCTAGTAATTTGTGACGAAATAAAGCACATGGGAGCCCTATCGCGGATCACTATATATACGGATTTTAAACGAGCAGTTCTAAATGCTAAAGATGCGGTAAGGAACTAGACCTCTTCCGGTAGGAAGCCGGGGGGTTACTAAAAGCGCGGGCACTCTAGTAGTAACATAGGGTAGACTTAACCTTTAAAGAAGCTATTCTTAAAAAGAACTTTAGAAGGGTTAAAGTTAGGAACCTTAAATAACGGGAAAGACTTCTAGGGCCAACCCAACACCCGTTTGGCACCTTTATAAAAACACTTTAAGAAGTTAAGAGAAAACTTTAAAGGTAGATCCTATTGGAAAAATAAGCAGGGCGATAATTGCACTAATAATCTAAAAAAAGAAAAGCCCTAGTCGCGGACCTCTTCTGGCTACAACTAGGGCAAGATATAAAAGGAGAGACTCTCCGTATTACTATTAAGCTAGAAATAATACTCCCTATAGGTAAGGTATAACAGTTCTAAGCACTATATAATAGTGGCGCCGAAATTAATCTTATACAATATAATTTGGTAAAAGAGTATAAACTTGTCCCATTATAAAGGTGGCGGAAACCTATTACAGGCTTCTTAGATAAGTATTGGATTAAACTATATAGTACCTATAAGCTTATAGTATTAGTAGCCAACATATATAACCGCACTAAGGTAGTCGGCCCGCAACCCTTCTAGGCGGCTAACTTTGTAGGTTACAACTTTATCCTTAAATACCCTTAGCTAGTAGAAGTAGATCCTAAGATACGCTTTAAGACTAGAGCCTTTAAATAGTGGAACGATAAAGATTTGGAAGGGCGTATATTACTAATAAGCCTAAAGGACATCCTAGAGAATATAGCCCTAGGTAAAATAGTATATACTTTATACCTAAAGGAGTATTAGATCCAACCCCTATTTAATAGTAAAATGGGTATAAAGCCTAGCATAGGTAATAACCCCTCTATAATAGAGACCCTATGGGGAACTACCGGATAGGCTGCGGAGACATTATAGGGAGGCGGCGATCTTAAGGATCTTATAAGATACTTTAACCGCTATAGGTTACTCTGGCTTAAGCAATATGCGAAGAGTATACTACGGCACCTCAAACGCTGCGTTAAGGAGTTCTCTACCCTCTACTAGCTATTGTATAAAACGGTTTAATATACGGTGGTAACTATGTATAAGCAACTACTACAGCGTATAATACTGCCCGCGAGTATCCTAAGGGAGCTCTAGGACTTACCTAATAATAACGCGAAGGATAAACGCGACCCTAATTTGTTAAATATTCTAGTAGGCCTAAGGGACTTACTAAGGGTATTTTTAGGCAGGAGAGCTAAAGTCCTATTGCAGAACTTAGAGTACGATTATATAATTAATCTAGAAGAAGGCAAATAACTACTAAACCTTTTTATCTATAACCTCTCGCGTAAAGAGCTTAAGATCCTATAGGAGTACCTTAATAGGTCACTAGAAAAGGGGTAGATCCGGCCTAATAAGTCGCCGTTAGGCGTATTAATTCTCTTTGTCCTAAAATTAGATAGAACTATAAGGCTATATATAGACTATCGCGGTCTTAATAAGATTACAATTAAGAACCGTTACCTACTACTACTGGTTAGTAAAATGTTAGATTAACTATCTAAAGTAAAGATCTTCACAAAGCTGGATCTATAAGACGCCTATTATAGGCTCCGTATTAAAGAAGGGGATAAGTAGAAGACCGCTTTTAAGACCTAATACGGCCACTTTAAGTATCTAGTAATGCCTTTCGGGCTAGCTAATGCGCCTATAACATTCTAATTGTATATTTATAAAGCCTTAGGGGGACTAGTTAACCGTATATGCGTTATCTATTTAGATAACATCTTAATCTACTTAGAAGACGAGGATTAACACAAGTAACACGTCCGCGAAGTGCTAGAACGTTTAGATAATTAGGGCCTCTACGCTAAGGCGTTAAAGTATATCTTTAACACTAAGCAGGTTGAGTTCTTAGGTTATATTATAACGCCTATAGGTATAGTTATAGATCTAGTACGGGTGTAGATGATTTAGGAGTGGCCGGAGCCAGAGAGCTACTAGGATGTTTAAGTATTTTTAGGCTTTGCCAATTTCTATAGGCGCTTTATATATAACTACTTAGACGTTACCTAACACCTATCTAACTATATTATGGAAGCTTTCTAAGACCTAACCTAAGGAGCAAAAAGCTCAAAGGCGGTAAGGAAGAAAACTAAAAAGGGACTAACTAAATAGTATAAGCTATAGTTATAGCCTAGAAAGGTTTAGAAGGCCTTTTAGGAACTTTGCATAAAGTTTATAGAAGCTTTATTACTACGGCATTTTAACCCAGATTAGCTATTAATAATAATTACTAATATATCAAATTTTACCCTTGCTGGTATCCTGCTATAACCCGATAGGCACCCAGACGCTACCTAGCTCTATTAAAGACCAGTAGCATTTTATAATAGAAAATTCTAGGGACCTAAAGTTAGGTATTATACCCACGATAAGGAACTACTGGCTATAGTCAACTGCTTTAAATAGTGGCGATACTACCTTAAGTACGCGAGCTATACCACTCGTGTACTCTTAGATTATTATAATCTACGCTACTTTATAACTATAAAGGAGCTTACACCTTAATAAGCCAAATAGGTAGAGGAGCTCGTATGATTTAATTTTAAGATTAAATATAAGCTAGGGGAAAACAACCCTGCTAATAGACCGTTACGACGGCCAGACTATACCAAAGGCTTTAAAACGGGAGAAGAAAAATAGATAATAGATATCTTACTCCCTATATTACAGAATAAGCTCCGGGTGTAGGATGCTTAAGTACCTATAGCTCCATACACTAAGTCTTAGGTGGTGTAAGCCCTATTGGTTTTCACTGACGTTCTAGCTAGTACCCGGTCCGTTGCTAATAAGGGTCCGAATATACCTAGACAGGACGTCCCTAATATATTCTCGGAACCTAATGATATACCATCCCTAATTGCTAAGCTATCCCCTTAAGCTAATAGCGAAGCCATAGAGCAATCGGAACTTAGAGCCCTACAATAACTAAAGGACTTTAACCTCATAGCGGCCTTCCTAATGTACGCGTATTAAAGAGTTATAAGATCTATAGTACCATCTAGTCTTATACTTAGAGCAGTACAGGACAAAACAGCTTTTACTTGGGAACTATCCGAAAGTTTAATAGATCTCATCTATAAGGTGCAACGGAGGGACGCTTCCTATGCTATCCTTAATACGGAAGTAGACCGGAAACGTAACGGAAAGGAAGCTGCTAAGCGCCACTATTAGGAACTAGACCTAATAGGCCTACTACATAGAGGTGGCAAGGTTTAGGTGCTATAAGAAGCAAATCTACGACAGAAGATTCTTATAAAGAATTACAATGATCCCCTAGGCGGCCACTATGGTTAAGTAAAGACAGTAGAATTACTTTAGCGTAAATACTATTGGCTAAGGCTTAATTAGGAAGCAAAGGAGTACATCAGCTATTATAAGAAGTGTTAAGTATATAAGATCCGCAGGCATAAGCTATAGGGTCTACTTAAATCAGTTCCCCCTGCTAGTAAGCTATAACGATATTACGCCATGGACTTTATTACGGATCTCCCGCCATTTAAAGATGGCCAAGGATGAATATACGATTTGGTCCTTATACTTATTAATAGGTTTTTAAAGTACGTCCAATACCTTCCCGTTAATAAGACAATTAACGCACAAGAGCTCGCCAACCTAATTAAGGAGAAATGCTTTCTTAAAGTAGATTAGCTACACTCCATTATTACTAATAGGGGCAGCGTCTTTATAAGCCAATACTGGTCGGACCTATGCTTCCATTTAAAGATAGACCACCGGTATAGTACGGCTTTCTACCCGTAGATGGATAGGTAAACGGAACGCCAGAACCAGGAACTGGAGTCTTACCTACGGATATATTTAAACTACTAGCAAGATAACTGGTATAAGCTACTTCCGTACGCGGAGTACGCTTACAATTTAAAGCAATATGTATTGTATAAGTATGCACCAATCCAGATTGCCTATGGCGTTTAACTATTTGGGTTTAATGGTATACCTAACGATTACTGGCTAAGGCCGTATAATTAGTTATAGGATCCTATCGGGAAGTCTAAAGACATCTACCGGAGAGTATAAGGATACCTCTAGGAATGGGAGGAGTAATGGAAGCATGCGAAGCAGAGCTTACAAGATGCCTAAGAGTAATAGAGACTTTAGTATAACCGTAAGCACTAGGATAAGCATTTTGGAGTAGGCGATAAGGTTTTATTATGTTTAATAAATATTAAGACCCGTTAACTATTAAAGAAGCTCGATATAAGATACCTAGGTCCCTTCTAAGTTAAGGAACGAATTAGTAAGCTAGCCTATCGTCTCCAGCTACCCCTATCTATAGCCCGTATGTATTTAGTATTTCACGTAAACCTACTAGAGCTATAGTATAGACTACTACTAGAAAAGAACTTCCGTCTAGGTTTAATTAAACACCCTAAAGTAGTAGGCGAGCGGTATAAGGTTAAAGCTATACTATACTATAAGTCTATTAAGAATAAGCTTTAATTTAAAGTTAAATAGCTAGGCTGGCCCGCTAAGGACTCTATATAGGAACCAGAGGATTACCTTAATTATTATAAAGATATTCTAAAAGAATATTAGGACTAAGGTCTATAATCTATAAGTCACAGAAAGCGCTCTAATACTACGGTGTCATTACGACCTATAAAGAAAGCTTGCAAAAAGAGTAAATAGGTTAAATTGGATATGGAACGGATAGGCTCCAGAAACCATAGGGATAGGGCTACGGCCTAAGGCAGGACGGGTCCTTAGCCTTTTTACGTATATAGCATAAAGTTAATAGGGCATTTTGCTAGAATTGTATTCCCATTCATTAATCTATACTAGGAATATTATTTTTAGGGCTTCTAAGCCCTTTTTAAAAGCCTTACGAGGCCTTCCCGAGCACCTAATTAAGGTCCTTAATTGCTACTATATATAAGAACAAATCCCAAAAGTCCAAACCATAAATGCCTAATCTGAAAAGCCACTACGCCTTATTATTATTAGGAGTAGGATCAGTATCCATTAGGCTACTAAGTGATGGCTAACGAGAATAGGATCTAGATGCCTTAGTAGGCATACGAGTAGGCATAAAAATAGGGGTAGGACGATAAGGTATAGCTAGAGCAGAGACTCTTAAACGCTTAATACTAACATTAGGTCCAAACCAATACTAATAAAGCTCTTGCGGCGTAAGCTTATAGTTAATAAAAACACGCTTAAGCCTAGAATAAACAGAGACGTTAGCTGGCTGGCATAGTCTAGAACCACTAAGACCTTACTACGGTAACTATTAGTCACCTATCCGCTAGGTACCTAAAGGGTAACCTACCTAATACCGTATCATATTATGCTCTTTTAAAACTTAACGCGCATACGCGAACTCCTTCCTATAGTAAACAGCGACCTTCTTCTTATTACCCCCATTCCTTACCCTATTCTTAGTATACTAACCTTACTCTCGTATTAGGCGTTACTGGCTAGCTTACTAGGAATTATAGGCGGTGTAGATGGCTATAGCATAGTCTTAAATTCGACCTAAATATTTAGCATTAGTACTTGAATGGGAGAGAGCCCGGGCGATGTAGTAGTTAAGGACATTAAAGGAACGTCGCTACTTAGGCCCAGGCTATTAAAGTCAGCAATAGAAATCTATTAAGGATAGAAAAAGCTTACCTTAACGCAACTACCGCTCCTAGTACGCATGTATTAATTATAAGGACTAAAGGTATTAGATCTAACGCAGTGCGTCTTATTGCAAGCCTCCAGAATCCTATTATTAGATTTCTGGTCTTTCGAAGACGTATAGGCAAAATTATTTAGGTAGGACCAGCACCAGTTATAGGTTAGCAGGGGTTAGGGTTCTATATATAAAGGTAAGGCCAGGATACGCTGTGGAATTTACTTAAAAGAGTAGTTAGTAGGAGAACGAAGAGGCATATTAAATTAATAACAAAAAAAAAGAAAATCTTAATAATATATTAAAGATACGTCCAAATTAGATAAAGGTTAATAATGGGAAGTAAGGTGTTAAGGAAAAGGATTAAGCTTGATAAGTAAAGTGTCTTTATACTTTACCGTCTAATACCCTTCTAGTAAATAGCCGCAACCTTACCAATATAACTCCGTTATAATAGCGCTATTTAGAAGAAAGGAAACACGCGTATAAGTTATTTAACTATTACTTCCTTATAAAAACTAACTACGCGGCCGGGGGAAGGCAATTAAGATATTAAATTAAAAACGTATATAGGTTAAATTAGACCTAAAACGATACTATAGTATTAAAGAACAACGTTATAGACGTTCTTAACAATTGCACAATAGCTACAATTGCTATCGCGAAATGTCCCTGTTTACTAGGTAGTAGAGCTATACCAAATATACGGCATAGGACTACTAGATTTAAAACCATATATACCAAATCTTAAGAGATAAGTCTCTTTAACTAACTAATTAATACCTTAACCGTATTTAATAGCCTAAGGGCAAATATAGGAGTAATGCGTTAGTAACGCAGGGAATTATAAGAAAAGGATTATAAGAAAAGATTATAGACCATATCTTAGTAGTTAAAGACGACGGTAAGCTAAGGCTCCGTACGTTAAATCCTATACTAAAGGTTCTACGGAACTATACTAGAATACTAAATTACCTATAATACTTATAATTAATTATAGACTAGTATAAAGGCTTAGAAGTAGAGTTATATAAAAATCCCTGTGTTAGCCTAGGTAGTTACCGGTATACTTCTAGTAGGCTTCTAATAAGTCTTCTAGTAATCCTTACGTCTTTTCTCTAGTCATATTTTTTCCTTATTAAGGTTTTTCAGGAGTTTAAAGTAGGGGTTAGATAGATAGATAATATACAGCGGCATACCGACACCTCTCTAATATCTCTCTAAACCTTTTCCGGGATAAGCCCTTATAATCTCCCTACCGTAAGGTAATAGCGATCGGGGGCCAACCGCAAGAAGGGGGGGAGCAATATAAGGGATATTATTGCGGACACCTTGGGTTGCCCTTAGGACAACCCCCGGACGCCCCTTAGATGGTCGCCAGTCACGTGCCGGAGGCACGTGCCCGTAGTATATAGTCTCCACGATCCCAGAGGCCTTACCTCCTTAAGGATTCGTCTCTTTTACCAATCTATCCTGTTCCAATCATGTCCTTATAGCCCCCTGTCTATAAGATCCCCTTACACTAATAATCTCTCTTGCCTCCGGATACACTAGCTCTGGTCTAAGCCTTAAAATGATATCCTTATCATTAATAGCGTCCTTTCTATAAGACTAAAAGAAGGGACGATAAAGGACTACCCGTCAGTTAAAGTGTGGGTAGAAGGCTTCCTTAACTATATAATGATTTTAATCGTTATATATAAGAATCTTTTGGTAGATCTTATTCCCTAAATGCTTACCTTCTACAATTAAGTTATTTGGCTATCTGCTACCTACCAAATTACTCCCTTAATAACTATGGCCTTAGAGCACTACTCTATGGTTATTTAAAAGAATTAGTTAGAGCTAGCTAATTAAAAGATCTCTAGTAACTTCCTAGATATCTATTGTAATCCCAGTACTTATAAATCCGCATCTATCTCAAAACGCGCGTAAGTAAGTACTAATATCTTAAGGACCTGTCACAGCTTTAATAGAGGGAAGTATAACCTAGGTAAGAATTGCAAGTTCCCATATACCTATAGCAAGTACAGTGGCCCGTATGCTGCAAGGAATTACAAGTAGCAATTACTAAAGGAAAGTATTAAGAAGGAAAAGGAAGAGGAGGAAGAGGATTTTATAGAGCTATACCTACACTCCGCTGAAACCGTGTTTCACCCTTATAGTATAGGTAGGCCGAATACAATACTATTATTTCTAGTTTTCCTACCCTCCTCTCCTCTACAGGACTCTTTCTCCCCCTTAATTATTTAAGCGTGGGGGCGTTATCTATCCCTGTACCTTGGCAACCTCTAATATAATATTATTAGTATCCTAAAGTTTAGATACCAGATTGGGGCAGACCTAGAAATTAAGCTCCTCTCCTAGAAGAACTAAGCCTTAATAGCCGCAAATATGGTCCTAATTTTAGAGAAGATTAGCGCCGATCTAGATATAGGCAGGATTGTAATAGCAACGTCTCCCATTATATCCTCGCCGCTAGGTTTGATACCTAAAGCGGATAGGGGATGGCGCCATATTTACAACTTATCCTTACTATTTAGCCGATCTGTCAACGACTTAATTCCTATAGCATTTGCTACACTATAATATTTAACAGTTAATTAGGTTCTCTAATATATTATATATACAGGCCATAGTTATATAATTATTAAGAGGGACATTAAGGACGCCTTTTAGAATATCCTATTTTTTGTTAAAGCTCAACGCCTTATGGGGTTCTTCTGGAAGGGTGTGGTGTATTTTAAACGTTACCTCTTATTCGGCCTTTAAACTGCACCCTTTTTATTTAATCTTTTTATGGAGGGATTCTACTGGATACTTATCCAATATATCCTAAACGCCGCCTTAGAGTACTATCTAGATAACTTTATCTTTATACTCTCTAACGCTTCTATTTTCCCTTAATTACTTAGTATATATAACTGTTGGTTACACAAGGGGATATTACGTAGCTACGGTTCGTAAATAGTATGATGATTGTTCTTCTTGTTTTTTAATTATTGAAGAAAAGGGTGAGGAACTTAAGGTTCCTCACCACGCTAGTGCCGCGGCGGCACGTGACGGCAACTTGCCGCATGTAACGGCAACTTGCTACACGTGGTGGCAATATGCCTTATATAGTGACCACTTGCCTTTATTCCTAACACTAGCAACTCTTCTTTTATAGTTGCCATCTATATATATATACCGCTTAACTAGCGTAATAAATATTAATCCTCCTTACTTACTATTGCCATTGTAATATAAGTCTTACTATCCCAAAATTTGCCTCTTAGTATGTGGTGCTTTCTTACTTAGGAGTTATAGGTGGATATTGTGTTCGGAGGGCCGCTAAGGCGCTAGTAGTAAGCGAGCTAATAGCGATTTTCTATTCTGGGGATAGAAAATCCTAATTGGCTGGATTGAGTTAGGCTCCCCCTCTAAAAAAGTCTTAGTAAGAGAATCTAACTAATTAGACAACTTCGACCGCCGGTTAAAGTTCCTAGATATCTTAAGACCTCATATAACTAAGAAATTTCTAGGGACTCCCTTTTAACCTAACCTTTAACTTGTATATATAGAGTATTTGTGTTAATAAACGTCTCTAGTGCCTTATTTAGGTTTGCCTTTGTTATTACATCTACCGGGTTATCTTGGCCATTAATCTATTAAATCTTAAAGAGTTCTTAACGCTTGTAGGATTGCTAAAGTGCTATAATATTAATTATAAGGCGCTTTTCTTTTGTGGTACTAAGCTTAACTAAATACTCGTAGAGGGAATATAAGTTGGTGTATATAATTATAGGAATAATGGGAAGTTTAAGTCGATCTATAATTATCTTTAGGGTAGTTCTAATTGCAATTGCTATATTAACTCCGCTAACTATTCTATATATCTCTAATGCTAAAACACTTTAGGTAACGCGTTTGCTCTTAGTTAAGCTCTAATAAATAAGATTACTATAGATTATAAAGTTATTCTCTCTAGTAAATTCGTTTATAATAATAATCTTATATCCTAACTAGGAGCTAAAATCTTTATTATTTATAAATAATCTATTAATAAATATAAAGAGCTTAGTGGTAGGAAGATTAATAGGTATATAAAGTAGTCCCTAATTAAGATGGTTTATTTACTAGGAAAGACGTTTATTTAGGGCAAGAATA
>Ga0307515_10007172_pt1 | contig 22109 bp, 16 predicted proteins | sample 17_EM_MG_FD_194513 | JGI IMG/M metagenome (GOLD analysis project Ga0307515, IMG submission 194513) | Populus trichocarpa ectomycorrhiza microbial communities from riparian zone in the Pacific Northwest, United States - 17_EM | ecosystem: Host-associated > Plants > Roots > Unclassified | place...
AACAATTACTTCTGTTTTTAGGTGTTTTTTATGTCATCCAGGCTCAGGCTCAGCAAAAGGTTCTCAATATTAAAGATGCTGAACAAATGGCGCTCGCTAATTACGGTACCATCAAGTCGAAAGCTAACCAGTTAAACGCTGCAAAGGCATATTTAAAAGAAACACGTACAGAATATCTACCAGATGTAAGCATCTCGGCACAACAAGACTACGGAACCGCCAACGGCCAAAACGGCCCACTTTATGGTTATCATGGTCTTTCAGCGGCATCATCGGGCCCGGCACTACCTAAGCAGAACTGGAATTCGGCATTTGGCTCCCTTTACCTAAGCAACGTAAGCTGGGATTTTTTCAGCTTTGGCAAAGCGAAGGAAAAAGTTAAAGTGCAAAGCCAGGTGGTTAACCGCGAACAAGCCGACCTTAGCCAGGAAAGTTTTCAGCACCAGATACGCGTTGCAAGTACCTATCTTAATTTATTGGCCGCGCAGCAATTGCAAAAAGCTCAGGCAGATAATCTTAAACGTGCCATCGACCTGCAAACCGTGGTGGTTGCCCGTGTAAAAAACGGACTTAATGCCGGTGTTGATTCATCGTTAGCCAATGCCGAAGTATCAAATGCCCGCATTGCTTTAACCAATACCCAGCAAACGGTACAGGACCAAAGCAACCAGTTATCCGTTTACCTGGGTATCACGCCGCAGGAATTTGAACTGGATAGCGCATTTATTACCAAAACGCCGACAACCCTGGCCACGCAAAGCGCCGTTGCTGTTACAGATCATCCTACACTGCGTTATTACCAAAACCGGATAGGCGTAAGTGATGAGCAGGCCAAATACCTCAAAACGTTTGCCTTGCCCACATTTAGCCTGTTTGGCGTTTACCAGGGCCGCGGCTCGGGTTTTAACTCCGATTATGGCACCAACCAAAACAGCTTCAGCAGCAGCTATGGCGCCGGCGCCGACCCTACCCGCTACAATTATTTATTTGGTGTGGCCATGGTTTGGAATTTTACAACTATTTTCAGGACTCATTACCAGGTACAATCGCAAAAATTCACATCGGCACAATATAAAAATGATTATGACCTGGTAGCACAGCAGCTACAAGCCCAGCAGTCATTGGCCGAAACCCGCATCAGCAACGCCCTTAAAAACTACAACGAAGTACCCGTTGAAGTAAAAGCAGCCAGCGATGCCTATACCCAAAAATACGCCCTGTACAAAAACGGGCTATCTAACATTGTCGATTTTACGCAGGCGCTTTACACGCTAAACCGTGCCGAAGTTGATAAGTACATAGCATCCAACAACGTTTGGCAGGCATTGCTTTACAAAGCAGCCGCCACCGGCGATTTTGGTTTATTTATTAATAATTTTTAAAACAGATACACATTATATAATGGGAATGATAAAAGGGGCGCTTCAAAAACCAATTACCATATTGGTTATAGTAGCCGGGTTGTTTTTTTTCGGGATAAATGCGGTACGTACCATCAAGATCGACATTTTCCCGGATTTGAACCTGCCGGTTATCTATGTATCTCACCCATACGGTGGTTTTACCCCAAACCAAATGGAGGCTTACTTTGGTAAGCAATATGTTAACCTGCTGCTCTTCGTTTCGGGCGTAAAAAGTATCGAAACAAAAAATATACAGGGCTTAACACTAATAAAAGTTACTTTTTACGAGGGTACCAATATGGCACAGGCTGCGGCGGAGGTCACGAGTTATACCAACAGGGCCCAATCGGCGTTTCCCCAGGGATCACAGCCGCCATTTATCCTCAGGTTTGATGCTTCTACCCTGCCGGTTGGCCAGCTGGTATTAAGCAGCGCCACCCGTACCAATAACGAGTTGCTGGATTATGCTTCGGTTTATATCCGCTCGTCGTTTACCTCAATACCCGGCCTGGTTGCACCGGCTCCGTTTGGAGGTAACCAGCGTACCATTTTGATAAAGATAGACCCGAACGCGTTGCGGGCCCATAATTTAACGCCCGATCAGATTGTTGCCGCGCTGCGCGAAAATAACCAAAACACCCCCGCAGGTAACGTACGCATAGGCGATTACAATTACCTGGCGCCATCAAATACCACCATAAAAAATGTAAAGGATTTTGGGGATATCCCGCTGTATAAAAACAATATCCAAACCGTATTTATGCGTGATGTAGCCACCATTGAAGATGGGGCAGACATTACAAATGGTTACGCGCTTATCAACGGAAAGCGGTCGGTTTACCTGCCTATTACCAAATCGGCCACGGCATCAACGTGGGAGGTAGTGCAGAATTTAAAAAAGGCATTGCCCAGGTTCCAGGCTTTGGTACCTCCGGATGTGAAGCTATCTTTTGTGTTTGATCAATCGATATATGTTATAAACGCCGTTAAAAGCTTGGCCGAAGAAGGGGCTATTGGCGCGGTGCTTACCGGCTTAATGGTATTACTGTTCCTGGGCGACAGGCGCGGCGCGTTAATTGTAATATTAACCATCCCAACCTGTATCATCTCGGCAATATTCTTCCTGTCACTGTTCCATCAAACCATCAATATCATGACGCTGAGCGGACTTTCGCTGGCTATCGGGATCCTGGTGGATGAATCAACGGTGACTATAGAGAATATTCACCAGCACTTTGATATGGGCAAACCCAAAGCATTGGCCATTTGGGATGCCTGTAAGGAAATAGCCTTCCCCAAATTATTGATCCTGTTTTGTATCCTGGCGGTTTTTGCCCCAGCCTTTACAATGACAGGTATCCCAGGCGCTTTATTTTTGCCATTGGCATTAGCCATCGGTTTCTCCATGATCATTTCCTATTTTCTGGCCCAAACTTTTGTACCCATTATGGCCAACTGGATAATGGTGAACAAGCACGAAGATAACAGCCATCCCGACGGTTTCGCGTTGGAAGACGAAGGCGAGCCATGGGAACAGAAAGAAAAAGCGATGAAGCTTGCGTTAGAGCATCATGGCGAAAAGGCCACGCTCTTTGACAAGTTCAGGGAAAGCTTTATGCGCCTGATGGATCGTATGCTGCCCGCCCGCAAGCTTATTGTAACAGTATATGTGATAGGCGCATTTGCTTTAGCTTTTTTACTTTTCAACATCATTGGCCGCGATGTATTGCCCAAAGTAAACTCCGGCACATTCCAGGTGCGTTTACGTGCGCCGGATGGCACAAGGCTTGAACGTACCGAGCTTATTGCGGTTAAAGCACAGCATATATTGGGCGAAATTGTGGGCAAAAACCATATTGCCATCACCTCCACATTTGTTGGCTCGCACCCATCGTCGTTCTCAACCAACCCGATATACCTGTTCATGGCCGGCCCGCAGGAGGCAGTTATGCAGATAAGCCTAACCGAGGATTACAAAGTAAATCTCGACGATTTAAAGGAAAAGATACGGTACCAGGTTGCCAAACAAATACCAGGGGTAAAACTATCTTTCGAACCAATAGAGCTTACTGATAAAATTTTGAGCCAGGGTTCGCCTACCCCTATCGAGATAGCCATATCCGGCAAAAACAAAAAGCAAAACCAGGAATATGCCTTTAAAATTTTAGATAAGCTAAAGGATATTAAATACCTGCGCGATGCACAAATAGGGCAATCATTTAATTACCCGACTATCGATATCAATATTGACAGGCAGCGGGCGGCGCAATTGGGCGTTGGGTTAAATGATATCTCCCGGTCGCTGGTAGCCTCTACATCATCATCAAGGTTTACCGAAAAAAACAACTGGATTGATGAAAAGGCCGGCTTAAGCTACCTGGTACAGGTGCAGGTGCCGGAGTACCAGATGAGCAGCCTGAATGATGTGCGCGAGATACCAATATTGGCCAACCAGGCGCGCCCGGTATTGGGCGATGTCGCCGATATTAAAACGGGTATCACCAATGGCGAAAACGACAATATTGGCGCTATCCCTACCCTATCTGTAACAGCCAACTTATACAATAAAGACCTGGGTACCGCAACCACCGATGTACAAAAAGCAATCGATGCTTTGGGGAAACCACCCCGTGGCTTAACTATTGAAATGCGTGGCATGAGTCAAACGCTTACAGCTACGCTGGATAGCCTGCAATCAGGATTGATAGTAGCCATCCTGGTAATATTCCTGATGCTGGCTGCTAACTTTCAGTCGTTCAAAATGTCGTTAGTAGTATTATCAACAGTGCCGGCCGTCTTGTTTGGTTCATTGTTTTTGGTAAAAATAATGGGCTCGACACTCAACCTGCAATCGTACATGGGTATGATCATGTCGGTAGGTGTATCCATCTCCAACGCGGTATTGCTGATAACCAATGCCGAAGAATTACGCAGGCATAACGGTGATGCCTTAAAATCGGCCCGCGAAGCGGTTGCCCTGCGGTTACGCCCTATTTTGATGACCAGTTTGGCCATGATTGTAGGTATGGTGCCCATGGCATCGGGCCTGGGCGAAGGCGGCGATCAAACATCGCCCCTGGGCCGTGCCGTTATCGGCGGGCTTATAGCCTCAACCTTTGCGGCATTACTGGTATTGCCGCTGGTTTTTGCATGGGTACAAGCCGATGCCACAACTCAATCCGTTTCATTAGACCCAGAAGATAAAGAAAGTAAATTTTATGTCCCTTTACATCATCATGAATAAATTTAAAAATAAACCGATACTTATCCTTACCGCTTTTGCCATCGCTTTAAGCTCATTAAGTGCATGCCACTCTGATGATAAGGAAAAACAGGATCAACAAGCCGAAGAGCAAACGCAGGCAGCTGCAGAAACACCAACTGTTGAACTGGTGACTGTAGCCAAAGGCAAATTAAGCAGCAGCATTAACATTCCCGGCGAACTGATCCCTTACCAGCAGGTTGACCTTTATGCAAAAGTTAACAGCTACGTTAAAAAACTTTTAGTTGATATAGGATCTGAAGTACATGCCGGCCAGTTGCTGGTTGTGTTAGAAGCACCCGAAATAAACTCACAGCTTGCAGGCGCGCAATCGCGTATTAAACAATATGAGGCTGTTTACTATGCCAGCAAGGCTACTTACGACAGGTTGGTAAGCACCAGCAAAACTCCCGGAACTATTTCACTGAACGACCTGGAACAGGCCGAAGCTAAAAAGAACGCGGATATGGCTAATGTGGAAGCTGCCAAATCTGCTTTAAAAGAAGTATCAGCCAACCTTGCTTACCTGGAGATAAGGGCTCCATTTGATGGTGTTATCACCAGCCGTAATGTAAACCTGGGCGCTTATGTGGGCCCCGGTGGTAAAGGATCTGATCCGTTGTTTACTTTGCAGGATCAAAACAGGCTGCGTTTGGTGGTATCGGTGCCAGAAAACTACACCGGATCATTAAGCAATAAAAGCGAAGTGAACTTTACCATAAAAGCTTTGCCCAATGAAAAATTTACAGCTCAGGTAAAACGTATGGCCGGCGCGCTTGACGAAAAACTAAGGGCCGAGCGTTTGGAAATGGATGTTTACAATAAAAGCAAAAAACTACTACCGCATATGTTTGCTGAAGTTAACGTTCCGCTGCCTGATGGCGACAGCACTTTCGTGGTAGCGAAAACAGCGGTAGCAACATCAACCGAGAAGGTGTTTGTGATTAAAGTGGTAAATAATAAAGCGCGGTGGGTTGATGTAAAAAAAGGCCTTACATCGGGCGATATGATGGAGATATTCGGGGACCTTAAACCCGGAGATAAACTGGTAAAAGTTGCCAGCGATGAAATAAGGAACGGAAGCAACGTGAAGGAAAAGCAATGATTGGTGAGTGGTGAGTAGAGAGTGGTGAGTGGTTAATAGCAGGAAATAAAAACATGCAACGTTTTAGCCGGCCAGTGCGTCTTATAAACAAAAAAGGATGATCATGAAAAAACTTATCTTCTCTGGGATGGCATTGCTGCTTACCGCTTTCATAGCTGTTAATGCATCAGCGCAAGTGGTTACACGAAACGTATCGGGCTATACAGGTATCGCCTGCGGTGGCCCGTTCAATGTGTTTATAAAAATTGATGGCACAGAAAGCATCAAGCTGGATGTAGATGCCGATGTGGTAAACGATATTAAAACCGAAGTAGAAAACGGGGTGTTAAAAGTTGAATTTAAAGATCACTGGAACAAGCACAACAATATTAAACGCGCCAATATTTATATTACAGCCAAAACGTTAAAATATTTGGCCAACAGCGGTTCGGGCAATGCAACTGTAGATGGCGTATTAACCGGCGATAATGCCAGGGTAGCCTTAAGCGGTTCGGGCAATGTTAAAGCAGCGGTTAAGTCATCAACCCTTGATTTGCGTTTAAGCGGTTCTGGCTCTATAGATATTAAAGGAAGCACCGGCATGGCCGATGTAAACATAGCCGGATCTGGCGAGGTAAACGGCAAAGAACTGAAAACCGAAAGTGTAGAAGCCAGGATTGCAGGTTCGGGCAGTGTTAATATCATAGCCAATAAAACTGTGTCGGCCCGTATAGCAGGTTCGGGCAGTGTACTTTACTCTGGCAATGCAACAACAGGCGAAACACGCTATGCCGGCTCGGGCAGGGTAAGCAAAATCGACTAAAAATATATCATTGGTTTTTAAACAGAAAGGGCTGTCATATTTGCGATAGTCCTTTCTGTTTGAGGTTATTTATCGAACGTATTATATTACTCAAACTTAAACACATCGCCCAAATTGGCATTGTCGCTGGTACTCACGTTCATATCTTTAATTTTGCCGGTGCTTATGCTGTATACCCAGCCGTGTACGGCCAGCGGCTGTCCTTGTTTCCAGGCATTTTGCACTATGGAGGTTTTGCAAAGGTTATAAACGTTCTCAATTACATTTAATTCTACCAGGCGATTGGTACGTTCCTGCTCATTTTCAATCGCGTCAAGTTCTTCGGCATGCAGGCGGTAAACATCTTTAATGTGGCGTAACCAGTTATCAATCAAACCAAATTGATGATTACTCATTGCAGCCATCACGCCACCACAACCATAATGACCCGTCACAATAACGTGCTTTACCTTCAAAACATTTACCGCGTAATCCAATACCGATAGCATGTTCATATCCGAGTGTACCACCATGTTTGCTATATTACGGTGTACAAATATTTCGCCCGGCGAGGTGTTGGTAATCTGGTTGGCTGGTACCCTACTATCGGCACAACCTATCCAAAGTACTGGTGGCGTTTGGCCGTTAGCCAGTTTTATAAAATATTCAGGATCTTCGGCCAAAGCGTCGGCAACAAATTGTTTGTTGCCATCTAACAGGCTTTCGTAAGTAATATGGCTTGTGTCGTGTATTAATTTTTTAGCACACATAGTTTTTCGTAGATTTTTGTTTGGTAGTTTTTATATCGATCTGCTTTTATCGGCCCAAAACAATCGGGTTATTTTGTGCAGCGCTACAGGCGATAAATCATAATATAATATCGTAAGCAAAATTAATGGAATGAAGTAAAAAATCGCAAAATCGTACAGATTAAATAAAAATCCTCCGGCTATGGCCCCGATAAAATAAAAACCAAGCACCGTTAAACGGACGACAATTTTATTGCGAATGACGGCTGTTTTTTGCACATTAGGATGTACCCACTCGGATACGTCGCCCCCCAAATCGGTAAACAAACCGGTTAAGTGGGTGGATTTGATGAGGCCGCCGGATATGGTGGACACCAGGCTATTTTGTAAACCCATGCAAAAGATGATAGTGCCTATAACTACCTCGCGCTCCAGATCAGTTTCTTTATAAAAATTATGACCGTAAATAGCCACGAATAATAACAGGACGATCTCGATAATTATTGGCGTAGCGTGCGCCTTGTACCTACTTTTATGCTCCAGCGAACGTACAATAAAGTTAGATAAAAAAGCACCTGCAAAAAACAGTAACAACCATATCACAAACACCATGATCTCCCTGAAATTTTGCTCAACAATATGCTGGGCCAGGTTGGCCACATGCCCGGTAATATTGGATGTAAAGGCCAAAAACGCAACCATACCAGCCACGTTGGTAACGCCCGATACAAAAGCCGTTGATGACGCCAGCAATAAATTTTGTTTAAGTGTGCGTTCTTCTTTTGATTGCCTTAGCATAGGTAGCCGTTGTTTATAAGCAACGGTTAAAAATAGTATAAAATTTATTGGATTACGAAAACTACAGGTAAAAGAAGTAGCCTCATCTAAAAAACCCCGGCCATTTTAATGCGCCGGGGCTAATCAAACATAATAAACCCCAGATGCCAATCAAACAAAGGGAGGCTATTTCAATCAAACAAAACGTTACCGCGAAGCCACAGCCTCGAGGCTATCCAGTTCATACACATAACCTAAATTATGCGAACTGTTGCTGCTTACTTTAATGTCTTTCACCAAACCTGTGCTCAAGTCTATCACCCAGCCGTGTACTTCCAGGTCATGGCGTTCCATCCAGGCATTTTGAATGATGGTTGTTTTGCACAGATTGTATACCTGTTCGCTCACATTCAGTTCTACCAGGCGGTTTAGCTTCTGGGTTTCGTCGGTAATGCGGTCAAGCTCGTGACTGTGCAGGCGGTACACATCTTTTATGTGACGCAGCCAGTTATCAATTAAGCCAAATTGTTTGTTGCTCATGGCTGCTGCCACGCCGCCACAACCATAATGGCCGGCTACAATTATGTGTTTTACTTTAAGCACGTTAACGGCATAATCCAACACACTTAGCATGTTCATATCTGAGTGTACACATACGTTGGCAATATTACGGTGTACAAATACTTCACCTGCCTTGGTGCCGGTAACCTCGTTGGCAGGTACACGGCTATCAGAGCAGCCTATCCATAAAACCTGCGGATTCTGGCCCTTGGCCAGGTTAGTAAAAAAGTTGCTGTCCTCTTTTAGTTTTTTTTCAACCCACTCGGCATTACCGCGGATAAGTGCTTTGTAACTATCGCTTTGGGCCAGTTGTATATTGGTGATATCAATCACCGGTTTATCGTTCTTTTTATTTTCTATAAGTGCCATGATGTTTTTCTTTTTTAACTGTTAATTACTGGTATTGTTAAATCTTTGTACGGCAATCTGCCGCAACTCAAAACTTATAATTCACTACACAAAAACTAATTAAGATTATTCATTAATTCTTTTAAAGGCGGTACGTCGTACTTATCTTTTACGTCAAATAGTTGCACTATAATGCCCTTGGTATAGGCATTGTGCTTGTAATTGTGGATGATCTCGAGCACATCCGGATCTATGTAACGCGAGTTGGAGCCGTCGACGATCACATCCGTTCCGCTTGGAATGCTGGTTAGTGTAATTTGTATCGCCGCTTTATTTAAAAAGGATACCTCCTCGGCCAGTTTAATCCTGATTACCTTTTTATCGCCATTTTTAGTGATCTGATAAAAATATGGGTTGCGTAAATTGGTGCGCAGTATGTAAAAGACACCCACCAGCATACCAATACCAACACCTATTAACAGGTCGGTTAAAACAACGGCAACAATGGTTACCACAAACGGGATAAACTGGCTAAGTCCCTGGTGCCACATGTGTTTAAACAGGGTAATACGCGCGAGTTTATAACCTGTCATAAGCAGGATAGCCGCCAAACAGGATAAGGGGATTAAATTGATTAATACCGGGATAAATAACAGCGATATCAATAATAGCAGCCCATGAACCACCGCGCTTGTTTTGGTACGGGCGCCGGCATTAACGTTGGCAGACGACCTAACGATAACAGCCGTCATAGGCAAACCGCCCAAAAGGCCGCTGGTAATGTTACCTATACCCTGCGCCACTAACTCGCGGTTGGTTGGCGAGATACGTTTAATAGGGTCAATCTTATCAACAGCTTCTAAACTGAGCAAAGTTTCAAGGCTGGCTACTATAGCGATGGTAAAGGCGGTTATCCAAACCTGCTTATTGCCAATACCGCTAAAATCTGCCGTTTTAAAAAGGGCAAAAAATTCTGTACTGCTGTTTACAATAGGTATGCGTACAAATTGCTTATCAAGCAGCGCCAAATCGGTATTTTTAAATGCCAGGCTAAAGCCAATGCCCGCCAATACAACCAATAAAGGTGCAGGCACCATAGCCATTTTTTTAAATTTTGGCCAATATATCATCAAAGCCAAAGAAACTACGCTGATAATTACCGCGCCGTAGTTAATCTTACTCAACGCCCCCAGCACACCCGAAAAACTATTATGTTCATCGGCCTGGTTAAAGCTTTCATCGCCCTCAAAATTGGCATCATAACCTACAGCATGCGGAAACTGTTTCATGATAAGAATAATACCGATAGCGGCCAGCATCCCTTCAATTACCGTTGATGGAAAGTAGTTGGCTATAGTTCCTGCCTTTAAAACACCCAGCAAAATCTGGAAAGCGCCGGCCAGTACAAGAGCCAGCAAGAATGTTTCGTATGAACCAAGGCTGGTTATAGCGTTTAATACAATAACGGTTAAACCCGCGGCCGGACCGGCCACGCTGAGTTGCGAACCGCTCAACGAGCCTACAACTATACCACCAATGATACCTGTAAGCACACCAGCAAATAAGGGTGCGCCTGATGCTAAAGCGATACCAAGACATAATGGTAAGGCTACCAGGAATACAACAAGACTGGCCGGAAGATCGCGTTTTAAGTTTTTGGGCAAAAAATATTTTTTTAGGTTAAGATTGCCCATGGCAAATCCACCTTGCTTAATTGACATAAGAAATGTATTTGAATGAAAATTTAAATGAATTGTAAAGCGTTACAGTCCGGATATGAAATATCCGGTTAATCATTTAAACGTTGGGCGGGGGGGTTGGCACTACCGGGTGGTAGGTTTGTATGTACAGGGCATGCTCCTGGTTATGCAGTACTTTGGTTTCTGCAATAAAAGTTATGAAATCAATACTATGCAGGTCATAAGCGTCAAAAATCTTCTTCTCCTTAAAGGTATCCTTGTCTGGCATGTCCTTTTCGGCTTTTGATTCCTGTTCCAACTGCATAATTACAGCGCTTACTGCCTTGCTGTCAAGATATAAAAACACAGGGGCAAGCGATATGACCATCTTTAACATAAAGACGCCCATAAACATTGCAACTACCAGTATTTTAAATTTCCTGACCTTCATTTTTACAAATATAACGAAAAAACGTACTCAAAAGTTATGCAGAAGTGGTTTTAAGCACATCTTACAATTAAATTACTATTTTTAGCATATTACAAACAACCTGAATTGTGGATAAAAAGCTTGGAGTATTAAGGCAAAAACGCCAGAAAGCGTTTGAAGGCGGCGGCACGGTACGTATTGAAAGTCAGCATAAAAAAGGAAAATTAACAGCACGTGAACGGCTCCATTTTTTGATGGACGAGGGCTCTTTCCAGGAGATTGGGATGCTGGTTTCGCACCGCTCAACCGATTTTGGAATGGAGAAAGAAAAATATCCCGGGGATGGTGTTGTAACCGGTTATGGCACTATAAATGGCCGGTTGGTTTATGTTTTCTCGCAGGATTTTACCGTTTTTGGCGGCTCACTGTCCGAAACACATGCCGAGAAGATTGTGAAGATCATGGACCTGGCTATAAAAAATGGCGCCCCTGTTGTTGGCTTAAATGATTCTGGTGGCGCCCGCATCCAGGAAGGCGTTGTTTCGTTAGGCGGCTACGCCGATATATTTTATAAAAATACCATGGCATCCGGCGTGGTGCCGCAAATTTCGGCTATTATGGGCCCATGCGCCGGTGGTGCCGTGTACTCCCCTGCCATTACCGATTTTATATTGATGGTAGAAAATACGTCCTATATGTTTGTAACCGGACCAAACGTGGTAAAAACAGTTACCCATGAAGTTGTTACATCCGAAGAGCTGGGCGGCGCAACAACCCATGCTACCAAATCGGGCGTTACGCATTTTGCCTGTGCCAACGAAATTGAGGCTATCCAAAACATCAAAAAGCTGTTGAGTTATATGCCGCAAAATTGCGAGGACAGAACCCCTGCCCTGCCCTACGAAAATGGGAGCGAACTGCGCACCGAATTAAATACCCTGCTGCCCGAAGTGGCATCAATTCCTTATGATATCCGGGAGGTTATTGATCATGTAATTGATACAGGCTCATTTTTGGAGATCCATAAAGATTTTGCCGAAAATATTGTTGTTGGCTTTGCGCGGCTTGCCGGTCGCAGCATCGGTATTGTAGCCAACCAGCCTGCGTTTTTGGCCGGGGTGCTGGATATTAACAGCTCGACTAAAGCAGCACGCTTTGTACGCTTTTGCGATAGCTTCAATATACCGTTGCTGGTGTTTGAAGATGTGCCCGGCTTTTTGCCCGGTACCGACCAGGAGTGGAACGCCATAATTACCAACGGCGCCAAGCTGCTTTACGCCTTTTGCGAGGCTACTGTACCCCGAGTTACCGTAATTACCCGCAAAGCCTATGGCGGCGCCTACGATGTAATGAATTCCAAACACATCGGCGCCGATATGAACTATGCCTGGCCATCGGCCGAGATTGCCGTGATGGGCGCCAAAGGCGCTGCCGAAATTATCTTTAAGCGGGAAATCAGCACAGCGGAAGACAAGGAAGCCAAATGGAAAGAAAAGGAGCAACTATACTCCGACACCTTTGCCAACCCCTATCGCGCCGCCGAACGTGGTTTTATTGACGAAGTGATAGAGCCAGCCGAAACCCGCATTAAGCTAATTCACGCCTTTAAAATGCTGGAAAATAAAGTAGTAAATAACCCAAGGAAAAAACACGGGAATATTCCGTTATGATTTCGGAATTGGGATTTTCGATTTCGGATTTATTTTTGAATTTCGAATTGCAAGTTATACCGGTATCATCACGGAGCAAACACATATAAATTGGGTTAACATAACTTAACACATTTCAGCTAATTATTTTATAAATATCTAATAATCAATAAATTGCATTTTTACAAGATTAACACTAAACTGATGTTTGTGCTCCATCTCAGATAAATTTATATTGCCAATCAAAAATGAATAATTCCGAAATCGAACATCCGAAATCCGAAATATCAATCGAGCAAATTCGTCCTGAACTTACCTGGCGTTTGCGGCAACGGGTTTTATACCCTGCCCAAAAACTTTATGAAATGGAGATGGACGAGGACAATAATGGTTTCCACTTTGCAGCTTTTAAGGATAATGCAGTTGTTGGCGTAGTATCGCTATTTCAAAAAGGAGATGATTTCCAGTTCCGCAAGTTTGCAATCGACGAATCAATGCAAAGTATGGGGCTGGGCCGGCAACTGTTAAATTACATTACCGATTTCGCCATTATTAACGGAGGCAAGCGCTTATGGTGTAACGCCAGGTTATCTGCCATCGGATTTTATTTAAAGTTTGATTTTAAACATACCGGGCAGCTATTTTCTAAAAATGGTTTTGACTACGAGATACTGGAGAAGGAGTTGTAGATGTGCAGATTACAGATTTCAGATGTGCAGATGATTCTGAACCGCGATTAAGCAGATTAATGGATTTCCAGGATGCCTGTCGCCAGAAAATCAAAATCCAAAAAATCCGATAAATCCGACGAACGGCGTAGCGCTCTTGAACACTTTTGAAAACAAACACCAAGTGAAAAATCCCGGTTCAGACAAAATTGCAAATTAAAATCCATCTGCCATTTTGAAGCTCATTCACAAATCCGAAATCTCAAATCCGAATTCCGAAATCCCCTACTCCTTCATCAAATCCACAATTATCGCTTTCGCGTAATCATTCGGGTGTTTTTCGTTGGATAGCTTGGCGGTTTTAAGGGCTTCTTCAATATCGCCCTGGGCTTCATAAACTACCGCCAGGTTATAGGCTGCTTTGCTGGCCAGTTTGGCGTCGGCACCATCAATTAAGGGGTTCAAAATTTTAAATGCCTGGTCAAATTTGCCTGCCTTAATTTGCGTTACCGACGATTCAAGCGCCCCGCCACCGGCATATAAAGGCCGCTCGTTTGATATCGAAAAGGGCAAATAATCTTTCAATGCATCCAGGGTAGCATCGCGGGTAGCAGCTGTCAAAGCAGGAATACTGCTTCTGTAGGATGGCTTATTAAATAAAGATGTAAAACCGCCGGCATAGCTTTCGTCCTGCGGCACTTCGGCCATGCCTACCAGCTTTTTAAAGTAAATTGCATTACTTTCAAACAGTGTAAGGCTGGTTTTTAATTTAGTAGTATAATATGTAGACGGAACACCATTGTAATAAGCGGTTGCAGGATAAATACCTGCACTTATATCTCTTAGTACTAAAACATAGTCGGCCTTGTGCGCAGCGGCCAAATATTTGACAGAGTCAGTATTTACCTGGTAATTTACCGAATCGACAAGGTTGATGATATGCACTCCTTTTAAATATTTTAACTGGTTGGCAGCTGTCTGAAGCGATACAACCGCCACCTTTTTCAAAACATTTATTCGTCGGTAATCCCTGATCTTCACAGAATCCGGCCGGTAACGGTTTACCACTACAATGGTGGTGCTGTCGCGGCTAAAACCCATTTTGGGACCGTAATTAACCGGTACAGTAACGTATTGAGGTACGCTGCAAGATGTCAAAAAAACGATAATCAGGGTAAAAAGGGGCGCAAATCGTTTCACGATGTGGTTTATTAAGGTAATAAAGTTCAAAAATATTGTAAATAACCCAAACTTACAGATTACTGTAGGGTATACAGTTAATGACAAAAAAATAATTAAAAGGTTTAATTGCCCCTTAAATTAAAAAAAACGTCAATTATCGATGTAGAAGTATTAAATTAACAATAAAAACGTTAATTTATTTCCATTATGGCAAGTTATTTTGAATCTATATCAATGGCTTTATTATATTTGCTTTATTGCTCATTACAGGTTACTCAAACAACATGGCTAAAAAGAAATCAGATCCTACTCCGCATATTTCAGTTGTAAACGAAACTTCACTGTCTTTTTTCGAAAAATATATTAACAACCCCTCGCCTACCGGCTTTGAATGGAAAGGCCAGGAATTATGGCTGGAATACCTGAAACCATATATCGACACACATTATGTAGATAATTATGGCACTGCGGTTGGCATCATCAACCCTAAGGCCGATTATAAGGTAGTTATTGAAGCCCATGCCGATGAAATTTCATGGTTTGTAAACTACATTACCAATGATGGCTTAATATATGTAATTCGCAACGGGGGATCCGATCACCAGATAGCGCCCTCAAAACGCGTAAACATCCATACTGATAATGGTATTGTAAAAGCCGTATTTGGCTGGCCGGCTATCCACACCCGCACAGGTGGCGAAAAAGAAGAAGCCCCAACACTTAAAAACATCTTTTTAGATTGCGGCTGCACAACAAAGGATGAAGTGGAAAAATTAGGCATCCATGTAGGTTGCGTTATTACTTACGAAGATGAATTTATGATCCTAAACGACCGCTATTATGTTGGCCGTGCGCTGGATAACCGTGCCGGTGGTTTCATGATTGCCGAGGTTGCCCGTTTGTTGAAAGAAAACAACATTAAATTACCCTTTGGCCTGTATATTGTAAACGCCGTTCAGGAAGAAATTGGTTTACGCGGCGCCGAAATGATAGCCCACAAAATAAAACCGAATGTGGCTATTGTTACCGATGTAACCCATGATACCCAAACGCCCATGATTAACAAAATTACCCAGGGCGACCTGGCTTGCGGTCGCGGCCCTGTTGTATCATATGCCCCGGCTGTACAAAATAACCTGAATAAATTATTAATAGAAACTGCGCAAAAAGCCGAGATTCCTTTTCAGCGCCAGGCCTCTTCACGATCAACGGGTACCGATACCGATGCATTTGCTTACTCCAATGATGGTGTGCCATCGGCATTAATCTCGTTGCCGCTACGTTATATGCATACCACCGTAGAGATGATTCACAAACAGGATGTTGACAATGTGATCCGTTTAATTTATGAAACATTGTTAAACATCACAGCCGGCCAGGATTTCAGGTATATTAAATAATCAACCCGTTAAAACAATTCGGGCTTAAAATCATTTCCTTATCTATTAATAAAAAAATCAGCAACTAAGTACCCCACATATACATCCTTATGAAACCCACACTACTTATTTTGGCCGCCGGGATGGCCAGCCGTTATGGCAGTATGAAACAGGTTGATGGCTTTGGCCCCAACGGAGAAACTATTATTGATTATTCGATATACGATGCTATAAAAGCGGGATTTGGCAAAGTTAGCTTTATCATCCGCGAAGAATTTGCAGATAATTTTAAAGCTATTTTTGAACCCAAACTAAAGGGCCGCATTGAAACCGATTACGTTTTTCAAAGTTTCGACCTTAAGCCATTTGGCATTGATAAAGAAATTGAACGCGCAAAACCCTGGGGCACCGCTCACGCGGTTCTTGCTGCACGCAACCAGATAAATGTTCCTTTTTGCGTTATTAATGCAGATGACTTTTACGGTTACGATTCGTTTGAAAAAATGGCTAAATTTTTAACTACCGAAGTTACCGACGACACCTACTCCTTAATAGGTTACCAGATTGACAGGACATTGTCTGACCATGGATCTGTATCCCGCGGTGTTTGTAAAGTTGATGACGCAGGTAACATGGTCGAGATTAATGAGCGTACCGAAGTTTACTTTAAAGAAGATGGCAGTGTAGCCTATAAAGATGCTACGGGCGAACATGCGTTGAGCAATGACACCCGTGTATCTATGAATTTCTGGGGCTTTACGCCGGCTGTTTTCGGACAAAGCGAAGAGATGTTCAGAGAGTTTGTTGCTGCTAATGAAAACAATCCAAAGTCGGAATTTTTCATTCCTTTGGTTGCCGACAATCTGTTTAAAGAAAACATAGCATCATTTAAAGTTATCCCAACCGGTTCAAAATGGTTTGGTGTTACTTATAAAGAAGATAAACCTATTGTACAAAAAAGCATTTCGGAACTGGTTGCCAATGGCACTTATCCGGAAAAGCTTTGGGATTAAGATAATACAATCCAGCCCCTTACATCCCTGCCATGCTGAGTTGTAAAATTTCGGGAAACTCTAAAGGGGGAAATGACAACGATTTAATCCCTAATGTCGTGCCGAACTTGTTTCGGCACCCCACGTGCTAAGTGTACTTCATGCGGGTCACCTGTCCTGTGGGATCCCGAAACAAGTTCGGGATGACTTCCGTTTTTCAACTTGTCATGGATAGGTACGAAGGATCTATTCGCGAACTTTTCTATCGGTCAAGCAGAGCTGATAGATCCTTCGTACCTTATAATGACGTGTTCGGTTTTATATAAACATTGGCTTTAAACGCTGGCTACGACTCACCCCGGCTACGCTACGCTGGCCGACCCTCTCTCCGGCTTACGCCGCAAAGAGGGTTAAGCTCATTTTTTATTTTTTTGCCCCTCTATGCGCGAAGCGGAGAGAGGGGCAGACGGGCGTAGCCTCGTTGGGGTGAGTCGACTCGCCGACATGCGATATATGTCATTCCCCCTTCAGAATTTCTCGAAATTTTACCACTCAGGATGACAGGAAATTGTATATGTCATGGGTAGGTACGAAGCAATCTATCAGCAAACTTTTCTATTGCCTATGCATGGCGGCAAATAGGTCCTTCACTACGTTCAGGATGACAGCTTTATAAAACGAAAAAAGCCCGCTCATCGCGGGCTTTTTTCGTTTTATATTTTATCCGGATTAGTCTATAAAGAAGAATTTCTTCTTGTCATTTTCATCGTAAACGTGAACGGTTTTTGTAACTACCTCGTCGTTTGATCTGATCTCGAATTTATAATCGCCGTTATCAAGGCTGGTTAACACATAACCTTTTCTACCTCAACTTTGCTGGGCAAAAAGTCTTGCAGCAAAATGTTGTTTGCCTGGTCAAAAATGGTAACATATGATTTGCTTGCTTCGGTTTTTGAAATCATTACCGCAACACCACGCTCGTGTTTTAACGATGATACAGTGATAACGTCTTTAGTATCGTTGGTATGGCCTTTGGCGTTGGCAGCAGCTGAAGTAAAAATACCTGCGCTTAATAACAAGAATAATGCTGATAATTTGATTGAATTTTTCATGATCTTTTTATTTTTTAAATGTTGTTTTTAAATGTGTTTGTTATTTTCAATATCCAAAACAACAACATCTTTATCGGTTGCTAAAACGAAATAGACCACTTGTAAATAATTATAGACCAATAGCTTATACCAATCTACAAAGCACCAAAAACGCGCAAACACCATCTTTCAAGAGGCTTGATAGTTTAATAAACCCTGTTCATCGATGCTTTTTTTCGGTTCATCGGTTGTGACGAATGTTTAACTACTTCATATTTATAAAAACCAATAAAACTTAACGGCGTTCCCTTTTAGTGGCCTTACTAAAATACTGGCGCACGCTACCGCATGGAAATTGAAATATTGGGCAACGTACAGCGTTTTAAACTACAGGATAGTATATTGATCATTAAAACTGCCGAAGCCGAGGCAAGAGTATATATTTATAGTCCAACCGTCATCCGGGTCAATATCAGTAAAAAGCATAGTGGTACAGATAACTCCTTTGCAGTGATCCGTGAGGTGATAGACGATTTTGAATTTGATGAATCGGCCGACGCCATCGAAATAAATACTCCGGCATTAAAACTCAGCATTAATAAATCGCCCTTAAGATTTAATTTTTTTACGGTTGATGGCAAACCGCTAAGCGAAGACGATAGTCGTTTTGGCACCAACTGGCAGGGCGGGCGTGTAATTACCTATCGTAAATTATATGCCGATGAAAAATTCATTGGCCTGGGCGAAAAAACCGGCAACCTAAACAGGCGCGGCACATCATATACCAACTGGAATACAGATGCTGTTGATTACAATAACAAAAGCGACCCCTTATACAAAACTTTCCCGTTTTTTATCGGCCTGCACAGCGGGCTTACATATGGCTTATTTTTAGATAATACGCACAAAAGTTACTTTGATTTTGGTGCTACAACTGATGATGAAATGAGCTGGTTTGGCGCCGATGGCGGTGATATGAACTATTACTTTTTTGGCGCGCAGGGGGTCGCTAAAATTATTGAAGATTATACCTGGCTTACCGGCCGCATGGAAATGCCGCCTTTATGGAGCCTGGGCTACCAGCAATGCCGATGGAGTTATATGAGCACCAAAGAAGTATTAAAGATTGCCAAAACCTTCCGCAAAAAGAAAATCCCGGCCGATGTGATGTATTGCGACATCGATTACATGGAGGGTTTCAAAATCTTTACATGGAACAAAAAAACTTTTGCCCATCCGCAGGCGATGATGGATAAGCTAAAAACAATGGGTTTCCACCTGGTTACTATTGTTGATCCAGGGATTAAGATCGAAGAAGGCTACAAAGAATATGATGAGGGTATTGCCTATGATTGCTTTGCTAAATATCCCGATGGCGAAAATTATACCGGCTATGTATGGCCCGGCCGTTGCCATTTTCCGGATTTTTTCAGGGATGATGTACGCGAGTGGTGGGGCGCGGCTTTTACCCCGTTAACGGATGTTGGCGTTGATGGCTTTTGGAACGACATGAACGAGCCTGCTGCCTGGGGGCAAAACATCCCCTGGATGGTAAAGTTTGGCGATAAATACATGCCCGAAGTACGAAACGTTTACGGCATGCAAATGGCCAGGGCTACTTACGAGGGCACAAGGAAAATCATGATGAATAAACGGCCGTTTGTGCTAACCCGTGCTGCATATGCCGGCACTCAGCGTTATTCGGCCATATGGACGGGCGATAATACCGGCACTGATGAACATATGCTTTTAGGGCAGCGTTTGGTAAACAGCCTTGGCATTACCGGCATGTCTTTCACCGGGGTAGATATCGGAGGATTTAGTGGCAACCCCACTCCGGAACTAATGGTGCGCTGGAATTCGCTGGGTGTGTACACCCCAATGTTTCGGAACCACGCCATCCAGGGCAGCAAAATGCGCGAGCCATGGGAATGGGGCAAGTTCAACGAGCAGATCATCAAAAAAGATATTGAACAACGTTACAAACTGCTCCCCTATATTTATTCGGCCTTTTATCAATCTACACAAACAGGGTTACCCATTAGCCGCACGCTGGCCATTGAATATCCTTTTGACGAAAAAGTATATTTCGAACGTTTTCAAAACCAGTTTATGTTTGGCGATGCACTGTTGGTCGCGCCGGTTGAAAGCGATAAACTCACAACAGATGTTTACTTGCCCAAAGGCGACTGGTACCGTTTAAGTACCGATGAAAAACTGAAAGGCGGCAAAATTACAGCTGCGGCATCGCCTTTAACCGATTTGCCTGTGTTTGTAAAAGCAGGCGCTGTTATACCCATGCAAAGCGTAACGCAAAGTACTGCCGCTAAAGGCGATGGCATATTGCAGCTCCACATCTGGAATGGCAAAAAAGCCACAGAGTTTTTTTATTATGAAGATGACGGATCCTCTTACGATTATGAACGAGGTGTTTATTACAAACGTACCATCAGGTTTGATCCGAAGAAAAAGCAGGTCAGCCTTTCAAAAGTTGAAGGATCTTTTCCGTCAAAGTATCATCAAATTAGTTTGGAGTTGCATGGGTTTGAAGGTGACCTAAAGAAAAAGATGTTCGATTTTGACCGAGGGGTTATGGAGATAAAGATCTAATAGGTAATGCCGTAATTGCGAGTTGTAAAATTCGCGAAATTCTGAAGGAGGAAAGACGCGCAGACAAAATCGAAGTTTTAAAAACTAAGTCTGGGATTTTCCAATATGTCGTGAATAGATCCTTTGTACTTACCATTACAAGTTTAAAAACGAAAGTCATCCCGATTACTATGACATATGCAAATGTTTATTCCAGGATATTTTGTTTTTAATGAAAATTTTTTCGTCAAATAGGACATCAGAATGAATTAGTTTAAAAACGAGTTTGAGTAATACATTTTTGATCGAGTTCAGGATATATAAATGATGTTTGTTGGATTTAATCATAGCTTGATAATATTCATAAAAGAGTTGTCCAGGCCTTGTACATACACTGACGATACCTTGATTGAGATCGACCTTTAAAGGTTTGTAAGCTTTTTTGGAAACCCTATCCTTATGCTTTACAGAAGAACCAGATTTTTTAGGATATGGTGCACAGCCAATGAAAGCAGCCAATGTTTTTGCGCTGTCAAACTTCTCAAAGCAATCGGTGATAAAAAGTAAATGCCATGCGGTAATAGGGCCTATGCAAGGAATTGAGATTAATATCTTATACATTCTTTTAATGGTTTTATCCTGGGCAATAAGTTGATGAATAGCCTTTTCAATTGTTTGGATGTAGCCGTCGATCACTTTAATGAGTTGTTTTTCTATTTCTAAAGCCAAAACATGGGTTTCTGACCTTTGCTGAAGGTCTTTGATCCGGCAGGTATAAGCAGACCTGGTATCCGTCAGGTTTTTCCTGCAGGTAAAAAGATCTCTTAAGTGTCGTGATGTTTGCGATGGCAGGTGATAGGAGACTGCCTTATTACGGTTCGTCATTCCATAGCTGAACAACTTATGCGCATCAGCCTTATCTGTTTTAAAGCGGTTAAGTTCCATGCTGTAATAGCTAAGCAACAATGGATGCACTGCCCATAAGAACAAGCCCTCCCCTTTGAGAATGCAGGCTAATTTATCCATAAAGGACCCTGTATTTTCACAGCAGATCAGGATCTCCTCCCGTTTATCCCCCAAAGATGCAAAAAGCTCCAGAAGCTGGTGAATGCCTTTGATATCATTACTCAGTTTTACATGGCGGCTTGAAGCAGCCGTACCATACACTACATCAAGATCAGCCTTGCTGATGTCGATGCCACAAAAAAGTTTAAATTTGTCCATAACATACAATGGTTTGCATGTGGATTATTTAACCCGGCTAGTTCCATGCTACGAACGTGGGATTAAATTACTATTGAGCCTGGATTAAATAGAAAAAGATAGCTGAGATATATCATCAGGATTGAGTCTCTTGGACTAGAACTTGGTTATATATAACTATCAGCTATCTTTTCCACATGTCAACATGCCAAAATTATCAACAATCATTTGTTAATTAATTTATATGCAAGTCTAATGGAA
>Ga0307515_10007173_pt1 | contig 22108 bp, 31 predicted proteins | sample 17_EM_MG_FD_194513 | JGI IMG/M metagenome (GOLD analysis project Ga0307515, IMG submission 194513) | Populus trichocarpa ectomycorrhiza microbial communities from riparian zone in the Pacific Northwest, United States - 17_EM | ecosystem: Host-associated > Plants > Roots > Unclassified | place...
GCCAGGACTTGATATCATATCTGGAAGTGTGCCCAACTTTTGGTACCCTCCAAGCACTTGAAAGCCAGGGGTAAGGTATACCTGGGAGTTGAGCTGGAGATGATCTATCTGGGTACTTCCAAAGGGCGGCGAAGCCGCCACCGTAACTTGTATATCAGAACGATCTTAGCGACCACTTTACCTGGAAATGTTGGGTCAACCGAACCATCCAAAGCGTGAACTCTATATCTCAAATTCGATCCAGCCGGACTAAAGTTGACGTTAGAAATATAATGCGTGCAACCGAACGGGCCCTAAATGTGCGGGATGGTTTATATTTCACAAAAAATCTTCCGTCCAACACCAACCCTAGCCACGCACTAACCAGTTCCTGAATATTATCCTAACGTCTCGAGCGAAGCATAAGTGAGGTGACAATCGGTGTTGTGACGAAACTGTCGAGACGATTTGATTGAGTCTAAGCCTAAGATGACACGTAGCTTATATAGTAGCTGCTAGCCCTAACCCAAAGCTACGTGATGACGTACTCTACAAAGACTCGGTCTAACAATCGGTAGGTAGAACTTTTCTTTCTTGTTATCGAGGAGGGTGTTTCCTCTCGTTATTGGTATGTCATTTGATCTCGATTCCAATATGTGATTTTCCGTTTCTGTATGCTAGGCTATCTGACAAACCCACTAAATCACGATGTCATTATCTACAGCACAGTATTAGCCTCACTCACAGTGCCCATATCGCTCACCGACTACGAGTAAATTACAGCTAGTCCGATGAAGAAGTTCCGTAAAGGAGTACAACAGAGAGGTACGAGAGAGGGTTGACGTATGCAAGACACCAATACGGATGTAGTTATCGGCAGATATAGTTACAAGGCCCGCAAGCTAACTGATCTCTTGCAGTCACTCCGTGAAGAAAGGAAAGAGAGTACCGAACTCAGCCAACATTAGCAAGAACCACAACGCTACTTCAAAAAGGCACCTCTGCAATACAAACCAATCAAAGGTGACCCTAGGATGTTTGTGTTGGGCAAATACACGATTTCTCTGTCGAATCTGGCTACTTTTCTAGCATGATGGATGAAAATGGATTGGCTGGACCATTGGAGTTATGCAGCAGGTGGTTGGAGTTATGATAACTACAGTAAGGTTGGTTTCAGCTAGCAGGGTTAGGGTATTGTGTATTGTAGGTGTTGGGTAGACGGTGTGGAGAGCTGTGTGCACGCTTGGCGATATCGCGGGCATGTTGGCGTGTATTAGGAGAATTGGGTTTGTTGTATGGAAGCTCTTCATGCTGGGGAACATCATGAAAGTGTACTTGTTCAGATTAACTAGATGGATGCACTAGTTACTTACATAGGACTGAATGGGTCAGCACCCTTCTCTCGTTCCTAGTTTGTCTAGCCACGTGCTCGCACGCTCGGACGCGGCTGGCTTTATTCCCCACGAGAGAAATCACATCCACATTGCTAGTCCCAAAGCGGGGGTAGTATAGAGTGCACATACCCACCGATCCGAGCGCACATATCCGTGTACTTGACCCGTAAGTGCCCATGCCTTTTCGACTCCACCGATCCCAAGCACAGTTGTAAGTCCACTTGACTCGGAAATGTCCAAGTCATCTCCAGTTCCATCGATCCCACGTGCGCTTCGAAGTGCACTCGACTCGTAAGTGCGAATGTCATCTCCGGTTCCACAGTTAGCAGATATGCTTAACACGCCCATTTGCACCTACTTAGTAGAATTGGGTACGCATTAAGTTCATCGACAGAGTGTATAAACAAGAATGGACAGGCACCTAGACACTCACAAATATTCTACTAATGTGCCGGGCATGCCACACAATCAGGACGTTTTCTACAAACAACCACACCTCAATACCCCAGCGACCGATCCATACATTCAAAATCCTATAGCATACCCAATATTTAGCGAATACCTTATCGAGAAATTTAAAATCTTTCAGGATGCAGACGGCGATGGATTGTCCAATACCGGTACAGCCATTCGAACCTTTCTTCCATTGGGAACAGCTAGTCGGTCGTCCTTGATATCCCATAATGGCATGCGTACTTTTCAACTCTCAGATTCGTTGTTTATCGCCGAGTATTAAGGAGTTAGTTTACTCCTACGACCTGAACCTCCGCACCTCAAGAAATTTTCTCTAGTCAGCAATTTTAAATCGATATCTACATTCTAAAACTCCTAGCAGATCATTTAAAAGGAGAGGATGAAATTCTAGCATACCAGGTTTCAAGTGCTCTATCGCTAATTAGGAAGAACGGTGTGTTCCCTTTACAGTTGCCACTACGAATACCTACTATGTTATGTGCCCGTAATACAGGGAATGACGTCAGAGCCTACCCCGTTTCAAAACGATACATCCTAACTCTACCTAATGCACCCAACACATTCTTAATGCCGCACGGGTGGCTGCACTATCACGCTTTTCTCTTACTCTAGTTCAGGTTCATTTCAGACATCCTACTTTCCTGATCTCTGATAGTGGATGTTAATAAAGTGAATTGAGGTACGAATCTCTTCGCCGAACACTATGAAAATTTCCCTGATAGGTCTGAGTCGACCACCATAACTGATAATGCGACTAATTCCTTGGTTAGGGTCACCATGTGCGTAAGCAGTACCCATCTATGAGGATATGGCACGATCACAGCTCGGGGAAATGGAATTATCGTTAGCCCGAATTATCCATTGTAATCATCTACAAAACTCGGTCAATAAGAAAACTGCTCGATGTATCGGCAATGATTCCGTTCGAAGAGACATCTATAGCCTCATCAACTCGAAGATGTCGTCCAGGTCACTACCTTGATGATCAATCTTCATCCATTCTCCGGAATACTACCCGTTTTGCTACAGGCTGTAACTTGTCCGCTTTTCTACAGCAACCCCCGTTTCATCATGTGTTGTCATCAATTTATTCGATCCCACCTGAATCCAAACGGGCATCCAGGGCGATTCAGGCACTCTTGACATTGATCACCGCCATGAGTTACTACAACCTCCTATAGTTTGCGGATGTGTCGGAAACAGAATGGTGAAGTGTATCGGAACCTTTGCCGAACCTATTTAAAGCATGGCTTTGCGTTATTATGGGATTCTTGATCCTCCATTTGCTGCTCATTCTACTGGTTCTGTGGATGTTTCTCGGTGGCCGCAACAATACCATGGGGCAACACTGGCAGACTTTTGCGCACTGTAGCAAGGCGAATCGTTGCCGTTACTAGACAAGGCGTCGACTTGGGATGGCGATCATATCGAGCAATGGATGAATGAGGATGGGAGATCATGAGCGCACGCAATTGTAGATGTCGCCCTGCAGGAAGGGACGGCAGTCTCGGTGGTAATCCGGTTTGTCGACAGTGAACCCGGGAGACTACCGGTGATCTCCTCATCAGTTGGATCGTCAGTCCGGGTATTACATCACTGTGTGAAAGATATTTTATGGCAAAGTAGTACACGTAAGGTTCTGATCTTTAAATGAAGTGTTGAAAGTCTAACTCATATTGCGGAGAAGATGGAAGTATGGTGCTAGAGCGAACTGGGGTTAGACTAGTACTATTGCAAACCACATATTCAGGAATTCTGTGATGTAATGTTCATATTCATTAATACATGCGTTTCTTTTCTGTCTGCTGCAAGCACACTCCTACGGGGTCTTCTAAATCACCGCCATGAAGTTGGTAAATCTTTAGCGCAGCTACAAAGAGAGCTTTGCTTTTTCGTCACTCACTGCGAGAACTCGCCATGCGAGATACCCCCAAAGCCAGCCAGTATATTCGAGCATCACTAAACTAATAGTTCTTTCGGATTTTATTCAGGATAACCCTCTGAAAGGTTATATTATGCAGCATAACCCTTTTAACCAATTTTTTATGCAGGATACCCCTCATCAAAATGTTGAGCCAAATAGTGCGCAAAATGGAGTATTTAAAAGATAGCTTTCTCTCCCTTTTATGGGGGTGTGAATGGTGATGCTGCATGTTGTTGCAATTTAATGACGGCACGAATGAGTAGTCATTTCACGGTTAATTAGTAGTCATGTCAGGGCTAATGACTCATGCATTGCTAATTGATGTGTCACCAATGCCTTGTTATTGCCTTTGTCACTTACAACCCTCAAATACAACCAAGACAGGGAGATGCATAAACAAATTGTAAACCAGATAACTTAACAATGAATCCTTTTAATTGTTGATTGCTTTTCCATGAGAGGGTTATGCTACAAAAAATTCTTCGCCAGAAGGTTATCCAAGATAAATCCGCAAAAGACAGGGTTATCCCGCAGTTAAGAGGGTTACGCTCCATAATATTGTTCCCGAGAGGGTTATCCTGCATAAAACTATAGTTTTTTTACATGTATTGCGATATGTCAGGAGGAGGGGAGAACTGTATGCGTGTATTTGCGGTACAGAGAGAAGAGATGAAAGATTAAAAGTATGTACAAGAGTTTTGTACCTGGTGCCTCAATGGGTGCCCTACCATCAGCCCAGCAGACAGGGCTGCTGATCTGTATTAGGCTCACTGGCCAGGTCCTTAAGTTTACCGGTACGATAAACTCACAGTGTAAATGTGTCGCCAGCTTTATAATAGCGGTAAGGAAGTTTTTTCTCGAGGAGAATCTAGGGATTGGCGAAGCCCCTACAAATTACTATCCTTGCATATTGATACTGCATGACTTCTACTTCATGTGTACCTGCATCGTGAGTCTCAGCTCCGTTTGCGTGTGTGAGTCTCATCACCGTTTGATGACGGCTTATTTGAAGACATGCATGGTTAGCATCAGAATCAGGGAGAGCGAGCGCCTCAAGATAGTGCAAACCGGTATGCAAACGGATATGGAAGCTTGTACATATACTGGCCTTCGTCCCTAGAGAGATCAGTCTGTCAACTAATTCAATCAACAAGTCATTCAAGCATCCAAACTAACAACTTCAGACTCCTAGTACCGAGTGATGTGACACGGAAAGTGGGAATTGGCTTCAAGTTGAGCAAACCTCATATCGAGTTCGGCTCAACCTATATTGTTCAATCCAGTACGAAGTATAGATTGTCGTCTTAAGAATTGGAAGTCCAATGTTGAAATAGTGAAGGGGAGAATCGCGTGTGTGTATAGACTTGGATTCAGAGAAGAGAGAAAGAGAAAGACTCGAGTTATATATACGAGAAGTGTGCCCCTTACTACCAGCCCCGCTAGCGGTCAGCTCTATATATACGTACAACATCCAAAATCGCAATTAAATGAGTGATATTCCATGAAACGAATCCCAAGTGATGGGATGGGGAAAGTTGCTTACCATCACTGCAACCAATAGAACATGTTCCAGCCTAGTCGGATGATCACACATTATTGGACGTCATAAAGATTGGACATCTGAGAACACTCTCGACTATTACGACCGGACAAGCATCTTGCGTAGGATGAAATGATTCGCTCGATGCAGTGACACTACACAAAGCGGGAATTAATCAAGTGAAATACTCAGAAGATGAAACCGCATACCACATCCGTAATACTATTTTCCAATAGCAGCCCTGTTAATCCGTAGGGTGATGTCTGCCTTTCCCTATGCGACTCCGGTTGCATTCTAAACCACTGGCGGCTGCCATGTCGACTCAAATGAGAGTATGCTAGTTTCCCGAAGACGATCCATTCGCCGATCAAAGATGCGTGAGTCAGAGAACACGTGCACACGATCCTGTGCGGGGCAATGATGCCAAGTCAATGCGATCGCGATATCAATATATTTTACACACCCACATCAGTATATATCGCCCAAACCCTACAATAGCACCACGCTACAACACTTCCTAGGGAACCCACATATTCTATCTCACCGCCTCATCTCACACACAACATTGCAACCATGAGCCCCCGAGACGACGGCCCAGGACGCCAAAAATTCCTCTGGGGTTTCGGACCCGTTGTTGTACGGCCCCTTGTTTCCAACCCCCCTTCCGTCCAACAACCGCTGCAGGTCGAAGGGTACGTAAACTTCGATAAACACGAGGTCGGAGTGGTGGTAAACGTAATGGGGATAGACCTTGGGGAGTTCTACGGAAGTCCCAATGATGGGGTGGTAGTCGGCGTTAATGTGATTGCGGCAAAGGGTCAGGTGAAGTTCTTCATGAGGAATGAGAGGGAGTTGTGGGTTGGCCCGCAGGTGGACGTGCTCTTTGATAAAAAGTATGAGACGGAGGCGAGGATTGTTTAACGAGTAGCTATGGCGGGGGGTGTTTAGTATTGTTTGTGAGGGCTAGCTTAGTTCGCGAGGGCTACCGGGGTTGAAGTTAAACATTTCGGAATTCAAGGATGATGTCAATTGTTGAATTAGATCGCTAAAGCGGTGTACCGGAAAGACGCTCCAGACGCACACCCCTGCATGGCATGGCGGTTATCCGCGAAGTGCTGAATGCCCGACTGGTTTTAGGTTTCTCTCCGCAGTGAAATTGAGACGATGGCGTGAATAATCGCTTGTCTGACTGTTTGCTGTGAGCAGTTCGGCGGTTGCGGAAGGAGCCGACCTGTGTGTGGGACTAGATCGGCACCGTTGGCACACGTGGCGATTAAGTTGCTTGTCGCACCAACCGGCAATTAACCGCATGCATGGTGCCTAGCCGCTTCACCAGTGTGCGTCTACCCCACGCAACGCCCTTTCGAGTGCTCTGTAAATTAGCACGATGCAGACTCGGGCAACATATTCGTCCACAGCCAACCAACAAGCTCTGACCGCAGATGAACGGAGTCATACCTGCAGGGTGCGGACGTGCCGCACTGGAGTACGGAAGCGCATTCCCGAACTTCCTGATCTGTTCGCCGGTCACCAGCAGCAACACCCTTTAAGATGCCTTCGAAGCCACGAAACCGCACAACCTTCCACACCACCATGACCTCGATTTCAGCCTGGTTCTGCCGCCATTGCGGCGACAAACTCCCAACCAAATCAGCCCTGCACAACCACCTAGCACTCCGCCACCCTCCCCCCGGGCCCTCCCCACGACCCCTCTTCCACAACCCCGCCTCCTTCGATCCGATCCACTGCGACATCTGCGACCGCGAATTCCGCAGCGAGGCAGGACTGCAGTCCCACATCGCGAACTCAAAGGTGCACAAAAAGGCGGCGAAGCAGTATGCAGCCGCACAAGCCAAACCTACACCGCCACCCACCCAGCCCGGCAACCGCTGGTGCGTAATCCCTGCCTCACAACAACCGGCAGCCCTGGCCGCCCTCACTGCACACTGCCACACCCCCGACGACCTCACAAAACACCAGTTCCTCCTCCAACCCTATGGCCCCGCCGACCTCGACGCGCTCCGGAAATGCAAGCACTGCGGAGGTACGTGACCTCCGCGTCCAAAAACCAGCTAACAGTCGCAGGCATACAAAAGAAGATGCAAACCCGCGCGATAACCGAGTGCACCTACCATCCCGGCCAGCGACAGCCAGTAAGTATCTTCTCCCATCCCCGAGCGTTCTGACTCGTGTCCAGTACAGGATCGACAAAAACCGCGCGCACACCTGCTGCGGCGAGACGGGCCGCGGCTGTGCCTCCCGCCCCGAACACGAGTACCTCTCCCCAGACTGGTGGCTGGTGACAAAGTTCCAAGAATACGCTTCCACCCCTGCGCGCTCCCTCACACGGAAACGTCCCGCCGTCACCCTCGACTGCGAAATGGCCGGCGTAGTCGGCAACGTGGGCCAAGTCGTGCTGCTGTGCGCAGCGGACTACCTCACGGGCGAGACCATCATCAACAAGCTCGTGCAGCCGACCTCGCGCGTCGTCGACTGGCGGACCCGGGTTAGTGGGGTGACGCAACAGACTATGTCGGCTGCGATCGCGCGAGGGGAGGCCTTGGCGGGGTGGAGGGAGGCGCGGGAGGAGTTGTGGAAGTTTGTCGATGCGGATACGGTGCTGATTGGGCATTCGTTGCAGAATGATTTGGATGTGTTGAGGGTTATTCACGCCAAGGTTGTGGATTCGGCGATTTTGGCAAGGAATGCGGTGGATCCTGGCGCGAGGCAGTGGGGGCTTAAGGGGCTGTGTGAGGAACTGCTTGGGGTTGATGTGCAGACTAATGGGATGAGGGGACATGATTGCTTGGAGGATGTAATGGCGACGAGGGAGGTTGTGTTGTGTTGTACGCGGGAGCCGGGGAAGTTGCAGGCCTGGGCGGAGGAGGCGAGGGCGAGGGAGGAGGCGTTGAAGGCGCAGAGGGAGTTGGAGAAATTGGCGAAGAAGAAACAGGCGGAGAGGGAGAAGGAGGAGAGGGAGAGGAAGGAACGGAAGCAGAGTCAGAGAGCGGAGGATACGTATGGCGAATACTCTGACGATGAGGTGGTGCTGTGGTCCGATATTGCAGATGATCTGGGGTGGCCGCATCCGAATACTGGATACGATCCATGGTCGGATTAGTACATATGGGTTCTGTGAAGCTGAGGAGTTTTGTTTTTGGGTCATGAGGATGATGGAGATGGAGTTGATTTGTGATAGTTATTTGGCAGGAGAAAGAAGAATGGATCGGATGACAGCCAGTGTGGATGTCATGAATGAGCATATCATGAGCGTCCAGCTTTCCCTCGCTCTATTTCTCATCAGACCCGTAATTACCCGTGACGTTCCGCCAACTTTCCAAACATACCCCCAGGATTCAGCTCATCACCATTCTCAGTGTCACTTGCAGTGTGAAGTTAGAACTATCGCACCCGTGTACAATGCAGCAAGTGGCTTATTTGAAATGTAATAATTCTGCCTTCACTCATTCCTCCATGTATTGCAGGCTGGATTTAATTCCCAAAAAAAAATAGACAATGCAACCACAATAAGTCACCCAGTCTCTGACCGAATCCCGACAACCTCTTCACTCTTTATAGGGCTCGAATTGCAGTCACAAACAAAAACAATGGAAGAATACACTAGAACGAAGCATAGTATCCTCCTCAGCGCACCTGCTTCCCTCTGCACCCACGCCTCGTATGCCATCGGATTGTCTCAAAATATCCACCTACCTTCTCCACAATTCAAACAAAAGTCCTACATGAAAGAACGCAAGAGATGAACTCAACGAAATCAAGGTACGCGCGGCTTCAGTTTCCCACCATGGTCTCGGGACCCACCAATACCTTTCTGCTAAATAAGGACCTATAATCCTCCTCGAGATAGGGACCATTCGCATACTCTCCAGCTACAAAGATCTTCCGCCGAACAAGGTCAAAGTTATCGTCATTCATAGGACACCTAGGCAACTGTTCCAATTCTTGCCTCAGCTCGCTTGGCTCCTCCCCCGGTAGTTGACGGAAGTAGTCCTCCCGTGCATCCCATCCTCCATGTACTAAATTTTTACTTTTTGAGAGTCCGATCACAAAGTCGATGGCGTACTCCAATTTACCGCCGAATGTGGTGTAAGGAGACTTGCCCACATAATTGCGCACATTATCGGTGGAAGGGATCTTGTTTTCCCTGAGACAGCGACGCACTGCATTCACTACACTCAAATATCCCTCTTTCGCTCCCTTGTGGTGCTTGATTGCCTTTCGCAAGGACGCCGGTAGGTAGTCTAACCCGAAGAAACTGGATGCGGGGTCGAATAGGTACTCATCGTAATAATGACAGTCGGGACGGGCGCTCTCCTGATAGAAGATATCCAGGTCATGGGAGAGCATGTCGCTGCCATATTCGGCGGCGTCTACAAAATTTGAATTAGCCTATACTATCAAACCTAAAAGGTGATATGCTTACTCTTAAGTTCAAACATCATCCTAGGTGAGAATACCCCGTCAATGCACAGTCCACACTCGCAGCCGTATTTTGCACGAAGTGCCTCCACCGAATGCTCATCGCTGGTAGTAACTGGATATCCCATCGCTAGCTGTAGTTGTCTTTTGCATTCCAAGAATCTATCCGGAAAACCGTCCCACCTGCCAGGCCCGGATGATTCGATCTTTTCGTGGAAATCTTCCATAGCCTCTTCCAGTGTTTCTAGGGGCGTTTCATTAAACGCGTCCCTGCTTTCCAAGTATTCCGAGAGTTCGGGCTTCGCAAGCAACACTTTGAGGGTCTTTGGCTTTGGGTAGCGTGCACACATGTGGAGCAGTGTGTTCATTCGGGCATCTTTAGTCCGGAAGTTGTAGTTTTCTGCCAGCTTTCCGGGGACTGTGAAGTATTCCAGAGCGTTGTCGTCGTCCATCTCGGAGGTTGCATGGTTTAGTGCACTCTGGAATTCGTCCAGGTCACCAGCCTCTGGGATAATCCGTTCTTTGGGGTCATCTTCAATTGACAAGGACTGCGAAGGGTGGTCCGAGATTGAGCTGTGGCAGAGAAATGATGTTCTGCCCACCCGTCGATATCCTAAAGACTGAAAGAATAAGTTGGAGGCGGCCTTCAAGCACGTGATGGCGTCGTCTTTCTCTTCCACTGCGTTCGGTTTTTCGCTTCGGAGAAGGCTGGAATGTTCTAGGTGAACGAAGTAAAACGGGGTATTCCACTAATCCATACTGTCAGCGTGTGGGCGGCGGGTCTGCAGGTGAATTCGCACTAACCTTGGTGGCTATCAGTTCCTCGATCCCTTGAATCAATTTCCTCCCAATTCCCTTTCTTCTCCACTTTTTGTCGACACGTACAAAAGAGATCAGGACCAAGTACCCGTCATTCAACTCCTCCCCCCAGACACCACTTCCCTTGTGCGAATCATGACACTGCAGTTCGTTCCGCAGGTTCCCTCTCTTGTCAAATAAGCTCCATGCGAACTCACCAAGATCCCCCGGTTCCGGGGCGGACATCTCAGCATGGAATCTATGGCGACAATCCGTCCGGTCGACGATTTGTGCAAACACTTGTGCAACGTCCTCGTCCTTGTATGTCGCTGTTCCCGCGACTAGCTTTAACCAGGAGTGGTACTTGGGCATTTCAACTAATTCACCCATTGCCTGGTAAAGCTCGGCATGCTCGCGTTCGTCGCGTTCGTCGCAAATTGACATGAGGTCATTGTCGTTACTGCGGTTCACTTCGAAGAAGCCGAAAGTGAGGTTGTCTATATCATGCGTGCCGTTTAAGCCGTCGGGTAACGATTCTGCTCCGTCCATCGCGAATTGAGGTCCTTCGTCACTGTCGGTCGTCTTTGGTTGCTTTGGGGTGCTGCCTGTGCTCTTGTCCGAGAGGACGGATGAAGATCGTTTGTGAGACGGATACATCTCAGGTGTTATGGCAAAACTGGACATGTGAGGTTCTCCATAGTTATAAATTTTCGAGTTGGGGTGCGGCGCGGCTGGTCAACTCTCTCATTGCCACATTCATTAATGGAAACGAACAAGGCACATTATTGCTACCTTGCGGGAAGCCGCATAACCGAGCGGCAGTGGGATAGGAAGCGCCCGGAGCACCATCAACCCGGTTAGGAAGTTTGAGCTTTAAAAAGATGGTAGGGTGAACTAAACCTCGCGTTTCACGAGGTTGTATATGTGTCTTTGGTGCCGCCGGTGACTTCACCCTCTGTTGGGGAGGAAATAGAGGAGTTTCATCATCGTTGTTGAGTGTCAACATAAATGGAGCGGGTCCTTCGCGGAAGCGGGTATAATGGGTTCTATTTTCTAATCGTGAATGTCGCATTGTTTCTACTAGCGCAGGCGCGTACCGCGACACGTAGCATAGCTCACTTCTAGATTGGGGCTCTTGCTAAAATCCTGGGTATGAGGGGCGATAACTGTCGGTTACGGTGGCTATATGTAATCAACAGATGTTTACAGGAAGTAGCCTCAATTGGTTGAATGTCATTGGTTTTCGATGAATACCGGTACATTAGTTGTACCATCTACAAGGCCTTGTGTAACAGCTTCTCCAACAGTTGTAATGAGGGGAAGTCTGCGCTTTGTATAGAGTAAATTCGCCGGAACTTTGGAAGCGACTATGAATGAGGCAATGGTGTTCATGCCTACATACAGACGCGTCAACAAAATCTGTATTATAAAAGAAAAATAAAAAACTTCAGAATTTCGGGGCTAGCGGTCTCAAGTTCACAACATAGTATTGACAAAGAAAAGACCACATTCCCTAGGATAACAATCAGCTCCGCCAGCGGGTTCTATGACTCCCCAGTCCCAATTTCAATCAGATGCTGGATGCCATGGTGGAAACGTGATGGCTGGTCTCTATGTACATGTCAGGATCCCACGTATCTTGCGGGACAACATTGTATACCACCCATTCCTTTCTAGGTTTAATAAGACAGCCTACCCTCCTCCTCATCCCAAACTCTAGCCCACATATACCTCGGGGCCGTCGCAAGAAGGGTTAGCACAGGGAATAAAAGTGTAAACACAATTGTGGCGGATTGCGGATCGTCAGGATGGCGATGATTCCACCAGCTAACGAACCAACCAGCAATCCCTAGCAACAAAAGCACAACACAGATGATCAAAAACCCATTTGGGCCTTCCACAGCTTGCAATCCCCAACCAACACGCTCAGTATTAGGAAGGGGTCCATTCATTCGTTTCGGTATCAGCTCCAGGTTCTCGGTTGTGTCATCGGCACATTCAGGGTACTTATAAAAGTGATTCATAAGGGCCGGGTGAATTGGCGGAGGTGGGATCGGAGGGTTGGTCTGAGCCGCCTTTGTGTGGTAGTCGGTGTTAATGCGACAAGGAATCTCTTGCTGAGGGTAACAAAATATTCGCTTCGGACCTTTCGCGAAGTGTTCAAACTAGGTTTCGTCAAATGTTAAATTATGCATTCAATCACCGTCATAAAACCAATACAAAGAGGCTAGGACAGATTTTCACAAACCTTCACAAACTTGAAGTAGCAGAATGCCCGGAAAGTAAAGATCGCTTGATCCCATCGCCGAAGTCTGTGGTATTCCTTTTTCAAATGTCTGAAGAAGTCACTGTCAAGGCGTTTGTCCGGTGGGGGCAGAACAATCCATCCCAAAGCATGGCATGACTTGAAGGGTGATTCAGCGACGAGAAGAACATAATCTTTGGTCGGCTGTGAAAAATGCGGGAATCCGGAGTTATTGGGGAATAGGCTGTTCGTTGTGTTGCCCGCAGCTTGCATAGATGCAGGAAGAGCTCCTATGCCTGAACTAGTGTTTCCAGACACTCGAGTACTGGTTACCCTAGCGGGGCTGGGAATGGAAGGCGTGTTATAGTTCTGGCCGGCTGCAGTCGGAGTTGGAGTTGGAGTTGGGGTCGGAGTTGCAGGGACCCACTTAATGAACTGGTTGCCACATTTCTTCTAAAAATTAGACACTGTAGAGCTGTTACTTGGCAGAGGGGGCGTACACATTTCCACCATATCTGTTTCCAACCAGCTTTGCCCATTGTTTCACGTTGAGGAGCTGGAAGTGGCCACCAGGAAATGTGCATACGGAACGCATCTTCGATGAATACTTGGAAACGGCTAATATAACCTTGGACATCTGCATCAACTCGAGTGTCTACTGAATTGCTCTGCTCATATTCTTCATCGTGTAGTACAGCTGAACCCGACTTCTGATTTTGAGCTATAATCTGCTCGGATGACACTGGCCTCTCCTCCTCTCGGTCTGAAGAAGTGACGATGTTGTCCATGATTTGGATTATGGATTGCCGATTGTCGTGATGGAGTCTTGGTTCCCCATACGCACCTTCGGCTGCTGTGCATTTCTGACCCACATCGTTGGTATTCACACCGATCTCACAGTCTATTTCGATCAGTTCAATTCTCGAGTGGACACTATAATTCTTGTCTTTGGCAGGTTCGTGAGGCAAGTCATTCTCGAATGCATCATCAAGAATGCCCGGAATAAGCACAAATTTATCGTTGTGGCCGTCGTCCTTGTTCTCGCTGTCACGTCTCTGCTCAACCATATCATTAAGAATGAGCAAATGTTTGGATCCCTGTCAACATTACGGTATTGTTAGATTAGAATTTTATAGGATATAAAAGCTAAACATACGAGCTTCAAATGCACTCTATCCCGAATTGCAATGAAAAGCTTTTCAAAGGCTCTTGAAGATACTAGAAACTGCTTCGTTTCTTCAATCAGTCGGGGCCCAATCACTTCACAGTCGTCGTCATTATTATCATCGTCGTCATTTTCAACTGGATGGCTGTCCGTCGCATATCCTTCTTTACTGAGCAATAGTTCGGTTTTTTCCTGCCGGGAAAGAAACTTGGCTGCGTGCGCATGGAGGTTTCGTGAAGAGACAGGTGGCCTTGTTTGAGGCTGAAAGTGGGACAATATGGCCCGTCCAATACTTTTGTACCTAGATCGAATAATCTCGCAGGCCTGCTTTTCGACCTCCGAGGTGGCCTCTTGCCTTAGATCCTGCGCATAATCTCTCAAAAATCGCACGTGATTATCCATGAAGAGGTCGTCGTGTATATATTCTACTGCGTGCTGAACATAAGGTCTAATTTTACTCCTAGATAGTGTCTCGGCAATGACTTCTACAGCCTCGTTTACCAGGGAGGTGTTTGCTTGGATGTGTACCGACAATGCCGTGTTTGATGTCCCCTCAGATCGGTAGCTAATCAGACTCCCTATAGAACTAGCGCTACCTGTAGATTGTGAATCATCATTGTCCGTATCATCATATTTCGAATCACAATATGTGAAAAGATTTTTTGCTCCATCTGCCACATCCCCCACAATTGAATATATGATGGAGCCTTGCTGTGAGTGATCGTCCAGGCCAGTTTCCTAGAGGGTCCAATTAGACATTACGTAGACATGGACAAGTTAGGAACATGTGCTATACCTCTGTGTACACCTCCCCTAGTAAAGGTAGAGCGGATTGCTCCACCCGACCTTGGGGGCTCGTTCCAGCAGGCGACGGGGATATGACGCCGTCGGGGTTTTGCTGGTTATTTTCTTCGCTGAGTGGGCTTACAGACCGTTCATATTGCACTTCTTCATTGATGAGAACTTTGAAACGTCGAATGAGTCTGAGTTCTTCTATGTAGCTAGTTGATGAGGTTGCCAAACTCTCTTTGTGAGTGCTGCTGCAGTCTTCTGAGACCTCCAAAATTCGCGGTTCAAGGGATATTTGGAACCAAGTTCGACAATTGAGACTTGAAGGTGTGGAAAATTAGCATTTTTCGCTAGCAAAGATTCGAAAGTATGTATACCATTGCACTCGTTCTAAGTCTTTACATTTGCCATACGGCTTGTGCAACACCCCGCACGAAGGACAGGTCTCCCTTGATCCATCTGACAGTTGCCTTTTCAGTAGTATACACATAGAGAGTTCCATACCCGGCACTATAGTGTCATCCCAGTTTTGTATTGTCAGGGGAATCCTTGCACTTTCATCCATGATTTCATATAAACCCGCGTTGACCCAACAGGACCCTGGCCGGCCGTCGAAATGATTTTTCATCATATTTTGAAAGACCTAGTAAGTTAGTCAAAATTTGCCGGTACAACCCTTGGAATTCCTAGTAACCTTGAAATTACGAAATGACTCGAATGGCAGTAATAATCTACAATCCAGAGCATCTATAAACCTAATCGGTTTATAATCGGGTGCCCAGGGAGCTAAGTCTAGCGAAAACGTAGGCGGTTTCTCCCCTGGTGTCGTGCGCGCGGTCTCACTAGCGAACGATACAGATCAGCACTCAAACTATCCAAGCAAATTAAAATGTGCAGACTCACGCAGTGCAACAGGACAGCAACAACTGTATAGCATCCATCTGTCTTCCGAGGCCATCATGCAACTCCAGTATTTCATCTCGTCTATACATTTCCGTAGCGGTGTCGAACTTTCGCAAAATCGGTTCGCACCGAGACACATGGGCCTTGATAGCACTCACTACCGATGGTGGCAGCTGAGAACTTGTGAGTTGATGTAATACCGTCTTCAGCAACTGCTCAAAACAGTCAAATCGAAGGATAAGTTCTTGGTAATCTGCCGAAGATCCCGTGCTATCGCGGAGAATTGCGCCTATTGTGGCGATAAGGGTTGAGATAGCAGCGAAGTCGCCGGCGCCGGATACGAATCCATGATCCATAGCGGTTTGATACACTCAGCAGAGATCCACGTCGTGATAATAAGTCTTCGAGGAGCAAAAGAGAGGACAAACGTGCTTCCACGGAAGGGCGGGGGCGGGGATTACAAAGAAGCACCTTGTTGCGATTGGAGCTGCAAAATAGACGCTCTCGATCGGGCGATCAAGTGCATAATACGTCACTAGCCCCTGTACGGTCCCTGAAAAGTTCCCTCTGCAGTAATTATTAGGCCATATTTTTTATTTATTTGTATTTCAGGCTCAATTATTACCCAATGTAGTAATTATACTAGCGCTCACTCGGTTTTGCATGTAACCTAACCCCGGCACACTCATAAGGGGAGCGGAGTCACGACTTTACTGTGTTTGTGCTTTTGCGATTTCCTTGAAGTGGCGGGTTTAGTTAGGAAGATTCTCGGGTCGGGCAATAAAGATTGGAACACTCCCGATCTGGTAAGGAATTTAGCTGGGGGGAGGAAGTTCAGTCTGTAGGCAATGCACAGATGCTAGGCTGTGACCAGTAAACATCGAACTCCATTTTACTGAACATTATGGATAGCGCTGTAGATTATTACCCGATCCATGTGATAGCTGCTAGAACAGAAGTGTCCTAATCTTATTGCTACCCAAATATATGTCATGACTGCAAGCAGCCAATTGCAATATAATTACCAACATACTCATTTGGGGGTATTTTTTGAGACATTTGCCAGGGTTTCCATGAAAAACTCAACTTTTTAAAATTCCTTTACTCTACAACTGCTCTTGAATCTAGTACTATATATACAGGTCTCTGCCAGAGATGAGTTTCATATGGGTTGAGATGGAGGTGTCTTCTATGGCTGGAGATGGTTATGTCCCATAGAGCTGGAGACAGTGATATCTTGAATGGCTGGAAATGGAGATGGATTGTATTGCTAGAGACGGTAATGACTTGTATGACCTGAAATGACTGTTGACTATGATAAGGGCTGATGGCATTCAGCTGTACTGGGCGGGGTCGGAGGTAGGTGATATTGAAGTCACACAGCTGAACTCAAAATTTGTATCGAGGAAACAACACAGAGACAAGAAGTCGAGATCTTGTTCCAAGTCGTCTATTGCTTTGCTATACAAGAGAACGAGTAAAGAGAGAAGAAAAGCGAATCCTACAACACCAATCTCGCTCTGGTAGTATACACTTGATCTGCCTCCCTCGAGCCATTCCTTATGCCTCGCAGTACCATGCGAATCTTTCTCCATGATCTTACACACCACTGACAAAATTGATATCAATACAACCATACCACCTCATCCAATGTCGCAACACTTCTCCCCACTTCTCCATACTTCCTCGACTATCTGCACGCTAATACCATAATTCTTATATACCCATAGAATGTTCCACTTATCTGCCAAAATAAATGACATGCACTACCCTGATTTCCCTCTGACATTCCTTTGTAAGAGATGATCGGAACACACCATAGCTACCTGGAAGCCTAGTTCTTTGAGCTGGAAGAGTATCCCCTGCTTAGGATCGAGGTCCTCTGTGATCTTTTTCTTATGATCCGGACTTCTCAAGATACCATTCATGAAACTTATTAAAAGCCTGTAAGCCATCAATATCTTTCGCCAGTTCCCTCATCACTTCATTGTACCCCACCCATTGCACAAAATACAGTCACTGGCACCAATAAACTTGAGAATCCTCAATCCGCTCCACATGTCATTCGTGGTCTCCTTCCACCTCAACAGAAGGGTGTGGTGGCATCTGGTGGCCATCTAAACAATCTGCCGCTACCGGATCAAGCAACGAAACATATTGACCTTCATAAATCTGCGTACTCCCGGGTAGCCCCAGCTGATAGGCATAAGGGGACACTTGCTTTATGATAATATAAGATTCCAATTGTTTCCAGTCCAGCTTGCTGGAAGGCTGAGTTGTTCTGACATTCCGTGCATCTAACCATACCTTCTGTCTGATATATAAATTGGGGCTCAGATTTCGAGACCTATGTGCCTCTTCTTCCATGATGTCCTGACTCCATCTCATCACGACTTGCAAGTGTCCACAAATTTTTTCCATGGCCCTCTGTATCTTATTTGCATGCAACATTCTCTGATTCTGAGGATCATCTCCCTGTTCATCAAAGGCCATTGTTGCATTCAGACCGCCTACAGCGAAAAACAGGGAACACTTTGTTGTCTCAGACGTTCCATTACTCGGGTCTAATTTTGGCAAAGCCAACCATCATACCCAATCATCTTGTTGATGAATTACAAACACCCTCAGGTACTGGTCCATCCTGGCATTCATCCGTACCTTGTATCCGTCCATTTGTGGGTGAAATGCTGTTAATTGCCCTGTTTCCATCATGAGACGATTACACATTGGTTTCCAAAACACTGCTGCGAACTGAGGTCGTGTGTCTGATACAATCCTCTTCGGTAGCCAATCTAGCCTTACCACTTCTCAGAGAAAAATCTCAGCCAACTCTCTGGCATTGCCCGTAGTTCTTCAGAGTACAAAATGTTGCATCTTTGATAGCCTGTCCGCTAATACCCAAATGGCATCATATTGTATGCATTCCAGTAGCCTGGGTACAAAATCCATCAACAAATCCTCCCAGGCTTTCTCCGGAACTGGTAGCCGTCGTAACACCCTGAAGCTCACATATCGTGTGCCCCGACAGCGTTGACAATCATTGCTATTTCTACCATACCGATCGACGCCTTTTCTCATATCCTTCCAGTAATACCCCTGTCTCAAGAGGTCACACATCTTCGCTCTTCCTGGGTGTGCTGCCAACGCAGTATCATGATAATTCCTAATGGACTGTAAGCTCGGCCGACCATCCGCGGGGACATACCTTGCCCCTCGACAATATAACATCCCCCTGTCCTGTGTACTCTCCGCAATTGTAATTTGCTTCATTGTATCTCCTTGTTTGATCGCCTCCAACACTGCGTGAAGAACAGGGTCTACCATATGTGCCTCGTCGAAAGAGGGTTTCTGAGCTATGTTATTTGTCAGAATTCGTAACTGTTCTGAAAGATTTTCTGGTTTAAGAACTATCTGTTCCATCGATTTTAATCTTTCATCCCCCCCATCAGGTAGGTCTCCTGGCTGTCTTGTCAATTCTTCTGCGTTCGTGTTTGATTTGACAGGTCAGTACACAATATCATAATCGAAATGTGAGAAAAATTCCGACCACCTGGTTTTTCTTTGGTTCAACAGCTTCTGTGTCACAAAATACTCCAGATTTTTATGATCCGGTGACAACTGTAGCTTGTGAGATTCACCATTGCACTAAGGTCTCCATTCTTCCACTGCTGTTATAATTGCCATCAGTTCTTTGTCATAAATGTCAAAATTGCATTCAGCCGGTGTATGTGTTGTTGAGAAGTATGCCACTGGTCTCAATATCCCTTTATCATCCCGCTGAGATAACACCCCTGGAGAGACATATTCTGATGCGTCAGTCTTATTAACCACCTCTTGTTCATGATCAAAATTTTCGAGTATTGGGGCTGTTGTGAATGCTTTTATCATTCACTCAAACACTTGTTGTTGATTTTGCAGCCATCAGAAGGGTTCTTCCATTTTTGTCACCCATGTTAATGGTTCCGCCTTCCCCGAATAATCTCTAATAAACCTTTGGTAACAATGACAGAATTCCAAAAACCGCTTTACTTCACACAGATTATTCAATTGTCCATTCGCGGTTTTCTGCTCTCCGGACCAATTCAGCACTGTGGACATCTTATCCGGATCTATTGAATTTCTCTTCATTGATATAATCAAAACCAAATACATACCAATTTTCTTATGAAATTCACATGTCTCCAGCTTCAGGTACAATCCTGCTTCCATGAATTGTTTCATAACCCATTTAAAGTGTTCCTCATATTCTTCAACCGAATTGCTATATATCAGAATATCATCCAAATACACCATGGCAAAATTATCCAAGGCTCCCCGGATGGTGATATTGATATACCCCTGAAAGTCCGCCGGTGCATTTGTCGTCTCAAACTGCAGTACTATAGGTTCACACAACCCACAACTCGTCCGGAAGTCCAATTTATGTTCATTCCCTGCGTTGAGTCTCACAACATTATATGCTCCACTAATGTCCAATTTGGTATATACCCTGGCGTCCGCGAGACGGTTTAGAGTTTTTCTAATTCGCCGAAAGGGTACCTATTCTTTATGGTCATACTATTGATGTCTCAATAGTCAATATAAAATTGTAATCCTCCATCTGGTTTCTTTGCAAACTGGCAAGGAGCGGCAAATGGAGATGATAACTGTCAAATGAACCCTGTTGTGATATTTTCTTCCAGCCATTCCTTCATAGCTACCATCTCCTCGCTTGACGTTGTATACAACCGTCCCCAGGATGGTGCCTCGCAGTTCGCTGGCCGAGACTCATGATCAATTCCGAGGCAATGAGTGGGAAGCCAATCTGCTCATACCTGACTGAACAATGGTAAGAACTCATGATATGGCTTGGGTACCAGTTCCTCTAAGGGTTGTTCTTTGAGGTCTTTGACTTCAATGGCTATACTTATATCGTACAGGGACACCCTGAAAGTAGTCAATTTTCTTCATTGTACTGTTCAAACGCAAAGAGCTACCTTGAGCATAACAATATTCCCTCAGAATGGTCTTGGTTTGTGTATGTTGGCATTCCCTAATGGTTTCTCTCCATACTGTGGTTCCGGTGGTAGTTAAGCGACTCTCTGTACCGTAAATGGTTGATCATGACAATGAGTTACAAAATAACGTGATCCCAATGTAACCGTATTGGATGCAAATCGGACAGCCACATTGGGCAGTAGTAGCCACAGGATCCCTGATACTATACAATGATGTCCTAACGATGTTACAAATATCGGGAGTTGTTCCTTATGATTTTGTATTTCCATCCCAACATTGGCCATATGGATAATATTACCAGATTCTAATGTTTTTCCGTTGATAATCTCGACTTGTCTCCGCTCTTTCAACTACTGCAGTGGTATGTTATTCATGATGAGCAACAACTTGAGCAAATTATTCTATGCCTGTAGCTCCACAATCGATAAGGGCATGTGTTTGTATCACTTGATTATGTATGGTTAATGAGCATGTTATTACAAAATGCTTCCCTTCCATTGATCCTTCCAACACATCCACCTTGCTTAACAAAAATCACGAATTTCTAAAACATTTTAAAGCATTTAAATTAAAACTTTTCTTGTCAATTGAGGGCTTGTCCATCCTCAATTGACTAGCTTGTTTCCCGTGTCCTCAGGACCTGACCCTGTCCGGACTTTCTTTATTTCCGCTCCAGCTGCCCTGAACATCTGTGTCTTCTTCCTTGCTGCACAATCCACTGCTCTGTGGTTAAACCCACTACAGTGAAAACACCAACCTTCCGCAAACCTCTTTCCTTTATCGTGTGCCGAAATCATCCTTTCGCCCGTGCTGAGATCAATCGTTGCTGGTCCGGTATATTCAGCCACCGTTCCAGCTGGGGCTCCTGCAGGATCCTTGGGAGGGGCCGGGGATTTCAAGGACGAGTTAAATTCAATTTTTCCTGCAGTATTCTGTGCTGCATCAGCAACAACCCTAGTTTCCGTCTGAAACACCCGGGTGTTCCGGACGGCTCTGACGGCTCTGGCGGAACCTCATACCCTCTGACGGAGAATCAGACGCGACCCGTCGCCCAAGCGACGGGTCGCGTTCCGTACCTCCCTTGCGGCGGCTATTGTACCATGCCTCTTATTCTTGCGACATGTCGCGTTGTATATTACGCTCGCCGCTCCGGCGTCAGGCTTCCTTTACTTTGCGTCCTGAATGTGGTAACGTATACGCACCATCGGAACGACCCGTATATTACACTCTTCGCAGGGGTTGCAGTTATGCAGTAGCCATTTACACAACGCCTGGCAATGTTTATGTGTTTCTTCGGCCGATAGCCACATGCCGCACTCTCATTTATGTTTAGCTTTGAGATTTTGTCACTTATTGCAATACAGTCTTCGCTTCGCATACATCACTTGCCGTTGCATTGGCTCCACCATTATCGTATTTTACATGTCTGAAATATACTGTCCAATCTTCACACTCTCTA
>Ga0307515_10007174_pt1 | contig 22108 bp, 18 predicted proteins | sample 17_EM_MG_FD_194513 | JGI IMG/M metagenome (GOLD analysis project Ga0307515, IMG submission 194513) | Populus trichocarpa ectomycorrhiza microbial communities from riparian zone in the Pacific Northwest, United States - 17_EM | ecosystem: Host-associated > Plants > Roots > Unclassified | place...
AGAGACCGACAGAGCGAGAAGAAACTGCGAAACGGCGATCGGAGGGCGATATGCAAGTCGACGCGCGGTATTGACGCCGGGCGCGGTGTAATCCGCCACCGGGGTGTCTCTGACGGCTCTGACGGAGTGCGTCCACTCTGACGCAGCCAGTCCGCCCAGACGGAAATGTTTTTTGCTGATGATGTATATAAAGACAGAGCATCTCCTTGGATAGTAAAATAAACTTCATCCGCTTCACATTCGTAACAGGTTATGAGCCCGGAGGCCACTTACAGAACTCTCTTTACACTACTTTTATCTCGCGATCTACAACAGCCTCAACAACCCTAACCCACGACCGTCACCATACCAACAACCGTATAAATAATACTAAAACAGAACACCACAACTACTTCTCACGATGGCTGCCACTACCGAAATGTTTAAGACTGACTACAGATTTAATCACAAGCTTAGTGACGATAATTACCCTACCTGGAGGAAGGAGGTACACCGCGTACTAATTGCAATCAGGGCATACAGTATTGTCACTGGAGACGAGCTCTTTCCTGAGGGTAATGGATCTGCTGCATGCACACGTCAGAAGGAGTGGCATCAGAGGGTCAATGATGCCATTGTTCAGATTCATCTTGGCTGCACAGATGATCTACTGCCGTGGATCGATGACATCGACAATCCTGTTGAGATGTGGCAGTCGCTCGAAAGCCGATTGGACAAGACGACAAATCAGGTTGGTTGAACTCAGATTGTTCCCAGGTTTCACACCGTATGCCCATTGAAAGACGAGAAGATCACATAGTATTTTACTAGACTGATTGATCTTCGCAAGAAACTGATCAGATCTCCCGAAACCATCTCAGGCGAAACAATGAAAACTCGCATCTTCTCTACCATGCCAACGGAATTCGAAACGACCATTAAGATACTCCAACAACAAATCCAGTAGTAATGGCCCAGCAAGTTATGGACCGACTAGGAGAGAACGCTGATCAAACCGAGCTTGCCAGGGAGATTGGAGACGAGTCAACCGGATCTGCTCTCTACAATCATCATTGCAGAGGATATGGCAATCGTGGTGGATGAGGGAATTTTGGAGGCAATTATCGTGGAGAAAACGACGATAAAGGATACAGCTGCACTCACTGCAAAATGAACAACCATACTACCAGAAGTTGTGGCATTCTCAAACGACTCAACAGCGGAAGCGGAGGCTTCAACAGAAACAAGGGTGAGGAAGTGCTCTGCTTCCACTGCGGAGAGCCTGGCCATATGAGAGCTGAATGCCACAGTCGCCAACGAGGTCTCGATGCCCAGAACAACGTCAACAAACGAAGCACTCAATTCTCGATTGCGGAAGCGAATACAGCACTGACACAGCATGGAATTTCAGCTGGTGATCGAGATCTATTTTGAATACCTAATCCCACTCACACCGCAGCCACCGCTGCCGCACTTACATAGTCGACTGCTACATCTCCCACATGTGTGGTGGCCTCAGGAGCTTCTCACATCATGTGCCACGATAGATGCAACTTCATCTCATACAACAGACTGCCATCTCCGATTACAATAAAACTTGCAGACCAAACGACGCCCACGCAAACAGGCAGGGTGTACACAATGACTAGCCAGATGTGACCACCGAATTGACATTCAGTCTACCGCAAGAAAAAGACACATAATGAGGATATCGATACCAGTGGAACGGATGAGAGCATGGCTCACGGCCGCCCTCAGGATACGAGTGGAACGGGTGAAAGCATGTCTCATGGCCGTGCTGATGAGGTTGCCTGCCGGCGAGTCGCTGCGAATCCTGCCGCGGCAGGAGCACATTCCGAACTTCCATTTGCTGGGCACAGTACAATTGGGCATGGAACTCGAAGTCCACCTGCTTCAGGTGTGAAAAATGGCCACACACACACACACATGGCTCCTGACGAGGACGCCCACACACACAGACAATGGACACAGCTGTCACTGTCCAACCCTCGAATCTCACCATCAAGCCCCATCAAGAGACGAGGTCATCACACAAAGACAATTGCGACAATATGTCGTGGCTACTACTAAAAGATCAAAGAAAGCCCCAGTGCTGACAGACAGAGTCACAAGAAACAGAGCAAGTACACAGCAATGCTTAGCCCCCTGAAGAAACAATGAGCAGCTGTGAGCATGGAGGAGAGCAACTGTATTATATGAAATGAGACCTTCTCACCAGTTAACATATATGAACTACAAAATGATTTCGGAGCGAGGCCAATTGTGTCGAAATGGGTATTTTCAAACCTTAACGAAATCCCGACAGCTCAATGTGATAAAATGCAAGCATGAACCAGCTGGAGCATCGATCATCTCGACGTGGTTACTGCTTTCCTCAACCCAGTCATCGACGATGATGCCCTCCTCATGGAGCTACCAGAAGGCTGGCCCCACATGAAGGGTCTTATGGATGACTACCCTGAGGAGGAACACTTGGAAGTCAGAGTCGTCCGACTATGAAGAGCACATTACGGCCTTAGATTTCATTCAATCAGAACCCGATCTAAATCTCTATATATGTAACAATGGCAGTATTCTTCTACTCCTTTACGTTGACAATATGCTTTTGACCTACCCAACACAGGCAGCAAAGACGGCAGAAGAGATCAAGACAGATCTCTCTACAACTTACAAGATCACCAATCTCGGCACCGCTCGACAATTCCTCAGAATCGAGATCTACTGAAACATGAATGGCATGATCAGCCATGACCAAGGACGGTTCATCGATTCACCGATTAAACGCTTCCATATGGAGATGGTTTATGATCCAATGACTCCACTTGACGACAAGGCAATCGTGAGATCTCTCATGTATATTGCATGCACAGAGGCCTCGAGAGAAGACAGATGCCTGTTGCAGTTATGCAAAGATGTCAAACACAATCGAAACAATGAAAACGACGAAGACGAAAACAAGCCGCTCCCTATTCTCTGTGATAACAAAAGCGCGCTTTCACACATCACCAATGGAGTCATCGAGTCCCGAACGAAACATGTAGATTTTGTCCATAACAGCGGAGATCTCTGCTCCAAGGCATAGTCAATTCCTCCTAGATATCGATACAACACAGTGTGGTAGATATCTTCACAAAGGCATGGGAAGACAGAAGCACAAGAAGTTCATGAAAGCCATGGGCTTATGGCAGAGGGCACTGATCACGAAATTTGTTTTGCACTTGGGTTTCTTATGTCAACGGGATGGCCGTCCCATATCAGGCTACGGACTGCACTCTTTCCCTCCCTACCACAGTCAATTGGAGGAGGGTTTTAATGAGGCACCGGAGATTTCACTTTATGGATGTTTGGCACAATGTTTGGCATAATGATTGTTTGATTTCTTGCTCCGCAGAGCATAGCAAGAGGGGGAAGAATTACTCTATGACCTGAGAGGAAGTCTCCGCTACGCTGGGATCACTGAGTTGACTGACAGTCTATGGACCCAAAGTTGTAGACTCGTCCATGAGTCTTCACTCACCACCGCCACTACTTGGTATTTGAAACTGTGAGCTTCCATAGACTTCCATGGTGTTCCAGGCTCTCATGTATATAAAGACAGAGCTTCTCCTTAGATAGTAGAATAGACTTCATCTGCCTCACATTCATAACAGATCTACCTACCAGATTTGTTCACCTATTGGTCATATCTCTATTACCTGACCTCTGCATCAACTAATCCATGACAACGGTCAAGCCTAGCTCGAATCAGATGAGTATCACCTTTGGATTAGTACTGGTTGCAACTCCTCTATGCTCAATAGTTACTCCTTATCGGCAGGAAAGCGTATTCATGGTTGCCGACCAAACAACAATTCACTCAGGCTCCAATGGTTCATTCCTAGGGAGATGAGGTGTCGTCGACATCAGACCATCATGGCATCTCGAGATATGCAGGGTCATATGAGTGATAAGTCATTAGCCAATGATGGATATATCTGAGTCCTGTCAACCGAATTGACTTATACGAATCAACCCTTGGTTCGACCAAACTCTTTGTGTATGGGCAAATGGGACATGGCAATCATATGTCTGGAGCGGTGCCAGATACTCTCCGTTCAATATTTGGCAAAACAACTCAGTTGCTGATCACGGTATATTTGGCTCCAAGAATGTGTAGTCAAATGAAGAGTTCTGTCGTTTGCCGCAATTGTTAAACTGTTACGTACCCGGTGGCTATATGAGAGGGCACTCCCACTGACTCTTGGTGACACGACCCTATTGGTTGATAATTGGCTTCAGATAAGCTCGTATCCATACGAGGTATCGCCAATAGCAATTGTGTCGCAATACAAGCACATTACCATGATGATGTAGTTAATGCTCCTGGGAGTTAGAACTCCACTATCAATGGTAGAGGCAGAGGATGATGAGGCAGTTACGTATGTGACCTCCAATGCAGGCTTTGGCAGTCTTAGAATTGTTACGGCTGTGGATCATCTGATATAGATTGAAATATACCGGCATGCAGGAAGGACATCGAGAACAACATCGACAACAAGACATATCTACGGATTACTATTGACCATCTCAACCTGGAGGCTGGGCCTTGACTGTATTCCCATGGAGTATGTATGAGTTCGGCATGAAAGTCGATGAGGATACTTCTCCATTGAAGTCCAGAGTTGTACGTTCACTATTCAGTTCTATATTATGGATATCTCTATAACCTTGTTTTAGTTGGTTAATCTTACTACCTTCGTCAAGGCAGGTGGTTGATTGGGAGGTGAGCAAGACGATACTATGGAGTCTGAATGAAGTCCGAGGACCAGCCAGATAGCTAATGATAGCAATGGTTTCGGGTAATCCGGCCTTGGTCCCAGTTGGAACCAAACCACAGGCCCCAGTCCGGGTCAGGAACCGCCAAGCAACCGGAACCGGAAAACCAGCACCGGGTTGATACCAGTGCCGGACCTAAACCTGCGGTTTTTTGACCGGGTTAAACGTACAGCAGAGCATCATTTTCGCAATCTCAGACCTTTGGCTCCAATCACGTATTTGAGTTCTAATCGTATCACAATATGATATATACGTAAAAGATGCAGTTTTGCATGCTCTTTCGCCTCCTGTTTTCGAATTCCCGATGTGATCAATATTCGTTCGGTCGCAGGGAAATAACCCTGCAAATTGCGCGTTTTTTGCCATGACTGAACAAATATTTATTGGATGACAAATTGGAGAACAGGAGGTGAAAGTGCATGGAAAACTCAATGTTTTACATATGTATCATATTGTGATACGATCGAAACTCAAATACTCAATTGGAGCCCAAGTTCTGAGTGTGGGAAATTGAGCAACCAGACATAAAACCGCAGGTTTGGTGTGGTTTGGTTTGTTGATGGGGTAAAACCCGTTGCAACCGTTCTAGTTCGGTTCCAACCTGGACCTGGAACCAAACCGCAGATTCAGAACCGTTGCTATCACTACCAATAGCGTGGATGTTCAGAGGATACTTCTGGTAGGATACTCTTGAGTTGGCACTACTCCTTCTGCTGAGGCGAAACTACTGTGCTGTTTCGTATAGACAAGTCGATACTTAGAGTCGTTGCATTCTTGGATAATCGGTCCTCGAGTATAAGTGCTGGTTGCTGGGATGACACTTTACCATCGATTAGAAGTCCTACAGTCATTACGATACCGTGGGGGTTCCGAGGATACCTCTTTCAGGCTCTCCTAGAGTCGTATATATCAGCATACTGATAGCTTATGACGATAGTGTTTAGTCGATACTATCTATCTGGAACAGAGAACTGAACAGTTACCTTGTATTCTTTGGGTGTTAATCTTATTACGCATCCTGAGTGAAGCTGTATTCAGCTTCTTCTATATCAGTCCAGAACTCATGAGGGGCTTGAATTGACTAGGACGAAGGGTGAATCTCCCAGTGTTACAGAGTTCGCATGTATGGACGCTGTGATCACGTCAGCGGCTTCCCAAGGTATCACCCTGTTCTTGTTAGAGCCCACTGTCAGTTGTCAGAGTCTGCACATAAAGTCATCGTGATCTTGTCTGAGGCTTCTGATGCTATCCCCCTGGTCTTGTCAGAGCCAACTTTCACCTGTCAGCGTCCACACCTATACTAACCATGATCTTCGTCAGGACTCACGGTGGATTATCAGACTTGTGAGACAAGTTTCACTGATTGCCATTCCAATTGTGATTTCAGAATCATTTATGTCGGGATTGAATTTAGACAGTTTTCCATCCATTGTATTCCAATAATGAAACATCAAACTAATATATAGTATATAAATGAGCAGCTACACGTCCTCATTGTCGATTGCTGTCTCCACATCTGCCTGTGTCGCCACAGGTTCCTTGTGATGTCGACCATTGATTGTGTCGATTCTGTCCATAAGTATAGCCAGAATATTCTTTGGCATCTCTAGTGCGATAGTTTCCCGTTGTTCGAATTGATCACTATAAGTACCTACTAAAACATCAGATAGGTGCATCCAAATCGGGTTTCTGGATGCTATTGTATGTATCCGCTTCCAATACCATGCAGAGGAATCTGCCACCAGCCCAGTTGTCCAAGGAACGCTTTACTGCAGTGGTAGCAAGTACCAAACACACTGCTGTCCCCTTATCAGTGGAGTGGGCGGAACATGGCCGTTGTGTGAAATAACACTTTGAGTTCTTGAAGAGGGTTTTTACCATCATGCCCCATAGCGAACGATGCAGTAACATTTTTTTCAGTATCTATGTTGATTGTCAGGACATTAATAGAATCAATGGTGTTCAGTCATACATCACTCTCGCAGTCTGAGTGATGATACTGGTATGTGCAAGCATCGATTTGCCATGTTATTACCTATTGATGGGCATTATGTGACAGGGTCCAACAGCTAGTGGCATATTGATTGGGCCCAAGTTCAGGAGCCAGTGCAGTGAAGAGCGCTCAGGTAGCAGATTGGCGATCCTCGAGCTTGGGTGTCAGTGCGACTGACCAGGGCTAGAAACATGCGAATACTTACTGTCTGGATAGGTATTTTTGAGACATCAATGTTCTTGATTGCCATACTCAGAATTTGTTGGGCTTCTTTGTCGCTTTCCTCGGACAGTTGGTTGACATCGACTGGGTACGGGTTCTCGCTAAGAAGTCCGCAAACAAATCGCTCTCAGGCAAAGTCCTACCAGTCTTTTGGCACACCGATGTAACCAACCGTACACTTTTGCTAACATCCAGTATCGATGGGTGACCTATGCCGCTTTCTATTTAGGTGTCGCTTATGCCAGAGAGGTTGCGCAAAGTCAAAGCCTATAAGGAAATGTTGCTCTTACCTGCTGAGCAATGTGCTCGTAGTTCCCAGGAGGAGTGTCACGGGGTGAATGCAATGACTATGTATTGTCAGCTAGAGAGTTCAATGCTGGTTGTGGGTGTGGGTATTACCCCCCCCCCCCCCCCCAGGTTGCCAGGAGAATGAGTGATTGATTCCGCCTAGGTATTGTCAGTCATTCCAGGGGTGGGGATGTCTACTTCTACTTACCTGCTGTTGGTTGTCGGACAAACTAGGTGTTCGCAACTAGACGTAGTCAGTTGAAAGGATCGATCGTCATTTCTGCTCCTACAAACCCGTTGCTGGCTACTGGAATGGCTAGGTGTTTGCACCTAGATATTGTCAGTCAGACACAAATGTCGAACTGGATGTGTCAATACCCCTCCTTGGTCATTCACACTGGAAGAATAACGACAGCTATATTCTATGCAAGTCCTTCGACTTGGTGATTGTGGTTCATCGGCATCATCAGAACAACCACCTAGCTGGTGGTTTTCCGAGCTCTCGATACCACCATTGTGGTCACTGGATTGGTGGTGTTGTCGGCCATATTCATTCGACTGAGTCCCACGGCTACTGGCCCCGGAGTTTTGATGATTATTTGTGGCTGCTGTTGCCCAGGAAACTGCAAATGGGATAATGTTCAGTGCGGCCACTGCTGAGTTCGGATTTTCAAGAACGGTTGCAGGCGCTGCTGCCAGATATGATTCCATTTGGCATTGTGTGCATTGTATGTTGCTGTGTGAGTTCGCGTTGGGTGTATCAGCTTTGCATGTACATGGAATCCACGGATCATCACTTTCTATGATATAGTGCATTTTTATCTCCTGTCACCCCAAAACAACCTTGTCAGAGTTGACAATAGACCCAATAATATTGGTTCTTGTGTCAGAGTTATGGTCCATGAGACATTTGAAGATATGCTGCAAATGTGTCAGAATCAAGTTCATAGTAAGAGGTGACAATATACCATATATGTTGGCTCTTCCATGTCAGAGTTGAGGTAATTTCCATATAGGCGAGGTCGCTTCCAGTGTCAGAGTAGGGTAGTTGTCAGTTAGGGTGATTGTCAGAGTTAGGGTGATTGTCAGAGTTAGGGTGATTGTCAGAGTTAGGGTGATTGTCAGAGTTAGGGTGATTGTCAGAGTTAGGGTGATTGTCAGAGTTAGGGTGATTGTCAGAGTCAAAGTTATACCATGTACGTTGCGTCTTCCAAGTCACAGTTGAAGTAATGCCAGACTATTGGTGGGGTTGCTTGCCATATCAGAGTAGGGTGGTTGTCAGGGTTATGGAAATTGTCAGAGTTAGTGTAATTGTCAGAGTCAAAGTTATACCATATACATTGGGTTCTCCCAAGTCAAAGTTGAAGTAATGCTGTATTATAGGTGGGGTTGCTTCACATATCAGAGAAGGGAGATTTTCAGAGTTAGCAGAATTGTCAGAGTAAATGTAATTCCCAGTGTCGAAGTAATACCATATATGTTGGGTTCTCCCGAGTCAAAGTTGAAGCAATGCCATATTCTCATTGACGGTGCCTGCCATATCAGCGTAGAGTGGTTGTCACAGTTAGGGAAATTCTCACAGTTGAAGTTATACTGTATATGTTTGGTTTCCTGAGTCAAAGTTGGAGTAATGCTGTATTACAGGTGGGGTTGCTTCCTGTATCAGAGTAGGGTGGTTGTCAGAGTTTCGGAAATTGGCAGAGTTATACTGTATATGTTGGGTCTCCCATGTCAGAGTCAAAGTTATACTGGACTTCCCCATGTTCAGAGTAAGTTTTATGGGTTCCATAAGTTAGAATTGATATTATACCTCTTTGTGAAGTTTCAGTAATCTGCCAATCTTCCTGACTATATTCTTGCCCACAATCCCCTATGTTGGACCACACTATGGGACCATTCTCCTGCAACCACTAGGGGATCTCGCTGTGCGGATCCCACCACACAGGTGGATCATGATACGGCACAGTATGGTGTTCACTGCTATGCCAGTCAAAGGGAGGGAAACATTCACCAATGCTGCGCTCTCACATGTCCAGCCAGATCCCTTCACTGGTGCTCCCTGGGCAATGGCTGCTGACCCAACCTGAGAGTGCACCAAATGAAGGGCTTATAATTCGAATAATGTATTGCAAGTAGTATAGCATTGTGAAACTGCACATGGTTGGAGGTCGATGGGATGTGCGGCGCAGCTCTCTAGTGTACAGGAGTAGGTACCTACAAATGTTCAGGAGGTAACTTGCCCGGTTCCATGTTGGATGATACATATCCCTGCAGGTAGTAGTTTGTGTTGGTTAGTGGGTAGGGCCCTATATCCCTACAAAAGCACTTGAGAAAGGTTTGGTTGGACCCTGCAGGCCGCTCTTATCCCAAATCCAGTTCATGACCACAAGTGTTCCTGAATGTATAGTAGAGTCAGTAGTTAGTGTGGGCGATATCCAATTGGCTCTGTGCTTGTTAGATGAGTACGATGTACTTCTCAGAGCAACCTGTCACAACAACCAGTCTGAGTGACCATGTCAGGGCGACCTTGTGGGAGCGACCGTGTGAGAGCAACCTTGTGAGAGCGACCTTGTGAGAGCGACCTTGTGAGATAGACCTTGTGAGAGCGACCTTGTGAGAGCGACCTTGTGAGAGCAACCTTGTGAGAGCAACCTGTTTGTGCAACCTTGTCAGAGCCGAGTTGTACTCAATTGTAGTGTTAGTAACAGTTCCAAACAGTCACTTTGGGTCCAGGTCCGTGATGAAACTGAACCGTTTCCCAATTGACAGTCCAGGTTCTCAATACACCAGAACTGTCGATTTGGGTATGGTTCAATGGACATCTCCCACCCTGTCTGAATTGGGTGGGTTGTTCGCGGGTTGTGTAGTGGATCGATCTGTAGATTCATATAACACTCTTGTTTTTGCTGTTTGATAATAGTATTTTATCAAAATCACATATTCAACATCCAATAATCGCTTTTTGGATGTTTTGCAGTTTGCAATATCGATTATTTTGGCATCTGTGTTTTTCCTTGTACATTTTGTATTTTTCCCAATGAAGATGGTCAATAGTTCTGTTATGAGCTCAAATATCCGTGCGATGTCTTGATTATCCAATATGGAATAACAAACAATGTTGATTCTCCGTTGACGCTCATCTTCATGATGGGGTAACATAGATGTCATGCACTGTTTTGACAGAAAATGCCGCCATTAATTTGTATATGAATTATTGCCACAAAGCAACACTTAGATTACCAAAGATGCAAAACCAGAAATCATTGGTGCTCCGTTGATGCTCATTTTCAGGATGAGGTAGGCAGTGTGTCGGTTTTGTTTTTGCCCCTAAAGGCGGCCACTAACTCATTTATAGATCTCTGCAACCAATCCTCACTTAGATTACCCAACAATCAAAGTCAAAAATTGTTGATGTTATGATAATGCTCATTTTCAGAATGGGGCAGTGATCAAGGCGCTTACTGATTTGCCTATAGTGGCTTCCAATATGTTGGTTATGCATATCAGCAACCAAATCACTTTTCAATTACCTTACTTAGAAGACCAAAAATCATTGACGCTCCGTTGACACTCATTTCAATGTATTGTCAATGCAACATCTGCTGCCATCGATAATTGTATCGATAATTATTTGATCTTATTTGTTGCCTTTCTGACAGATTAAGACTCGGCCCTTTGGCAAAGCTGAGCCTAGTATTATTCTTGCACTGGTCGCTCTGATTGAATTACAATGTATATATTGTGATAAATGATTCATTTTGCCCATGGTACTGCTGTTTATCAAGCAATATTGACAGGTGACTCCTCACAAATCTCCCTGAAAATTTCTCTCAATGAAATGCTCGGTCAAGCAACATAATGATCCTTGTGACAATAATTTGACACATTTTGTGCTACTTTTTCTTGTTTCCCTTATTCCTGCTCGTTTTCATTGCATTGAGCATCATCAACAACATATCAGGCATTTTCTTCTACCTCCATGTCGGCCAAATCAATTCAGGAACATTCGGTGAGGCAATTTCATCCTGCTGCCCGGGGCTCCCCGGCTCCTCCATGCCACTGTCCAGCACTATACCGGATTCATCAACAGCCTCCCAGTCATCTTCACTCTCATTTGCATTATCCAAGTCGCCATTCCAGACATGCCAATTTTTAGTGTCCAGAAGGCGTTCAGGTGCACTATCCCCATCACTGTGGGCTGGATGACGGTGGATTATTTTAGACATCGGGCATTCAATACATGGGTTCGACCTCCAGGGATCACCTTTGCAGAGAATGCTGATGCCAAAGTTGTCCTTTGCGACAATTTAAATGCAGCCACACCATCATGTTGAAAGTTTGACCAGGATGCTTTGATGATCTCTTCAATATATCAAATGAATCCTATGGCTGTCCTTTGATTGTTTTGACCGCCAGATTCCTTCTGTGTATCATGTATGTTTTGGCTGCCCTGCCACATCTCCGAAAAGTCGTGGACCTTGGCCATTCTGTACAATGTGCTGTCCTCTGACTCTTTTCATTTCCAAGTCGTTTTCAGTTATCATCGTATCCTATGCTCGGTCATCTCATGCCGAAATCCCAATATTGGCTTGAGCATACTGCCTTACGATCCATTGTTCACGAAAGGTCCCACCTGTGATTTTTGACTGCCCCCAGCCGAAATCATCTCGCCCAAGGGAAAGACTGGCCTGCACTCCGACACCATGTGGTATGATAGAGAATCTATCGCGTGCTACATCAGTGAAATTGGTGCACTTTGAGTTTGTGTAATCTTGTTGCCGCCAGCAGTCAGATATATCCAGTATGGAAGATGTACTGCTAATCAGTGTGGGGTCGGAGTGGTAATCATAAAGATTCGGATTATCCTGCGCCCAGTCCTTGGGAGAATGAGACAAGAAATTCAAATAGAGCCTGGCAGGTGTGAACAAGTGTGCTGCGTGATCACTTCGTCCGGGCATCATCGCAGCCACATCCTTCCGCATTCAGTATTCTTCATCATCAGTGGACAAATCATATGGAACAAATGAAGATCGACCAGAGCCCGAAGTCGCTGTGGAGAGGAAGAGATTGTTGCTCGGTACACTTTCAGGTTTAATGATGGGCAAAAGTGTATGCTTGGCACAGTATTTATTGTCCATATACTTCAGAAACACTGCTTGGTATTGGGTAGCAAAAGAAATCTCGTCCTCAGGAATATTATGCATTCTCTTGTCCCACTTCCTAAACGATTGCAACATCCAGAAAGGATCAAGGATGTGTGTCATAATGTCAAGCATACCCGTGGTTGGAGTATCTGGAGCATAATGTTTGGACACCATCTGTAGCGCAAACTTCACGGTGAAGTATAAGTCTTCCATCCATTGAGTCTTCTTCTTGCCAAAAGCTTGCAAAATGCCATCCATATGATTGAAGATGTCATTGTAGACAGAGATAATGTGATGCAGAGTAACTGTATGCCTTTTCGACATCCACAGGTTGCAGTATTGGAATCCCCTGAAATCATCCATGATGTACTAGATGATGGTCCATCCATTCTGTGTCGTCAAGAGTGGCCAGCAATCACTTTGTGAGGGATTCTTCAGCCACTCGTGGGTGAATTCTCACGAGCGTTAGGCTCGCTCAAGCAACTGCAATGTTGATTTCCACTCTCTTTTCACATTTATAATTGGGAGTACTGCAATTCATACTTTGGCTTCTTGACTGTCAATGAACCAGTCTTGACAACCCTGTGTCAGCGAAATCAATCCAGCCAGCATTTGGCGCTATATGAAGATCAGTTTCAGGAGTTTCAAAATTTCTTAAATTACCTAGTTTCTCAATTATCTTTGCTAAACCTGGTCTCATGGCGGACACCTTGTTGATTCTAGCATTGCCCTCTTTTCGAAGTCTTTGACTCTTCCCAATGTCTATTCTTTCACCCTCTCCAAATTGCTTCTTACGCTCATGGGTTTCCCAAGACTTAGTGTGGCATCTTACACCAAGACTCCTCATGAATGCACCTACAGCACGCTGAATGTCATGGGCTCTTTTGTTTTGAATTTAATCCAAAAACATGGTATGTGGTTTCTCAATGCAGGCCACTCGATTCCGGAGGCCACAAGGGTTGATTGTAGTTCTCGAGTCATCAAGTAGTTTGGGGAAGAGATAGCAGGTGTAAATCCATGTAAACAGCCATCGGTAAGCTCGAAACCATTATGAACTTCCTTCATATGTACAGCCAGCCTCGCTCCAGTATGTTTACACTTGACCAATTATCCTTAATTAGCTGTTAAAATGGGAAAGGAATAAGCTATCAACATCATCGAAAGTGAGTTTTACTTGTCGCAATGCCCAATTTCGATCCATCCAGTAAGGAATGACTGGCATTATGGCTAATTTGTTCGTTTATGTCCAGCTGTCTGCAGCTCAACCAACCTTATTTCTTGATGAATAGTGCTTGTTAATTGCATCCACTGTCAGCCAGAATTACCTCAGGCAAATGTCACTAAGGATGTGGGTGGATGGTAGCATGAGCTCATGGCATAATGCAAGATATGACCGTCGTAGCTCTAGGTTGGATAAAGCGTTGCATGGAACATGAGCTGAAACAAATCATGATGTGAGGTAGTGATTCCAGGTATCTTGGTGAAATTTGGCAGTTACCAAGTCCTTAGCTGCCTGTTTGGAGCGTTTTGTGTGTCAATGCTGTATGTTTAGATGAAACCCAAATGTCGATTACGAATTTCCTTTGGGAACTTACTATGGATATTTCTCACCTTCCATCTCACTTCAGGATGGCCAAAGCTGTTTCATTGACCATTGAATTAGTCAATTGAGTAACTTCCAACTCTGTTAATTTGTTCGACTTGGCGATGTGTGCTCTTGGCAGCAAGTGTTTCCCCATTGAGCCTGTCGCATGTTCTAATGCATGGCAAAGAACTTGATGACAAACAATACATATAATGCCAGGGCTGCTGGTCACCTCAATTCTTCGGTGCAAATGGAAATGCCACAAAGGCGCATGTCTAGAATTATTGCATGCAATAGAATGCTTCAAGCCAACATTAATTGAAGCCCACCAAACAGCAAATATGACTTATAAAGTAAGGTCACTCAAATCACGAATAAAGACACATTTATTTTTCGAAGATATCAATTACTTCTGGCATCAGGGTACTTAAAGATTGTAAATTCGACATCACGATAGGAATCTGATAGCTGTGTAATTTGATTTGAGAGACTGTCAAAAGTTACATTTTAGTAAAGTAGAATGCTGGTTCTTCAATATTGACTCTAGAGCTATGAGCAAGAAAAAAGTAAAACCTGTGAGACATTGCATGCATATTTGTGAAGTTGTATACACAGAGATATTGCAAAGACTGACTATTAAAAACACAATTTATGAATAATTCAATGCAGTTTGTTGCTATGGAGCTTACTGAGCCCTCCCAAACACTGTGGATGCACCGTTGACGCTCATTGTTGATGCGGTTGCAATATTTTTACTAGGATTTTTGTGCAGCACAGTGTCCAGTACTTCGATTATGGGTTAATCCCATTGCATAACTCTTAGATTATCCAAGATGCAAGACCAAAAATTGATGATGTTCCTTTGACACTCATTCTTAGGATGGGGCAACAAGTGGGTCGCTTTTCTTTTTACCTATAAAGATGGCCAAAACTTTCAATTTGGAAGGATCTGACTATGCAGCCCTTTGATGGCCTAAAGTGTAAGACTATGAATTGTTGACGCTCCATTGACGCTCACCTTAAAGACATACTAACAGTCGTTGTATTCTCAACAACTGTATGCATAAATGCATATAGTCATTATTGACAGCTAATATATCATTTCTATATATAATCATTTTCATTCAAATGGTTCGAGGCCTTTCAATATCTGATCCCCCACCATCCACGTCATCTGAGTGATCAATGATATTGACCTATCAGGTTCCAGTGCTTTCGGCGGGAAATTTATGGCATGTAGATCCATCGACAAGTTTTCGACATGTACTGCCTGACTTTCTGACCCTTCCACATCCAGCTCCTTCTGCTCGATTGCCATGACCTACTATACGCAATTTTCAAAATCTTGACAATGTACACCAGGTCTGACCAGAGAGTTATGCAGTTTGATGCATGGATGAATGCAGCATGACGGTCGCAATTCATACAGGTTTGCAATGGGCATTGACACGTTTTTTATGAATTGTATAACATTACTGATTTAAATTTTGGTAGTTATTTTCGTCTGTAATTTAGGTTTTGCTTTCTCAGCTAATACTAATAGGGAGGACGATATCAAGTTCGTTTGTCGTCTATCAATTTGATTTGGAGTCCAGAACTTTCGCATGGCCTGTACAACCCTTGCACAGGCAAAGAAGAATTATCATGTTTTATAATTCGGTCACTGGAATCAAGAAAAAGCTGCCACATAGCGAAATAGGTACACAAATTTCCTTTCGAAGATTCATTTCGTCAACAACAGCAATTTGCCTCTCTTTTGGTGAGGCGAAAATTTAGCCGTCACCAAATCCTCATCCGAAAGCTATTCGTATAAGGTGATGAGCTAGGGAGGGTATATGCTGGGGCAAAAGTTTACGGGTTTAGTGGGCTTGGCTGTCATTAGTAGTGACCAATCAGGTGCTGTGTTGGTTGGGACAGATGCTATGCATCTGTGTGACTATGGTTTCCTGGAACCTAGCATTATATGACCACTTCCTGGGTGAGATGTCCCATGTGGCATTAGCGATTATCCCGTCACGACATCAAGATTGTCTATATGCTCTGCCACAGCTGTTGGTGCTAGAGTGGCTGCAACCTTGTCCGTGTGCAGTTCAATCACTGCCAGAATGTTCAATTCGGCTGTCGGGTATGTCATATCTATCTCACGGCAGTTGTTGGCCTCGTCCTGCCATCCCTGTTGAGTCAATTGGTCAAACCTCATCTGCTTCTGCCGACAACTCGCCAGGTGCTGCTGTACCGTTTTGGAGAGTGCGTCCATCACCCTGCCGGGTTCTTCATCTTGGCTCAGCTTGCCCGGCTCTGTATCTTCTTCATGATTTTCGTCATCTTCCCCATCTTCCTCATTGTCGGAACTTGCAAGATCGCTCAGACTGCCTGCAATAGTATTCAATATCTCCTGAACTGTTTTTTCAGGCTTTCTGGTTGTCGATCCTGCATGTTCAGCATTTCACATATCTTCCTGCTTTTGCATAATTGCTGTCTCTACACCTTCAACTCAGTTTCTTGCCACAGCGGTGTCTCTATCGATATAATCCTCAATCCATTTCACTTTCTCTTGGTGGCTTAAAAAACGTGTTTCTTGTTGTTTCTCCAGCGGGAGCTACTTTCAATGTCGGATGCGGCCGAATGCTCCAAGGGCTCGGATCTTTTCTTCTTCCAAATCGCTCATGCCTTCATTAGCTTCATGACATCGTCGAGTTGATCGCTTTGTTGATGTGACGTATTTGCCCGCTGGGACTGGCGAAAGGTTCATTTCCGGAGCTTTGGGCATTGTATTTTGTGTTGACTATGTTCTTGGACGAGATGTTGGATATTGTGATATATGGATCATATGCAGGGAAGCTGCAGATTTTATGGAAAGGTTGCTATGTTTGATGAACTTCAAGAAAGCAAAACCTGCGTTTTGACAGTCACTACATTGCGAATATTCATCCTAACCATACAACCTGACTTGATTTTGTGGATTTGTATCATGTAAGAACTCGGAGATTACTTGAGACAAACATGAACAGACGTCCATTCTGTCTGAAAATTTCCTTTTTAAATGTTACAAACATGGGATTTCAGCTGTCGTTCACCTCTATTTATCCATGTAAACAAGCCAACAACATCAGACCTACTTACTGCAAATCACGGGACAGTTGGAAAACTCTCCAACCTGCATCTATACCCAGTCGGATTCATCTTGAGTAGAATGTGCATGTCGGATATTACACATTCGATTTTGAATCGAAGATTAATATATATTCTTCAGGACTTCCCACTTCTTCTTTATCATCTTCCTCTCCTCTTCCACAAACGCAAGTCATGGCTCCACAAACGCCTAAGCAAGGTGGGAGCGGATATGAATTGAGCCGACCAACAGGCGCTTCATCTACTGTGCCACCCACTGGGACCCAGCAACAATGCAGACAGCAGTTAGTGCACCATGACAATGCCAATGCAGCCACCTGAAATATAACCTGGGACACACATTTAGAAAAGGTCCGTAACACCGGATGCTGTAAGAATAAGATGCAGCATGCGATTGGATGTGGGTAAATCAATATTGAAGTAGATGGCCATCAACTAACTGTACAATGTACAGCTGTTGCAGGTAAAGAGCTATGTGACCAATTTATAGCTGCCCATAATGAGCATCCTCCATAGTTCGCGAAGCCATCTGTCCGCACAGTCTGCGAGATGCAACATTATGATGTAATCAGTTCTGGGATTTTCGTCGATAAATTTCATGATAAGTGTACCCAGAGTGGAATAAATGATCTTTAAACACTTTAGATGAGGCTACAGGAGCATATATGGTAGAGGAAATAGCCGATTCTCATTTTGGAAGCAGCAACTAATTTCTTTTTGGGTTTCAACATGTCTGCAACTATGCCAAGGCAAGGAAGTTGGGTACAGCTAGAACAGTTGGACGTGAGCCTGGCCTAGAATGTGGCCAAAATTGCCAACTAAAGGTTTTGTGTGCCACAATACAGGAACCCCAGTACCTGATGAGGAATCTTCGCCCCGAAGTCCAAGAAGAGTGGAAGCGAGAAGTTGAGTGTCCTGGGCATAGAAATGGCAAGGCTGTGATAGCAAGACACCTGGCTATGGTTCGTGATAATCGAAGAGATGGCTGCATTCCTTGCCAAAATGGCACACCACAGTATCTTGTGACCCGCTGAAGGGGCAATGGAATGAGTGCACCACCACCAGACTGATATTGACCGCCGACACCAAAACCGATGCCATCTCTGCCTGGAACGCCACTTGCACCACCCGGTGGGCATGAGGGAGCTCAACGTTCCCAAATCGAAGGATTGCCACCCAGATATGTCTATATACCTACGCCTCTTCCCAATGCGCAATTTTTGGATCTTGAGGGGTATGTGAAGGACAGCAAGCGTGATAAATATTGTATTCCAGATTTGCTGACTGATTAAGGAATATCAACTGGTTAGTGCAGTATCTGCTGCATGGTAATGCAGCTGACATCGATTTTGCAGACGAGAGCAGCCTACTGAGTGAACCTGCAAGTAGAGATGAGCATTGATAGAAAGAAACGGCATTTTTGAATGTATTACTATCTACAATTACCAGACACTTTAAAGTATATTTTAAAGGATATATTTATATGTATTATTAAAGAACAATGTAGTGATCAAGGAGAAAGTACATGAAGACAATAGAAAGGCTGCCTGAATTCCATTAAGCGCATCTTACGACACATAAAATGGTGGCGTATTGTGGCTATGCTTGTGGCACAATGAGCGTCCACAGCGCGTCAACGATTTTTGGTCTTGTAAGTCAGGTAACTACAAAGTGATTTAGTTGGTGTTATGCCTAGTCAGAGTATTGGCCACCATGATAGGTGAAAGAGAAAGCGACACGCTCTCCACCCATCCTTGAAAACAAGCATCAATGGAGTGTGAATGATTTATGGTCTTGCATCTTGGGTAATCTAAGTGGTGCTTGATCGCCGACATCTATAATCAAGGAGTTGGCAGCCTTTGTAGACAGATAAGGAAGATATTTTCCCAGGACAGCCTCCTGGCCAGTGATCACTTATTTCAGTTACAAAGCTGCAACTACTTATTCATGAGCATTTTAGCCTATAAAAACAGTCAAAACTGCTTATATAGACAATGACGCCCACATCACACTTCCAACAACCATGATGCAAGGCCAATTGTCGTTGATGCTCTGTTGACACTCACTTACAAGATTAGGTAGGGCACGTGTCAGTTTCTCGTTTCCCTATAATTGACGCTTATTGTTTGATTATTTATACCAATGAACAAATCACTTTTTGATTATCTGTCTTACAAGACCAATAATCATTGACAGTCTGGCGACACTTATTGATAGGAGATAGTAGCGAGGATGTCGCTCAGGTTTTTCCCCAGAAAGGCAGCCGATACTTTTATTATATATCACAGAGACCAAGTCTCTTAATAGTTACCTGATTTACAAGACCATAATTCCTGGACGCACTGTTGATGCTCATTTTCAGAATTGGACAGCGAGCGTGTTGCTTTCTCTTTTGCCTATACAGGCAGCCTATACCTCATTTATGAATGGCTGCAACCAATCACCACTCAGGTCACCCAAGATACAAGACCGAAAATCGTTGACGCTCCATTGACACTCATCTTCAGGCTAGGGCAAGGTGTGTGTCTGTCTTTTTTCGATTATAAAGGCCGACAATACATCAAACAAGGACCATAACTTACCAAAGTCAATATTTAGCGATTAACAGTACGTTATCTGATTGCGACCATGAATTGAACAACCCGAAAAGCGCAACCAGTGATTGGAACCGACTGGTCTGGCCTAACCAGGCAAAACCTGCGACTGAATGGGTACAGGTACGGGTTTGGCCCACCAAAATGATGTGAGTTGGGTTTTTGGATGGGACTGGGACCCAACTGAACCGTTTTTGCGGTCCGAACCTGGACCGCAGCCAAGTTACCTCAACCCATTGCCACCACTATCGATTCGCATATTTAACACACAACTGGGCCATGTGATTGGAATGGACGAATCAATGTCATCGAACCATTGTAGTTTACTGTGTGGCCCAGGGATTGGGTAGATGAATCAAACTCACAGACCCATTGTAATTGACTGTGTGGTACTGCTGCTGGCCTTCGCAACATTATATTGGGAGTGTGGAGTATATATATCCTTCGTGGAGGACTTTCCTAGCGCCATCACTGGCGGTAGAATTCGTACTCTCGTATGGCCAGAATTCCATTTGGTACCCGCATTGTTTTCTACCTAACTGCCATACAATGCCTGCTACAACTGGCCAGTAGTCACAATATCAGAAACAGTGGCAGTCCAAGAATAATATATTGGTCAATGGGATGAAGAGTGGAGCGGCTACTCCACTTATCGGCGCTGCTGCCTAGCCTATCAACTGTGTGCCAAGTCAAATTCATTTTCGAAAGCGTTTATCCATCCCTCCTCGGCACTGTCAGTGTCTCTCATATCTCTGACCTGAATACCCATTGACAACAAACGTGAGCCTACAACCGGGTGGCATGAATATCTCGCTGGATAGCACTCTTCTGCTTGCAGACTGCACGTTGATTATGTTCGGATCTTTATTTCTTCCGGGGTTAGTCTGAGTTGTTATTGGTATTAGAGAATTTTGGTACAGTTTTGTTAGACCAAGTCTTTGGAGAGTACGTCATCAGGTGGCTGGGGTTAGGGCTCGCAGCGACAATATAGGCTTGGTGACATCCTGGATCTGGACTCAATCAATCAATTGTCTCGAAAGGTTCTTCGCAACATGTTCAACACTCCAGCGGCCATTCAATACAGATTCAGGAAGTACCGAATCCATTGTCTATTGTTGCCTGGACGTTACAGTACTGGCTGAGTAATATGATTGAACAGCGCTAACATCAGCAACAACCCTGGTTTCCGTCTGAAACACCCGGGTGTTCCGGACGGCTCTGACGGCTCTGACGGAACCTCGTACCCTCTGACGGAGGATTACACGCTGCCTGTCGCCCAGGCGACGGGTCGCGTTGCATAGCAGTGCGCCTGGGAGCGCAGCGACAAACCTGTGAGCGTCTGGGAGCACCTCGAATCACAGTAGAGCATTCTGGGAAAATCAACATCTTCTTTGGGAACGCTGCTGGTGCGCCTGGTGCTCATAGCTACTACTAATCGTGCAACGATTTTTAAAACTCATGTATTCAGGTTGTATTCTCATCTATGTATCTATTTATCTATATAGCTACCAATCTACAACTCAGAGATACACTCCGAGGCCGTGATCGAGCGAGTTTGGAGATGCAATGGGAGGCCGAGGTCGAGTGAACTCAGAGATGCACTTTGAGGCCGTGATCGAGCGAGTTTGGAGATGCAATTGGAGGCCGAGATTGAGTGAACTGAGAGCTGCACTTGGAGGCTGTGATCGGTCGAGTTTGGAGATGCACTTGGAGGCCGTGATCAATCGAGTTTGGAGATGCACTTGGAGGCCGTGATCGGTCGAGTTTGGAGATGCACTTGGAGGTCGAGATCGAGTAAACTGAGAGCTGCACTTGGAGGCCGTGATCGAGTTTGGAGATGCACTTGGAGGCCGAGATCGAGTGAACTGAGAGCTGCACTTGGAGGCCGTGATCGAGCGAGTTTGAAGATGCACATGGAGGCCGAGATCGAGTGAACTGAGAGCTTCACTTGGAGGCCGTGATCGATCGAGTTTGGAGATGCACTGGGAGGCCGTGATCGAGCGAGTTTGGAGATGCACTGGGAGGAAATGATCGAGCGAGCTTGGAGATGCACTTGTAGGCCGTGATTGAGCGAGTTTGGAGATGCACTTGTAGCAGGCTATGATCGAGCGAGATTGGAGGAGTACTTGGAGGTGGTCGATCTGGAGGCGGTCAGTGGGAGGCGCACCAGGTGCTGAGACTCTATTCATCGGTTAGTTAACTCGAAACCATGGGAATGTCACAAGGTGACTTCACCATTGAAGCTCTTATGGAGGCCGAGATCGAGTGAACTGAGAGCTGCACTTGGAGGCCAAGATCCAGCGAGTTTGGAGATGCACTTGGAGGCCGAGATCGA
>Ga0307515_10007175_pt1 | contig 22107 bp, 12 predicted proteins | sample 17_EM_MG_FD_194513 | JGI IMG/M metagenome (GOLD analysis project Ga0307515, IMG submission 194513) | Populus trichocarpa ectomycorrhiza microbial communities from riparian zone in the Pacific Northwest, United States - 17_EM | ecosystem: Host-associated > Plants > Roots > Unclassified | place...
TTTAAAATATGTTGTTTTTTAAAATACTTTTTATTCGAAATATATTAAAATAATATATTTTTTTTAAAAAATTATTTTTAATATCAGCATATCAAAATAATTTAAAAATATTAATTTAAAATAAAAAAATTAAAATTTTAAAAATATTTTTAAAATGTAAAAACAATCACATACGCAATAACATTTTTGCTCTTTTGCTGTGTTCAATCAGGCTGCATTTATGGTCTGTTGGGCATTTTTTTTCTTTTTTTTTCCTTCACGTAACATTGTCTCTCCCCAGCTGAGTCTTTATTGGGCTAAGTAAGGGCCCAGTTGGGATAAACTTTAACATTAAATTAAAGAGTTATAAAAAAAAGTATAGATAAAATTAAATGAAATGAAAAAAAAATATTTGACATGTGTAACACACGTATTAACATGTGAGGAAAGCTGCAACATACAATCAAAATTAATCTGAAAGCAGAAATGTGACATTAAGCGAGTGTGCCCACACGTCACATCGATATCCTATGCGTCCTGCCAAAATATTTTTAGATTGTGGTTGGAAATAAAGTCCCAGTATTTTTTAAATGTTTTTTCATATAAAAATACATAAAAATAATTTTTTAAATTTTTTATTTTTAATATCAACTTAATATGGTTAACAAACATCAATTAATATTTTTATATTAAATATATTTTTAAAACATATATAGCCACAATTTGAAGAAAAAAATTAAGTGTATTTTTACATAAATTTTTTTTTATTTTCAATACCAATACATTAAAATAAAAAAAAACATTAAAAAATTATCAATTTAATATTTTTTATATCAAATACATTTTTTAAAACGTATATAACTACGGTTTTGAAAAAAAAAAAAAAAACTGACTTCACAGGTCAAGCTTTCTAGGAGATGTATGAAGTCACTTTCGTCTCGCCTCCAACTACCTATCCATGCCCGGATGAAAAGGTGAAAATACAAAAATATACGATTATATTTCCAGAGATACAAATAAATGTTGACTTGTAACTGTTGAGATTTGCTTGTTGGGACAGCGCAAGCTACTGTTTCATTATAGTTTCTTTTGTTTTATATGAAATACTTTGTAAGAAAACTGACCGATTTAATATACTTTATCGTTAATTCATAAATTCAATTCATACAGTGAAAAACATAAAATAATTTATAAATAAATATCAACTTACAGTATTATTTAACCGTTTTAACCACGTCATTATCATTGTTGATGTCACCGGTATTATTTACTACTTTGTATTTCTCTTGTCACCACAACACGCTATTATTATCTTGTTATTGATATATTTTCTTTATATTTATACTCATCAAATATTGTAAAATTCATGATGTTAAAATGTTTTATAAAACAAATACAAGACACTTAATTTTATCTTTTCTTGTTGCCTCTTTTATCAACTATCCTAATGACCATGTTAGATATATACAGCCTGTATCAGAGTTTGATTATGGTTATTTTTTAAAATATTTTTTTATTTAGAAATGTATTAAAATAATATTTTTTTTATTTTTAAAAATTATTTTTAATATCAGTGCATACTAATTTGAATATAGATTATTCATCTTAAATCAATTGAAAAAGGAAGAATTAGTTGGAAAATTTTATAGTACAAGAAAAAAAATTTAATGATATCTTATTAATTATTTTTTAGAATTTATTTTTTTTAAAAAATAAATATAAAAACAAGAGAGGAAATGAAATTAATGACCCACTAAAAATTATGGGAATATATTCACTTGGAAATTTTCTATCCTTCTTGAATATACTGATAAATTTCATGGTAATCAATGAGCAGTTAGGAGCATAAATTAGTTACTCATTGAAACCACTTTAAAAAGAAAAATAAAAAAGAAATTTTAAGTGTAAATATTTTTATTATTTTATGTGTGTCATGTGTTTCATTTTTTTTCTTCCCCTGCCCTCTATTTCTTCAATATGTGTGAAGGAATAATTAATAAAATATTAGTAGTTATTTTCAATAAAATAAAATAAAGAGTTGAATTCCATAACATGGAGTAATAATCTTTAATTAAAGCCCGAAGAAGGTATGTATAAAAAAAACTTGCATCGTGTTGCCACATATCTACGTTCAAGTCACAGGGGATGCATTTCATGTTTCACAAACGTATACCAATCCACATGACGCATCAATATTCTCTAGTGTGTTTTTTTTTTATTTTTTTAGATTAACGTGGGTGTCCGGGCCAGTTTGCACGCACTTCGACTAATCCCACGGGCCCTGAAGTTAACGACCATGTAAGCTTCCAGTGGCCATCATATGAGCAACCACAAGGCTCGAACCTGAGACCAGAAAGGGAGCAAACCTCTTGGTACCAAGCTTTTACCATTGGCCACCACCTAGTTTTTTATTTATTTATAATATAATAGCTTTAAATTAGTGATTTAAGACATAAAATATGAAAATAGAGGGATAAATGGATTTTTTTAATATTTTTTATGTTTAAAATACAAAATTCACTATAAAATTAATTAATTATTTTATATTTTTATCTTCTTACGTGTAAATTTTTATTCTATATGTAAACGGTTAATGTAGCACTAACAAAATTATATATTATGATTCTTTACGGATAAAAAAATATAGTATTGATAAAGAAAATAACCGAGTTATAGTTTAGTAGTTTTTATATTTATTTTTTTGTTATATTTTAAATTATTTTATTGTTTACTCTGTTTTACATCCATATAAAATATAAACTATAATTTTTTAAAATATAATAAAAACAACGAAGCTATAAAAATATTATGATAATTTTTTCTAAATTTAAAAAATTATAAAATGAAATTTTTTTAATAAAACAACCTGTTTGCTAGAAAATAATTTTTGTTTGAAAAGTAATTTGGACGAAACACTTTTGTTGTCTTGGAAGAGTTAGATTTTGGACCTAACACGAGTCATTCCATTCTATGCACGTGTCTCGTGATCAGCTCAGGATTTCAGAGAAATAAAAATATAAAATAACTGCCAAAGGCGTTACAGTAAAACCCGGGCCATGAGTTCCCCACCTAAAATAACACACAATACCACACCTGAACTCTTAAAAATCGAGATGCCAGACGTCTGTCTCCAAGCTCTCTCTCTTTCTCTCATGTAGAGATCGCCAAGCCTGATGGCCCTTGTGGGATTTGACCCTTTCTCTCATCTCATGGTTATTGTTTTTTTTAATTTATTTCTAGGAATGTTGAATAGTTGTTGTAAAACTGGGGGAAAAAATGACTGGTAAGTAAAATATATGTATGATTTTTTGTGTCTTTTATCTGCTTGTGGATTTTAATGTTTGTTACAGTTTGGCACATTCGAATAATTATTAAAGAATATGCTTTTTTTACGCCACCTGCTTTTCTTTTATGTGGCTTCTTGACTTCCATCTTATTCTGGGTTTTTCTGTCCATTTCTTGTGCAGTTTTTGCAGCTAGCTTTGATATCTGATTCGTTGGACCACTTTCTTGTTCATCTGATGGCTAGACTGTTGATGGATTTGGTGGGTTTTTAATGTTTTCTTTGATGCTCTTGAGGGCTTCTTGTTTGATTTGCGTGTCATGGTATTGTGCTAAGGAAACAATAGAAATTTCAATTTTTTTTTATCAATTGGGTTATTGTTGATTGATTCTTGGTTTTCAATCTGGTTCTATCAGAATTGAAGTTGTGCTGATACTTGAAGGTTCATAAGTGTGTCAAGTTTTGAGCTCTATAACAATAAGAAGCCTCGCAATCTTTCGGGGCTCATCACTCAGGGTCACGAGTTATGATTGAGTGTTGTTTTGAGAATTCGTGATCTAGGTGGAATACAAAAATATCATAAGATGAATGCCGTGGAGAGACTAGGAAGGTATATCACTCGAGGCGTGTACACAGTCTCTGGACCATTTCACCCTTTTGGTGGAGCTGTGGATATAATTGTAGTGGAACAGCCAGATGGGAGCTTCAAGTCATCTCCTTGGTATGTCCGGTTTGGTAAATTTCAAGGGGTTTTAAAGGCGCGAGAGAAAGTAGTGAATGTTAGTGTGAATGAAGTTGAAGCAGATTTTCACATGTATCTTGATAGGAGAGGGGAAGCTTTTTTTCTCAGAGAGGTAGAAGGGGATGAAGAGGAATCTGTTTTATATCCTTTGTCCTCCAGTGATGAGACGGATGAGCAATCTCAAAAAAATAGGAGGCCAGCGAAGACAAAAAGTTGCAATTATGATGCCTATCAGTTGAATTCAGGCGACCAGCTTGATGGAACCAATGGGAGTATTGTGGCTAGGACTAATTCCCGCCGTTCAAGGATATTAGGGCTTGTTTTTGGACGTGGCTCATTCAAGGAGGATAGTTGCCGAGAGGGAGATGATGGTGCTGGCAAGGCAAGGACTTCACTGGAGCGTGCTGAGATTGCAGCTGATCTGTTGGAGGTGAGGTGGTCTACTAATCTTGACCCCACTAAGCCTAGGAAAGATAATGATTCAAGGTTTTCTGCTTCAGATGCATTGGAGGGTAATGGAGATAATATGCCCGCTATTGACGAAAAAAGCCAGAAGGAGTCATCTTTGCACGATGCCATTGAAACCAATGCTGACCGCTGTATGTTGGCTGAGGAAACTGTTTCCTGCAATGTAGAGACGGGAAACGACTTGCAATCTGGCTTCATGAGCCTCGAGTGTTCTGCTGAGGAAGCTAGTGTAGAAATGTTAACTTTAGGTAGCATGGATCAAGTTGCTGAAACTTCCACAATGGCTGAAAGTGTTTTGGGTGAAAAGTGTGGGGTAGTATCTGGATTATCAAGAGATATTGATGAACTTAGTTCCCAAAATGCTGATCCTGATGTTAAAGCTAAGGGTGTCATCTCTGTGGTCTCTGCTCCCGAGTCAAAAATTTCTGGCGTCCCTGAAGCGTGTTCAGGCGAGAATTTTGGTGACAAACAGCCTTGTGATGAAAAAGATGCTTCTTTACCAGATCATGCCACTTCCGAGGAGGAGAGTGAATCCAGAGCTCAATCCTTCATTTATTGTGAGACATCAGAGAGCTCAATAATGAGGCTGAACTGTTATACTGAACAAACTCATGAAACACTGTACCTTGCTAGTGGAGGACCCAGGGAAGCACACTTTTCTGCCAAAACTTTGCATTTGACAGCTGAGCCACTACCTGAGGTAATCTTCATCCATAATCCATTTATTTCTTGTAAAGAACTCTTGGAAAAATGTGAATCTTATTAGTTTTTTTAATAAATATTTCAAAGAAATGGGGATTTTGCAACTTATTTAAATGATGCTTAAATTTTCTAAAGTTTAGGGAAGAAGGAACTGCTGTGAGCATTAGGAAATAGCACCTGCAGCTTTGCCAGTAGCTAGCCTTTAAAGGTCAATTCAATTCATTTGATTTTTTAACAATCCAAGCATTACAAGCTTTGACTCACAGGCTTGTGAGCCCATGAGTTCCATGAAGCTTTAGCCAAGCTTGTGCTCATGCATTTCTTTGTTGAGCTCACTCCAAACACCACGATTGTTTGCCTCGACGCAACTCATCCCCATGCTTGAACTGTACCTTAATCTATTTTTGTAATTGATATAAACCCAATAACTTCTGATTTTGTTGACACTGAGGTATTAGTAGTTTTCCATCAGGACATGCTCAATCAGCAAGCTGAGGACATTGAGTTGAAGACAGAACACATTGATGCTAGCAGCAGTTTTTCTAATCAAACAAATCCATCTTCTTACATGCATATCCATGATAAGGTGAACCTTGAAGTTCCAATGATAGTGTCAAAATCCGATGCTCAAAAGGTTGGTGCTGACCCTGTGCTTGGTTCGGCTGAAGAATTAGAGTCAATGAGCACTGGCACCATTTTGAGTTTTAGCAACACAGGCCAAAAAACACAAGATGTGAAAAATAACGGCAAGGAAATTATCAGGAATGAGCCCCAATCTGCAGTGGATTCATTTGGGGGTTCAGAACACTTTTATGGTAGTTGTGGTCCAACAAAAACAGCTATTATTCCTGCCCTAGAGAGTTCAGAGGAAGAGCAGTTCATTTTCAGTGACCTTGATGAACTCAAACCAAGCAGGACTCAGTGCGAGTCGAATTTTCTTGGTGAAAAAGATGAAGAAAATGATCCTTCATTCTGTTTGGAAAGAAATGAAGAAATGGATGGGTCTTTTGATACAAGTGATGTATCTTGTTCATCCCCGGACCAGTTTGTTCAAGAGAGTAAACTGGCTGATCTTGAAACCTCGAGAGAAAATTCAAAGATAACATCAAGTCCCATTGGCATTCCCAAAGTTCATAGTGTTACTGATGCTGAAGTCTCTAGGCTGGTTGAATCGTTACCCAACATGAGGTCTCGTTTTGACAACATGGATGCAAATGATCTCCATTTTCCCTTAAGCCACTCGCTAGACTCCATTTGCAAATCCTTGGAGGAGACATTATGTAGAACAAATGAGTCAGAGTGTGTAAAGTTAGATACAGAAAATGAAATCCAATCAGCAAAGGAGCATTCTAATATTGAAGGTATTCACAATTCAGAAGATCTTGAAAATTCTGTTTCCAGCTCTACTTTTGGTAAGAGAACTTGGATATTCATGTTTATATCATTTCTATGTGTTTCCATTAATTGCAAGTTGTTTGGACAATGCTCTGAAATGAAAACGTTTTATTTATTTTTGAAATTTCTACTATGGGGTCTCAGTTGTTATATTAAGCACATGTGATGTTACAGAGAGAGAAAATGGCATTATTACATTCTATAGCAATTCAGCAACCTCTTTAACTTTGCTTCTGCTTGGGAATTGTTCACTTTCAGCTTAACAATGACATTCTCTTCAACTTCCAAAAAACAAAAAAAACCCCTCTTTAATTATAGGTGTATTTCTATAGTTCCAATAAAAAACAAATTCCAATACAAATTAGAGTGCTTTCATTTGGTAATTACTTGAGGCATTCAGGGTTCTGTATGCAGCAATCATTAGAGAGTTACATGCCTTGTCTTTTATGCAGAGACATTTATTTGCAATCACTTGTTATACGAAGGGGTAGGGGCTGAAGAAGCTGCTTCTCCAGCATTTGATTCTCAAATGCTGGGCATAGAAAAATTTTCTATAGGTCCTGCAGCTGTGAAGGATGATATGCTTCTTGTTAGATTTGGTGTTCTTTACTTTCAATGTGATGTAGCTGCTTCCACTGTTATAGGGATCGTTCTATTTGGTGTTGAAAACATATAATAACAAAAAGGCATGATACCTGTTGACTGAGTTGAGAAATCTCTTGTAGGGGATTCATCGAAAGTGATTGTTGCTTCTGGCGGAAGCTGGAGAATTTGGCCTTTCTCTTTCAAAAAATCAAGGTCTAGGAAGATTTCACAGCAAGCTCTAAATGATACCAGAAGTTCTGTCTCTGAGAACATGTCAGATTGCAACCTTCACACAGATAAAGATTACGGTGTAATTAATCCTAAGGTCACCAAAAAAATGGTAAGGGCCAATACTCCAACATCTGAACAACTGGCATCCTTGAATCTGAAGGAAGGGAGGAATGTGGTGACCTTCACGTTTTCCACTGCAATGCTGGGGAAGCAGCAGGTGATCCTTCATTCCATTAATACTCACATTTTTTCAAGCTGCAATTTTTGAGGCCTTTTAAATTTCTTTTTCCAATTTCCTTCTATTTTCAAGTGGTGATTGCTTGAAATTATGTTGCTTAACAGGTTGATGCGAGAATTTATCTGTGGAAATGGAACACTCACATAGTGATCTCCGATGTTGATGGGACGATTACAAGGCAAGTTTAATAAGATTTCTTACATCTTTTGCATTTTCAAATAATAATAAGTTGAAGTTTCATGTTTAAGTTCTGAATCTTTCTCTTTAATGTTTATGAAATGATGCTTACATGAACACCGTTGAATTAAGGTTTATAGCTTCTGTAGCATGAACTGGGAAGTAACTACTTTGAGATATTTACCAAATTTATCCACAAACTAATTCACATGCAATATAAAGTAGTATCACATGCATTCTTTAACATTAATTTATTAGTTGCAAACTTCTCTCTCAAGAACCCCCTCCCTTTTCTTTTCATTTCTCACTAGTCTTGAAGCACTAGTCTTGAAGTCAAGTTGCATTACATAAATGGGCGCCCCTGACTCACTTTATTTTACATTGTTATCACAGATCGGATGTTCTAGGTCAGTTCATGCCTATGGTTGGGGTAGACTGGTCACAAATGGGCGTTGCACATTTGTTTTGTGCTATTAAGGTTTGTAATATCTCGTCTTATGTGTCTGGAGTGCATAGCATTCATATTATGTTAATTGGTTGAGGCAGTGTTCGATATTGCATCTCATCACTCATCACTGTTAATATAGGAAACACTGGTGGCAGGCTTCTTACAGTCTAAACTGGAGATCCATCTTTTATCCCTCAAGTTTATTTTTTTCAGCATTTTGGATTGGTTTTGCTGGTTCCTCATCTGGCAGTGTGAATACAAAATTGCCAACTTTCATTTCAGCAACCAAAACTTAGCAAAATGTCACATACAACTTGGTTAATGATTAGTGAAAGCATTGTTGTAAATTGTATCCGTACATGGACCTAAATTGTTTTCTTGTTTGTTACAGGAAAACGGCTATCAATTACTTTTTCTAAGTGCACGTGCAATTTCTCAAGCCTATCATACTAGACAATTTCTAGTCAACCTCAAGCAGGTGAATTGACTTTTAGCTCGGATTTTGAAATTAGAAATCAGGACCAAGAAAGTGTGACTGAAATGTCTTTTGTTTTAACAACTCATTTTCCCTCTTAGAGAATTTTTTCCCCCTGATTTTCAGGATGGGAAGGCTTTACCAGATGGTCCTATTGTTATATCTCCCGATGGAGTTTTTCCTTCTCTATTTCGCGAAGGTAACTGGGATCCATTGGCATTATTTTCTTAAGAACTGGGCAAAGATGGTTCTTGAATGTGCTATGCACGTCTTGTTCTTGTTTCTGGGCTTCAGTTGTTGTACCCATCCAACAATGCAACTTTCATTAGTTCTATGAGCATATATTGATTTTTCTGGTGATGAATTAGTTTCTTGATTATAATGTGTGAACTAAGTATATTTTCTGCTTTCTCAGTCATTAGAAGGGCTCCTCATGAATTCAAGATCGCATGTTTGGAGGTTAGTTCTCCTCAATTCATATTTATCATGATGTATTCAAATCCTCATGTCTGTTTAACTTGCAGCTGTGTTGGTCTATAAAGCATTTCATACTTAAGCTTTGTGTTTCTGATGGATTTCTTTTGGATGTTTCGCAGTAAATTAAAGGAATCTATTTGTGTTTTTTTAATTTGAACAAATTAATGAAGTTTTTGCTCTATGGAAAGTCTTTTGTTCTATGGAAAGTCTTTTGTTCTTCTTTCCACCTTTTCAAAGCAAGAAGGCCTTAGAGTTTTCAGTAATGGACTGAGAAGCCTTTTCTTCTAGATGGTATATTTGTTATTTCATTTTGTTACGAACATCACAGATAGTTTTTAGCTTAAATTTTCTCGGCATTTATGTTAAGTAACATAAAATCTACATAGATCATCTTTTCTCTCCTTTTCTTTTTCTTGTTATAGTACATGCTATCTTGTCTTCGTGTGTATGTGTGTGTGAGAGAGAGAGGTCCTAATTACATTATAGTTAACTTCCTGCTAGTCCTGAGAAACTTTTAGAAATCTTTACTGGTACCTGATAGGCTACAGAGTTTCACTGAAGTGGGTGAATTTATGCTTTCTTCCTTGTTGCAGGATATCAGGGCTTTGTTTCCTTCCGATCGCAATCCTTTCTATGCTGGTTTTGGAAATAGAGACACTGATGAGATAAGCTACCTCAAGGTTGGAATCCCGAAGGGAAAAATCTTCATCATTAATCCGAAGGTAATTCAAGGCCTTCCTGCTTGGAAGATGGCACTGTAAGTGCTATTGATGCTATGATGACAAAGTTTCCTTCTGATGGTTTTTACATTTTGCAGGGTGAAGTTGCTGTGAACCGCCGTGTTGACACAAAATCATATACTTCACTTCATGCTCTTGTGCATGGCATGTTTCCACCCATGACATCATTTGAGCAGGTTTAGTTCCGTGTCCCTTTTCTACTCTATGATCTTCATAATTATGGAGCTATTGTGCATACCAAGCTAATTAGTCAGACATTGAGCTTTGTACTAACGGGCTATTTTTGCACATCAGTTGCCATTGGAGGGGTGGCTAAGTTTTCTTAGTGTTTTTTTCCTGGGAAAATTGATATAAATTCTTTTCTTCCCAGCTTACAATGAGCACAACTAATCTGAGTTGAATTTTAGCTTAAGCAATCTCAAATAACTCAGATAACATCACATAGGCTGTGCCTGCATTTCCAGGCTTAGTTATCTTCCATGGAGTGACTAATTTTCTGTCTCGTTTTTTTCTCCATTGGGAACAGGAGGATTTTAATTCATGGAATTACTGGAGATTGCCTCCTCCAGTTATTGACATATGATGGCGTCAGTTGGAGATACTTTACCCGTCTTCTGACTATTGATATGGGTCTTGGCCATGTTTATTATGGAGTGTTCAGGTAATTTACATGAAATCTCTTTTTTGATGAATGAAAGAATTTAAATAATCAAAAGGATACTAAGAAGGAGCTTAACCTCTACAAAACTTTACAACGAGCAAAGAAAACAGAGAACCATGCAGAAGTCAAGAAAGAGACCAACCATTACATAAAGCGATATGCTTGTACTGCATACTATTCTTCTGGAGCAAAGCTGTGTAAAATAATCTGTTATGAACAACCTGATTAACCCATCTTATAACAACAGCAGGATTAGAGCAAGTTCCACCATATGTTCTACTATTTATTTCCCTCTCTATATTCCATATACCGTAGCATTCTAAGCCAAACTAGCCTACACAGCAGGGAAGCTCGTTTTTGGTTGATTGCATCTTGCATCTGGCCCAATTAAATTCAAATCTCCAGTCCACACTTTCTGTTCATGAGACATTTCTGCAAAATTGAAGCCCAGACTTCTTTAGAGAACTAGCAACAAGAAAATAAGTGATCCTTGTCTTCATCACCATCTCCACAGAAGAAGTTGGGCTAATGTTTCTCTCCATCAAGACTTGCCTTACTCTAGTCGACAATCTATTATGAATAGCCACCAAGAGATAAACGAATGTCTTGGTATTGAAAGGGACCACCGGATTGGATTTGTGCCAATTCACTCTGCTGCTCTTAATTCTATTAAGTTCCCCACTGTATCCAGAAGAGAACTCCACTTAGACTGCGTTTCCGTAGATTACCATCACCACTAGAAGTATCAGGATTACTGTGTCATTAAAGGGGTGTTTGAAAGCGCGGTCTAACCTTGTTTTTCAAAAATTTTGATATTTTTGGTTTTAAATTAATTTTTTTTTGGTATTTTTGTATCGTTTTAATATGCTGATATCAAAAATGAATTTTAAAAAATAAAAAAATATATTATTTTAATATATTTTTAAAATTTTTAATTTTTTACAATAATCTAAAGGCAACTCAAGAGTACTTTAACAGCTATCATTGCACCAGATCTAGTTTCTAGGCCCATGGGGATGCCAGTTGTCCCACTAGATGTGAATCGAATTACCATTTCCTACAGTGAACTCCATTTGATACCGAGCAAAATTTCTTAGCTTAAAAATCTTTCTCCTGCTCCAAGTATAATCATTAGGAGGCTTCAAACTCTAAAGGCTTCTGCCCTTACCCAGGCAACCTACAAGGATCCTGATTGCTGGTTCCATATACATTTTAGGATACATGCATTGTTGTACTCTTGCTTTGTCAAAGTGACAGCAGACCAAGCAATTTTTACCGCGAGGAGCTACACCTCCTTTGTGGCTAAAGTTGTCAGTACAGTTCATCTGGAAGAATTTCAGGAAACTGAAATGTGTTGCTTAGGATTAGTCTTTTAAGGAGGAATGGAAGGATTTAAACCGTCTTACCAGGACCCACTTGTTTATTCTGTTGAAAATTTAAACCACCATCGATCCTCACATTTCAAGCTTCCAAACCCTGGCTTGGTACTAGACTACAGCAGGGTGTCTGAAGCCTTCTTGTCTAGAAAGTGAGAGCCTGCTCCTAGCTAATAGACCTGGTTTTCTGAGATATAAAGATGCTTTGCTTTGGCAGACATTTCATTGTCAGGCCATGTGTTTCTATAATTTCTTATAATCTCTTCATGCTTGAAAATTACAGGTGGCCAAGACCGATCCCAAAGGCGGCTCCCTGTAATGCTTTTGTGCTGGGCTCGCCTAATTAGTGTTGACCTGAAAGGGATTTATGGAGGATCTACAGAGTTGAAATGGGTGCTGTTATACCTATTATCCTGTTTCAACTAGGGTAAATGTAGAATTTTGTATAGTAGTATTAATGTAATCCAATCAACGTACATGTTTACTGGAATCCCATGGGGAGGGTAGGCCATGACTGGAAACTTTAATGTAAAATCTTCAATTTTTCAATGGATAGCATCATTCATCATCATTGGTTCAGATCTGATAGCTAGTTGCTTGCATGCAGCATGCCTTTTCTCTTCAACTTCTTGCTTGCTTTTTCTGGTGTCAAGCTTAACGTACGTGCCCTTTTATGGAATGCTCAAGCTTTAACTGATGAATGTAACTCAGTTCGTTTTACATTTATAGTCCATTGAGACCCCAGAATAGTTATTACAGAGGAGAGGTAAAAAATAAAGCCGGAGCTACAAAGCGTACTAAAACTGCAGTATCTTTACACCCAGGTATTTTTGAGCAAACTCCACGAGATTGTCGATTTCACTTTCGTCAATAAAGCCATTGCCATTGGAGTCTGCAGAGCGTATTCCTGGCTTGCCTTTCCACCTTGTAAACCATCCTCCAGGTATGGCATCTTCAAGTTCTTTTCTGCTTATCTTGCCATCTTTGTCAGCATCAAATTTTCTTAACCACCGCTTGAACTCCTCGATGCTCATGACTCGTTTTCCATCCACCGAAAAGCAACAAGTCTTGATCGCCATTTTAGCAATAACTAGTGTTTTCTTGGGACTTCACACTATCTGTTTGTTGAATGCACAAAGATCCTTGAAGGTTTGTTCCATTATATACAATCCATCCCGCACGTTTTGCATAAACAAAGTCCTTAGCATGAATTTTCTTATAAAAGGGTGAACCCCCCTACCTTCATTTAGAATGAGAATCTCTTTAAAGCAATCTTAAACGTGTGTCTGCGTGGAGAAAGTAGAAACTTTTAGCGATAGGTTATTACATGGGACAAAGGTAACGGAGATAAAGAGGACGAGTCTTTTAATATTCACTCCAAAAACTATTAATGAGACAAATTTATTTGTTTTTATATCTGTTTCTATGATTAAATATATATTTTTTCCGGCAGTTCGGTACCCTCTAGCCACCTTTAGCATTCCTTTTTTAGTACGATTTTAATTTTAATCCGTTCATCTACAACGGCATTACTATGCTTATTTGAGCTATTATGCTCGACAAAGGCTTGACAGGTATTGTTCCATGCTAGTTCCCCCCCTCTGGTATACTCCATATTCTTATAGGATTATTCCAAAATATAAAATGGGTAAAGCAAGCAATATAACGAAGCAAGAGGGCCATTTACAAATTAGCCATGGAATATAAAACTAGGTTTAGGATGTGATAATGAATAAAGATACCTAAGAGCACAACACCATGGCAATATATTTTCCTCTCCCAAAACCTCGATGTCCCATCAATCTCATCAGAGAACCTTTTGCTTCTTTCTTTTATTTAGGCCTTTTTAAAAGTATTTTCCACTTTAAAACAATAAAAAACAAGAACTTAAAAACTAAAACTAAAGTGGTATAATATTTTATTATTTTTATATTTGTAAACAATAATATATTAATAATATATTTTAAAATATAGTATTATTAGAAAATAATAAATTAATAATATATTTATATAAAAAATAATATATCAATTTCATATATTTATGCATATAATACTTTAATTTAAATAATATTGCTAGAAAATACATTCGAATACAAAACATGTTATATTATACAATAATAATACATTTTAAATCATATCAATTGTGTTATACAATTAGGTATCATAAAAATAATAATTTATTTTCAATGTTCTCTAAATACCAAAAATATCTTATAAGAAAATTCTACTATTTTTTTTTTAAAAAAATCAATAACTCAAAATGTATTATCTTCTAACTCATTTTCTTTGATATGTACAAAGATCAGAAAATGATTTCAAGCCCATTTTTCATTATACAATATATTAATATATTACTTAAAAAAATATTTAACAAGGTTTTAAGAATTAAAAAATATTATTAGATTTTATTTAAAAAGGTTGTATGTCTATAATATTATATTTAAAATATTTATATTATATGCATACTTTTTATATATATATTTTTTTTTTTATGGTAAGTGGTCAAATAGTTACATTTAATGTTTATATATATATATACACACATTTGAAAAAAATAAAACATTAATAAGTAATTCTTCAACTCATTTTCCATGTCATAGTCAAATATTGAGAAGTATTTTTTAACTCATTTTAAATAGCACTATTCATCATAAAAAAAATAATCCACTTTTTAGAAATTTAATTTTTCTAAAAACCATTTTTTTTTTAAAAAAAAATACTTTACAGCCTTGATTTATTATCATCGTGTTATTTGATATATAAAAAAATCACCTGTAAGAATAACTTGTAAGGATCATTTGTTTTTGCTTTAATGAATTCAACAATTTTTTTTTTTTGCTAATGTGGTAGGCTGGCAAAGCATATTTTGTTAAAGAGAGGTAAGGGGATGAATCTCAAACCTTGTGAATTTTCTTTAGAGCAATCCATTTCTCATTATAGATTTTTTTATATAATTAGCCTTCTTTTTTTAATCACAATTTATTAGTCTCTGCTACCTCCATTGTGTTCGCCTTTTCCATGCTTCGAAAAAGAAGTAAGATTTCCTTTACTATTTTGAGAATAAACGTGGCATGTGAATAGAGATGATAAATACTTCACCCGGTTTCTATCATATTGTATGTATTATCTATAAATTTATATATCTATACCATATCTATATACAATTTATTGTTTAAAATAAAATAATAATATATATTTAAGGTTTATATTCTTATATAAAATGAAAAATATTATACATATATAAAGCATGCATATATTACATATTATATAAGATTAAAAAAATATAAATTTTTTATATTGTATACGCATGCATATATATTTATATATATCAGAATGAATTTAAATCGAGGCTCGAGTCTCGGGATTGATAATATTTATAAATTTTATTACCTTGAATAGATTTGACTCAGTTTTCATCGAGTTAAAGTTAAATTAGCATGAATGAGCTCTCTTTTTCCTTTTATTTTGTGTTTTTTTACTTCTGTTTGGGCCGAGTCTTTCACTTTTGGATTTTTGGTTGAGATAGAGCTTTTCAAAACTACGATATGTTTAGAATTGTGGTTGCGGTTTATTTTTTATTTAGAAATATATTAAAATAATATTTGTTTTTATTTTTTTAAAATTATTTTTGATATCAGCACATCAAAATAATTTTAAAACACCAAAAACATATTAATTTAAAATAAAAAAATAAAAAATTTTAAATTTTTTAAAAACACTTTTAAAACTTAAAAAACAACTCCTAAGCTTTCAAGCAGCAGGCTATTCAGTCCCTTTATGCTTAATATTTTATTAGTCTCAGCTCAAATATCCGAGTCTTATATCCCAAAACCCACCTCGAATTTGGTAGGTCTATAATCTCATGCTGGACCCATCAATTAAAACGGAGAACACTGATTTCATGAATTTTAACAGTTTAATGCTCTCAGATGTTCTTGCTTGGAGAAGAACCCTTTCCTTTTTTTAGGTTAGAAATCTATTGAAAAAGGAAGATATTTTGGTGATCTATTTTTTTTTTCCAACGTTTTAATGCTCTCGTATGTTCAACCTCACTATTATGCTTGAATTAAAAGAGGTAGATTATCTGGAGATAAAAAAGGGTCAAGTTGTTTATCAATTAAATTGAATCCTAGTCATAATTGGTTCAATGGATAGCATCATTCATCATCATTAATGGGTTCAGATCTGATAGCTAGTTGCTTGCATGCAGCATGCCTGTTCTCTTCAACTTCTTGCTTGCTTTTCTGGTGTCAAGCTTAACGTATGTGCCTTTTTATGGAATGCTCAAGCATTAACTGATGAATGCAACCGATCAGTTCGTTTTACATTTATTGTCCACCGAGACCCCAGCATAGTTATTACAGAGGAGAGGGAAAAGATAATGTGGAGCAACTAATTCCGGGTAAGAGAGTAATGTTAAAAAATAATATAAATCATATTCTGAGACATCACTTAATAATTTAAGCTATTGAGTTGAGATGATTCCTTGATTTGGTATCAGAGCCTTGATGGCCAAGCGGTCGCGAGTTTGAATCTTATTATCCTTATTTATTTGATAAAAATTAAGCACAAAGTAAAGTGAGTCTGTGCAAGTTTCAAGCTCAAAGGGCTTTCACTTGAGGAGTGTGTTAGAGAATAATATAAATCATATTATGTGACCCCACCTAACAATTTAAGCTATTGCACTACAAGATTTAACAGTTTTACCAAGGGAATATTTCCGTCAGTAAAATCCCTCGGAAATTTACCGACAAAAATATTCTCTCGGTATTTCCGTTTGTATTTATCAATTTTTTAGTAGTGTTGGGGCTTTCACTTGAGGTGTGTGTCAGAGAATAATATAAATTATATCCTGAGACCTCACCTAATAATTTAAGGAATAATATAAATTATATCCTGAGACCTCACCTAATAATTTAAGCTATTGAATTAATATGATTTTTTAACAAGAAAATAGTCGAGCCGCATGGCCAGTGGATGGTGGCAAAAAAGGCAAGGCGTAAAGCCAGCAGTAGATTGAATCCCAAAGAGGGGAATAAGCCGCGAAATCAGGGACAATCTATTAAGGCTGAAGTGTCGAACTTGGTTGCAAACGAAGAGAATATGGAGGAAGGGAAACCAGCAAGGAAATAGAGGTGATGGAGGAAGGGAATACCGAAGATCATGAAACTGTTAGGGTAGTTTCAAGCAAAGCAACGACCCAACTTGGGGACTTATTTGGGGGTGGAGAGGACCCGAGAGAATAAAGAGCTTCATGTGGATGATTGCGTATAACGGAGTGATGAACAATGAGGTAAGGTTTGCTAGACACTTGACCGGTAACCCCTACTGCTCTATTTGTCCATCATCTGTCGAGTCAATATTGCATGTGCTTCGAGATTGTACAACAGCCCAGAGCATTTGGAAAATGTTCATTAAATCGAAGTAACGGGGAGAAATTTTCAATGCCACCCTGATGCCGTGGCTAATCAATAACCTGTCAGACGGTTTTTGGAGAGATAGATGATCATAATGACATTACCACTGCAACCATCAGAGGTATGGTACAAGAAATTAGAAGAGCATGGGAGGAGGAAGCTAAACCAGAAATGCGAGATAGACATGTGAGCATGGTGGGATGGAAGTATCCTCCGGATGAATGGGCAAAGTTGAATGTAGATGGATGTATGAAGACAGTGGATGCTAACTACACTATGGTTAATAGAGCGAAGGAGATCCTGTCAAGGAAATGGGAAGTTAGAGTTCAACACACATTTAGAAAGGCCAATACAGCAGCAGCAGATTGGTTATCAAACTTCGGTTCGATGAAATGTACATATAGGAGGGACAATTGGATCATGGATGACCCACCCATAGGTTTATTTTCAATTTTGTATTTTAACCTTACTGGGTCCATGTTACCTCGATTATTCTAATTCTTGGGCGATAAGCCTTGATTTTCGAGAGAGAAGAAAAAAAACCAAACTAAACGTCCTTTAACTGCAGTATCTTTACACCCAGGTATTTTTGAGCGAACTCCACGAGATTGTTGATTTCACTTTCGTCAATAAAGCCATTGCCATTGGAGTCTGCAGAGCGTATTCTTCGCTTGCCTTTCCACCTTGTAAACCATCCTCCAGGTATGGCATCTTCAAGTTCTTTTCTGCTTAACTTGCCATCTTTGTCAGCATCAAATGTTTTTAACCACCGCTTGAACTGCTCGATGCTCATGACTCGTTTGCCATCCACCGAAATGCAACAAGTCTTGATCGCCATTTTAGCAATAACAAGTGTTTTCCTGGGACTTCACACCCTGTTTGTCGAATGGCGAAGATCCTTGAAGGTTTGTTCTATTATATATACAATCCATCCCTCACGTTTTGCTTACATAAAATCATTAGCATGATTTTTCTTATAAAAATGTGAACGCTCCGAACTTCATACCTTTATTTAGAATGAGAATCTCATAAAGCCAATCTTTAACTTGTTTCTGCACAGCCTATAGTGCAGAAAATAGAAACTACATAATAATCGGTTCTTTATCCTATCACTTTGCATATATGTTTTTCGGCGATTAGGCATCCTCTAGCCACCTTTAGCATTCCTTTTTTTTTTAATTAGGATCTTAAGCAGTTCATCTACTAAATTAAGCACTGCTACGCTTAGTTTGGTTATTATGCTCGACAAAGGCTAGACAGGTATTATTCCATAATTGTACCCCAGCACTAGTATACTCGGTGCAAGAAGGCCATTTCCGAATTAGCCAAGGAGTAGAAAATTAGGTTTAGAATGGGATAATGAATAAAGATACAATATATTTTCCCCTCCCGAAACGTCGAAGTCCCATCGATCTGATCAGACAATCTTTTGCTCCGTTCTTTAATTTAGTTTATTCTCATCGTATTATTTGATATATCAAGAAATCACCTGTAACGGGGCATCTCATGTCAAACTTGTAAGAATCATTTGCTTTCATGGATCAATAATTTTTTTTGCAAAGGTGGTAGGTTGGCAAGCATATTTTGTTAAAGAGAGGTAAGGGGATGAATCTCAAACCTTGTGAATTTTCTTTAGAGCAATCCATTTATCATTATAGATTTTTTTATATAATTAGCCTTCTTTTTTTAATCACAATTTATTAGTCTCTGCGATCGTGATTGTCTTTTTCATCCTTAAAAAAAAATTGACATTTATTAAATATATCTATATTTTATTCATTGATTTGTGTGTGTGTGTGTGTGTGTGTTAGATAACTCGAGTTAAGTTTAAAAATATAAATATTTTATCTATTACTCAAATTCGCATCTACATGGAATGAGTCTTTCTCCTCTGATTTTATATATTTTTTTATTGGGCTGGGTCTTTCACTTTCTGTTGAGACACAACTTTCCAAGAGTCCATGAAGCCTTTAAATGGGATATTGGGCCCTTTATGCTTAATATTGCTACAAGAAAGCCCAAATATCTAAATTTTATATCCCAAAACCCACCTCGAATTATTTGGTAGGCTCTATAATCTCATGTTAGACCCATAAATTTGATGGCTGGTAATTTTCTTAAACTACTGATTCGATGAATTTAACATTTTAATGCTATCATGTGTTGCTTGGAGAAGAACCCTTTCCTTTTTTAGGTTAGAAATCTATTGAAAAGGGAAAATTAAGTTGTTGATATGTTTATCAAATTAAATCATATTCAATTAATTTGAATATAATAAGTTACATTTAAATAATATAATGAAATATGATAAAAAAAAACATGAGATGATTCAATTTCATCTTGATTATGTAGTCTTTTTTCTCTCTCACTAAGTTGTTTATTTTTGGACATACATCTCATTCAAGTCAAACTTATTTTTATATATCTGCCCTGTTCTTTTATGATTTCTTTTAAATAATATAATACTAAGTTGTTGATATGTTTATGATTCTCTCTCTCTCTCTCTCTCTCTCTCTCTCTATATATATATATATATATATATATATATATGATCACTCGTTTGAAAACAGACTGTTAACATGTAATCAAAAGCTTCGATGCTCCATCCAAATATAGGACGATGATAAAGTCTTGCTTCCATAAACTGAATGCATTCTCGTTAATTTGAAGCAAGAACATCGATAATTAGAAGAGAATACACATTATTCAATTTTTCTTTTTATCACACAGTGACAATACGAAGGCACCATAATAGCAGAGTGACAATATAAAAGGCACATGCAATATCAAAAGATAATTTTGATACCCAAGTTCTTATGAGCAAAATCCACTAGGTTACGGATTTCACTGTCATCAACGAAGCCATTGCCATTGGAGTCAGCTGACCATACCCCCCACTTGGCCTTCCAACTAGCAAACCATCCTCCGTGGCGACGGACAGCGGCGGAGAGTTCATCTTTGCTTATCTTGCCATCTTTATCACCGTCAATTTCTTTCAGCATCCGCTTCTTGAACTCCTCCAAGGTCATTATACTATTATTAACACCACCCTTGATTCCCATTATTTTTAGAAATAATTAATGACGACTAAGCGTATACTTGTATCTTTTGGAGAGTACAATTTTTTGCTGCATGCAAGTTTATGAAGGCTTCTCATATTTATACTACTCATGAATCTCCCTTCCCCTTCCACATTTTTTGGAATATATATAAACTAATATCTCATGTCTTAATCGATCATGCTTTCTTCCAGGATAAGAATATCTTATTAAAGTGATCGAAACGTGCATTTGAAGAGCCTTACAAAGAAATGAGAATTACTATTTATTTCTTGAAGCCGGAAACGGCATTTATACTAGTTAATTTCATGGAAAAAAGAAGGAATAAATACTTAGTTAATTGTAAACTTGACATGTATCTTCCGAGTTGCTAAACAAGCATCTACTTCCCTACGTTCGATCTTCTCAATCACTTTCAAATTATCACCTGATATTCCTCCCTATCCTTACTATATTCCATCAAGAATAAGAGACTTTTATCATGCTGGAAAGAATTCGAAAGTGATTCATGATTCGGTGATATCTTAATCGATTAATTCGCTTAATTATCAAGTGGTCAATTGACATATTCCTTCTTGAGCAAAGGAGACCACAGTTTAATAAATTCTGTCGTTATCTTTTCGAAAAGTGCAGGGGGGGGTGGGGTTTGTAAATTACACATTCCACCCATGTCTCATCGTCAACATGTCACATGTGGATAGAGTAGAATAAAGCCATAAACGCTAACATATAGGTTTATTTAGGTGTTTAAGGTGATTCTTAGATGTTTTCAAGTAAAAAATAATTATTAAAAAATAGATTTTTGAGGTTAAAAAACTTGAATTTTGATTTTATAGCCAACATAAACCTTACTAGTAGACGATGCGTTGCTTATTTCTTTAAAAATAATAACGTGATGTGTCTTCATCTCCATTAAACATGAAAAAGGGCAAGAAAGCCAGACACTTGTACTTGGACTTGCAGACTCACACGCATCTAGCCTTTTTATATATGGTTAGGGACATGGTCTCTTTGTATCTTGTCCTTTAGCCTTTTTTTTTTTTTTTAATCTAATTAAAACTACTTATAAATAAAATAAACAAAATAATATTTAAATACTATTTCATTAAATACCATTCAATATTGCCTTTGTTTTTAAATAAGATTATATCATTTTTTTTATATAATATCAGCATTCATTTAGTTAATTATTATATATGAATTTAACATGTAGCTGTTTTTTAAATATATGATGATGGATATTCAATATTCAACAAAATTAATATTTTGTTATTCTTTATTATAATTTTTTGACAACTTTTTATAAAATTCATTATTTTTTCCTTAAATTAAGTACAAAATATCGAGACATGATTTTCAATGCTTTATTATTGAATCTAGCTCTTGAGATCATGATATTTTTTATATTTAAAAAACAATGTTCATGACAAAAATATATATTTTAAATATATTAATGAGGAAACATTGTGTAGATCCCAGAGATATACTCTTTCCTACTTATTTTAAATTATTAAATTTTTTCACAAAAAAATATTTTAACTATCGTAACTGCTAATGGTAAAGAAAACGCAAGAATAAAAAAAATATTTTTTTATAAGATGTATTTTTTTAAAAGAGTTTAAATCGTAGATTTTTATATAAGCATCTATTTAAT
>Ga0307515_10007176_pt1 | contig 22106 bp, 10 predicted proteins | sample 17_EM_MG_FD_194513 | JGI IMG/M metagenome (GOLD analysis project Ga0307515, IMG submission 194513) | Populus trichocarpa ectomycorrhiza microbial communities from riparian zone in the Pacific Northwest, United States - 17_EM | ecosystem: Host-associated > Plants > Roots > Unclassified | place...
ATACATGCACAGGCTTCAACTCTTCAACACAACTAGAGAATATTAGAGAAAATCTTCAATAATTGCAGTGCTTTAAACAGCAATTTCTGTCCTTAATCTCCTACTTCTTTCAAGTAATAATCCATGTAGGTGTGGCATCCTCCAATGGTTGCTTTTGTGTTATAATCTTCTCAGGTAATAGGTCTCTCTCTCCTCTTTGAAGCAATGACATTATATAATTTTAAATTATACAATAGAGGTTCCTTGAGAACCAAAACTAACATGAATAAGGAAAAGCGACTCCTGACTTGTAATTAATTATTTGGTCGCTAGCTAGAGATATACTGCTGCTTTGAGCTAGCTAATCCATCTTTAAATCATTCCCTCTTTACTCGTTTCCATCAAGATTCAAAATCTTTACCATCACAGCACAACAAGAGAGATTTCACCCTTCACCTCTCTCTCAAATTTCTCTGTTTCACTCAAAAGATGAAGAACAGTAGCAATAGCAACAGCAACAGCAACAGCAACACTAAGCTGATTCTTCTTCATCCTTATATCCAAAAACAAGGAGGCTCCAATCGGTTATGGCTCCTTGCCTTTGTATCATTCTTCACTGTTGCTTTCCTTCTTACACTAATCTACACAAGAGAGATCTTACCTATCAAATCCACTACGACCACCACCATGGTCACAGCTGGCTCGGCTTCTAGCTCTACCTTTGGCAATATTAATGCACCACTGCCAACATCAGTAATCAATACTCTCCTCCACTATGCCTCAAGATCCAATGACAGTTTCCATATGTCGCATGCCGAAATCAAACCAATCTCTGATGTACTTAGAAAGTGCTCATCTCCTTGTAACTTTCTTGTTTTTGGTCTAACACACGAGACCCTACTCTGGAAAGCTCTAAACCACAATGGACGCACAGTTTTCATCGAAGAAAATCGCTACTACGCAGCTTATTATGAAGAGTTACATCCTGAGATTGATGTCTTTGATGTCCAATACACAACCAAGATGAAAGAAATGAGAGAACTTATAGCCTCCACCAACAAACAGATAAAAAATGAATGCAGGCCAGTGCAGAATTTACTCTTCTCGGAGTGTAAGCTTGGGATTAATGACTTGCCTAATCATGTCTATGAGGTTGACTGGGATCTGATATTGGTTGATGGGCCTAGAGGGGATGGACCAGATGGTCCAGGAAGGATGACACCAATCTTCACAGCTGGTGTTCTAGCTAGGAGCAGGAAGGCTAGCAATGCCAAGACTCACATATTTGTGCACGATTACTACAGAAATGTGGAGAAAATTTATGGTGATGAGTTCTTGTGCAGAGAGAACTTGGTGGAGTCTAATGACATGCTTGCTCATTTTATAGTAGAGAAAATGGACGAGAATAGCTTCCATTTCTGTCGCAACCATACATCAACTTCACCATCCTAATTGTTTTGATGATCCTCTTGATCATGATAAGCAAAGTGCCGATGGGTCAATGGTGGTGTAAAGAAGGTAAAAAAAAATCGTGGTTTATTTATGATCATTTGAAATTCTTAGACCCTCCTTTTCCTTTTTTCTTTTTTCTTCTTTCTTTTTGTTTGGTGGGGAGTCTAAAAGTCATTCTTTTTTGGCAATGCAAGTTGTAATTTCATGGAATTGGAAGTCTCCATTGTCATTTTTGTGTTACTTACTTCTCCTTGTTCATTGTTATAGCAGCATCACGTTTAAATGTCAGAGATAAGTCAATATTGCAGATGGAACAATTTAGTGCAGAAATTGATCTCATATTGCACATGGTTTCAAAACCAGAAAAACAGACATGGGATTTTCTGCAGAGGCAATCACAATATTGCCTCCAGGCAAAATCATGAATGAGAAGCACAGTCAAAGTATTGTATAATTAATTGTTTGATAACGTGGTTGAAATTAAAAAGATATTAAATTAATATTTTTTAATATTTTTATCTAGAATATAAAAAACATGTAAAAAAACTATCCAAAATAATCAATATATATATATATATATTTTTTAACTCAAAAACACTTCCAACCACGTAGAAAAAATACAGCTTCTGGTATCCAAAGAAGCATAGTGCCGAAGTGCTAAATATTCGATATAATCTTCCTCCCTCAACGTCATAGTGGGATCATACATAATTATATTTCCAAATTATTGAGCTCAATAATGCATGATCAAGGTCATCAATGGACAATTTGGAACGACTAGATTCCTTTAGTACGGCTTAGAGTCAACAATGTGACTTGCCCTGCGCATAGCGATGCCTTATCCACTAAAAAACAAGAGAGCCATCAAGCCGGCTTGGCTCTTGTTAACCATTAAACAGGAGGGTCTTTCACAAATTAATTTAAACGAGTAAATATGTTTACTGAGTGATATCATGAAGTTTATTTATTTTTGAAGAATGGGAAAAAACTAAAAAAAAAAAATATTCTATCAAGACAAACAGTATGTATATATAGTAGTTCGTTTTAAATAATTTATTCTAACCAAAGGATATTCATTAAATTAACTGAATAAATGTAAATTATTTTCTAGCTAAATTTGTTTAAATTAAATGTGAGTGGTTAGCAAGGATTATTTTGCATATTTACACTCTCTCTTTTTATCGTCATATATCTTCGAATGATATTCCATAACAAGTTCATGTCATGTGGGATTGTGGGAACATTTTAGGGATTTTTTATTTTATTTTTTATCTAATAATCTATTTTATAAATAAGAACTTTAAGATACATTTGTGTAGTGTGTGTGTGTGAGATTTAATAAATTTTAAAAATACAAAAAATATATATATAAATTTAAAAATCAATTGTTCTTGGTATATTAATTTCAAGATTAAACCAAATTTAAAACAAACAGTTTAGTTTGGTCCTATTTTCTATTTAAAAAACCAAATTAGTCCGCCTTTTTGAGTTTTACCTAGAGGTTATAATGTAGAGCCCGTTTATTTTTTTATTTCAAAAATATTTTTGAAAAAATTAAAATTTTTTATTTTTTATTATACTTCAAATTAAGTTTTTAGGTGTTTTCAGATCGTTTTGATGTGTTGATATCAAAAATAAATTTTAAAAAATAAAAAATATATTATTTCTATATATTTCAAAGCAAAAAAACACTTTGAAAAACAATCACTACTATAACACCAATATAACACCAAACAGGTTCATAATGGACCTTACTATTTTTTTTTTAAAAAAAAAAAAATTTCTTTTGTTTAGTTTAGTTTTTTGTGTTTCTCAAATCTAAAACTAAATCCGAATTAAATCATTTTTAAATTTTTCTTAATTAGCTTTTTTGGTTTGATATCCCAGTTTAGTTTTTTTCTATTAATTTATGTAATGTTTGTTTTTGAATAATTTGATTATTTAGTTATTTTGCTCACTCATAATTCTTAGACTACTCACCCTAACTCATTAGCACAGTTAGTGATGGTGTTTTTGAAATTGATGGTGTTTTTGAAATTCATGTGAGTTTTAAGGATTAATAAAGATAGGGTATGGGTCAATTGTGCAATTAAGTCTTTTTCAGTGTCCATACTTTAATTTTATTACATTTTAATCTTTAAATATAAAAAGGAAAAAGAAGCGACGAGAGAAAGCATTTATTGATGATGGTTAAGAGTCCTTACATGGTGGGTAAATGAGATTAGATGTAACATAACGCCTTGAACAAATTAATAACATCATTAATCATTTCATAATAGCATAACGTGTAAAATAAGAATTTTTTTCACATTGTTGAGGTTTTAAAAATATTTATATTTTCTTGTTTTAAAAGTAATGTTGCCATCATAGATAACTTTGCTTCTTGAAAGCAATTGACTAGATAACTAGAATAGTAACTTAGATGAGTATTGACAAGGCATCCCTAAACCCAACAATATAAATTTATAAAAATAAAGAGTCTTGTAAAAGCATCTTTAAGAATCTCATACTAATCACTTTTATTACCCATTAAACAATGTTCAAAAGAGAAGACCTGACATCAGACCATACTATTGTGGGTTGATCGATGGATAATAGAAACAATTTACTCATAAATACATGTTTAAGATCTCATATTGAAAAGGATTATGTATTAACTAACCTATTATATACTAAGCAACGTTCAAAGGATATTCAGCTGATAATAAAAATAATGAACATATGAAAACAAGTTTAAAACTTACACATTAAAAAGGAATGTGTACAAATTGACTTTATTATCTACTAAGCAACACCCGAAAGACATGACCTAATATCAAACCATACAATCTTGGGTTGATCAACGAATAATAGAAACAATTAACACTTAAAAACAAGTTTAAAATCATATATTAAAAAGGATTATGTACTAATTAATTGCATTATTTGCTAAGCGGCATTCGAAGAATAGGGTCCAGCCATACCATCCTGAGTTGATTAATAAATAAAGAAAACAATTAATATACAATCATAAAAATGACATATATATATATATATATAGCCATATTCCTTGAGGATTTATATACACACATAAAACAAATAAAAACAATATTTTTCTTTTTTATATAAAAATAATTTATCTCTAATTTATTAACACAAACTCATAATAAACAAGCATACATAAGATTTTGAATGTCAAGACTAAACCATTTACAAACAACATCTACACATAAAATATCAATTCCAAAAAATATCAATATATAAATTTTATACCGAGACCAAACCATTACGCTTAGAGAAACCTATCACAACCTAATTCTACCAACCCCATAGCAAAGTATTGATTCTGGTCTTAAACCACCTTAAGAATAAATTTCTAAGTGGCATCATAGGGGGGTTTTGTCACATTTTAGTATGGACCCCAACATTTCATGTATTTCTCAATAATAACAATGATATGCAATCAATTAAAAATCATAAAAAATAATCAATATTTTTATCACAAACATTCAATACTATGTTGAAAATTATTTAAGAATCCATTTAGGATTTGAAAATCAACATTCTAGAGTAAATGAAGTCGAGCTGAAGCTGTTGGAATAAAGGGAGGTAGCGTCGGCATGTGCAGTTCACACACTGCCATGATTAATGGTGAATGGATCAACATTTTAATGGCTTGGGAGGCACGTGATTGACTGGATCGGGTAACCCTCCTTCTCTTCTTTCTTTCCACGCCAACAATGTCACTAACAATGACTTAAAATGAGAGATTGAGCATGAGAAGTTTCAATTTGGTTTTTTTTCTCTTCCTTTCTCTGGGTTGTCGGGTCGGTTAGACTATAATTGTCTTGTATATTGCTGCTGCTAGAGAAGAGGAGGCTAGTAGGTGGTGAGTTGGCTTGGTCGCTTTACTGAAGTGAAAAAAAGGTTGTGATAATAGAGGGTTCAGTTCTAATCTACTAGGGAGAATAAAATGGTATTCTTAATGTGAGCTGGCTTGGTTTTGGAAGGAGAAAGGGTTGTGGTGGTTGGATTAGTTTGTTCGGTTGTAATGCTAGTTTGTTGAGTCTAGTAATCGACGACATTAAAAGCAATTATGATCGTGTGATGATTTGTTATTAGCATTGGTTAGGTTAGGCCTCATTGTTAGCTGTTGGGCTATGGTAGAGGTAGCAACGATGGTATGGGGGAAGGCATAGTGGCTAGGGTTTGTCTTGGGTTTTTGGTTCATAGGATAGAGTAGGAGGAAGACGAATATGGTTTTTCCTTCTCTCTCTCTCTCTCTCTCTCTCTCTCTCTACTCTACTCTATTTTTCTCTTTTTCTTTGCATGTTTTTAACCTTTTCTTTTCTTTTCCTCTTCTCTACTATTCACCCCTTTTTATACCGTTCAATTTTTTTTTCCTCCCATGGATCCCCCATTTTATTCCTTGTTCCCTCATATTTCATCTCCTTGTAAAAATTTTCATACCTTTCTCATCTTATCACCTTTTTTTTCCCTATATTCATGTTTGTCTCTTACCCTTTCTTCAACTATCATTTTGCTCACTAAACTTTTTATTTACTTTTCTTTTCTTTTATAATTTTTTTCAAAATCTTTTATTTTTTTGAAAATACATCAATACGAAAACAATAAAAGAAAAGATTGAGAATTATAAAAAGCCCAAAAATTAGCTTTTTAAAATATATTGAAAAAGAGGGGGTAAAAATAAGAGATGACATATTAAAAAAAAGAGTCGAGGTTAAATATTTGTTCAATCATCTGTCTTTTGCTTTTTGAAAAAATATTAGCTTTTTATTTTAGTATTTAATTAGCATTAACATTGTTTTCTCAATTTATTGGTTCATATATTTTTTTAAAATTTATTTTATTAAGCGTAAACAATATTCTTATATTTTTTAATTAAAAAAACCATCATTCGATAAAATACATTCATAACATTGGTTATTTTTTCTAATGCATTAAGAATTAACTTGTAATTTTTTTTGTGTAGTATGGGTTATAATACTAGTGATTAACTAAAATCTGGTTTTGCTAAGCCATCTTCAAATTCCTCTGAAAACTCATCACCCAGAAGATAATGTAAAAATGAGAGAAATATATATAACTTTTAATTTTTCCATGCTTCTTCTTCCAGGTTCGTACTTACAGGCTTTTCTTAATTATTTAATTTGAAGCTTCATTCATTTCATGTATTCTTTTTAAAAGCATTTCTTTTTTTTTTCTCCGGAGATTATTCTTTACAGGCATCCATGGCCACTGACTTTCTTTTTGTGATGTACACTTTCTTGGGATGTTCTGCAAACGTAACCATCAATTCTACATTTCAAGATGATCAATAATTGCGTCAAACATTATTGCTTGTCAAATTAAACGTACATTACCACTGATATTTGGTACCCACCAGACAGGACTGATTTTTGCTGGTCTTCCTGTACTTGACTCGATAAAATTACAACAGAAAACTTTTTTTTTTTTTAAAGAAACAGAGTTGTTTAAAAGATGTTAGAAAAAAATCTTGATCTGAGGTGTCAAGAATGAACTTGTTTGATCTCGGATCTAGATCTTGGGCTGAATAGATCCTCAGATTACATGTTATAGCTTTGTTTACAACTTTATTTGATGTAATACTATATGATTAGTTTTTTTTAATGTAAAAAAAGAATATGCAGATATTGATAATGTTTTTTCCAGCAATAATAGAAATTTTAATTACCAAATCAAATTTAATACATGTATTTAATAAAATAGATTAAGAATTATATTTGTCTATAAATATTTTAAAAAAATATTAACACTAATAACTAAAGAATATGCCATCACGCTAAGAAATATATACCGATTAGATTTTTAGGATTTGAACACATAAAAGAATTGTATAAATATGATAGTAATTTTGCTAATGTTTACACTGTTTGTGAAACTTCAACTTTTAAAAAGTTTTATAGACTTGATGAATATTTGTTTAAAAAGAGTCGTTTGTGTGTTCCATTAAGTTCTATGCGTGAATTGCTTATACTTGAAGCACACGGGAGCGGATTGATGAGGTATTTTAGTATTGTTAAAACTTTGAATGTATTGCATAAGCATTTTTATTGGTCTAAAATGAAATAAAAATATGCAATGCATATATATTAAATACATAACTTATAAGAAAATAAAGTTTAGGACTCAATCACATGACATGGCTTGTACATTTCTTTCCTGTACCAAATAAATAAAATATAATGTTTGAGCAATTTACAATAAAGTTTGGTATACTCACGTAAAAACATTATGCATCATCCCTGAATAGTCTTGAAATTAAAAACTAAAATAAATGATATCTAATTGAACCCAAAATTAATATGGGATGCAATTAGGACCCCAGTAATCCGAATATCAAAGTGGAGCTAATTCCGAGTTAATTTCGTCCAATTTTTTCTTGTTTAGTTTTCTGAGAGAGAAACCAATTAACTGTTTTTTGAACGAACAATTTTGAACTTGCAATCTCTTTTCCGACTCAGTCAACCGATCACTGAGAGGCTGCCCATCCATGGCAACCGACTTCAAATCAATCCCAATTATAGGTAATCCACATCTTTTCTACTTTTTATTAAGACCCACTTTACATACGTACAAAAATATAGTTTTAATTGTTTTCTTCATTATCTAAACATGACAAGATTCAAGCTTTCAGTCATTAGTTTTAGTTATCCTTCTGAAACCGAAGCCTTCTTCTTGTCAAATTTAAGATTGTGTGTCATCTTTTCTCTTGCGTTATGCAGATATTAGTCCATTAGTGGCAAAGTGTGATGATCCGAAGAGAGTTCAAGACCCAGATGTTCTTGAAGTTGTTGGACAATTAGACCAGGCTTGTAGAGAAGCTGGATTCTTCTATGTGGTACTCTTTTTGTTCTCCTCTCTCTCTGTGGCTATTTTGTGTTTTATAGTTTGGTTGAATTGCTATAACTAAGGATGGGATGGAACCATTAGAAATCAAATTTGGTCTCTATCCATATTTTTTTAATGGCGTTTCTTCCCATCTTCTAGGAGGGGAAAGTGACAACAGCTATTTAGAAGGATAATTCTTCCTCAAACACATTTTTATGTTGCTTTTCTGGATAGCAATTCTTTGGGGGGGAAAATTGCGTTGCCTTAATCGGTTCTATGCTAAATTGGAAAAAGACACCGCCTTTCTCCTACTCTAGATGATGTGTTGTCTACAAATAGTCAGAAGGAAATGTTCTTTGTTTATTTTCTGGACTTATTTTCTGGTTTTTTTTGTTGTCCTGTTACCTTGTGGTTCATTAGAAGGGACATGGTATACCCGATTCCCTCATTAAAGATGTTAAGAATGTGACACGCAAATTTTTTGATCTTCCCTATGAAGAAAAGTTGAAAATCAAGTTGAGTGCTGCTGCTGGATACAGGTTTGCTCCTTGAAATAGCCAGCCATATCTTTCTGATTATGATTTACGTGTAGGATTCTAGGCTATATTCAAATTGCGAGGTCTCATTTTGAATGCAGGGGATATCAGAGGATCGGAGAAAACATAACCAAAGGCATTCCTGATATGCATGAAGCCATCGATGTATGTATTAGTTTTCTAGTGCCATCCTATGCATGTGATCCTTAAGTGTTAATGTCTTCTTAAATTATCTTGAAATTAATAAAACATGTAAATAAATATAAGAAAGGAACAAAGGTTGTATATTGTATGCGATTCCATATTGAAATTATTTATTCTTTTTATCTGTCTGAACCATCATTGACCAATCAGTGACATGGCTTAAGAATGTTTATCAAGAAGTACTTACAATTTGGTTCAAACAAATTCTTCCAATTACCCAATATTAATTTTCACAGGCTATGATGTTAGTCACTTTATTTGTGTCCGTTTTCTGAAGATAGTTACTTTGGCATACATGTGAGATATACTTGGATGTTCTCTCTCGTAGTATGTGTTTATGTCAGCTTTGCTCTTGCTCTTGCTCTTGCTCTTCTATGTTTTTTCCACAAGATTATAATTGCTTTTTTTGGTTCTTGAGGACAGTGTTATAGAGAGGTAACACCAGGGATGTATGGAGCGCTTGGCAAGATCATTGAAGGAGTTAATCAATGGTATGCAGAACTTTCAATGATTCCTGGAAATTTCCCCTATCATATTTTTCTTGCTTTATATTTCAAAATTTTCAGATCTTATCCCAGTAAGTGCTTTCCACCATATTACTTAAGGTTGACTGGTTAATTGACCATCATAGTCTAGGAATACTTGATTGCCTGTTGAATTTATATTGATGATGCTTTTGGATAAGTGAAACTGGCTATATGTTAATAAGCTTTCTATTTCAAGTTTCTTCTGTGCACCACGTCATAGCTTTTAATTGCTGATTCTTTTGTTTTAGCATTCATTGTAAAGCTTAATGTTGATTCTGTTGTTGAGTTTGTGTTGATTGGATGGTTAGGTTGCTTCTCAACACTGATCTTTTGTTTTTTTCATTTTCTGTGCTCCCTTTTGCAGGCCACATGATCCACCTTATTTCAAAGTACTGATGGAGGAGTATATCAGCTTTTGCACAGGCACGCATTTCCGGGATTCTTTCTCTTTATCTATCACACTTTGTCCAGTATGAAACTCTGTTTTTCTGTGCACTGATAGACTTGTCAAGAAAAATTATGCGGGGAATTGCTCTGGCATTGGGTGGATCAGCTGATGAATTTGAAGGTGAACGAGCTGGAGATGCATTTTGGGTGTTGCGTGTCATTGGTTATCCAGGTGTTTCCAATACAAATGGCCAAAATGCACCTGAAAACGACATAGGATGGTAAGAAATCTTATTACTCTTGGTGCTCTTTGGCTTTTTAGCCTTTTGCCGCTTTAAGTTGCTGGGTCTAATGCAAATGTTGTTCTTTTCTTTTCTTTTCTTCTGCCCTCTTCTCAATTCTTCTGTGCAAATCATTACAGTGGAGCTCACACAGACTATGGTAAAGTTTATGAACCTTAAGCTGATTACTGGCTCATAAATCTATTTTGTGGATTAATTCATTGTGTATTGTTGCATGATAGGTTTGATGACATTGGTCAATCAGGATGATGGTATTACCGCACTTCAGGTAAATCATGCAATTAAAGTCCTGATTTCAAGGATAGCTACTGTTACTATGATCTGCTATATGTTAACAAAAAAAAAATCAATTCTGAATCTCTAGATTTTAAGAGTATTGTAAACATAAGAAATATAGTTACTCTATTAAGCTGCTTATTTTGTCAACCCTCTGTCCACAACTTGCAACCGTGTTTTATCATGCTCTTTATAGAGACAATAATTGTTTGGACTTCGGTGTAGACTGTTAGACATGCTCTGAAATTTGTCTGTGATCAGACTGTTTTCCATTTTTATCGTGTAATGAGTACAATTGAAGATTGTTGAAGGCTTCTGTGGCAATTTTTTTTTTTTGGACATTTAAACAATTCCTGTACAGTTGTTTTGTTTTTGTTGTTCCATTCCAATGATCACATCAAAATACGTTGACCTTTTGGCTGTAGGATTATTGAATGTGCTTGAACACCAATAGAAAACATCTCTTATGGTTTCTAGCTGTAAAACAACTGTAGAACTAATAATTGCTTATACCAGCTCATGTTATATCTTTTTACAGTGCTTAATGTGGCTTCGGTTGTGAGTGCAGCACGCACGACCTTCCTTATTAAAGAGAAGAAAAAAGAAGAGTTAATATTTCTGTTAGCTAAGCGAAAAGTAGAAGCATTGATATCAGTACGGGATTTTAGGCATCATTATATCTTGGCTATCTACCTCTGTAGCCTCAAACTTTGAGTTCATACTGCTGTTTTAAATCCCAGCTGTGTCATGTTCTTTAGTTCCTAATTTAGATTCGTTGGTGAAGGTGAGAAACCTGTCTGGTGAGTGGATATCTGCCCCTCCAATTCCGGGAACATTTGTATGCAACATTGGAGATATGCTGAAGGTACGCAAATTTGGACAAAAATGGACCTTAATGTTTGTTTGCTTTGGTTTCTAGTTAGTCATTATCATGAACCTTGGTAAACTGCAGATTTGGTCTAATGGTATGTATGATTCCACTCTGCACCGAGTTATCAACACTTCTCCAAAATATCGGGCCTGCGTAGCTTATTTCTACGAGGTTAGTCCCACATATCCTTTCTATGCATTGTCTTCTCTTGCTCCAGGAAATGACCCTCACACTGTGCCTTCGTTGCATGAACAGCCCAACTTCGATGCTGCAGTGGAGCCTTTAGATATTTGTAAGGAGAAGACTGGAGGTATTAAGAAGTTTGGAAAAGCCGTTTATGGAGAGCATCTAGCAAGCAAACTTGAAACCAATTTTGTTTGAGCTCTAGATCTTGTTATTATCTTGTATTTGCTATCGAATAATCCCAAGTTGCCGCAACAAGGTTTACTTTGAATGAAAAAAAGAAGAAGAAGAAGAAGAAAACACAGTACGCAAATGTTGCAATCTCAACATTGAAAGCAACCTCTCTGTTTTTACCCTATTGATTTCGTAGGAATTTCATCCCAGTGAAAGTCTACTCTCAACAATGTGGCACTACAAAGTAACCTCTCTGTTTTTTTTTCTAATGGATGGAATGTGGATGCAAAATTTTATTGTTTATTTTATTTAAGATATTGTTTTGTTCCCAACTATATTTGGAAATAGTTGAAAATTTAATTATCTGCAGTGGTCCCTCCAATAGAAAAATAAGATGATTTCAGATTTTTGTAGGTTTAGGAGCTAACCTAATCATAACAATTATAAACTTCAGGCAAGAGTGCAGTGAGTGTTTTCCCTTGAAGATATATTTTTGACTGGCATGTCTCATGTTGTTTAGAAGGAGTTCAATTTTATATGGAAAATAAAAAAGGCATTGTATTAAGAAGAACTGTCAAAATACTTCTCCGGATATGCTAACTCCTACTATTGCAAGAAGTATAATCAAAGCAAAACCCATATCATAAAATGATAATAATCCATGAGAGAATTGAAACTACTGGCATAAATGCCTATATCCACTGATATTGAAGGAGGGAACTCTGTAAATTCTTATTGGGTAGGGGTGAAAATGAAGCTATGATTCCTCACTTTGGAGGTGGGAAGAAAATTTCCTCATTCACTCTCTTGGAACGGAAAAGCTGCTCGACGTCAGGAGATACCTTCAAGGATGCCTCTAGCACTTGAGGAGATAAAGCCTTCCACACTGAAGTCCTTCCAGCCAAGTGAGTGAATATAGGGCTGCAAGTGATCATGCATGGAGTTGTAATGTCTTTACAAAAAGCTAGAAACATGCATAAATATGGAAGTGTGACAGAAGAGTAAATATATAAAAGCAAAACTCACTTGGGAGTGGTGATGATGGAGAACCATGACATCCCATCAGGATCGCAAATCTTTGAAACGACGAAGAACCTTGGAACAATGAACAAATGACCAGCCTTCACCGTAGTTTCCAGGACCCTATGACCATCAACACCGACAATTTGAACACGGCCACTGCCACTGACAATGTATGTCACTTGTAATGCCGAGTCGCAGGAAAAACCAGGAGAGCACATCGCACTTCCATCCAACATTACAAGATCAGCACCGAGCCCAACCTCAGCAACCAAAGGAAGGTTCTTGGTATTCAAAACAACCACCTTTCCACCACCCTTAATATCAACATCTAGTGGAGCTTCCTCGCAATTGTACACAAATCCCTCGCGGTGTTCTTCCTTCGGTTCAGGCATCCCAAACGATTCATCAAGCTTGACGATGCCCTCGGCTGTCTGGTTCCCAACAAGGGACTTCACAGCCTCCTCATCTACATCCCATGCTCGGCTCACGAAGTCGGTAGAGAATCCAGTGAAAATGCCATTGGAGCCAGTCAAAAAGAAATCAGTAAATTCACCAGTTTTGTGGGCTTTAGAGGTGTCGCCCAACAAAAGAACAACTAGTTCAGTGTCCTCTTTGTTATACCACCATGTAACAACCCCAAAAGGAAGGGCAATAGCATCGCCCTTCTTAAGGGCAACAACCTTCTCTTCCTTCTCTGGAAGAACAATCCCAGCCACTCCATTTCCTGCAAAATGAATAAAAGGTAAGATAAAAACATCTACAGGAGCTAAGCAAATTCTTCCCCAGATATTGTTTTGAGATCAGCATCTGCAGCACAGTATATTTCTTTCCATTTTATTCTTTAAGATAAAAATTGAATCTATACCCCAATCCTTTAAGCTCCATCAAATTAAGAACAGATTTAGGAAAATGATACTACTATGTTGAAAGTAGGAGGAGAATTATTACTACCATCAAATAATCAGCCAATCATCATGGATTAAATAGCATAAAAAAAAAAACCCATGTCGAAAGTAGAAGGAGAATTATTATTATACCCTGAAGAACATACGCAACCTTGGCAGAATCAGAGTAACGAGGAAGAGCAAAGCCATTCTTCTCAAGGGCAAGCTTGGCTGCACCTATGTTCCCTTCTCTTAGCATTGCTAAGTCAGATGGGCACCAGGCACAGTAAGACCCGCCATCTCCTCCGTATACTTTCTTTGCCACCTTTGGTGATAGATCAATCGCCATCCTTCAAACAAACAACAAAAATATCACCACAACTTTATCTCTAACAATTGATTCGATCCTTTGTACATAGCCAGGGCCCTGGTATTTATAGAGATTGAATATTGCATTAAATGTCACAGTAGTAATTGCGGAGATTATCCATCATTATTACTATCCATTATCACTAAACCGATAAGATTATGCTTACGGAGAGAACCGATAAGATTATGCCATTATCACTAAACCGATAAGATTATCCAATGGGATAAAATCGTAAATGATGAATTATAAGATTGTATTATACGAGTTTGTTGCCTGTTTAGGCACTTGAGAATTATTGTTTGAGTTTTTTTCCTACTTAGGCACTTCACTTCCCTAATATATTATTCTTTATCAATGTCTTCTTTGAATTAATTTTTCCCTTTTTGTCTAGAAAAATTACTCACACCGATAAATATTTTTCAGTCCTTGAACTCTTAAAATTTAATCAAATAGAACCCCACTTCAAGTAATTTGATGGGATCAAAGCTCTTGTTTTTAATTAAAATGTATACATGATATCGCATACATCATTTATACTTAAATATGTAAAGAAAAAGTTATCATTTCTTTTTTCATTCTAATTTACTTTGAAGACAGAAAAAAGATATAAAACAATTTGAGAATTAGATATTTTGTTCTCTTACAATGTATAAAAAGATATAAAACAATTTGAGAATTAGAAATTTTGTTCTCTTACAATGTATAATTATCGATCAACAAAATATTTGATAAAACTTTTTAATTTTAATATTAAAAATAATATTAGTGTTTGGTTAAGCGTAGAAATAATAAGTCTGACAACTCGTTAGACCCATAAATATTTGAACTTTAATACTTGACTGAGTTCAAGGATAAAATATCTTAATCTTCTCATAATTAGTTCTTTGAAAAGTACTTTCAAACGAACAATTAAAAAACAATAAAAGTTGATTCATCAATTGAAAACGTGAAACGGTGTTAAACTGATTAAATTAAAAAATTATAATTAAAAAAAATAATTTTAAAATCAATAAGTGATATGCGGATTTTATTTTATATAATTATTGGGAATTCTTTTATATCTTTTCTAAACAATGATTAAACCCATTTTAGTTAATGAGTTCCATAAATAGAATGTGTTATTTTTTATATAGAGATAATAGTCTAGTGTTCTTTTATAAATACTAATTTAGATTTTATTACTTTTTAAATTAATTTATATTTTCTTTGAATCTACTTGTATTTTGGCATATATTTTATTAATTTTCTTATTTATATTTTTAAATTCAAATGATGTACAGTACAAGGCAAAAAAAAAAGATTTATATTTTATATTTTTAAACTTTGAGATTGATAAAATTGGAGAAACTAGATTATTATTATTATTAATAATATGGGAAGCCAAAATTTTAATTTAGAAGAGGATCTAAATAATAAAAGGAGGAAAATATTAAGAAAATCATGGAATATAGATCATATTCTAGTAAGAAATTAAGGTCACCCATGTAAAAAAATTATAGTTTCAAAAATTATATTTACCCAAAAAAACAAAATTTTAAAATCCCTGTAGATTATATTCGTGGACTTACATCTAGTATATGCATAAAAGATAGGTTTTCTTCATTTTTAACCCCTTGTAAATGCAAGAAGAGTAGAATTTATGCATGCATTCCATAGCTTTAGATTCATTTTTATCCCCTAAACAAATCACCAAGCTGTACAACCCTCTAAAAACCGGATCTAAGCTATAAACTTAGATGAAATTTTAAGAATATGAGCTTTTATAATTCTATTTCTTTTTCTTTTTTTGTAACTTTTTTATTTGAAAACCAAGATATTTTAAGTGTATTATCTTGATTTCTCATCAGTCATAGTTATATTATTTGAAAAGAAAGTATAATAATTTTACATTTTATGATTTTCTAAATTTTTTCTCCTTTGATTATTTGAATCCTCTTTTCAAATTAAAATTTAACTACCCATGTCAAATTATCTACATCAAAACTAGAAATTAATATAAGATAAGATACTTATAAGATGAGCCGGTTTGTTTTTGCGTTTCATATTTTTTTTTGAAAAAATTTAAAAATATTTTTTTTTGCTTTAAATTATTTTTTTATATATTTTTTAATCGTTTTGATATATTAATATCAAAAGTAAATTTTAAAATAAAAAAATATTATTTTAATATATTTTTAATTAAAAAAAAAAAACAACTACTGTCCTTCAAACAAGATGTTTAATGGCCACTGTAGACATGATCATTAACTTTTTAGACATCCATGTTAATATAAAAAAAAAAAACCTAGAAAAAATGGAGTACATTGGACGAGACACAAAGCTTTACTTAAATGAGACATGCCTGAGAATCGAGTACATTGGACGAGACACAAAGCTTACTTAAATGAGACATGCCAGAGGTTTAATTTTCCATTGGCAATCACGGAAGACACTTGATTCAATCTATTATCAAGGAGAGACAAGAAACAAGAAAGTGTCTTTCCCATCTGATAAATAAAAACCTAAAAAATACTGTTACATCTCCCTGGTATTCAAAACAATGCTTTTTAAAAAATCGAAACTCAAAAGTAAAGGGAGAACTAAGACACTTGCCAAGAATTTACTATGGAACCAAAAGAATCCAGTGTAAATCTGAGGTGCCGCTTTTTGACAGCTAAAATGCCCTCTGCACCCCTCACTCCTAGACGAATGGATTAGCTTAATTGGGCATCTAGAAATTTAGCACAGATCTAACGACAAAACAATCTGTATAAGTCAATGATAATCTTCTCAGTGTGCTACAAGCATGGAAAATAAGCACCTGCAACCCGATTAACTTGTATGATAATGCTTCAATTGGCCAAACCATCTTCAGGAACTCCTCGTACATGACTATCCTTTTCCTTCAAATAAAGTGGAATCCTCACACCCAGCTCTCTAAGTCGATTCACCATATCATATAGAAATTCAAAGGTCAATCTGGATTGTGCATTCAGATCCTCTCTTACTTGAGGATGAATTCTGAACCACTCTCCTAGCATCTTGTGCACATGAGAACGGATCATCCTCCATGGCACCGGGTGCCTTTCACAAAATTTCAAATACTCCACTAACAAATCTGCCTGGTCCAGCAATCCATCTTTGTTGCCTTCTTCACCATCATCTACCCATTCTGCAGTCCGAAATCCAGCAAAGAGAGCCGGATTCTCAAGAAGGGTCTCAGCTGAAAGCACACCATCAGTACCAGTCTCTTCCAAACAGGTCTTAACATCGTCCATGTGCCGTATGTTCCCATTGGCAAGAACTGGAATTCTGAGAGCACTTTTTACAGCCTTGATGGCCTTCCAGTCAGCACGAAATTTCTTTCCATCTTTCTCATCTCTTGTTCTACCATGGACAGCTAAAAGTGAGCAGCCAGCTTCCTCTAGCATTCTAGCATAATTAATTGTGTCTTCCAATTTGGGGAAGACCCGGATCTTGCATGACACAGGGACATTAAGATTGATAGCTAGTTTTTCAACTAAAGATTTCACAAGTAGAAGATTATCCATCAGGAAAGCTCCGTAGTAACCTCGCCTGGCAATCCGCTGAGGACATCTGCACAAATCCCATCACCAGAATTCTCATGAAGTCAAGAGTGATTAAACTAGTTTTGTTATTAGAAGACTTAAAACAGGATCCTGGCAATGTGACTAAGATAGTTCTAAATATTGGTGGCAAGGGAAGCATCTGGGCTGGAAGAAGCTCCCATATAGGCTGGAAAGCCATAACATGGTCAGGAACAATTTTCATAGATTTTGTCCCCATGTCATGTTCAACTTTCATCCAGTCATAAGTAGAATTTTTTTGTTTCTGTAGCTTTTTCCACGTTTCAAATTCAAGGTAATCTACATGGGCTTGAGTGTAAGAACTGAAAAGAAAGTTATAACTCTTTAATGCCGCTATTGTTTCGAGAAAAAACAGTATATCAACCACTCTTACGTGTAGAAATACATGGCTTATCTAAGTACTTTTGAACTGCTTCGAAAGTGTTTGATTTAGTATTCCAATATTCACTGCACTTGACCATTTAATCACTGCAGCATTTAAAGTCTTTTAAGCCAATTCATGACATGGAAAAAGCTTCATCATTTTATATTACATAATATTTCAACAAAAGACTGTCTCAATTCTATGGTGCTGATTTCATTTTAACATATTCTCAGGTGGAGCTCAATCATATTCTTTTTATCACAACAACATTGAAGGAAAGGATGGATCTTGAGAGCCAGGCACCAACAAGAATAGTATGCTAACTAAACAAAACCAACACTTTATTTCACTTCAAAGTTCTATGCAGCCAGAAATATCTTTAATCTAACAAAACACTTTCATACAAACCAGAGACACTGGAACTTAACCTAAAACTTGATTTGCAATATGGAAAGAGAAGCATGATCTGCTAGTAAGAGTCTGTAGAGATGTTTGAAAACGGATACTTGGATCAATCATTTTTTTAAAAAAGAAAAGAAAAGAAAGAGAAATGCACATATTTCAGTACAACAAATACCAAGTAAAGATGCTAAAAAGTAGATGATTGCTTAACAATATTACCCTAGATTGATATCCACATAATCACAATAAGGTTCCACCCTCCGCGCTGCTTCCAATAAAATATCAGGATCGTTGGCGCAAAATTGGACGAATAGGGGGCGATCTTCCTGCAATTGTTCTCAAAGTCAGGCAAATAAATAAATAAATAAAATATTAAGCAAGAAATCCCCTGCTGCATACTCCATGCTCCAAAGTTGCAGTGATTAAATCAAAATTTTAGTTCGATTTATTCCCTCCCATGGACACAAACAGTAGCATCTCGAAATTAGGGTCAAGCAAGAAATTGACACAGTTGCTCCAAAATTAACAAGTGTTAAAAAGTTAGTTTACCTTACAAGTGGTGAATTCCTCTCTTCTATACTTCTCATTCTCACTAAAAATCCTGGAATGCAACATAGGAGTATAAGCAGCCTCAGCTCCATACTTCCTACAAAGCATTCTAAACGGCAGCTCCGAATTATCCACCATAGGAGCCACTATCAACTTGGGCCGACCCAGTTTACTCCAATGACCCCATGCACGCTCCACACGAGCCTCTCCGCTCAGGTACCCCCTCGGCTCACCAAGCAATGCCGTTTCTGATGAATTTTCATGGGTTTCTGTTTGTTGTTGCTGGGGATTGGAGCAGGGAGAGTCGTCGTTTAGGTCTAGAGAAGTGGCCATAAGAGACTCTAGCGGTGTTGAAAAGAGAGATTTAAGACAAGGGTTTTGTGGAGAGAAGATGGATTTGGATTTCATGAAAGGGCAACGATGGGAATTGAAAAACAACCCCGCCGCCGCCGCAGCTGAAAGATGTTCTCTTATGGTTGTAAGATCGTGGCTGTAAGCAAAGTTATCAGGTAAGCGTGATAAAACCGCATTTTTGAATTTTTAAAAAAGTTTTTCTTAATTTTTTTTTATTTTGATATTATTTAAATATACGGATAATAAAAATAAATTTTAAAGAATAAAAAATATATTATTTTATATTTTAAAAGTAATTTTTATTATATTTTTAAACAATTCCTAAACCTTATAGTTTTAATATTTTTAAAAATTAAAAAATTAAAAACATTATCATTTATTTTAAAACAACACACGCAACATCGTTCAGTAGCTAAATATTAGTTTTCATAGCGGCCCATTTATCATTGGGTAGCGTGTGTGACCAAATTCCTTCTAATTTATTGATGATGATTTTTTTTTTTTTCTTCTTCTGGATTTTTGTATCTAGCGTGTAAAGTCTTAAAATAGCCTTTCAATTTTCTTTTCTTTTCATATTTGGTCTATGATCTTTTTATTATTATTTGTTTTATTTTAAATAATTAATTAAATTTAAATTTTTTTTCAATTTTATCCTTTTTTATTTTTTGTATCTTTCACATCTGGTCCTCGTTCTTTTGATTGCTATTTTTTTTATTATTTTCTTAATTGAACTTGGTTTCAATTGCATCCCTAAATATTATATTTCATTTTATTTTAATTTTAGATTTAGTCCTTATTCTTTTAATTACTATTTATTTTGTTTTGGATCCTTTTTTTTATAGAAACTTTCTTTTTCGATTTCATACCTTGATATTTTGTTTATCAGGATTTTGTTGATTGAGAATTTAACTTGCCCAAGTTGACATGGGTTCTCCAAGTCTATTTTTACAATTAATTTTTTTATATTTCATTTTTTTATGAGATTATCTCAATATCATGTGTCGTGTTCCAGGTTTTGTGGTTTAACCAAAGTTGATTTGGACCAAGGTTGTTTTGTTTAATTTATTTGTTGTTGACTCATGCCAAATTTGTTTTATTTGGGATGGTTTTAAAATTATTTTTTACAATTTCATCCTAATTCGATTGTTTTTTATAGATTTGATCCTCATTTTTTTATTGTTATTTTTTTATACTTTGACAACTTTTTTTTAATTTATATTTTTTAATTTCATCCTTAAATATTAAATTGGTTAGAAATTGAGCTTCTTGATTGCACCCGGATCTAGGATTTCCTTGGTTATAATTTGATCATCTTTAAGTTTTTTTTCATATCAAATTTGGTATTCATTATTTTGATTGTTTTTTTTTTACTTTGGCAAATTTCTTAAATTAATTTTTTTTTCTATTTCACCCTTCAAAATTAAATTGATGGATAATTGAGCCTCTTGATTGAGCTCAAATCTAGAATTTCACAGGTTGCGAGATTTTGAGATCAACTTAGGTTTAGGAGGTTTGTCCAAGTTTATTTGTTTTGTTTTTCTCTTATTTTAAGCTCATTTTTCTTTAGTTTTATATTTCAGCATTTATTTAATTGGAGTTAGGCTTTATTATTTTTATTTATTTTTGTTCTATAAATTTTTTCACTGGTTTTGAAAATGATCTGTGTTATCTCGGTTCATTTTATTTGTCATTCTTTGTTGAATTTACTTTAGCAAATTTTTAAATTAATATTTATTTTCATTCTTTAATATTAGATTGGTTGGTAACTAGTTTTCTATTTCAATTCCATCCTTCAAGGTTGGAGTTTTTCAATATTAGGTTTCGTGATTTTCTTTGACTTCTTTTTATTCATTTATCTTGATCACATCACTTAGACTGTAAGTTTGACAGGTTAACTTTGGTTGTTTTAGAATCAAGCTTCATAATCTTTATTTTATTTATTTTTCTTCTATTGGGTTATCTCATCATATAATCTAGGTCACAGGGTTTTGTTGGCTGATTTTTTTTTTTAATTTGACGTTTTGTAATCCCATTCCTTTACGTTGGATTTTTTTGGAGCTGGACTTTAGGTTTTGTTTTTATTTTGTTAGCTTATCTAGGTCTCATTACCTGAGTTTTATATTTGACATGCTTACTTTGGTTGGCTCACGTCATTTTTTTAAATACTTTTCCTGTTTTTTTTTCTTTTTGACTAGTTGGAATCTTAGTGTTTTCATTTTGGTTAATATTTTTTTTACTTTTCATGATCTTTTTATATTTAAATTGGCCCATTTATTATTGTTATTTGGTCTTTTATTATATAATTAAATTATATTATTTGGATTTCAAACACTTTGTAAAATCATATTTTAATAAATTAGTGTAGTAAATCATATATATATATATATATATATATATCATGTTTAAATTATTAATATGTAATATAATTTAAAAATATAGAATTATATCCTTTAACGTCATTTATGATTTGTACCAAGTGTAAATTATTAATAATTATGATTTAGAAATCTTCATCAAAAGTTTCATAATTTAATAATTATGCAACCGCATAATTATTAATAATTTAGAACGTCATAAAAGATCAATCAGGTTGATAATTTCCATTAATGTAATTTAATGATTATATTATTTTATTCCAAATCCAACTATAGTGTATATTAATTCAAACACTTAGTTATATTAAAAATCTTCATCAAGAGTTTCGTCAAAAAAGTTTTTTTTTAACATTAATATAATTTTCATTAGCATAAAAGTCTTCTATATTCATCTATTCAAGTTGATATATAAGGGTTAATTAGTTTTTTTTCCTGAAAAAATAAACATGGTTGTT
>Ga0307515_10007177_pt1 | contig 22102 bp, 21 predicted proteins | sample 17_EM_MG_FD_194513 | JGI IMG/M metagenome (GOLD analysis project Ga0307515, IMG submission 194513) | Populus trichocarpa ectomycorrhiza microbial communities from riparian zone in the Pacific Northwest, United States - 17_EM | ecosystem: Host-associated > Plants > Roots > Unclassified | place...
GCCCACGGCCGCGCTCGTGTCAGTGGGTGCCGGTGGCATGGGCGATGAGTTCCTCTTCGGTCAGGTGGTCCGAGGCCAGCGTGGCCTGCAGTGCGCCGGCGCGCATCACCGCGACGCGGTGGCACAGGCCGATCAGTTCCATCAGCTCGGACGAGATCACGATCACGGCGCGGCCCTCGTCGGCGAGCCGCTGGATCAGGAAATAGATCTCGCGCTTTGCCCCCACGTCGACGCCGCGGGTGGGCTCGTCGAGCACCACCACGCGCGGGTCGGGTTGCAGCACCTTGGCGATCGCGAGTTTCTGCTGGTTGCCGCCCGACAGCGACGAGGCGCGGCTCTGCGGATTGCCGCGGATGCCGAAGTCGGCCACGGCTTTCTTCAGCGCGGTCTGCTCCGAGGCGGCGTCGAGCAGCGGCCGCGCGTGGCGCGACAGGTCCATCAGCGTCAGATTCTGGTAGAGCGGAAAGGCGACGTGCAGGCCCTTGCCCTTGCGGTCTTCGCTCAGGTAGGTGAGGCCGTGGCGAGCCGCTTCACGCGGGTTGCGAAAGCGCACCGGCCGCCCGAGCATCGTCACCTCGCCAGCGCTCACGGGGCGCAGCCCGAGCAAGCCTTCGAACAGCTCCGTGCGGCCCGCGCCCACCAGGCCGGCGAAGCCGAGGATCTCACCCGGGCGCACCTCGAAGCTCACCTCGCGAGCCCAGCCCGGCACGGTGAGGCCTTGCACGCGCAGCAACGGCTCGCCGGGCGGGGCAGGGTGCTGCGGCGGGAACATGTCGGACAGCTCGCGGCCCACCATCAGGTTGGCCATGCGCTGGCGCGACAGGCCCGGCGTAGGCTCGCGCGCGACCAGGCGGCCATCGCGCATCACCAGCACTTCGTCGGTGATGCGCTCCACCTCGTCGAGCTTGTGCGAGATGTAGAGGATGGTCACGCCCGAGGCCTTGAGCTGCTCGATCAACGCGAACAGCCGTTGCGTCTCGGTGGGCGTGAGCGTGGCGGTGGGCTCGTCCATCACCAAGAGCCGCGCCTGCCGTGCGAGCGCTTTGGCAATCTCGACCAGCTGCTTCTCGGCCACGATGAGTTCGCCGACGCGCTTGGCCGGGTCGACCTGCAGGCCCACCTGCGCTAGCACCTGCCGCGCGGCCTCGCGCATCGTTGCATCGTCGAGCCACCAGCCGCGGCGCAGTTCGCGGCCGAGAAAGATGTTCTGCGCAATCGTCAGGTCGTCGGCGAGGTTGAACTCCTGGTGGATCAGCACCACGCCCGCGGTCTCGGCATCGCGCGAGCCGGCAAAGCGGCAGGGCTGGCCATCGATGAAGAACTCACCGCCGCTCGCGGCCTCGTAGCCCGACAGGATCTTCATCAGCGTCGACTTGCCCGCACCGTTCTCACCCAGCAGGCCGTACACGCGGCCGGGTTGCAGCTCGAAGCTGACGCCATGCAGCACGCGCACCGGACCGAAGTCCTTGGTGATGTCGGCGAAGCGGACGTGGAGGCTCATGTGTGGAGCGGTGGTTGGTGAGAGAACGTGGCTGGCGAGAGGGAAGTTGACAGAGAAAACGCTTGTTGCCATCTGGTCTGACCAGATGGAAATCTACCAGCCCGGCGGTGCGTGTCGACGGAGGGTTTTCAGCAGTGCGGCGCCATCACAGTGGCGGCTGCGGGGGGCAGTTGCGCATCCACCCAGCGCCCGTCGGCACGGCTCGACTCGACTGCCGCCTCGATGAATTTCATGCCCAGCGCGCCGTCTTCGACGCCGGGCACCGAGCACGCGCGCGGGTCGGGCGCGCGGCCTTGCCAGCGGGCGTGGATCTGCTCGGCAATGTCGCGGTAGAGCTGCGCAAAGCCTTCGATGTAGCCCTCGGGGTGGCCCGAAGGCGTGCGCGTGGCGTACTGCGCTGCCTCGCCGCTGCCGTTGCCGGCGCGGGTGATGAGGCGCGGCTGCTGGCCGAGCGGCGTGAACCACAGGTGGTTGGGCTGCTCCTGGCAGAAGTCGAGCCCAGCCTTGGTGCCGTACACGCGCACGCGCAGCGCGTTCTCGTTGCCCGGCGCCACCTGGCTGCTCCACAACAGGCCGCGCGCACCGTTGGTGTAGCGCAGCATCACGTGAGCGTTGTCGTCGAGGCGGCGGCCTTCCACAAAGGTGTGCAGGTCAGCGCTCACGGCCTTGACGGTCAGGCCCGAGATGAAGCGGCCCAGGTGTTCGGCGTGCGAGCCGATGTCGCCCAGCGAGCCGCCCGCGCCGGCCTGGTTCGGGTCGACGCGCCAAGCGGCCTGCTTCTGTCCGGTGAACTCGAGCCCGGTGCTCAGCCAGTCTTGCGGGTACTCGGCTTGCACCAGCCGGATCTCGCCCAGCTCGCCGGCCTGCACCATCTCGCGCGCCTGCCGCACCATCGGATAGCCACTGTAGTTGTGCGTTAGCGCGAACAGCCGGCCGCTGCGCTTCACGCGCTGCACCAGGTACAGCGCCTCGGCCAGCGTGGTGGTCATGGGCTTGTCGCAGATGACGTCGATGCCGGCGTCGAGAAACGCGTGGGCGATCGGTGCATGCAGATGGTTGGGCGTGACGATGGCCACCACATCGATGCGGTCTTCGCGTGCCGCTTCGCGCGTGGCCATCTCGCGGTAGTCGGCATAGCTGCGCTCGGGCGAGAGGTGCAGCTCGGCAGCACTCGCCTTGGCGCGCTCGGCCTGCGACGAGAGCGCGCCTGCAACCAGTTCATAACGGTCGTCCAGCCGCGCGGCCATGCGGTGCACGCCGCCGATGAACGCGCCCTGGCCACCACCCACCATGCCGAGGCGGATGCGCCGCGGCGTCGCGCTGTGTGCGCGAGAAGCTTCGATGGTCATCTGCTCGCCCCCTCAAGCCAGGCCCAGGATCTTCTTGTTTTTGGCCAAGTCGACACCGCTGGCCGCAAAGTCGTCGAAGGCCCGGTCGGCCACGCGGATGATGTGCTCCGCGATGAAGGCGGCACCTTCGCGTGCGCCGTCTTCCGGGTGCTTGAGGCAGCACTCCCATTCGAGCACCGCCCAGCCAGGGAAGTCGTACGCTGCCATCTTGGAGAAGATGGCCGGGAAGTTCACTTGCCCGTCGCCCAGCGAGCGGAAGCGCCCCGCGCGGTTCACCCACGACTGGAATCCGCCGTACACGCCCTGGCGGCCGGTCGGGTTGAACTCGGCATCCTTCACGTGGAAGATCTTGATTCGCTCGTGGTAGATGTCGATGTAGTCGAGGTAGTTGAGCTGCTGCAGCACGAAGTGGCTCGGGTCGTACAGCAGGCAGGCGCGCTTGTGCTGGTTCACGCGGTCGAGAAACATCTCGTAGGTGACGCCGTCGTGCAGGTCTTCGCCGGGGTGGATCTCGTAGCAGACGTCGACTCCGCTCGCGTCGAAGGCATCGAGGATGGGCCGCCAGCGCTTGGCGAGCTCGTCGAACGCGCTCTCGATCAAACCAGCAGGCCGTGGTGGCCACGAATAGAGATACGGCCAGGCCAGCGCGCCCGAGAAAGTGGCGTGCGCCGTGAGGCCGAGATTTTCGGAGGCCTTGGCGGCGTACAGCATCTGCTGTACCGCCCACTGCTGTCGCTTGGCCGGGTTGCCACGCACCTCGGGTGCGGCAAAGCCGTCGAAGCCGTCGTCATAAGCGGGGTGCACTGCCACCAGCTGGCCTTGCAAGTGGGTCGACAGTTCGGTGATCTCCAACCCATGCCGGGCCAAAGTCCCCTTCACTTCTTCGCAATAGGTTTTGCTTTCGGCGGCCTTTTTAAGGTCGAAGAGGCGGCCGTCCCAGCTGGGCATCTGAACGCCCTTGTAGCCGAGGCCGGCGGCCCATGCGGCAATGGTGTCGAGTGAGTTGAAAGGCGCTTCGTCGCCCGCGAACTGCGCCAGGAAGATGGCGGGGCCCTTGATGGTTTTCATGCGTGTCTCCTCTGTTTCCGGTGATGCCGTAGTCATTGCCTCAAATCGGCGCTGCGCCAAATGATCGCGCCGCAAAAAGCGGCTGTCAATCTGGTCAGACCAGTTGACTTCGACCCATCCCGCTCCTAAGCTGGAGCCGATCGGTGCCGTGAGACGCGGCCCGGTACAGTTCTCCTTCACTCGGGGTGGCGTTGCAGCGCCCGCCGAAGACCGAAGGAGAAGACCATGCACATCGCCGCCCACAACTGGATGCGTGCCGAACCCATTCGACGAACCCTCGAGCGCATGCACGCCCACGGAATCGACTCCCTCGAGATTGCCGGCGAACCCGAGCAGTACGACACCCGCGAGGTGCGCGCCTTGCTCAAGGAATACGGTTTGCGCTGCTGGGGCGCCGTGACTTTGACGCTGGGCGAACGCAACCTCGCCGCGCGCGATGCCGCGCAGCGCGAGGCGACCGTCGACTACATGAAGCGCGTGGTCACGATGGCGAAGGAGCTCGACGGCGAGATCGTCTCGCTGGTGCCGGTGACGGTGGGCAAGGTGGTGGCCGACGGCTCGCCCGAAGAAGAATGGAAGTGGCTGGTCGACGGCGTGAAAGAGGTCTACGACCATGCCGAGCGCTCCGGCGTGCGCATCGCCATCGAGCCGCTCAACCGCTTCGAGACCTACCTCATCAACCGCGGGGACCAGGCCCTGGCGCTGGCCGACGCAGTGGGCCCGAACTGCGGCGTGTGCCTCGATGTCTTCCACATGAACATCGAAGAGGCGGACCTGCACGCGGCCTTTCGCCACGCCAAGGGCCGCATCCACGACGTGCACCTGGCCGACAGCAACCGCTTCGCCTTGGGCATGGGCCACCTTGATTTCGGCGCCATCGTCGAGACGCTGCGCAGCGTAGGCTATGACGGTGCGCTGTCGCTCGAGTTCGTGGCCACCGTCGACCGCACGCCGGCCAACCCCTACGGCCCGCAGGTCGAGACACGGCCGGTGAACATCTCGCCGCAGCAGCGGCAGTTCATCATCGACCACGGCTCCAACCTGCTGTCCGACGAGTTCTACAGCTCGCTCTTCGGGCGCTCGATGGACGTGCTGCGCCCGCTGGTCGCCCGCAGCTGAACCTGAGTCAAACAGGAGTCACCGTTCCATGCTCTTCGGCAAACTCTTTCACACCGGCCTGCGCACCGCCGATCTCGACGCCAGCGTGCGCTTCTACACCGAGGTGCTGGGCATGGTGCAGGTGACACGCCCGCCGTTCGACTTTCCCGGTGCGTGGCTCGCACCCGCGCAAGCGGGCGCCGAAGCCACCATCCACCTCTACGCCGGCCATGCCGCGCAAGAGGCCGACGGCTCGGTGCAAACGGGCTCGGGCGCCATCGACCACCTGTCCATCGTCTGCGGCGGCTACAGCGCATTCCGTGCGCAGTTCGAGCGCTTCGGGCTGCCATACCGCGAGAACCTGGTGCCCCGTACGCCCCTGTGGCAGCTCTTCATCTACGACCCGAACGGCGTGCAACTGGAGCTCACCTTCCACTCGGCAGCCGAGCGCGAGCCGGTGCCTGTCATCGCGCCCGAACGCCTTTACCGGCCACGCGAGCGCTGGTTTCAGCCGGCGGCGTACCGGCAGTTCTCCAACACACCCAGGGGCGACCATGGAAGGTCTTGAACAGACTGCCAAGCTGCTGCACATGATCCGCGAGCGCGGCTTCAAGCCCGGCGACAAGTTGCCCTCCGAGCGCGACTTGGCGGTGGAGTTCAACATGAGCCGCAGCGCCTTGCGCGAAGGGCTGATCCGGCTCGACACGCTGCGCATCATCGAGTGCCGGCCCAAGTCGGGCATCTACCTGCAGCCCTACGGCGCCGAGCGCAGCATCGAGGCGATGGTGTTGTTCGCCGAGACCAACACCCCGCTGTCGGCCGCCGAGGTGGCGCAGTCGGTCGAGCTGCGCAGCGTGCTCGAGAGCGAGGCCTTGCGCTTGGCCTGCATGCGCCGCACGCAAGACGACCTGGATCGGTTGCAGGCGCTGCTGGCCGAGAGCGAAGCCATCATCAAACGCGGCGACAGCCTCGCCGACCTCGATGCCGAGTTTCACAAGGCCATCGTCGCGGCGACCAAGAACGACGTGCTGCTGCGCTTCATCAACGTGTTCTACCGGATGTCGCGCCAGCGCCGCGAGATCTACTTCGACACGCCGATGCAGAGCAAACGCTCCCACGCGCAGCATCAGCAGCTGTACCGCGCCATCGAGCAGCAAGACGCTGAGGCCGGGCTGCAGGTCTTGCGCCGCCACCTCAAGGGCGTGGACGCTTATTTCCGCATGTTCTTCTCCGAAGGACAGGGGCTCGAGGCCGACACCGTGGCGGCTGCCAAGCCCGCCAGCCGCGCGGCCGCCGCGAACGGCAAGGCAAGTCCAGTCAAGCCGAAGCGCGCCGCCGCACCAGCCACGTCGCGCCGGTGAGTGCCGCCTTGCCACGCGTTCTGCTGACGAACGCGATCCACCCCGAAGCACACGCCCGGCTGGCGCGCTCGGCCGATCTCGTCGTGGCGCCCGAGGCCAACGCCGACACCTTGCGCAGCGCCGCGCGAGGCTGTGCGGTGGTGATGGTGCGCTCGCAGCTGCCCGACGACATCTTCGATGCGGTGCCGACGCTCATCGGCGCTGTGCGCCACGGGGCAGGCGTGGACATGATCCCGATCGACGCAGCCACTGCGCGTGGCGTGCTGGTGGCCAACGTGCCTGGCGTGAACGCCAATGCGGTGGCTGAGCACGTGCTGCGCAGCATGCTGTCGCTGGCCCGCCAGACGCAACAGGTCTCGGCCGTGCTGCGAGAGCAGGGCTGGGTTGCTGCGCGTGCCGCGGCTGAAAGCGGCGTCGAGCTTCGCGGCCGCACCCTGGGCGTGGTCGGTTTCGGCCACGTGGGCCAGGCGGTTGCACGGCTGGCCCACCTGGGGCTGGGCATGCGCGTGCTGGCACACACCCAATCACCCTTGCGCGAGAGCGCTCACGCGACAGCGGCAACGCTCGACGAGTTGATGGCGCAAAGCGACGTGGTCGTGCTCGCGTGCCCGCTCACGCCGCAGACGCGTGGCCTGATCGGTGCCGTACAGCTCGCCCGCATGCGGCGCGGCAGCTGGCTTGTCAACGTGGCGCGCGGGCCGGTGGTCGATGAAGCTGCGTTGCTCGATGCTCTGCAGCGCGGTCACCTGGCCGGTGCCGCGCTCGACGTGTTCGATACGCAGCCACTGCGTGCCGACCATCCGTTCTGGCAGATGCCGCAGGTGCTGGTGACGCCGCACGCGGCTGGCGTCACCGACGACAGCATGCGCGCCATGGGCCTGGGCGCGGTCGAGGCGGTGGAGCACTTGCTGCGCGGCGAATGCCCGCCGACCTGTGTGAACCGGCAGGCACTGCCGGCGTTCACCGCTCGCACGCAGGCGCAGCACATCTGATCTCGCTGCACCAGCTTGCCAGCCGAGTGATGCTCAGTTCTTCTGCGCGAGCTGCTCCAGGATGGCCGGGTTCTCCAGCGTCGAGGTGTCCTGTGTGATGGCCTCGCCCTTCGCAATCGAACGCAGCAGCCTGCGCATGATCTTGCCGCTGCGTGTCTTCGGCAGGTTGTCGCCGAATCGGATGTCCTTGGGTTTGGCGATCGGGCCGATCTGTGTGGCGACCCAGTTGCGCAACTCATTGGCGATCCTCTTCGCTTCTTCACCGGTGGGGCGGGGCCGTTTCAGCACGACGAAGGCGCAGATCGCTTCACCCGTGGTCTCGTCGGGGCGGCCAACCACGGCAGCTTCTGCCACGAGATCGGTCTTGGAGACCAGCGCTGATTCGATCTCCATCGTGCCCATGCGGTGGCCGGACACGTTGAGCACGTCGTCGATGCGGCCCGTGATGGTGAAGTAGCCGGTCCGCGGGTCGCGGATGGCACCATCGCCGGCCACGTAGTAGCCCTTGAGCTCCGGCGGGAAGTAGCTGCTCTTGAAGCGCTCTGGGTCGCCCCAGATCGTGCGAATCATGCTTGGCCAGGGGCGCTTGATCACGAGGATGCCGCCTTGGCCGTGCGGCACGTCGTTGCCGGCTTCGTCGACGATGGCTGCGGTGATGCCGGGGAACGGCAGCGTGCAGGAGCCGGGCACCAGCGGTGTGGCTCCGGGCAGCGGCGTGATCATGTGGCCGCCGGTCTCCGTCTGCCAGAAGGTGTCGACGATCGGGCAGCGGCCGCCGCCGATGTGCTGGTGGTACCACTCCCAGGCGGCAGGGTTGATGGGCTCGCCGACAGAACCCAGGATGCGCAGGCTCGAGAGGTCGTAGCGCTTCGGGTGCACCGCGGCATCGGCCTCGGCTGCCTTGATCAGCGAGCGGATCGCCGTGGGCGCGGTGTAGAACACGCTGACCTGGTGGTCCTGGATCATCTTCCAGAAGCGGCCCGCGTCGGGGTAGGTCGGCACGCCCTCGAACACCACTTGCGTCGCGCCCAGCGCGAGCGGGCCATAGGCGATGTAGGTGTGGCCGGTGACCCAGCCGATGTCGGCGGTGCACCAGAACACGTCGTCCGGCTTCAGGTCGAAGGTCCACTTCGTGGTCAGTGCGGCGTGCAGCAGGTAGCCACCGCTGGAGTGCTGCACGCCCTTCGGTTTGCCGGTCGAGCCCGAGGTGTAGAGGATGAACAGCGGGTGCTCGGCACCCACCCATTCGGGTTCGCAGACTTCGGCCTGGGCTTGCATCTCTTCGTGCATCCACCGGTCGAGCGCGGGCTGCCAGGCGACGTCGCCACCGGTGCGGCGGTAGACGATCACGTCCCTCACCGATTCGCAGCCGCCCATGGAGATGGCCTCGTCGACGATGGCTTTCAGCGGCAACTTCTTGCCCCCACGCACCTGCTGGTCGGCGGTGATCACCATCACAGCACCCGCGCCCTCGATGCGGTCGCGCACGCTCTGCGCCGAGAAGCCGCCGAAGACCACGGAATGGATCGCCCCGATGCGCGCACAGGCCTGCATGGCGACCACACCCTCGATGCTCATCGACATGTAGATGACGACGCGATCGCCGCGCTGAACGCCACGCGCCTTCAGCGCATTGGCCAGGCGACAGGTGCGCGCCAGCAGGTCGTGGTAGCTGACCCGCGTCACCAACCCGTCGTCGGCTTCGAAGAGGATCGCGGTCTTCTCGCCCAGGCCGCGCTCGACCTGGGCGTCGAGGCAGTTGTACGAGACATTGAGCGTGCCATCTTCGAACCACTTGTAGAACGGCGCCTGGCTGTCGTCGAGACCGCGGGTGAACGGCGTCTTCCAGTTCAGGAATTCGCGCGCGAGCCGCGACCAGTAGCCATTGGGGTCTGCTTCGGCCTCGGCCACCAGTTTGTCGTAGGCGGCCATGCCGGCCACATGCGCGCCCTGCATGTTCGTGGGTGCAATCACGCGGCTTTCTGCTGAGGTGTCTGCTTTGGTGTGACTCACGATCGTCTCCTGTTCGGGTTCAAGGGTTCGACTGGCTGTTCAGCCATGCCGCAATCGCCGCCGCGCTGCGGAAGTCATCGCACGCGCGGGCCGGAATGGCGGGGTAGCGCTGGTTCCAGATGCGCGCCAATGCCTGGCCGGGGCCGACCTCCAGCACACACGCCACTTGTCTGGCGGCGATGTTCTCCATGCATTCGTCCCAGCGAACGGTGCTGTCGATCTGGGCGGCCAGTGCAACGCGCGCGGACGCTGCGTCCTTGATGCGGTCGCGCGCATTGCTGAACAGCACGCTCTGCGGCGTATGGAACGGGACATTCGCCAACGCTTGCGAGAAGCTAGCCGCTGCCTCGCGCATCCACGGCGTGTGCGAGGCGACATTGATGCGAAGGCGTGTGCACTGCGCGCCGTGCAGCGAGGCGATGCGCTCGGTCTCATTCAGCGCGGTGTGCGGGCCGCCGACGATCACGCTTTCGATGCCGTTGCGGATGGCCAATGCCACGCCGGTTTCGAGCAGCAACTGTTCGAGCCGCGTCTCGGCCAAGCCGCTGATGGCCAGCAGGCCGCCAGGCGCGTGCACCGCGCACCGATCCATCGCCTCGGCCCGCACGGCTGCCAGGGTAGCCGCCGCATCGGCATCGATCACGCCTGCGGCACTGAATGCCGCCAGTTCGCCCACGCTGTAGCCGGCCACCGCAGCGGGCGGCGCGACTTTGGCGGCCAACTGATTCCATGCCGCCAACGCGAGCCCGGTCAGCAGCGTCTGCGCGTTCTGGTTGCGCTGGGCCCAGGCCGGGTCGGCCAACGAAGCGCGCCAGTCGTCGACGCCGAGGCGCGCACAGGTGCCGCGCACGATGGCGTCATCCGCCAGCCACGGCAGCATGTCGGCGTGCTGCGTGCCCTGGCCGGAGAAGAGCAGGGCGAAGCTCATGCGCTCGCGCAGATGCGCGTGATCCAGCAGGCCGCCGAGAGCATGTCTGCGGCACCGCCGGGGGACAGGCGCTGCGCGACGAAGTCCTGCGCAATGGCGTGTGCCTCTCGAAGCCCATCGGGGCGTGCCGCGCCGCCTGCTTCGAGAAACTGCCGCGCACGCTGCTGGGCATAACGCAAGCCGGCCAGGCCGCCACGGTGCGCGAGGTTGCTGTCATCGAGCACGGCCATGATGTGGAACAAGGTGTCGAGCCGCGCCTGCTGGGCTGTCAGGCCGCGGGCGAGCGCCGACGCGAGCGTGGGCACGGCTGCCTCAAACAGCACCGGGAAGCCTTGCGCCGCCTCTTCGGATGCACCACGCAGCCCGTGGCGGCGTGCGGCGATGCCACCCGGCAGCGTGGGCGCGCGCTGGCTGCGCCGGACGAGCACATCGCCCCAGTGGCGGCGCAAGGCCTCGCGCAGTTGCGCCGGGCGCTCCACGCCACCGTGCTCACGCGTCACCGCACCCGCCGAGGCACACAGCAAGCCCAGCATGAAGATGGCTCCCCGATGGGTGTTGACCCCGCCAGTGGCGGCGAGCATGCGGGCCTCCGCATCGATGCCCAGCCGCTCCAGCACGGCGAACTCAGCGCCGGCGAAACCCGCTTCGGCGATCTGGACGAAGTACTGGCGCAGCGAGAACAGGCTGCGCATGAAGGTGTGCGCGTCCATGTCGTCGTGGCTGCCGCAGTCGACCAAGGTCACCAGGCCGGGTTTGGGCGACAGTGACAGCTCGTCCCACAGCGCCAGCGTGGCGGCGCGTCCGATGCCCGCGGGGGTCAGCCCCAGACGGGCTTGAGCGCGCAAGGCCGAAGCGTTCATGCGGACGGCTCCGCCTGCTGGGCTCGCTCACACCAGACGGTGTCACGATGCAAGGCCACGCCGTGCAAGCGCTTCACCAGCACCGCATGCGCGCGGCCTGCACGCCAGTCGATCCATTCGCGCCACGCCACTGCGGCACCATCGTTGAAGAGCAGCTCTCCGTCCAGCCGGGGCCGTGCCGCGTCGAACGACTGCAGGGCCTGCGCCACAGCGTCTGCTTGCGCCGCACCACTGACGGCGACTGACAGGTCGAGGTCCGATTCCGGCCGCACGTGATCGAGACCACTGATGGCCTGCCAGCCATAGCTGCCGAACACGCGTGCTGTCGCGTCGCATGCGTCAAGCTCGGCCATCAGCTTGAGTGCGCGGTATCGCACCAGCGGCGGCAACAGGTCGCGCACCTCGGCAAGGCGCGGAAACTCGTCAACGCGACGCAGCTCCGTACGCGGCACCTGCAAGGCCAGGCGACGCCGGTCCCAGCGCACCGGCGCGGGCAAGCCGAGCGCGACCGATCCACCCGAAGCCACATCGACAGACTGGGTCGTCACGACAAGCGGCAGCCCCTGCTTCGCCCAATGGGCCAGGCATTCGCGCGCTTGCCGATCCCAGGGCCGGGCCAGGACGGTGGCCCAGCCGGCTTCGGAAAGCCGCGCAAGCTGGTGTCGACGCAGTGACGTCATGGCACCGTGATCAGGCAGCGTCCAGCACGCGTTGAACGACAGCCGCTGCAAGCTTGCGGCCGCCTCGTTCGGCGCCGTCTATCGCACGGCGGTCTTCCGTCGAGGTCTGGCTCAACGCACTGCGCAGTGCGGCTTGCAGGTCACCGTCCCACAACGCACGCACCCCCCCCATCGCCACGTAGTTCTGCACGCCGGGCGCAAACACCGGGTTGGATTGCGACAACGCCGTGAGCCTGTCTTCGGGCAGCTTGGTCACGCGCGCCATGGCCGGGATGCGCATCACGCGGATCTCTGCTTCCGGCAACGCGTAGCAGGCATCGGCGATCAGCCCCGAGGTGATGAAGCCGCCCGACAAGGCCTGGTCGTACACGAGCCCGATCACCCGGTGGCCTTTGCGTCGCGCCAGGTCGATGCTGGCACCGAGGTGTGCCATCGCGCGGTTGATGCCGAGCAGCTCGTCGCGCCGGCGCAGCTGCTGCCCCTGCGTGTCGATCAACAGCAGGATGGGCTGGCCCGGGTGCTGCGCCACGGTGTCGAGGACCACACGGGCCTGGGTGAGCGCCAGCTCGACGCCGATCGGGGCATGGTTCGTCGTGCCGATCACGGTGATCGGCTGGCCTTCGAACATCACTTCGCCTCGAAGAAAGTCGCCCGCCTCACGCATGCCGTGGAAGGTGCCGAAGAGCTGGGTGACAAGAGCGTTCCATTGCATTCAGATGCTCCTCAGTTGATCGTGCGCAAGGCGCGGACGGCGTCGACACCCAGCTCGGGCACGCGCTGCGCGTCGGTGACGCCCAGTGCGCTCCAGAGCAGCGTGGCCTCGTCCTGACCGGCGGTTTCGGCGGGCAGGGCATGCAGGCGCGTGACGAGCAAGGCGTGCTCTTCTTCCAATGCGGCCAGGGTCAGCGGTTTCGAGGCGCCGAGTGCTGCAATGGCCGCCGCACGAAACGCGGCAACGTCGTCTGCGACCAACGCGTCGCAATCGCCCGTCAGCCAGCGGTGCTTGCCGCCGGTGGTGCGCCAGACCAGCGCGCGGTCGCGCGAGTCGAACTCGTCGACCCCATGCGACGCCTCGATCACTTCGGGGCCTGACATCGCCAAGCGGCCCATGTCGCTCATCACGATGTGGTCGGCGCAACGCGCGACGATGCCCATGCCGCCGAAGCATCCGTTGGCTCCGCCGATCAGCACGATGACCGGGATGCCGGCCGCGCGCACGTCGAGCACGGCGCGCATCACTTCAGACACTGCGATCAGGCCCGCGTTGGCCTCGTGCAGGCGCACGCCGCCTGATTCGGCCAGCAGCAGCACGGCGGTCGGCCGATCGCGCAGCGCACGCTGCAGCAGGCCGACCAGCTTGGCGCCGTGCACCTCGCCGACGCCTCCACCCATGAACTCGCCCTCTTGCGCGGCGACGAACACGGTGTGGCCATCGAGCGTGGCGCGGCCAATGGCCACGCCGTCGTCGAATGCACTGGGCACGCCCAGCTGCGCAAGGTGAGGGCTCGTGACCCGCTCGCTCGGCGGCAACCATTCGTGAAACGAGCCCGCGTCCAGCATTAACGCGAGCCGCTCGCGGGCCGAGCATTCGGCAAAGCTGATCATGGTGTGGCTCCGGCGATCTCGGCCACGGCCTGGTCGAGCCGCAGGCTCACGACCGCGGGCGTGGCGCCCATGTCGTTGATGGAAATGCGCACTCCGGCCAGCGGGTGGCGCGCATGGAAGTCGCTCATCACGGCCTGCCAGATCGCACCGAAGCCACGCGCCGATGTCTCGACGCGTACCACGCAATCCGTGCTCGCATCGGCCTCGAGCATCACCTCGAGGTTGCCCGAGCCGACCACGCCGACCAACACGGGCGCGAAGCCGCCCACCGGCTGCCCGCCGGTGAAGGAGAAGTTGAGGGTTTCAAGCCCTGCTGGAACGTCGCTCATGGTTGGAATCTCCCGCTACCAGTTTCTGAAACGTTTGGGGGGTTGGTACAGCCCGCCGGAGGCATTCACCAGGTCGCGCATGCTGCGTGCCGCCAGCAGGTTGCGCGTGGCCAGGCGGGGGTCGATGCCGAGATCCTGTGGCCGGCGGATCACGCCACGGTCGCGCAGGTTCTCGACCGCGCGCTTGTCTCGCGCCAGGCCCACGGCCGTGTAGCCGGCCACGCCGCGGATGGCCTGCTCGCGCTCGGCATCGCTGCGGCACATGAGCAGGTTCGCGATGCCTTCTTCGGTGAGGATGTGCGACACGTCGTCGCCGTAGATCATGATCGGCGGCAACTCCATGCCCGATTGCTCCTGCAGCGTCCATGCATCGAGCCGGTCGACGAAAGCGGGTTGCATGTGCTCGCGGAAAGTCTCGACCATCTGCACCACCAGCTTCTGGCCGCGCGGCGTGCCAGCCGCGCCAGTGCGGCCGGCGCGTGCCTCGCGCCCGGCCTTCAGCCACGCAGGGCTCGAGTGGCGGCGGCCACGCGCATCGGCGCCCATGTTGGGCGCGCCGCCGAAGCCGGAGATGCGGCCGAGCGTGGCGGTCGAGCTGTTGCCGTCCAGGTCGACCTGCAGCGTCGAGCCGATGAACATGTCGCATGCGTAGTGGCCGGCTGCCTGGCAGAAGGCGCGGTTGCTGCGCAGGCTGCCGTCGGGCCCGGTGAAGAACACGTCGGAGCGGGCGCGGATGTAGTCCTCCATGCCCAGCTCGGAGCCGAAGGAGTGCACCGATTCGACCCAACCCGCCTCGATTGCCGGGATCAACGCGGGGTGCGGGTTCAATGCCCAGTGCTTGCCGATCTTGCCCTTGAGGCCCAGCGATTCTGCGTAGGTCGGCAGCAGCAACTCGATGGCTGCGGTGTCGAAGCCGATGCCATGGTTCAAGCGCTGCACGCCGTACTCGCCGTAGATGCCCTTGATGGCCATCATCGCCATCAGCACCTGGATCTCGCTGATCTGCGCGGGGTCGCGCGTGAACAGCGGCTCGATGACATTGGGGCGCGGCGCCTTCACCACGAAGCTGACCCAATCGGCCGGGATGTCGATGCGCGGTAGCGCGGTCGTCTTGCCGTCGACCATCTCGTTGACCTGCGCGATCACGATGCCGCCCGAGAAGGCCGTGGCCTCGACGATGGCCGGCGTGTCTTCGGTGTTGGGGCCGGTGTAGAGGTTGCCGTCTGCATCGGCGGCCTGCGCCGCGACGAGTGCCACCTTGGGCGTGAGGTCGACGAAGTAGCGGGCGAAGAGTTCGAGGTAGGTGTGGATCGCACCGATCTCGATGCGGCCGCCCGGCACCAGCTTGGCCAGGCGCGCGCCTTGCGGCCCCGAGAAGCTGAAATCGAGCCGCGACGCAATGCCGTTCTCGAAGACGTCAAGGTGCTCGGGCAGGGCCAGCACCGACTGCACCATGTGCAGGTGGTGAACCCGATTCGGGTCGACCTGCACCAAGGCCTTGGCCAGGAAATCGGCCTGCTTCTGGTTGTTGCCCTCGAGGCAGACGCGGTCACCGGGTGCGATCACCGCTTCGAGCAGGCTGCCAATGGCTTGCGCATCCACCACCTTGCCGCTGAGCCGCGTCCCCAGAGCGCCGGCCGCGCGCGCCAGCCGCGCGGCGCGGTCATCGGCCTTGGAGTTCCAGTGTCTTGTGTTCATGGATTCCCGTCGGGTTCAAGGATTCGGTTGATGCGGTGCCGGCTCACAGCACCACGAAGAGCAGCCACACCACGATCGGTGCCACCAGCGTGACGATCGCGCCGTACACCATCAGCTGCCGGAAGAACACGTCGCGGTCGATGCCCTTGGCGTTGGCAAGAACCAGTGCACCGTTCGTGGAGAAGGGACTCACGTCGACAATGGTCGAAGACACTGCCATGGCCGCGATGAAGCCGATGGCACTGACACCCGCCTCGCCCTGGAGGAAGGGCACGCCCAGGGGGATGAGCGACCCGAGCACGGCGGTCGACGATGCGAATGCCGAGACCACGGCGCCTACGAAGCACAGCAGCAGTGCCGCCATCATCGGCGAGGTGAGCCCCGCCACGCTGTGCCCGACGAAGTCGATCGTGCCCATCTTCTCCATCACGCCCACATAGGTGCTGACACCCACGATGAGCATGATCTCGGGCCACGAAACCTGCCCGAGCGCACGCTTCTGCAGGTTGGGGGCCATCAGCGTGAGCAGCAGGCCGATCGAGATCGAGACGAAGCCGATGTCCTGCTTGAAGAAGAGCGTCAACACCGCCAGGGCGAGCAGACCCGCCACGGTCGCGTATTGATAGAGGCTCGTGCCTTTGCCGATGGCGCCCGAGGGCTGCGACCGCATCAGCGAATCGCTGTCGTGCCCGGCGGTGAGCCGCTCCTCGCCAAATGACTCACCCTCGGCGTCGCCGTAGACCTGTGCGCCGCCCTGGCCGTGCGCCACGCGCCGCACAGCGGGCATGGCACCGGTGACGTCGGCCTTCTGCCTTAGCAGCTTCATGCCGCCCAACATGAAGAACAGCAGCAAGGACACCGACAGGTTGACCCCGAGGCTGGCCAGCATGGTCGTCAGCTCGCTGAGGGGCAGGCCGGCCTTGGCGACGATCTTGTTGGTGATGCCGCCGTAGATGCTGATTGGCGAGAAGCCGCCGCCCTGTGCGCCGTGCACGACCATCAGGCCCATCAGCAAGGGGTTGATTCCGTACTTGGCGGCAAAGCCCAGCGCGATCGGCGCAATGATGGCCACGGCAGCCGGGCTGACCGCACCCACGGCGGTGAGCAGTGCGGCGATGAAGAACATGATCCACGGGATGGCGGCAATGCGCCCGCGCACCCCGCGCACCGCCAACCTGACAAGCCAGTCGATCGTGCCGTTGTTCTGCGCCAGCGCAAACAGGTAGGTGATGCCGACCAGCGTGAGGAACAGGTCAGCCGGGAAGCCGCCCATGATGGCCTTGGCGTTCATGCCCGCCACCAGCGTGCCGACCAGGAAGGCGCCAACGAAGGCAATCACGCCCATGTTGATCGGCAGCACGGTGGCCAGCACGAACATGCCGATCAGCATGTAGATGGAAATCCAGTGAGCACTCATCGATCTGTCTCCGGCGGGTTTTTTTGGGACGGCACGCAGGGCGCCGTTCGTCTGGGTGCCTAAGGCGACGCTGAATAAGTTCCCGTGAGGCAGCGCGCCTTGGTTTGGGATGGGCTGCAAGGCGCAAAGCGCAGCGATACCTGCAGGTATCGCGAGCATTTGCAACGCCGCAGACCGCCCAAAACAAGGATGCGCTGTTCGCGAGGGACTTGTTCAGCGTTGCCCTAAGGTACGCACCCCGCCCGGGACGATCAATGAAGCAACGGCGTCGACCTTTACGCCAGCTGAAATGATCGAGGGTTAACCCTCGACCTCGCCCTCGCCGTGTGAACAGGTCTCGGGGCGATCAGCCGCCGAGCTCGGCGCGCGCGAGGCGGCACACCGTCAGCAGCGCCAGCAGGTTCGGGTCGCGCTCGCGGGTGCGCAGGAAGTGGAGCCCGATGGTCTGGCGCATCAGGTACTTGGGCTGCAAGGGAATGAACTGGATCGTTTGCGGCATCACGCTGCGCACGCGGCCGGGCAGCAGCGTGAACCCGATGCCGCCGCTCACCAGGTTCATCAGCGAGAAGATGTCGCCGGTCTTCATCACGACGTTGGGTGTGAAGCCGGCAATGCGAAACGAATCGACGAATCCGCTGTAGGTGACGAAACCTTCGCTCAGCGTGACGAACCGCTCCTCGGCGCACGCGGCCAGATCGATCTGCTCCAGCGCGGCAAAGCGCGAGCCCACGGGTGCGGCGAAGAAGATGTCGTCCTCGAAGAGCGGCTCCGATTCGATGTCAGCGGCGCCCTCAGGCGTGCCCATCAACGCGGCGTCGACGGCACTGTCACGCAGCTTCTGCAACAGGTCGGCGTTGGAGCCGAGGACGAGTTCGGTCTGTATGTCGGGCTTGCGCAGCTTCATGCCCATCACGAGCGTGGGCACCGTATGGTGGGTCAGCGAGTAGAGCGATCCGATTCGGATGCGGTCGGCCGAATAGCCGGCCACCTCGCGTGTGGAACGGATGCCCTCGGACATGGTCCGCAGCACGTCGCGCGCCACCTCGGCCAGCGCATGGGCCGCGTCGTTGGGGTGCAGGTTGCGGCCTTCGTGCCGGAACAGGCTGCAGCGCAACCCTGTCTCCAGGGAGTGCAATGCCCGATGCACGCTGACGGCGCTGATGCCCAGCTTGTCGGCGGCACGCACGAGGTTGCCAGCCTCCATGAAAGCCAGGAGGATTTCGAGCCTGCGAAAGGTGATCTCTTCATCGACGCGGACTGACATGGTGACGTCCTGGATATAGGCTTCGATCGTATGCCAAGCTCCGTTCGGCTTTGGCATGGATTGGCTTCAGCACCTTGGACAGATCACCCAAGGGCAACACCCCGAAACTCGAAAGGATTGGATCGAGCGATGACGAAGTACCTGATCTCATTTCCCGCAGCAGCGATGGACATCCCCCAAGAAGACTGGGCTGCCGTCGTCGAAGCGTCCCATGCGGTGATACGCGAGGCAAAAGATGCCGGCGTCTACGTGTTCGGCGGCGGAATCAACGAGGACGTCGCGCCTCTGATGGTCGCCGCGAACGGTACGGTCACAAGCGATACCTACCCACAGACCAGGGAGTTCAACGGCGGCTTCTGCGTTCTTGAACTTCCGTCGCGCGAAGCCGCGATCGAGTGGGCCGCGAAGATCGCTGAATCGTGCCGCTGCTCACAGGAAGTCCGCGAGTTCCACTACGACCCCGAGAGCTGAACTTCGATGCGTTCAAGCGCCTCAGCTGCTTGTTCCGGCTGGGGAGCTGTTGTTCTTGGCGTGGACAGCCGGCGGCTCAAGCACAATGCCGGCTAACCCATCCGTCGAGCGGACAGTCAACCGGCTGCGCTACCCCACGAGTCGCCACGCACATGAAACACATACTCATTCTTCTTGCTCTTCCGCTTGTTTCGGCTTGCGTGAGCATTGACCTTCCAGGCGTTGTGTCTGACTCAGCGAAGGTCGCCAAAGACACCTACAAATCTGTCGCAGGTAAGAAGGGTGAAGAAGAGGTTCCGCCGAGCGCAGATTTTTCGGAGAGCGTGTCCAACACGTACATCGGTCAGGAAACACAAACTCCGGCTGAGGTGAAGAATCTTTGTACCAGCGAAGCGGCGGCGAAGCTCTTCAAAGCGAATGGCAAGGAAGTGCCGTACACGATCACGCAGAACACAATCTCGACGGTCAACAATTCCATTGCGGCCACCTGCAGAGTGAGGGCGAACAAGATCACTCAACAGTCGTCAGCCGAGAAGAAATGACGAACTGGCTCACTTCGCGCGCGAATGCCTGGCGATCGCTTGCAAACGTCGTCAGCTGACTTTTGGCTCTTGGCATGACGCTCTCAGCTCAACATTCAGAAAACCTGGCCTTCGATGCCGTACGCACTCTGGTGTTGTACGCAGTGGCAGAAGTCCAGTCTGGGTATGCCAAAACCATTCGAGTCGCAGCAGACGGGACTTCATTCAGTGTCGCTGACGATGGAAGAGGGCACGCCATCGAAAGAATGGTTTCCGATTCACCCTACCTCAAATTCATCTACACGCACCTCGATTTCCCATTCGGCTCGAATCAGGCCGCACCGATCCAATTGCAAGGGCTTGGAATGTCTTTGCTCAACACGCTATGCCGCCAGCTGACGGTCACGGTTCGCAAACCTGAGGCGACTCTTCACCTTTCATTTCAGGACGGGCAGTTCCTTCGCAGCGAGAGAGTCGACGCGGCCTCGGAGGAGACAGGCAACACAGTAGCTGGCACGATCAAACCTCAGCTGCAAACAGCCGCGATCGACTTGCCTCAGCTTCACACTTGGCTGCTTGGCGTTCTTTGTGCGACTTCCTCTTTGCGGATATTCCTGAACAATCATGAACTGCAACCCCATCCGCAAAGCGGCGCCTAACCGCTAGGTCGAACTGCCCTGCAAGCCGCCATACACACAGGAGTAGAAACATGAAGATCACCATCGAGAAACTGGTCAAGGCTCCCGTTGAGCTTGTCTGGCAAGCCTGGACGACGCCTGATGACATCAAGCAATGGAACGCCGCGTCTCCCGACTGGCACACGACAAAATCGTCTGTCGACCTGCGGGTGGGTGGGAGTTTCTCTTCCCGCATGGAGGCCAAAGACGGCAGCATGGGATTCGATTTCGGCGGCACGTACACGAAGGTTGTGCACCCCAGGTTGATCGAAGCCACGTTCGGCGATCGCACGTTGTTGGTTGAATTCGATGATGGTCCTGAGGGCGTCACCGTTCGAGAAACCTTTGACGCCGAATCCACCCACTCTGTCGAGCAGCAACGTGACGGCTGGCAGGCTATCCTCGACAACTTTGCGCGCCATGTTGAAAGCGGGCGCAAGGCGCTGTGAGGCAGTGGCGCCAAAGCCCGCCCTCCAAGTGGACGTGCCTTCGACCCGCCGCTTAAGCCGAAACGTTATGCCCCACAGCCCGGTCGCGGTGATGGTCCACGTCTCCAATGTGGAGGAAGGGCTGGCGTGGTATCAGCAAGTATTTCCGGACGCGCGTCGCCTTGTTGCGCCGGGGAGCAGCTTCGAGTTCTTGCAGGTCGGGGCAGTCCAACTCGAAGTCGTGCCTGCTGACGAGAAGGTCAGTTCAGGCGCTGCCGGCTCAGTCGTCTACTGGGGAATGGCGAATCTGGAAGCGGCCATTCAACACTTTGCATCTCATGGAGCCACTGTTTATCGCGGCCCCATGCAGATCGAGCCAGGCATCGGCATGTGCCAGGTGCGGGATCCGTGGGGTAATTGCATCGGCCTGCGCGGGCCGTACGACAGCGGATCGTGCGCTCTGAGGGCGGCGCCTACGACCCGCTCGCACGACTAGGTTCAACGGTCGCTTCACAGTGGCCGAAGCCGATGCGGCGGAACCCGGGCCGCGTGCAGCTGCCGACGAAGGTAACGCTGTCGCCATCTTCGAGGAAGGTCCGCACCTCGCCATGGGGCAAGCTGATGGCTTGCTTGCCGCCTTGCGACAACTCGAGCAGTGAGCCGGCCTGTTCAGGACGCGGGCCCGACAGCGTTCCCGAACCGAACAGGTCGCCGCTGGAAAGCGCGCAGCCGTTGACGGTGTGGTGCGCGACCAGTTGCGCTGCAGTCCAGTAGGCGGCATCAGCGAAATTCGAGCGGCTGATGCGCTGCGCCGCGGTGCCCGACTCACGCATCGCACGGCTTTGCATGCGCACCTCCAGTTCGATGTCGATCGCGCCCGCATCGCGGTTGGCCTCGCTGTCTAGGTAGGGCAGGGGCTGCGGATCGCCTTCAGGACGAACCAATGGTCGCCGGAAGGGGGCGAGCGCCTCCATCGTCACGATCCACGGCGAGACGGTCGACGCGAAACTCTTCGACAGGAAGGGGCCGAGCGGCTGGTACTCCCAGGCCTGCATGTCGCGCGCGCTCCAGTCGTTGAAGAGCGCGATGCCGAACAGGTGTTCCTCGGCGGTGGCCATGGGAATCGGCTCGCCCAGGCAGTTCCCCTGGCCGATGAACAAACCCAGCTCGAGCTCGAAGTCCAGGCGTTGCGTGGGCGCGAGGCGCGGCGCTGCGTCAGCCGCCTTGAGCTGGCCCTGCGGACGCCTGAACGGTTGGCCGCTCGGCAGGATGGTGGAGGCCCGCCCGTGGTAGCCGATCGGCACCCACTTGTAGTTGGGCAGCAGCGGGTTGTCCGGACGGAACAGCGTGCCGACCGTGGTGGCGTGGTGGATGCCGACGTAGAAGTCGGTGTAGTCGCCGATGCGGCAGGGCAGCCCCAGCTCGACGGTGTCGGCGGCGAACAGGGCCGCTCGCCACGCCATCTCTTGCATGCTGCCGCGCTGCAGCCCCTCAGACAAGGAGCGGCGCAAGGCACGCCGTTCGGCCGGTGCCATCGCCATCAACCGGTTCATGTCGGTGTGGTCAGTCAGCCCGGCAGCGCGCAGGTCGAGCACCTGGTCGCCGATGGCCACGCCGATGCGCCAGTCGTCATGGTCCGCGGACCGAAAGCGGCCGAAGGGCAGGTTCTGGATCGGGAAGTCGGTGTCGGCGGCGTTGGCCGACTCGACCCAGCTTTGCAGCGCCGGGTCATGGGTGGCGTCGATCATCATGGCGTGAAGCAGTCTTTCAGTCCGGCCCAGCAGTTGGCATAGTTTTCGTCGAACGCGCTGTGGCGCAGTGCGAACTCGGTCGGGTGAAAGC
>Ga0307515_10007178_pt1 | contig 22102 bp, 2 predicted proteins | sample 17_EM_MG_FD_194513 | JGI IMG/M metagenome (GOLD analysis project Ga0307515, IMG submission 194513) | Populus trichocarpa ectomycorrhiza microbial communities from riparian zone in the Pacific Northwest, United States - 17_EM | ecosystem: Host-associated > Plants > Roots > Unclassified | place...
AGCTGCTAAATTAACGCCGGGTTATATAGTAGGTACTATAGGGGTTGCTAATTATACTAGGGCACTACGGGCCGTTTTTATATACTTATAGTCTGATTTAAAGGGTTTCTAGCTTTATACCGCTTAGCGCGTACCTTAATTTAATAGAGGCCTTAGTTAATGGCTGGGCACTAGTCTATAAGTTCCTTTAGCATCTATATAGTAGTAAAAACTGGTAATACAGCTTGCTGCAGATCTAGGGTAAGCTTATTAAATAGGTCTAGTAGTAAATCTTCTTAGGAAATTTAAGCCTGGCTGGCTAGATGCAGAAAGCGAGTCTAAAAGGCTAAAAAGGTCTCTATTATTTTTATATTTAGGCTTTTATAATTAAGTTGGGCGTTTTATACTTTAAAGGGGTTCTTATAAATAAAAGATAGGTAAATAATTATCTCTTTTCTAGAGAGAAAGGGATCTATTAAGTCCTATGCGTATTGTGGACATAGGTACGTCTATATATCCCTACTAGTACGGCTAAAGATATAGGCCATTTTAGCCTAAGTAGTAGGGAAGTAGTCCGTATTAACTTTAAGATTATCCTATAATTAAAGCTTTTAATTATTAAATCTAGGGTCGGTTCCGTCTATAAGCAATAGGGGGTTTATAACCTTTGCGGACCGCAATAATGCTAATACTATATATTAGGCTAGGGTTTTAAGGACTATAGCAAGTCTATAGGTATATAATAACTCTTTACTAGGTATTAGGGGTTCCCTAGCTTTAAGCAGCTCTTAAAGTTATTTAATTTTAGTATTAGCTGCTATAAGCTCCACCTAGGAGTTTAAGTTAGTTACTGTTTTACTATTAGAGGTATTTAAGGGTCCTATAGCTGCTTTACTAGCTGCTGTATTTCTTAGAATAGTAGTATAGTTATTAGGGTAACTTCTAGTAGGATTCTATATGGGGTTCTAGTCCATGCATGTTCTATGGGTCTTATTATTCTTTTCTATTATTCTAGTTCTATTCTATTCTTTAAGTTTTAGTAATAGTCTTTAAGTCTACTTCTGTGTTCTATTCTTAGTTCTATAAATATATTTAAGTTCCTTTTTAGGAAGAAAGAGTGATTTAAGCTTTAGATAATATTAGCGACTTAGTTAATTAAGGTATAAGTACAGTAAAAGGGTCGTGCAAGCCTATATAATTGGGTTGTCTATAAATAAAGATCTAAAGCTAGAGAAAGGAAAGAAGATAGAGGGCGGCGCCGCTTAACGTTATATATAATCCTCTAGTTACATAACGGTAATTATTTACAACTATCTAAAACTGTCTAAAACTGTCTGCAATTGTCCGCTATAATCTACTAGTTTTTACTAGCGCCGTAACAGCCAGAGCTATTAGTTAGTAAAAGGTTTTATAAAACTCTTACTAACTCTACCCTTTATATATATGTTAGCTTAGTAGTAATTAATAAGGTATATCTTATAGCTAATTAGAGGGGTTTATTCCGGAATTTATATATATAGCTATAGAAAGTGCGGTCTTTATTAGGGCGGAAGCCTTAGTTTGCTTATACTATAACGCTTAATAATATAATATTTAAAATTGTTTAAGAGTTAGACGGCTTCTAAAATAATATTAATATAGTATAGATATTAATTAACCGGCCGGATTTATTAATTATTAGAGAATATATTAAGTAAGGAAATAAAAAGTCCTTTAAGAGCTTATACTTTGTTATAGACTATATAAGAAGTTTAGAAAGCCTAACCTAAAAATCTATATTTTGCTCTCCTTTAATGCGCTTACCTATAGCGCTAATATTTTTAATATTAACTATATTGCGTAGTATTGCATATATAAAAATAAATCCACTAATATAATATAGCAACGACTTAAACGCGATACTTATAGTAGTAATTAAATAGGTAAGATAATATTTCTAATTAAGGATTGGTATAGAGGTTTATATAAGGATATTACCAGGCTAGCCAAAAATTGCAGTTATACTAGTAAAACCTTTTAATCTTAGCTAAGTTAACTTAGCTGCGAATATTATATTAAGTAATAGGTGCTATAAAAGGACTAGGCTACTAATTTTGCTAGTAATATATCTTTAAGAGTATCTATATACAGTAATACTAATACTAATCCGTTTATATCTAATATAGGGTAAGAGCTTAGTCTGGGTAGAATATCTATAGTTCTACCTACGGATATTCTAATAGGAAAGCTAGCACGGCGCCTAAAGACTAAAGCTAAGAAAAGAGTAGCTCTCTCCTATTATATATATACTCTTATAAATAAGGAAAAGGGCTGCTTATAAAAGATTATATTGGAGAACTATAAGGAATAGTCTCCGTCCACTAATAGCTAGGGTTATTACTTTAACTATTATCCTACTTTACGGGCTTTCAAAGAGTTTAATATCCGTAAGCCGTATATAAAGGGGTTTTTAAGAAAGATATAATAAAAGCCTTTACTATAAGCATAAAAAACTAGTTCTGTAACTAGATAGAGAAGAAATATTAGCATACTATTTAGGATTTAACCTTAAGCTATATTATATCTAATAAGTAAATTACCGCCCTTTATAGCTATACCTAGTATATAACTGGTTATAAGGCGCTTAAAAAAACCTACCTAATTAGAATTAGAATTAGCTTAGTAATAATTTAGATAAGTTTATTACCTTTATTTAAGCGGAGGTAAAAAAGGTAAATTAGGTAGAGAGCCAGCTATTAGCGTTAGTAAGTAAATTAAAAGATAGTATAAAGTGGATATTATTACGGTCTGGGGTAGCGGAGAGGTATATAGTATTAGCAGCTTAATATCTATAAATATAAGTAGCCTAGCTACCTTAATTAATATCTGCCAAAAATCTATATGCCAGATAGCTAATAATATTACCTTTTTAGCCTATATTTAGTAGGAACGCGTAGCTAGCTAGTATTACGGAGTAAGTATAAGCGACGATAATATATAGTAAGGTAGATATTATTAAGCTATATATATAAACTATATAAAGAAGTTAAAACGTTATATAAGAAAAGAAGATAAGAAAAAGGGAAAAAAGGGTATATATTATGGACTTGGTTACTTAGTTAATATATATATAAAGTAGAATAGGATTTAAGTAGTAGTCCTAGCCAAACTTAGCAGGATTTAGTAGAACCTAGTAGAACTTAGTAGAATATAGCAGAATACAGTAGATTACAGTTAGATTGCCATAGATTACTATTAGATTACTATCTTATAGTTAGTCTCTAGTTGCTAAGTTAGTAGAAATAGGTAGACATATATAAGGTGTTATAGGGGTATCCTATAATAATACACCCCCTTTAAACTTAAGCTTTTATAAGGTAGGGCTGTAGTAGTTTTAGGTAGAGTTTATAAAAGTCTACGGCTTATATAAGTTTTATAGAGTTAATAGGTTTTTATAAGGGTTTAGTAAAGCCTCTTCATTCCATAATATATATATATTAGCATTTCCGTTTATTATACTTAATATTATTAATTCTTTTAATAGAGTACTCGTTCTTACTATCTACTTTAACTAGTAGGGGAAGGTCTTATACCTATTTAGGCAGGGCGTTTAATACGGAGGTAGTAGGGTAAAGGACTAACGTATAGAATACGGGGTAGATTTCAACTATATTAGGGAGCTTTAGTTAATAGGCGTAAAAAAAACAACCTTCTTAACCTTATAAGGGCCAGCGTTCTTCTAATTAAGTTTCTTAGTAGGTTATTTTATGTTTAGATTTCTTATATATTTAGCTAGATAAAGTTACTAATTTAATAGGCTGGTGCTAGGGTTTATTTCTTATTCGCTATAGCTTTATAAATAGAATAGGCCTATATTATTTTATTAATAAGAAACTATTATAGTTCCTCTATCTTATTTATAAATTTATTTACTTTTATAACTTATAAGGTATAATAAGCGGGGTAAGGAACATTACTAAAAGGTTTAAACCCTATTAATAGATATTAGCCGTAGTTAGCTAAAAACGGGGAGACCTTTATAGTTTCTAACACAGAATTATTTATAGTAAACTTAGTAAATATAAGCTAGTTAATCTAGTTATCTTATAAATATAATGTGTATATCTGGATATACTATTTTATTATAGCGTTTATACATTCTATTTAACTATCCATTTTTGGGTAATATATAGTAAATAGTAGTGCTTTAATGCGGAGTTAGGTAGTTAGTTCTTTTTAAAATATAAAGATAAACTAGCTACCTTTATTAGAGCTAATTGTTTTAGGGAGTCTATAGAGTTTCTATACGTGGTCTAGGAACAGTTAGGTAATAGCAGGTATTAATATATTAGGGTAGGCGATTAAGTGCCTTATCTTAAATAGTTAGCCTATAACTACTATAATATTTATGCAGCCTTTGCTTACGGGAAGATTAATAATAAAGTCAATTAGGATATCCTTTTATCTTTGGTCTAAAATAGATAGTAGCTTTAAAAGGCCGTTATACGTCTTATATAAAGCTTTAGCTTATTAGTAAATATAGCAGCTAGAGATATATCTTTGTGTTATATTATATATATTCAGCTAATAGTATTCTTATTAGAGTAATTCTAGGGGTTTTCCTTAGCCTAAGTAGCTAGCTACTAGTAGATTATATATATATTTAAGGAGCTTAAGCTTAAGTTCGTCGTAGTTAGGTATAACTAGGCGGTTTTAGTAATATAAGCGGTCTTTATAAGCTTTATATTTACTTAGAGAGATTCTTTTAAAGCATTTAATGCTATTTTAAATTAGCTTAAGCATCTTTTAGATAAACTTATTATTTAGGTATTTATTAATTATAATCTGTTTAATTAATTAATTAGTTATTTTAAGGATATATACTATAAGGTCTTTAATAAGGGGATTAAATAGCTTGGGGTAAAGTAGGATCTAATTATAGTAAGAGCGCGCTTCTTCTAGTGCTAGCGCGTTCTATATGTATTATATTAGGGTATTAGGCTTCTAACCTTAAGCGCCTAGTTAGTATATAATTAAGAATTGAAAATAAGATAGATATTCTAACTAGCGGGCCTAGTAGTAGCTTAGCTATTTTATAGTTATAAAGTATTATAGGTTCTTATAATTGCTAAGAACTTTAATTAGGAATTTAGCACCTTTTAGTTCTAGTTAATATTGCTTAAAACATCTAATAATATCTAGTAGTTCATTATTATAGATTTTATAATTATATTTAGCTAGACTTAGTTATTTTAAAAAGTATGCTATTAGGGTATAATACTCCTTTGTTGTTATATTAAGATAGAATACCTCTAGTAGTATAGTTAGATAAGTTAGCTTTTTTAATACTCTTCTAGTTTAGGTTAATGTGTTAAAGTATAGAAGCGGTAGTAAATATAACCTTTAAATAAGTAAAGGCCTTTTTATATTCCTTATTAAAGATAAAGGCTTTATCCTTTTAGGTTAAAGCTATAAGAAGTAAAACTAGGGCGGAGAAGTTATTAATAAACCGTTAATAGAAGTTGGCGAATCCTATAAAGGCCCTTACGTCCTTAACATTCTTAGGTTCTTACTAGTTTATAATTACTTCGACCTTCTTTAGGTCTATTTATATACTATTTATAAAAATAAGGAGTTTAAGGTATAGAACTTTCGTTTTATAGAACTCGCATTTATCTATATTTAATTATAAACTAGCTCTATATAGGGCTTATAAAATAAGATTAACGTATTTATTACGGACGCTTTAAGTACAATGTTACGACTACTAGGAAGGGAGTCGGAAGAAGCTAGTTAGTTAATATAAGCACGGTCTAGTGTAGAGCCAGTGGAACCATGTGACGAGGAATGGTAAGTAAGTCATATAATGTGCTACGTAAGGGACAAGAGGAACAAAGGGAACTTACGTACCTTACGTACAATACGTACCTTATGTATAAGGAGGGTTTCCTAGGAATACGGTTATATATTTAAAGGACTATAGTCCCTACTCTAGATAGTTCTTTCCTTATAGTAATTCTCAGAATATAATTAGAGTTAATCTATTAGGTAACCACTCTACTAGTTATTATTACGTTGTTGACTTACTTGTAATACCTATACACCTAGCCCAATAACGAGCCCACCGTAGTACTTGCTATAAGGTTCCGTTATACAATTACTACCTAGTTACGGTTTTAATAAGTCGAATAATATGCCACTAAAAGCAGCCACTATAACGCTATCAACGGCGGCAACTACTTTAAGGTTAGGAGGCGACACCAGTATAGCGGATACTAACTCGCAACAACCTATAACGGTTAGACAACTATAAGAGATAGTTAACCAGTTAATAGAGAATAATGCAACACTTAAATAAAGGATTAACGGGATAGGCGTAGTAAAGGTTAAGTTACTATTAATTAAAAGATTCTTAGGAGAAAGATCAAAGCTTAAAGGATTCTTTACGTAAATGCACTTTAAGGTTGCGTAAGAGGGAGCAAAGCTAGCAATACCTATGGATCGAATAGCTTATACGGGATTATTCTTATTAGGAAGAGCACTTAAGTAGTTTAAGTCTTACCTTATAGAAATATAAGTAAATGGAATAATAACTACCAACTAGGGGGTGCGGTTTATATTCTTAAGTTAGGAAGAATTTGTAGAGTAACTTATATAAATATTTGGAGATCTAGAGGCAGTAACTATAGCAAAAAGAAAACTCTAAGACATTATATAACGAACTTTAGTAATTAAATACACAATATAGTTCCAAACGCTAGCTATATAAGTTAAGTGGAATAATAGGGCGCTTATGGCACAGTATAAGTAGGGACTTAAGGCTAAAGTCTAGGACGTAATTATTCTAATAGAAGATGCGGACACCCTAAGGGAATTAATAGATTAAGTAATAAAGATTAACAATAGGATCTTTTAAAGGGAACAGACCAAGAAAGGTTAGGATAGAGTTCTATAGTTATATAAGGCGTAGAGTACGCAACAACAAAAGCTAAGTTAGAAACTATGGTATGGCGTAAAGCTAATGGACCTAAGCGGTACCAAAGAAGCCTATAAAAGATGGAGTAAGTAACTATAAAAACCTAGAGGTTAAGGATCTAGTAATTACAGGACTAAAGAGCAAAGGCTAAATCAGGGATCTTAGCAGCAGAAGACGTTTAGGCGGACTCTATAGCAAAGTCAATAGTTTAAAGACGGAGCTTGCATAAATTATAGGAAATAGGGTTATTTCGCGAGGGATTATAAAGATAGTTAAAGTTATTATATAATAAAGGGAACCTAACTAGTAGAAGACACACACGTATAGAGGAATAATAGTGTACTATAAGGAACAAAAGAATGTTTAATCCAAAGTTTCGCGTTTTATTACAACAACGCATGCTAAATTCATAAAGATACTAAGTACGGCGCAAGCTATTGGCCATAAGAGCTAAAATCTATAGAGTATAGAGGAACTAGAGAGTTAGATAAAGAATAAGATTAACTCTATAAGCTAGATTAAGATATCACAGCAATATACGGACAATAATTAGCGACAATAATAATGGAATCGGAGTATTTATTAATTAATAGCGACGAGGACAGTAAAGGAACTAACTAGGGGTATCTAAACCTTAATAACGTAATAGAAGTAAAGACTAAGACCGCTATAAAGTAAGGTTTAGTAACGGGTATTATAACACCGTTGGATACGGCATCTATCGCTTTATAAGATAGTAGGAGTAGTATCTAAAAGAGATTAAGTAAGCAAATGACTGCTAGTGCTAGCTTACCACTTAATAAAGGTAAAAGGCTAAAGGCTTAAGATTCTTAAGACGAGATAAGAGAGATTTAAGAATCTATAAACAGGATAAGGATAGCTTAAGAACCCACAATAGATGAAAACCAATAGAGTAGAGCAGCGGCTTAGTTTAGGGACATATAAATAAACTCCGGACAGAGTTTCCTATAGGCATCAGATTCTTAAAACGAGATAGATAAGATTTAAGACTTTTAAGATAAGATAAGAACACTATGGACGCCTAATTAGATTAAGGCGGGAGCTAAGCTTAAGTTAAAAGCAAGCTCAGGATTAAAGAATCCAAGGGACTAAGAATTTAAAGAACGAATAAGAACACCCACAGGCAAGAGGTAAGGAGCTTCTTTACAGATTAGAGAATCTGTAATATAGATAGCAGTTAGATTAGGAGACAGACACATAGACCTAAAGGACTTACTAGTTGAACACGGTGTTCAAACTAAAGATTAAAAAGTTAATACGTTGGTTAAAAAGTATAAGAACATTAAGGATCTATTGGAAAAACAACAACCATAAGAAAGCATAGAAGAATTTAGGCGACGAATCTTTGTATAGCAAAAGCAATCTACAGAGCTAAGAATGCCAAATCGCTTTAGGAAAAAGACACCTATACAAAAGGTTACTAATAGGCCAAAGGTAGGTACACCTAAAGCCAAGTAGCTTACGGAACTAAAAGAAGAGGAGAATTTAGGGATTCCAACTAGATTCCAAAAATAACACACAAAAGGCTGTCATAAAGCAGCAATGAAAAGATACTTCCTTACGGACAAATTGTATACACTTAGTAAGTTATACTAAAAGTGGTTTAGGCAACGACATAATAATAAGTAGGAAGACTTTTACATATAGTTAGACGAAAAGGTTATACTAGATTAGGCAATGTCTGAGAGATAGATAGGTTATATTAAAGGAGCCTTAATTATAACGTTAAAGGATCTAAAGAAATAAGCTATAGACTGGAAAGAGATAATACGAATATTAGTACCAGCAAATAAGATAGTAACGTTTAGATTAACGCGACAGAGGTTTAAACTTAAAGACGAAGACAAGTTAAGAGTTAACCTAAGACACCCAGCGCACTACACATTAGTATAGATTGCATGCGTGGATAATATATACGACATACACAAAAACCCAAAGGAAAAAAACCGGAAATACCCTATAAGAATATATTAGGCACCAGATAAAAAACGGTTTAGGAATACTAAGTATATATATAGCTAGCATCCCATAAAAGTTTAAGAATAAGGGGACTTAATGCTTTAACTAAGAAGATTTCTTATAGAAAAATACCTAGATGGACAATAGTGGTGGGAATGTCCAGAGAACACCTATCTATAGTATATTAAAGATAAAAAGCGAATTAAGTATTGGCCTAAGTTAGACTAAGTATAAAAAGGATTAAGCAGCTATTAGTTGGGAAAAGTAGAGGCCTACGGGACCAGAGGGAACTAGTGGTAGAGCCTTAGACCCTCAAAGGAATTTAAGGACGGCACCTAAATTTATAAGTTAAGTGGTAAGATTAACAGTTTAAGGCACTAATAGATAGTGGAGCAATAAAGAACTATATCTTGCTAGCAGCAGTCAAAAGAATAGGGTTACTACATAGGAAAAAGGAATATCCTTACCTATTAGTGACAATTTTAGGAGATCCGATAGCCTATGGAGGAGGCATTATTAATCTTAAAATAGGACCTATTTAGATAACTATTAAAGGGAGACAAATCGAGATGTCTTTTAATATATTACCATTAGGGAATAATAAGGCAGTGTTAGGAATGCCTTAGTTATAGGAATATAATCCAAAAATCGATTGGGTTATAGGTTAAGTTAATATTAGGGATACTTAACGCCGTAAAATATAACAATAAGCCAAGATAGTATAGTACTAAGTAGGAGTGACCTATAAAGAAATAGAAAAAGGGCTAAGCTATATACCAATAAGATACTATAATTACGGCAAGAAACTATGGTTACTAGAAAGTAAAAAGCTGTTAGAGTATATAGTATAGGACTATAAGATAGAATTGGAACTAGGAATAAGTTTAAGGTTTTTTCCAATTTATAAGCTTACTAAAGAAGAAGGTAGAGCATTAAAAGAGTTTGTCTAGGAGAACTTATAAAAGGGATACATCAAACCATCGTAATCATTAGCAGGTTATCTAGTACTATTTATACTAAAGAAAAATGGTAAGCTAAGGCTGTGTATTAACTATAGACAGTTAAACAGCATTACTAGAAAGGATAGGTATCCTTTACCCTTAATTAGCGAGATCTAAGACAGGATAGGTAATGCGCAAATCTTTACAAAGATAGATCTAAGATGGGCGTACCATTAGATTAGAATTAAGGAAGGCAACAAATAAAAGGCAGCCTTTAGGTTAAAGGAAGGACTATATAAACTATTAGTTATATAATTTGGGCTTATAAACGCACTAGCAACATTTCAGAAGCGGATTAACAATGTATTAGGAGAATACTTGGATGAATTTGTTATAGTATATCTTAACAATATTATCATCTACTTAATAACTAAGAAAGAACATAGAGAACACGTTAAATAGGTTTTAAAGAGACTATAAGAGGAACAGATGCTAGTAGCAATTAAGAAATGCGAGTTCTTTACCAGGAAGACCGATTTCATTAGATTTATTATTAAACTAGGCTAACTTAGTATAAATCTAAAGAAGATTAAGGCTATAGTAAATTAGCAAGAACTAGAGAACGTTATATAGTTAAAATCGTTCCTAGGATTTTGCAATTACTGTAAAAGGTTTATAGCGCAATAGTTAAAGGATATTAAGCCATTTACGCGGTTAATAAGAAAAGAAGAACTATGGGCATAGGGAAAGAAATAATAAGAACTATTTAAGGAAGTTAAGAGGTTGTTTACCTAGGAGCTAGTTCTTAAGATCTATTAACTAGGTCTAGAGACGGTTATAGAAACAAATGTATTAGACTTTGCACTAGGGGCATACTTTATATAAAAGCATCTAGATGGATAGTACCCAGTGGCATACTATAGTAGAAAGATAACACCACTAGAGTTAAACTATAACATCTACAATAAGGAGTTATTAGGTATAGTTATAGCATTAAAGGAATAGAGAGCATTCTTGCAAGGCACGGAAAAACTATTTATAGTTAAGACGGATTATAAGAACCTAATGGGATTTCTAATAATAAAGGAACTTAACTAAAGATAGGTTAGATGGGCAGAGATACTTATAGAATACTATTTTAAAATTCAGTATACTAAAGGTACAGACAATATAAGAGTAGATGCTCTAAGTTAAAAGGCTAAACTGTAAAATAATAAAAAGCTATTAGGGGCTTTATTACGAAAAGATATAGATGAATTAATTAGGTATAATTACCTAAAAATTATAGTAACTTAAGAAGAACTAGAGAAGAGTTATAAGTTACTAGAAAGCTTTTAGGTATAAAGAATTCTAAAAGCATAACTAAAAGATCTATAAACGGATATATACGAAAACTAAGAAGCAAAGTACATCCTAAAAAGCATAGCAGAGCAATTTATAGAAGATTTCTATAAAGGACTAACTTAAGAACATAACGGAGCCACGGGCTTAGTATTAAGACTCTAAAAGGAGTATATTATTAACGGAATCTAAAAGATAGCTAGGAAGGTCACTAAAGAGTGTCTATATTGCTAGAGAAACAAACTAATAAGGTATAAGCTATATAGAGGGCTATAACCTATTAAAATACTAGAGAGACTATAGGAGGTCATATTATAGGACTTTATTATTAAGTTACTAAAATTAAGAGATCCTATTACCAGATAAGATTATGACGTAATCTTAGTAATAGTAAATAAGCTTATAAAGTAAGGATACTTTATAGCGTATATAGAAGAGATATTAGTAAAAGATGTTGCTAAAATCTATATTAAAGAAGTGTTTATAAGATATGGAGCACTAAGTAAGATTATATCGGATAGAGATCTAAGATTCGTAGTAGTATTCTAGGAGGTATTCTTGGCGGAGTAAGGAGTTTAAGCAGTAACTTCTACCGTATATTATCCGCAGACAGACGGTTAAACGGAAAGATTAAATTAGACACTAGAGTAGTATTTAAGGCATTATATTAATTATATACAGAACAATTAGGTATTATTATTACTAGTTATACAGTTTATATATAATGCAATACCACAAGAAGGAATAGGTATATTACTATTTAAGGCGAATTATAGATATAAGCCAAGAATATTATTATCGCCACATTAAGTAAAGAAGATAAGTAGTATAGCTAAGTAAAGGATGGAGACATTAATAAATCTTTATAAGAACTTTATGGAAACAGCTAAGGTAGTATAGTAAAGAATAAAGAAATACTATAATGCTAAGAGATCTAAGGGACTAGATCTTAAGGAGGGAGATAAAGTATAGCTACTATATAAAATTTTTAAGAGTCGACGACTAAGTAAGAAGTTAAACTATATTAGATTAGGACCTTTTAAAATCACGTAAAGAATTTCACTAATTACGTTTAAGTTAAACCTACTAGCCAAGATAAAAATCTACCCTATACAACACATCGTAATGCTAAAGCTAGTATACGGGAATATTAAACCACTAGTTTACGAAGTAGACACGTATAAAGGATAAGAAGAAAACAAATGGTAAGTTTTAAAGATCGTTAGTTATAAGGACGTTAACGATAAAATATAGTATAAGGTTAAGTGGATAGGCTATAATAAGACTACCTAGGAACTACTAGAAAATTTAAAGAATGCTATAGAAAAGGTATAGGAGTATCGGAAGAGAATAGGTTAGGCAACATTAATAAGGAAAGATCGCCAAAGAATAAGTTACCTAAGGAGGACCTAGGAGGAGCAACTGCCGAACTACTTAGAGTTATTTCCTTTGCTAATTAAAGAGAATCCGTTCTTTTATCGCTAAGTTCTAGTAAACCTTATTCCGTAAGTTTCCACTCCTTAAAATAAACCTTCTTACGAACTTTTTTAAGATAGAGGAGATAAGCAGACATAGTAATATAGGCCTTTAGAGCCTTCTACTCTAAATCCTAAGAACATTCTAACTTAGTAAGGGCTTAAGTTAGCTTACTATTAAGATAAGTAGTAGCGGATTAAATATAAGACCCTATAATAAATTATTTAGGGAACTTAAAGACTATTAAGAGTTATAAGACGCGCATACTTAGCATTAGTAGAGGAGTGAACGTTATAGGATAAACGAACATTCACTTTAGTGCACTTTAAGTAAAAGGAAGGTTGCTAAGATGAAGGACTTACTAATATAATATAGACTAACCCCTCTTTCGCACAATAAGAACACGGAAACGGTATTATTTCACCCAGCGACAGTATAGCAGCAATAGTGCGTGCACAACGTTGCGCGTATAAAGAAGAAGATGCTTTAAGCATAATAAGTAACGATGTTAACTAAATTAATTAGACAGACATTACACCTCTAGTAAACGACTTAAAGATGCTTGGAATCTTTGAGGACGAAAATAGAAAGGAGGGAGATGGTGTTACGGACGCTTTAAGTACAATATTACGACTACTAGGAAGGGAGTTAGAAGAAGCTAGTTGGTTAATATAAGCACGGTTTAGTATAAAGCTAGTAGAACTATGTAACGAGGAATGGTAAGTAAGTTATATAATGTGCTATGTAAGGGACAAGAGGAATAAAGGGAACTTACGTACCTTATATATAATGCGTACCTTACGTATAAGGAGGGTTTCCTAGGAGTATGGTTGTGTATTTAAAGGACCACAGTCCCTACTCTAGATAGTTCTTTCCTTATAGTGATTCTCAGAATACAATTAGAGTTAATCTGTTGGGCAACCACTCCACTAGTTATTATTACGTTGTTAACTTACTTGCAATACCTACACACCTAGCCCAATAACGAGCCCACCGTAGTACTTGCTACAAGGTTCCGTTACAGTATTTCTAATATTTAGTTAGGTTATTACTATATATTAAAATGTCGTTAATATAAGTAGTATAGAAGATATCTAAGTAGGGACGTAGGGTATTATTTATATAATATTAAAACGAGCTTAGGGTGTTTGTAAGGCTAAAGGGTGTTACTAAGTACTTAAATAATCTATATTGGGTATAAAATATAGTAAGCTATTTATCTCCTTTTATAATGCGGAGGCGGTTAAATATAGAAATAATATTAAGCTTTATATAGTAACAAGCCTTACTTAGTCAGTTTAGTGTCTCTTATATTAACGGGATTGGATATTAATTCTTAATAGTAATAGCGTTAAGAGCTTAGTAGTCTATATAAAAGTATAGGCCGCCGCCGGGTTTCTTAATAGAGATTATTAGTACAGCTATAAGAGAAGAGCTTACTCTAATAAATACTTTACTTAGGTTCTCGCCTAAATACTTCTATAGTACTTAGAGTTTGTTTTAGAATATTCTATAAAGGGGTCTAAATCTAGGCTGTTTTCCTTCTTTAAGTACGATTTTATAGTTGTATAATTGGTATTCTGGTAGCTTATTAGCTTCCTTCTATAAGAATATATCTAGGCGTTTATAATACTCTACTAGTACCTTTATAGCAGGCTTAGTATACTTTTTTAGTACTAAGGCTTTCTTAATATGGGCTATTATAACAGCGAAGATTGTATATTCGGGTCTTTTAGCAAGTTAAGCTAGCGGGGTAGCTCTAATTATGCGGATATCTACGGTGTTAAGCTTACTTAGATTGTTTATAGTTTCTTATATAGTTTCTTATTTAGCTTTAGCTTTAGTATTAGATATAAAGTTGGTATTAGATTTAGGTTTAGATTCTTTAAGTATACTCTTTATAGTAAAGTACTAGTCCTTCTGGTGTTTTCGTATAATAAGCTTACGCTTTTACTTAGCGCGAGGTAGTATAGTACTTAGAGTCTATTTGTAGGGTTTAGTGGAAATTTTAAATCCTTAATAGATATTGGTGGAAGTCTTATATTAGCGGAATTGGATGGACTTCTTAGATATAGGGTAGACGTTAATAGAAATTTTGGACTAGTAGATCTTAGTGGATTTTTTAGATTTTAGTTTAGGGTTTTAGTAGTAAGTTATAAGGCACTTCTACTTATAATAGGAGGCGGTAAATATAAGCTTAAGGTTGTTTTAATTAATGATTACCTTATATAGCTTTATCTAGGGTTATTTAAGAATTACTAGGTAACCTAGGGTGGTAATAAAAAGCCTAATTAGTTCTTTATGGTTTAGGTATTAGAGTCTTAGGTATACTATATAGGTAATCTAGCCTAAGACTGTATATTTACTATTAAATCTAAATACGTTAATATACCAGTTAAGGGGGGTTAGGGTAAAACTATTATCTTATACGAAGATCTTGTTAATAAGTTCTATACCACCAGCTCCTATATTAATTAGGACTTAAGTATTAACCTATTAATTATTCTACTAAAGACAATAGTTAACAGTTATGCTATAATCCTAAAAGTTAAAGTTTGTAATATCTAAAGTATTTAATAAGATTTTAAGGTAGAGCTATTCCGGAGAGCGACTTAACTTTAGGATATATATTTTAGTGGTAAGTGGGAAAGGGTTCCTATAGAACGTTAGTTATAGCTTTACTCTTATAAGTAGTGCTTATTAGACATAGGGCTAAAACTAGGTAAAAATTAGGGATAGTAACTGGAAGATTAATGCGGTAAATAGTTGCTAGTATTAGCCGTTTATAAATTGTGTTTAGGTATAGGGACGGAGTAATAATTAAAGAGGTAGGAGCTACTTTTATATTTAAAGTAAAGGCCTAGCTTAGTGCGTTATTATTATTTAAAGGAGCCTAGTAAGGCATATCCTAGGGTTCTAATGTTAATATTTATAGCGTTAGGGTGCTTAGGCTAAGATAATAACTTAGTAGATATTTATCCCTTAACCCGCCAACGTCCACAAGGTAGGTGGTCCATGCGGAACAATAGAATCGAAAGTACGCGTATGGTCACGGAGCCTTGATCTTATTAATTCTATTGGCTAGCCCTTATCGATAACGTGTGGACGAATTTTGGCGGGTTAAGTGATAGGGTTATTATATTATATTAAAAAGCGGGCTTTAGTATTAGGCGTAGTATATTATTATACCGTTTATTAATAACGTTTGCGTAGGCATTAAGAGCTTTTAGTAGATCTATGCCTATTAGGGAGGTTTTTAGTTTAGGGCTTAGGGAGTTAATAAGGCTATTAATTAGTACGGAGTTGTTCTAGCCTATTTCCCTTATATAACAGTTAAATTTAAAGAAGTATACTAGGAAACTCTTTATTTCTTAAGCTATATAGTTTATCTTTCTTTAAGTAGTAGTTTAGCAGTTTAGGTTACTATATATAGCTTTAAAAAGTGTAACTAGGCTTTATACTAAGTTTAGCTAAAGAGGTTTAATAAGGTTAGCTACCTCTCCTTTTAGTTAACGTAGGGCGTAACAGAGTTAGTTAGCTTTAGTTAGGTATTAGTTAGCATTACTAATTAGCTTAGAAATAATTAGACCTCTTATTATTTGCTAATAAATATTAAAGGGTCTAATAATTGTTTGGATTATTATTGTACGGTAATTAGTTTAGGTTAAATAACTACTATAAGTTTAGGGGTCACGTTCCGCGTATTTATTTCTAGAGATAGCGTTTAGTCTTAAGGTCTTAGCGTGGATATCTTAAGGGTACAGACTTCTTCTTAAAGGTCCTTAATTAATTACTAGTGTCGTAGTTTTTATTTGGCTTATTATTAGTTTAAAATGGCTTAGTTTTATATAAGGGTGTCTATAAAAGACTTCTATATCCCTACTAATTATTCTTAGAGTACGGATATAATACTAGCGGCCGTTATAAAAGCTTTAGGTTCGTTCTATATATTAATAGTAATATAGGTAGTTAACATAATATAGTGTTATAAAGTAAGTATAAGCGACAATAATATATAGCAAGGCAGATATTATTAAGCTATATATATAAACTATATAAGGAAGTTAAGACGTTATATAAAGAAAAAAGGTAGGAAAATAGGAAAAAAGGGTATATATTATGGACTTGGTTACTTAGTTAATATATATATAAAGCAGAATAGAATTTAGGTAGTAGTCCTAGCTAAACTTAGTAAAATTTAGTGAAACTTAGTAGAACTTAGTGGAATATAGTAGGGTGTGGCAGATTACCGTTAGATTTCCGCAAATTGCTATTAAATTACCGTCTTGTAGTTACTAAGTTAGTAAAAATAGGTAGATATATATAAGGTGTTATAGGGGTATTCTATAATAGCTAGCTTAAACTCTAGTTAGTAGAATACCTTTAGGCTAAGTATACTAACACCTTATAATAGACATTAGTCCTAGCAATATAATAGTTAGATTTAGTTTATAATATAGGGCGGATATCTAGGATCCTAAAGTTAGGCCAAGTATTAATAGCCTTAGGGTAATAATTAGCGTTAGTTATTATTAGGCATTAAATATTAGCCTTTTAGATATTAGGGTCTACACTATAATAATAGATATTAACTCCCTATAGCTCCTAGATATTTAAGTCTATACTATAGTATTTATTAGTTATATAGGGTGACTCACCAATAACGACTACTTGAGTAGGTTATAGTGATGTTAGTTAATAAAGCTTATTAATTGGAATAGGAAAGGGCGAGGAGCCTAAGACTCCTCGCCACGCTAGTGCCGCGGCGTCACGTGACGACCGCTTGCCTTATTCCCGACACTAGTAACTCTTCTTTTGTGGTTGCCATCTATATACAAATACTGCTTAACTAGCGTAGTAAATATAAATCCTCCTTATTTACTATTGCTATTGTAATATAAGTCTCGCTGTTCTAAAATTTGCCTCTTAGCACGTGGTGCTTTCTTGCTAAGGAGTCGCTAGTGGATATCGCGTTAGGGCCGCCAAGGCGCTAGTTATAAGCGAGCCAATAGCGATTTTCTATCCCGGGGATAGAAAATCCTAATTGGCTAGTTAAAATTAGGGTCCGTAAAATATCGCTAGCATTGTTATAAAGTCTCGCTCCTACTCCCTTTTAACCTAACCTTTAACTCGTATATATAGAGTGTTTGTGTTAATAAACGTTTCTAAAGCCTTATTTAGGTTTGCCTTTATTATTATATCTACTAGCTATTAATCTATTAAATTTTAAAGAGTTCTCGCCGTTTATAGGATTGCTAAAGTGCCATAATATTAATTATAAGGCGCTTCTCCTTTGTAGTACTAAGCTTAACTAAATATTTATAGAGGGAATATAAGTTAGTATATATAATTATAGGGATAATAGAAAGTTAGAGTTAATCTATAATTATTTTTAGGGTAGTTCTAATTATAATTACTATATTAACTCCGCTAACTATTTTATATATCTCTAACGCTAAAACGCTTTAGGTAATACGCTTACTCTTAGTTAAGCTCTAATAGATAAGATTACCGTAAATTATAAAGTTATTTTCTCTAGTAGATTTATTCGTAATAATAATCTTATATCCTAGCTAGGAGCTAAAATCTTTATTATTTATAAATGATCTATTAACAAAGATAAAGAGCTTAGCGGTAGGAAGGTTAATAGGTATATAAAGTAATCCCCAATTAAAATGGCTTATTTACTAAAAAAGACGCTTATTTAGGGCAAGAATATTATCCTTAATTGGTTCCTAGTGTTAAGTGGCAACAGAGAGATTGGATAATGCCTTAGGTTGATAGATAGAAGTAACATAAGCTCTATAAGTGCGTTACTCCACATATCCTTGCTTTAGAGAATTAACATTAATAACGTTAATCTTCTTACCTTAACCCTTCTGGCGTAAAGCAATAGAATCCTTATTTAGGGAGAGGATATATCTATTAAAAAGTAATAGTATTACTAAATTAAGCTTTTCCTTTGGCTTTATTATAAGATTTACCTTTACTAGCTTATCTTCTTTAAGAGCTAAGAATTAGTTGTCTTTTAAGATAATTATATTATTAGTTTATATGCCAATAATTCTAAATAGAGTTCCTATAGTTATAATAAGAAAGCATAGATTAAATATAGAAGTAGTTATTAAAAGCTTCTCTTTATAGTACTTGCTATAGGTAGCCCACTAATAAGTTCCTACCTCTATAATTCTATATAATGGCTTAAGTATAACTATAATTATATCTTTAGGATATTAGTGGCAAATTTGCTCTAGAAGGTATACTAATATTAAGCGCTAAAGGTGCATCTCTAATTAGGTATAGGCCTAAGTAATATCTTATAAATAGACCGCCATTTTATTCTTTATTAGGAAGGGAGCTAGTGTAATAATAATTTGCTAACTAGCTCGTTAAATTATAGGAGATTATATAAGAATTACCTCCTTACTATTATTGTTATAGCCTTAGATAATAAGTCTTAATTTTTTAAATAGGGCGTTAGTAGCTTTGCCCTTAATCTTATTAACCATTTTTAACTTAAAAATGCAGACTTTATTAAACTTAGTAGGGTTATACTTCTTGAATTTAAAGACTCCTCTTATAATAAGACTATCGATTTCCTGCTTATTAGATGCTTAAAAAGGAGCTCCTAAAGTTATAATACGACCTTCCTTTTAGAGCTGTTTTGCAAGTTTAAAGTTAGCTTTTTCCTTAGCTATTATAAAGGCCATTAATAACTTAACTCTATTCTTAATAGCGGCAACAAATTACTCTTTAAAATTAATAAGATGTTGGCGATTTCGTAATTCCTTTAGGCGACCTTTACCGCGTTGTGGTTATAGCATATCTACTATAATTATATTAGGATTATAGTCGTCTTTTAGAGTATATTAATTGTGGTTCTCCTCTAGGGCATTTTTTAGGGTATCCTATAAAGGCTTAAAACTATTATCTTTATAGTAAGGCTTAATAACGGTTAAACGGAATTAAGTAGGCCCGTAAGGCATCTAAATAGTATAAGTTTAACTATTAATTATAATAAGTTAATATAGGCTTAACCATCCTCCCTTTTTACTCTATACGCGTACCTTAGACTAGAGTAGTAGATTAAGTATAGTTAAGGTATTTAGGCTATTTCTTATTCCTAATGCGTCGTTAACCTGGCGTATGGCGTAGAGATATTATACCTCCTTTATTGCCTTATAAATAGCCTTAGCTTATTATATAACGGAGGGAGATAGTAGAGAATTATTAGTTATTTAAGGGTAGGCGCTAAAGACTAGTAACGTGGGTATAAGTCTATCTAGGCCAGCAGAATTATTAATAGCTTTAATAGCCATTTATAAGGTAAGTTCTTTACTAGTATCCTCTAGTTCTAAAGAGATAATCTTATATACGCGGTGTAATGGCGTATAATATTGCTCTATTTTTCTAATACTATTATATACCTTAATAAGGACTTCCTTAACCTTAATTGCTATTACTTTTATCTATTATTAAAACTCTATAGATAAGAAGTTCTTTTTTGCGTTATAGACGATTTAATTAGGGGGTCCTAGGTAGATATTAATTTAGTATAATTATAGGGTATTATATACGTTCCTAGTTAATATATCCTTTAAGAAACGTATGGCTTAAAAGGAGGTTAAGAAGTTAATAACTTAGAGTATTGGCTTGCCGCTAAGATATATAACGTTAACAATAATATAGAAGTTAAAGTTGTAGTTATTTTTAAGGGTGAACTTAAATCGGCTAGGGGACTTCTGGTTTATTTAGTAGTAATAGTAGTACTTTATAAGATGCTTAATTGCTTTAACTTTAACTTTATAGCCTACTTGCTAAAGAACCCTAAGCAATTAATAAACGGATAGGTAGCTAAAATAATGGTATAGTTAACGTAACTCTAACTTAGTTAGGTGGCTTTAAGTAATACTCTTTTCTAGTTAATAAAGGAGTAACTAAGGGTAACCCTACTTGCGTATAATAGGTACCTAACTATCTCCCTGTATAAGTATATTCTTAAGGTTATTAAGCTTAATACCTAATTTATCTATATCTCTAATATAAAATAGAAATGGAGTATTTGTGGGAATAACGTGGAAAGTAATGCACCCTAAGGGGGTTTAGACCCTAATTGTGCTAAAAAAGATTATAGTACCCTTGCTAAAATAAATCGTATATTAGCCTGCCGTTAAATGGTTAATCTAAATAGAGTTATTAAGCTACTAAAGGGCTTAAACTTAAAATTCTCCTACTGTAGATACTTCTGCGGCTTTAGTATCTGGCATAATACTATAGAAGATATTCGCCGAGTATCTGTCGTTAAAGGAGAATATAAAGCTCTCCTTTGGCTCGTTAAAGATATTTAACTTTGTAATAGAATGGAGCGTAGATTAGTTATTAAGAATAGTAACGGTTTATATACTATCTACCTTACCATATTTAGTAAAGTATTAGTTAGGTAAGTAGTCCTTAATTTCTATATCTATAAGGAGCTATTTAGCCTTATTAACCTTACCTTTAAGATCTTTTACGCCTTTATATTAAACTAGGAAGCTTTAGAAGTAGGCCGTAGTAACCTTATAATTTTTAACGTTTCTTATACTCTAGCAAAACTTATTATATACCTTCTTTTATTTATTAAAAAAATGCCTAGTTAACTAGTAATTTGGTTTCTTATATACGTAGCACTTCTTTTAGTAATTACTTTAAAATAAACCTCTATAAGGACCTCCACCTTTACCTTATAGCTATTAATTATACCCTCTACCGTATTACCTACCACGGCTATTATATATTTAATTAGTCTAGTTATAATTATATTAGTTAGGCGGGTTAATTAAAGTAGGTTAAAGTTAGGCGTTAAATTGCTATACTTTTTAAGAGCGTAGAGCGGTGCTAATAGAAAATCTTAATTAAGTATATACTCCTTTGTAAGTATTTACAGGATTAAAAAGTACAAGGTTGTATTCTTTAACGCTTTAATATACGCTAATAACTTAATTATATAGGCTAAAATCCTCTTAATATAATTTGGATAAACCACGCTAAATTATCTAAAGTTAATTAAAGAGCTTTTAAAGATAATTAAGCTGAGGGATACCTAGGTTTGTAGCAATAATCCTTAAAAAGGTAGTCTCTCTCTATTCTAATATATACTACTACTTATTCTTTTCTATTTTAAAGTGGCATCTTAACTTATATATTATGCGGTTAAAATTATACCCTTTTCCTGCTAAATGGTTATAATAGAAGGTATTAGCTTGGCCCTTAAGCATAATAGAATAAGCGTTATGGTATTAATTAGACTCTATTCCTACTTTCTAGTAATAGTTATAAAAGATACGTAGTTTCGAATTAAGGACATTATATAGTTCCCCGCTAAACTTCTTCTCCTAATCTAAATAGAGCTTCGCGAGCTCTATAAGCAATTTTAAACCGCCTCTAATTT
>Ga0307515_10007179_pt1 | contig 22099 bp, 19 predicted proteins | sample 17_EM_MG_FD_194513 | JGI IMG/M metagenome (GOLD analysis project Ga0307515, IMG submission 194513) | Populus trichocarpa ectomycorrhiza microbial communities from riparian zone in the Pacific Northwest, United States - 17_EM | ecosystem: Host-associated > Plants > Roots > Unclassified | place...
CGGTGACGGGCCGGGCGGCCGTTGCGTTCAGGGCCTCGAGCGGGATGACCTCGGCTTCCAGCGCGGCGGCGAGGCGGCGGGCCAGGCCGAGCCGGACCGGGCCGGACTCGCAGTCGACCACCACGGCCGCCACGCCGCGCAGGACCGGCGCGACCAGGACCGGGTCGGGGCCGCTGGTCGCCCGGCCGTCCGTGACCACGATCAGCAGCGGCCGGCGGCGTGGGTCGCGGCGGCGCTCGGTGGCGATGGTCGCGGCGGCGGCCCGCAAACCCGCGGCCAGCGGCGTACGCCCCCCGGTGCGCAGGCCCGCCAGCCGCAGCACGCCGACCTCGTGGCTGGACGTGGGCGGCAGCACCTGCTCGGCGCCGGCGCCCCGGAACGTGATCATCCCGACCCGGTCGCGCCGCTGATAGGCATCGCGCAACAGCGACAGGACCGCGGTCTTCACGACCGTCATGCGTTTGCGGGCGGCCATCGACCCGGACGCGTCGACGACGAACAGCACCAGGTTGGCCTCCCGCCCGACGTGCACCGCCTCGCGCAGGTCACGGGGTTGGACGTAGCTGGGCTCGAATGCCGCGGCGCTGCGGTGGATGGCGGCGCGCAGGGTGGCCGGGAGGTGCGGGGCGCCGGCGAGCTTGCCCTGCGGGATGCGCGAGCCGACCACCCGGCCGCGGCGGGCGAAGGCGGGCGAGCGGCGCCCGGCGTGGCCCCCCTCGCCGCGCGCGGCGATCCGCAGGGTGCGGGGCCGGAACGCGGCACCGCCCGGGGCCGCCTGGCCGCCAGCCGGGGCCTGCCGCTGGTCGCCGGGCTCCTCGAGCGCCTCCGGCCCGGCATCGGCGCGCGGTCCGGGCTGGTCCTGGCCGAGCGGCCCCGGATCGGGCTGGTCCCGGTCGTGCTGGCGCGGACCGGGGCCGTTTGGCTCCGGGCCGCCGTCCGGCGGTTTCGGGTCATCGTCTGGCGGTTTCGGGCCGTCGCCGTCCGGTGGCGGCGGGTCGTCCGGATCATCCGGATCGCCGGGATCGCCGGCCTCGGCTTCGGCCAGCGCCTCCTCGAGGCGCTGCTCGTCGGTGCCCGGCGGATCCAGCGGGTCGCGCCGCCGCCGGTGCGGCAGGGCCAGCCGGGCCGCGTCGCTGACGTCGCCGGCCGTCACCAGTTCCCGGCCGTGCCAGGCGGCCAGCGCGACCGCGCAGCGGGCCACCACGATGTCCGCGCGCATCCCGTCGACGCCGTAGGCCAGGCAGATCCGGGCGATCCGGTCCAGCTCCCGGTCCGGCAGCGTCACCGAGGCGGCCGCCACCCGGGCGGTGGCGATCCGGGCGGCGAGGGCGGTCTCGTCGCTGGAGAACCGGGCCGCGAACGCGACGGGGTCGGCCTCGTACGCCAATCGGCGCCGGACCACCTCGGCGCGCTGGCCGGCCTCGCGCGGGGCGGACACCGTGACCACCAGGCCGAACCGGTCCACCAGCTGCGGCCGCGGCTCGCCCTCCTCGGGGTTCATCGTGCCGACCAGCAGGAACCGGGCCGCGTGCTTGACCGAGACGCCGTCGCGCTCGACGTGGGCGCGGCCCATCGCGGCGGCGTCCAGGAGCAGGTCGACAAGATGGTCGGGCAGCAGGTTGACCTCGTCGACGTAGAGCGCCCCCCGGTGCGCGGCCGCGAGCAGCCCCGGCTCGTAGGCCTTGACGCCGTCGGCCAACGCGCGCTGGATGTCGAGCGTGCCGACGACCCGGTCCTCGGTGGCGCCGACGGGCAGTTCGACCAGGACCGCCGGCCGGTGCCCGCGCGGCGCGCCGACCTCGTGCGGCCCGTCGGGGCATTCCGCGTCGGGGGCGGCCGGGTCGCAGGCGAACCGGCAGCCGCGGACGACGTCCACCTCGGGCAGCAGCGTGGCCAGGGCGCGGACCACGGTGGATTTGGCGGTGCCCTTCTCGCCGCGGACCAGCACCCCGCCGACCGCGGGTGACACGGCGGTGAGCAGCAGCGCGAGCCGCAGGTCGTCGAGGCCGACAACGGCCGAGAACGGATAGGCGGGCGTCACGGAATCAGGTCCCCTTCTCCGCGGGTGTCCACGCCCGCGCGTCGGTGTCACGAGCGGCCGGAGTCTCCTGGCTCCCGGATCATCGCTCCCCGCCCGCCTTCCGGCACCATGCGCCGTGGCTGTCCAGGCGGGTCGCTCCCCGGTCACAGTGGCGGGACCGTCCCGGATTCGCACCGGGTTCCTCCGCTACCGCTCGCCGGTCACTCTTTCTCACCGCCCGCCGCCGCGTCAACGTGACGCTTGCCCCGCTCGGGGCCGAGTGCGTCCAGTTCGGTCAGGATGTCGGTCACCGCCAGCGCCGAGCGTTCGATCAAGGGACGCAGCCGGCGGTACCGGGCCGCGTCGTCCGGGTCGGGCCGGGTGGGTGCGCCGATCGCGATCAGGGTCGCCGCATGGCCGAGATCGGGCAGCTCGCCCAGGGCGTGCAGGCCGAGCAGGCAGGCACCGAGCGCGGTGCCCTCCGGGGTGTCGGCGATCGCCACCGGCAGGTCGGTCGCCGCGGCCAGGGTGTTCACCCAGAGGTCCGAGGCGACGGCCCCGCCGGTGGCCCGGATCTCGTTCACCGTGATGCCCTCGTCGGCGAACGTGTCCCGGACCAGCGCGAGCTGCTGGCACACCCCCTCGACGGCGGCCCGGACGAGGTGCGCCCGGCCGTGTTCGCGGCGCAGGCCGAGGTAGGCGCCACGCAGGCCGGCGCGCCACCACGGCGCCCGTTCGCCGAGCAGATAGGGCAGGCAGAGCAGGCCGTCGCTGCCGGGTGCGACGCCGGCGGCTTCGAGGAGCAGAGCAGCATCGCGTACGTCGGCGTCCTCGCCCTCGGCGGCCGGCCGGTCGAAGCTGCCGGCGAACGTCTGACCGGCCCAGCGGACCACGGACCCGGCGTTGTTGATCGCGCCCCCGATCACCCAGCGGTCCTCGGTGAGCGCGTAACAGAACAGCCGCCCGGCCTTGTCCGCGGTCGGCGCGTCGACGACCGTACGCATAGCTCCGCTCGTGCCCAACGAGACGGCGGCGACACCGGCCGGGGTCGCGCCGACGCCGAGATTGGCCAGTGGCCCGTCGGCGGCGCCGATGATCAACGGAGTGCCGGCGGGCAGCCCGGCCGCGCGGGCGACCTCGTCATCCAGCCGCAGCGTCCGGGTGGTGGGCACGACCTCGGCGAGTTGATCCGGCCGAACGCCCGCGATCTCCAGGGCCTCGGGATCCCAGCGCCGCTGGTGAATGTCATAGAGCCCGGTGCCGGAGGCGACGGAGAGGTCGAGCAGGAACGGCTCGCGGGCCAGCCCCGCCAGCACGACCTCCTTGACGCCGCCCCAGCGCGGGGTGTCCCGCAGGGTGCCCGGGTCGGTCGCCTTCCACCAGGCCAGCTTCGTCAACGGCGACATCGGGTGCACCGGGGTGCCGGTCCGGGCCTGCAGCGCCCTGGCCCGGCCGGCCGCCACGATCTGCTCGCTCTGCGCACCGGCCCGGCCATCGGCCCAGGTGACCAGCGGCCCGAGCGGGCGACCGGCGGCGTCCATCGGCACCAGCCCGTGCAGGAACGCGCTGAGGCTGACGGCGACAACCCGGTCACCGTTGTCCCGACATTGCCGGGCGACGTCGACCAGCGCCTCGAGGGCGGCGTCGCGCAGCTTGCCGGCGTCCAACTCGGCGCGGCCCGGCCCGGGCACGGAAAGCGGATAGTGAACGCTCTTGTGCGCACGCACCACACAATCGAACCCGGCGGCGATCGCCTTCGTGGCGGTGGTCCCGGTGTCAATCCCAATCACGACATCCACGAACGCCCTCCCTCATCCGGCTCTGTCATGCCCGCCCCACGCCGCCGGCACTCCCCGGTCCCGACGCGTCCCTCAAGGTGGGACGGTCCTTCAAGGTGGGAAAGGGGAGGCGGTCGGCGGGCGGCAGGATTCGTTCGAGCAGGCGGGCCAGGGTTTCGCGTTCCTCGGCGGTGAGGTCGGCCAGCATCTCGTCGTCGGCCGCGTAGACGAGTTGGTCGAGTTTCGTCAGGGCGGTGGCGCCGGGCGCGGTGATTTCCACGATCTTGCGGCGCCGGTCGCCCGGGTCGGGGCGGCGGACCACGTACCCGCGGGCCTCGAGATCGTCCAGCAGGGAGACCAGGTCGCTGCGGTCGAGGCCGAGCCGGTCGGCCAGCGGCGCCTGCGTCGCCGGGCCGCGATCGGCCAGGCTGGCCAGGATGCCGTAGTGCTGTTTGCGCAGCTCAGCGCCGACGAAGCGGTCCGCGATCAGGCGCTGGGCGCGCAGCGACGCCCGGCCGACCAGCCAGACGACCCGGTCGCTGAGGCGATGGGTCGGCGTCACAGCAACAGCCTAGTCCCGGGCGTTGACGAAGCCGGCGAGGCTGAATAACGTGGGTTCTGCCCATTATTTGGTTTCCCCACGATGGAGGATGACGTGCGGCAGGTGCGCTACCACGAGCACGGCGGACCCGAGGTGCTGCGGATCGACGAGGTCGCGAAGCCCGAGCCCGGCCCGGGACAGGTGCTGATCGAGGTCGAGGCCACCGGCACGAACATGATCGACACGGTCTTCCGGTCCGGCACCGGGCTCTGGCAGCGACCGCTGCCCGGGTCGCTGACCGGCGACGTGGTGGGCCGGGTGACCGGGATCGGCCCCGGCGTCCGGACGGTGTCCGTCGGCGACCGGGTGGCCACGCTGTCGGAGGAGGCCGCCGCCGACCACGTCGTGGCCGAGCCGACCTGGCTGACCCCGGTGCCGGCGACCGCCGACGCGGCGGAGGCGACGGTGCTGGCCGCGATCGCGCCACTCGCCCGCGGCCTGCTCCGCGCCGCCCACCTGGACGGCCCCGAGACCGTGCTGGTGCAGTCCGCGGCCGGCGGCGTCGGCCACCTGCTCGTGCAACTGGCCCTGCTGCTCGGCGCCGGCCAGGTCATCGGCACGGCGTCCACCGAGGCCAAGCGCGATTTCGTACGATCCCTGGGCGCCGTGCCCGTCGACTCGGCCGACCTGGACTGGGCCGCCGGCGTGCGCGAGCTAGCACCGGACGGCGTCGACATCGTGCTCGACTCCGTCGGCGGAGCCGTCTTCGACGCGGGCGTCGAACTGCTCGCGCCACTGGGCCGGATGGTGACCTACGGCGCGATCGGCGGCACCATGCCCACCGTCAGCGCACTCAACCTCTTCGCGCTCAAACAGGTCAGCGGCTTCTCGATGATGGCTTGGCGCGCCGCCCGCCCCGAGCAGGCACGCGCGGACATGACCGAGATCGCCGGATTCTTCGCGGCCGGCCGGCTGCGCAGCGCCGTGCACGCCCGGCTGCCCCTGGAGCAGGCGACGACCGCCCACCAGATCCTCGACGCCCGCGCCAACTCCGGCCGCGTCGTGCTTGTCCCATAAGCCAACCAGCAGCGGCCGACCGGCCAACGGCTCCTCGCACTCGCCGGGGGCCTTCGGAATGCGACCTCATCCCCTGGGCGCGACCAGGCAGAGCACGTGCCCGTCCGGGTCGGTGAGCACGCCCTGGCGCTCGCCCCACGGCTGATCGGCCGGGGCGTCCACCACCGTGGCACCGGCCTTTTCGGCGAGCGCCGTGGCCGCGTCGACGTCATCGACGAGAAAGCTCACCGCGACCCCGGCGAGCCCGGACGTCGGTGGCCGCTCGTGCAGCATCACCTCGAGATCGCCGCCGGGCACGCCGAGCATCACCACCTCGCCCTGCCGATATTTCTCGACCAGCCCGAGCGCGTCCCGATAGAGCGCAAGCGAACGCTCCAGGTCAGACACCGACACGATGATCCTGCGCAGCCCCCGAATCGCCATGGTGGCGAGCCTATCCACCGGGTACGACAACACCGCCCGGCGAGCCAGACGGGCCGGGCTCAGCCGGCGAACATCGCCGCGTAGCCGGCGCGCAACTGCTCCCAGCCGTGGTTCATCGCGTCCTGGCCGCGGATCACGCCGACCGGGTCGCCGGCCAGCAGCCGGGCCAGCACCGCGAGGCAGAGGTGCCAGCCGGCCGCGACCATCGCGTCCATGCCGGGCTTGGCGAGCGTGTGGCGCAGGGTGAGCCGGGTGCCGTCCGCGGTCGGTTCCAGTTCCCAGCGCAGCACGTCGTCGCCCCACGTGTACTCGAGCAGTCGCGGCTCGACGGCCTGCCGCACGGTGGTGGGCAGCGGCATCTTGGTGTCGCCGTCCACCATGGTCAGCGTCGCTTCGCCGGGCGTCCCGAGCGCACGCTCGGCGGTGAACGGCGCCCACTGGTCCAGCTCGGCCGGGTCGGTCAGCGCCTGCCACACCACGCCGGGCGGATGCCGCAGGTCGCGCAGGAAGATCAGCGTCCAGGCGTCGCCGTCGGGCACGACGCGGGCATCGGCGAGCGGTCCGGGCTCCAAAGTCATCATGACTCCTTCTAGTCGAGGCGACGGGCGCCCTGATCGAGACGAGGGGCGCCCTGATCGAGACGAGGGACGTCCTGGTCGAGACGAGGGACGTCCTGATCGCCGGCATCGAGGTGAGGGGCGGCGGGATCGCGGGCGTCGAGGTGCCGGGCGAGGGCGTCCAGGTGGCCCGTCCAGAGCTTCCGGTACGGCGCCAGCCAGGCGTCCAACTCGCGGAACGGGCCGGACTCGAGCCGGTAGATCCGCTGCTGGGCGGACGTGCGCACCGCGACAACGCCGGCCTCGCGCAGCACCTTCAGATGTTTGGAAACGGCCGGCTGGCTCATCCCCAGGCGAGCGACCAGGTCACCGACGCTGCACTCGGCCAGCCGCAACTGATCGACGATCCGGCGGCGGGTCGGCTCGGCGAGCACGGTCAGGGCGTCCACTCCCCGACCATGCCACGCCAGTTATATAACCGTCAAGGCATGCACAAGACCAAAGCGAGGCGCCCCCGCCAACCGGCAGGGGCGCCCGCAAAGCAAAGCCAGAAACTACCGCTTGTCGATCGGGACGAACTTGCGCTCCGCCGCCCCCGTGTACAACTGGCGGGGCCGGCCGATCTTCGTCGCCGGGTCGGTGATCATCTCGCCCCACTGGGCGATCCAGCCGGGCAGCCGGCCCAGTGCGAACAGCACCGTGAACATCTTCGTCGGGAAGCCCATCGCCTTGTAGATCAGGCCCGTGTAGAAGTCCACATTCGGATACAGCTTGCGGGAGACGAAGTAGTCGTCCGACAGCGCGATCTCCTCGAGCTGGAACGCGAGCTCCAGCAGCGGATCCGGCTTGTCCATCTTGGACAGCATCTCCTGGGCGGCCTTCTTGACGATCGCGGCGCGCGGGTCGTAGTTCTTGTAGACCCGGTGGCCGAAGCCCATCAGCTTGACGCCTTTTTCCTTGTTCTTCACGCGGTTCACGAAGGTGCCGACGTCGCCGCCGTCCTTCTTGATCTGCTCGAGCATCTCGAGCACCGCCGCGTTCGCCCCGCCGTGCAGCGGGCCGGAGAGCGCGTTGACCCCGGCCGCGACCGACGCGTAGAGGTTGGCCTGGCTGGAGCCGACCAGCCGGACCGTCGACGTCGAACAATTCTGCTCGTGATCGGCGTGCAGCACGAACAGCATGTCGAGGATCTTGGCGATCGCCGGGTCCACGTCGTAGCGCACCGTCGGCAGGCCGAACGTCAGGCGCAGGAAGTTCTCGACGTAGTCCAGCGAGTTGTCCGGGTAGGGCAGCGGGTGGCCGATGCTCTTCTTGTAGGCGTACGCCGCGATGGTCGGAAGCTTCGCCATCAGCCGGATCCCGGAGATCTCCACCTGCTCCGGGTCGGTCGGGTCGAGCGCGTCCTGGTAGAACGTCGACAGCGCGGTGACGGCCGAGGAGAGCACGGCCATCGGGTGCGCGTCCCGCGGGAAGCCGGAGAAGAAGGTGCGCATCTCCTCCTGCAGCAGCGTGTGCACCCGGATCTTGTCGCCGAACTCGGCCAACTGGGCCGGTGTCGGCAGCGCGTCGTGGATCAGCAGATACGAAACCTCGAGGAACGAGGCGTTCTCGGCCAACTGCTCGATCGGATAACCCCGGTAACGCAGAATGCCGGCGTCACCATCGATGTACGTGATCGTCGACGAGCACGAGGCCGTGTTGACGAAGCCGGTGTCCAGGGTGACGAAGCCGGTCTCCTTGAGCAGTGAGCTGACGTCGATGCCGCCCGGGCCCTCGACCGCCTCGCGTACCGGCATCGACAACTGGCCACCAGGGTGGTCGAGCTTGACATCCGTCATGTATTTCCCTCACTTCACCGGCAGATGTCCCCATGAACCTGGACTTCACCGTAAACCCTCAACCTGAATGGGTCATCAGGCGCCCGCTCGCTGAGGCATTGATCACCCGCAGCGACGGTGGCCGCACATCATAGATAATGGTCGGTGGAGGTGGGTGTCGATGCGGACCCCGGAGGAAGCCCCCGTCGTCGTCGGCGTGAACGGCACTGCGGCCGCGCTGGCCGCCGTCCGATTGGCCGCTCGGGAGGGCGTCGCCCGCGACCGCCACCTGCGGGTCGTGCACGTGTTCACGTGGCCCGACCCCCATCCACACGTCAAGCAGCGGGATTACGCCTCGGCCCGGCGCGACGCCGCCGGCATGGTGCGCGCGGCGGTCGGCACCGCGCGTGGCTCCACGCCGGGCGTGCGGGTCACCGGCCACGTGATCGACGGCCTGCCGATCCGGGTGTTGCTGCAGCTCAGCCGGCGCGCCGAGGTGCTGGTGCTGGGCCACAACGACCTGGCCGTCGAGCCGCGGTTGCCGATCGATTCCGTGCTGCTGCAGACCGTCTCCCGGGCGCGCTGCCCGGTGGCGGTGGCGCGCGGCCCGCGCCCGCCGGCCGGGCCGCTGCTCGCCGCGGTGGACGGCTCGCCCGCCTCGACGCACGCCCTGCGGCACACGGCGTTCGAGGCGAAGCGGCGCGGCGTGGCCGTCGAGGTGGCACATGTCGTCGAGCGGCCCGGCCCGGCGGCCGAGGCGGCGGGCCGGCGGCTGCTCGAGGCCGCCGTCGCCGCGGTGCCCGAGTTGCCGGCGCCGCGGATCCGGTTGCTGATCGGCGATCCGGCGACCGCGCTGACCCGGGCGTCCCGGCACGCCCGGATGGTCATCGTCGGCCCGCGCGGGGCGGGCGGGAGCACTCTGCTCGGCAGTGTCGCCCAGCATCTGCTGCGCCAATGCGCTTGCCCGACCGTTTTCGTGCACGGCACAACCGCCGGAGAAGTGCCGCCACCCGGTAGCGTGCATTCGGCGGGGGCGCTGGCCCGCTGACCGCAGTGGGTTGGCGGAACGGCGCCGTCCGGGTCCGCGAGCTTGCTACCGTTTACCGACGAGTGCCGGTGACCGGGGAAAAGGTCCTGCCAGGGGGCGATGGCGGTGCGATCCACAGCTCCGCCGACCGGGGGTCGGCGGCCATGGCAGTGGCAACTCTTTGCCACCGCCGGGGTCGCCGCGACCGTGTTGTACGTCGCAGGCGTGTCCGATGCGATCGACACGCTCGCCTTCCTCGTGGTCGGTGTGGGCACCGTGGTGGCCTGTTTCATCGGCCCGCGCCGTTATGGCGCCGAGCCGCGCCAGGTCTGGCTGCTGATCGGCATCGCCGCGCTGTGCTTCCTGGTCGGCGTCGTCGTCCGGCCCTGGGCCTCGGCCCAGCCGCAGCCGTTGCCGCTGCTCGCCGACGCGGCCACCATCCCCGGATATCTGCTGCTCGCGGCCGCCGCGGTGATCCTGTTGCGGGCCCGGCAGAGCGTCGAACGCCACGTCGTGCTGGACGCCCTGATCGTCTGCCTGGCCGGCGGGCTGGCCAGCGCGCTGCTGCTCGCCGCCCCGGCCGCCGGGGTCCCGGGCCGCTCGGCCGTCATGTCGGTGGTGGCGGGGCTCTACCCGCTCTTCGACATCATGGTGCTGCTGCTAGTGGCAAACCTCACGTTCACCGCGATCACCTGGCCGTTCAGCCTGGTCACCTGGATCACGACGCTGTGCCTGATGCTGATCGGCGACCTCGCGTACGCGGTGATCGGGGTGGCCGGCAAGACGTACGCCTCACCGGTTCTGGATGTGCCGTTTCTGCTGGCGTACGTCCTGCTCGGGGTCACCTCGCTGCACCCCTCGGTGGTGGCGCTCAGCCGGGCCGCGCGCCGGCCCGTGCAGGCCTGGTCCTGGCGGCGGATGCTGCTGCTCGGTCCCGCGATGGCCATTCCGTTCGTGCTGCTGGTGACGATCGGCAACCGCTCGTTCGGCTACCGGCTGACGATCGGCGTGGTCGGCGCCGTCATCGTGGGGCTGCTGTTGTTCCGCGCGGTGTCGGCGGTGCAGGCGCAGGCCGCCGCGCAGTTGCACTCCGAGCACCAGGCCATGCACGACCCGCTGACCGGGTTGCCGAATCGCCGGATGCTCTCGGCCGAGTTGGAGCGGCTGCTGATCAAGGTCGACCGGGGCGGGTCGGCCCGGGTCTGGGTGTTCCTGCTGGACCTGGACGGCTTCAAGTGGGTGAACGACTCCTGGGGTCATGACACCGGTGACCAACTGGTCATGGAGGTGGCCGTGCGGCTGCGCACCGCACTGCCGACCAGCACGATGGTGGCCCGGGTGGGCGGCGACGAGTTCCTGCTGGCGTACGTGGGTGAGCAGCCCGGCGCGCTGCGGCTGGTGGACGAGGTCCAGGGCTGTTTCGGCCGGCCGCTGCCGGTGCGCGACACCGAGGTGGTGATCAGCGCGTCGATCGGCATCGCGCACGCCACCGGCGAGGGCAGCCCGTCGGTCACCGCCGAGGCGCTGTTGCGCGACGCCGACACGGCCATGTACAGGTCGAAGGCCGAGGGGCCGGGCCGGTCCACGATCTTCGACACCTCGATGCACGACCGGGTCAAGGAGCGGATCGAGCTCGAGGCGGCGCTGCGCGTGGCGCTCAGCGAGGGCCAGCTGTACGTGGCGTACCAGCCGATCGTGGAGCTGGAGACCGGGCGGCCGCTCGGCGCCGAGGCGCTGGTGCGCTGGCAGCACCCGACCCGTGGGGCGATCCCGCCGATGACCTTCATCCCGGTCGCCGAGGAGGCCGGCATGATCGGCGCGCTCGGCACCTGGGTGCGCACCGAGGCGCTGCGCCAGCTCTCCGACTGGCGGGCCGACGGCACCGTCGCCGACGACTTCTACCTCTCGATCAACGTCTCCCCGCGCCAGCTCAACGACTCCGACCTGCCGCTGGTGATCTCGTCCGAGCTGCTCCAGTACGGCGTCCCGGCCCGTGCGGTGGCGCTGGAGATGACGGAGTCGGTGATGGTGGACGGCTCGAGCGTCACGTCCCGGGTCCTGTTCGAGCTGCGCGAGCTGGGCGTACGCCTGCTGGTCGACGATTTCGGCACGGGTTTCTCGGCGCTGGGCTATTTGCGCAAGTTCCCGGTCACCGGGGTGAAGATCGACCGCTCGTTCGTCTCGGGCCTGGGCCAGAGCGTCGAGGACGAGGAGATCGTCCGCGCGGTGGTGGCGATGAGTTACGCCCTCGGGCTGAGCATCGTGGCCGAGGGCGTGGAGACCCGGCTGCAGCGCGATGCCCTGGCCGCGGTCGGGGTGACCCAGGGGCAGGGCTGGCTGTGGGGGCCGGCCGTGCCGCCGGGCGACTTCGCCCTGCACTGGCACGCCGGCCCGCAGGCCCAGCTCGCCGGTCTGGCTCAGCCGCCGGAGACGAGCCGCCGGACAATCCGGGTTTCTGGGGATCGATCGGGCAAACGTTAAATTCCGGCAGGTGACAAACCAGACAACCCGCTCTGGCGTACGGCCGACAAGTCCGGCATCATTCGCTCGGCCCGGGTCCTTGCGTCGGCGGCCGCCGAGCCGATGTCATGGACGTTGACGGCGACCACGACGGCGGCGGGAGGGGACACGATGGCGACCATGCTCGGATACCAGGGCAGTGTCCTGTTGGTGGCGGTCCTGCTGTTGCTGGCGGCCGGCCTGACCGGCGCGCTCTACGCGGCCACCCGCGGCGATGCACGACCCGCCGCCGGCGAGGCGCGCCGCAGCCGGTGAGGGTTGCCGTCCGGGCCGGATCGGGCAGGCTGGGCTGATGCGCTTCGCGACCTGGAATGTGAACTCGGTCAAGGCCCGGCTGCCCCGGCTGCTGGAGTGGCTCGCCGACACCAAACCCGACGTGGTCTGCCTGCAGGAGACCAAGGTCGCCGCGGCCGGCTTCCCGAGCGCCGAGGTCGGCGAGCTGGGCTACGAGACCGCCGAGTACGGCCAGGGCCGGTGGAACGGCGTCGCGCTGCTGTCCCGGGTCGGCCTGGCGCAGGTGCGGCAGGGCTTCCCCGGCGAGCCCGGCTATCCGGAAGCGGAGGCCCGCTCGATCAGCGCGATCTGCGCGGGAATCAGATTCACTTCCGTGTACGTCCCGAACGGCCGCACCCCGGAAGACCCGCACTACCAGTACAAGCTGTCCTGGCTGGCCGCGTTGCGGGACGCGCTGACCGGCGACATCGCGGCCGGGCCGGTGGTGCTGGCCGGCGACTTCAACGTCGCGCCCACCGACGACGACGTCTGGGACCCCAAGGTGTTCATCGGCGCCACCCACGTCACCCCGCCGGAACGCGACGCGCTGGCGGCGATCCGGGCGACCGGGCTCGACGACGTCGTCCCGCGCCCACTCAAGGGCGACCACCCGTTCACGTACTGGGACTATCGGGCCGGAATGTTCCACCAGAACAAAGGAATGCGGATCGACCTGGTCTACGCCACCCCCGACGTCGCGGCGACGGTACGCGACGCCGTCGTGGACCGCGAGGCCCGCAAGGGCAAGGGCCCGTCCGACCACGCCCCGATCGTGGTCGACACCAGCACAACCTAGCGATCGTGTGCGTTTGCACCCGGGTTTCCGCAGCAAAACGCACAAGGTCGCGGGTCACCGCTCGGCGGAGCCGTAAATCGCTCGCGAGCGGATCCGGGCCTGGTTAGCGTGGTCGGCATGTGGATCCTCTGAGACCCGCGCATTCGCGTGTTCACCGTCCGGTTCCGGGCGGCCCGGCGGCGTCGTCCGCCGTGGGACCGCCACGCGCCGACGCCCGGAGCGTCCATGTCCGCCACGGTCTCCGCCTCGAAACCGAGGAGGTCACACCATGCCTGCCAAGCAATTCAACGTTCACGTCGATCCGGATGAGCTGGCCCGCCAGGACCTGACAGCCGCCGTCCCGCTCTCCCCGGCCGCCGGCGCCGGTCCCGGTGCCGGCTCCGGCGCCGCCGAAAAGCACGGCGCCCGCGACGAACGGCTCGCCGCCCGGCTGCGCTCCGAGCGCGACCGGGGCCGGACCACCGGCGCGGGCTCCGGCCGGTCCTACGCGTTCCGGCGCAGCTAGACCGACCCCAACGGGCCCGGCACCACACTGGTGCCGGGCCCGTTCACGTTTACGCAAGGGGTCAGAGTAGGCCGGTTGACTCGGCGATCAGGCAGACCGCGACCAGGCGCATCAAGTGCCACTCCGCGGACAGCCATGCCGTGCCGGTCATCGGGGCGTGGCCCGGCTCCGGCACCGGGCGGCCCATCCGCGTGGCGGCCGCGGCGATCGACTTCGCATAGGCGGCCAGGCTCTCCGCGCCGACCGTGCGGCCGGCGTGCTGCAGCGCCTCGCGCACCGCCGCGGCGTGCTGGTCGACCTGGGCCAGCAGGCCGGCGTCCGCGTGCGCGGCGACCAGGCCGTCGACGCCGACCCGCGCCATCATCTCGTCCAGCAGCGTGCGGGCCGGGCAGGCGCTAGCCGGCTCGGCGGAAGCGGCGGAAATCGGGGCGAAGGCCAGGAAGTCGTTCGTCATGCGGGAGACGTTAGGGCCTCCGGCGAGCGCGTCGCAGCCGGGTAACCGAACGGCACCGCGCACGCCCCCACACCGCAACCCGGCCGGCCCGCGCCGCTAGGCCGGGAGCTGGTCCATCGCCTTGTAGATGCGTTTGTCCGATACCGGGTAGGCCGTGCCGAGGGACTGGGCGAAGAAGTTGACCCGCAGCTCCTCGATCATCCAGCGGATCTCGCGCAGCCCCTCGTCCGCGGGGCCGCCGGCCGGCAGTTCGGCGCGCAGCTCGCGGTACTCCTGCTCGATCTCGTGCAGCTGGGCCAGCAGTTGCCGGTCCCGGGGCAGGTTGCCGGGCAGCCGGTCCAGCCGGTACGCGATCCCGCGCAGGTAGCGGGGCAGCTGGTGCAGCTGGCGCCAGCCGGTCTCGGTGACGAAGCCGGGGTGTACGAGGCCCTTGAGCTGCTGCCGGATGTCGGCCAGCGCGGGCACCAGGGCCGGGTCGCGGGTGCTGCCGAGCCGCTGCTCCACCTCGTACGCGGTGGCCAGCACGGCCTGCACCTGGGTGACGACGTTGGCCGTGGCGTCGACCAGGTCGGAGCGGACCTCCTCGCGCAGCGCGACGAACGCCTCGGACGACCAGGCCGGCCCGCCCGCGTCCGCGACCAGCCGGTCCACCGCCGCGCCGGCGCAGTCGTCCAGCAGGTCGGCTATCGACCGGTACGGGTTGCCCCGGGACAGCTCGAGTTTGGCCCGGTTGTCCAGGCGTCCCTGCAGGTAGCGGGCCGCCGGCGGGAGGGTCAGCAGGAGCAGTCGGCGGGTCCCCGCCCGCATCGCCTCGCGCTGCTCGGACTCCGTCTCGAAAACCCGCACGGCCACGCTGTCCCGCTCGTCGGCCAGCGCCGGATACACCGTGACCTCGTAGCCACCGCGCACCTGGGCGACCGAGCTCGGCAGCGTACCGAAGTCGTTGGTGGTGATGCCGCGGCGCTCGATGTTGCCGGCCGCGGCCGAGATGGTCGCCTGCACCTTGGGCGCCAGGCTGCGGCGCAGCACCTCGAGGTCGCGGCCCTCCCCCAGCGTCTCGCCCTGCTCGTTGACCACCCGGAAGTTCATCCGCAGGTGCTCCGGCACCTCGCCGGGGCGCCAGGCGTCGCGCGCAACGATAGTGCCGGTCAGCCGGCGCAGCTCGGCGCCGACCGCGTCGGGCAACGAGCCGCGCCGGGCGGGCACCCGCGCCAGCACCGCCTCGGCCCAGTCCGGCACCGGCACGAAGTTGGTGCGCAGGTGCTTGGGCAGCGCCCGGATCAGCGCGATCACGATGTCCTTGCGCAGGCCCGGCACGTTCCAGCCGAAGTCGTCGGCGTCGAGCTTGTTGAGCAGCGGCAACGGCACCTGGACCGTGACCCCGTCGGCGGCCCGGCCGGGCTCGAACTGGTATGACAGCGGCAGCCGGATGCCGTCGGCCAGCCAGGCGTCCGGATACGCGCCCGGGTCGACCGCGTCGCGACCGGCGTTGACCAGCAGTTCGCGGGTGAAGGTGAGCAGGTCGGGGTCGGTATGCCGGGCCTTCTTCCACCAGCCGTCGAAGTGCCGGGACGAGACCACCTCGGCGGGGATCCGGGCGTCGTAGAGGGCGTAGACGGTCTCGTCGTCGACCAGGATGTCGCGCCGGCGGGCCCGGTTTTCGATCTCCTCGATCCGGGCCAGCAGCGCCCGGTTGTCGGCGAAGAACTTGTGGTGGGTCTCCCAGTCGCCCTCGACCAGCGCGTTGCGGATGAACAGCTCGCGGCACAGCACCGGGTCGATCCGGCTGTAACCGACCTTGCGCCGCGGCACGATCGGCAACCCGTAGAGGGTCACTTTCTCGTACGCCATCACCGCGCCCTGTTTCTTTTCCCAGTGCGGTTCGCTGTAGCTGCGTTTGACCAGGTGCGGGGCGAGCTTCTCGGCCCACTCGGGCTCGATCCGGGCGTTCACCCGGCCCCACAGCCGGCTCGTCTCGACCAGTTCGGCGGACATCACCCAGCGCGGCTGCTTCTTGAACAGCGCCGAGCCCGGGAAGATCGCGAACTTGGCCCCCCGGGCGCCCAGATACTCCCGCTTGTCGGTTTCCTTCAGGCCGATGTGGCTGAGCAGGCCGGCGAGCAGGGCCGTGTGCATCCGCTGCCCTTCGGGCAGGCCCTCACGATCTTCAACCACCGACAATTCGAGCGTACGGGCGACTTGCCGCAGTTGGGCGTAGATGTCCTGCCATTCGCGGACCCGCAGGTAGTTCAGGAACTCCGTGCGGCACAACCGGCGGAACTGGTTGCCGGACAGCTCCCGCTGCTTGTCCCGCAGGTAGCGCCACAGGTTGAGGTAGCTGAAGAAGTCGGATTCCTTGTCGACGAACCGGGCGTGCTTCTCGTCCGCCTGCTGCTGCTTGTCGACCGGCCGTTCCCGCGGGTCCTGGATGGACAGCGCGGCCGCGACCACCATCACCTCGGCGACGCACTCCTGCTGGTCGGCCTCGATCACCATCCGGGCCAGCCGCGGGTCGACCGGCAACTGGGCGAGCTGGCGGCCCATCGGCGTGAGCTTGCGCTCGTCGAGCGCGCCCAGCTCCTCGAGCAGCTTGACGCCGTCGGTGACGTTGCGGTGGTCCGGCGGGTCGATGAACGGGAACTTCGCCAGGTCGCCCAGGCCCAGGTTGGTCATCTGCAGGATGACGCTGGCCAGGTTGGTGCGCAGGATCTCCGGCTCGGTGAACGCGGGCCGGGCCGTGAAGTCCTCTTCGGAGTAGAGCCGGATGCAGATGCCGTCCGACGTACGCCCGCAGCGGCCCTTGCGCTGATTGGCGCTGGCCTGCGAGACCGGCTCGATCGGCAGACGCTGCACTTTCAGCCGGTTGCTGTAGCGGGAGATGCGCGCCGTGCCGGGGTCGATGACGTAGCGGATGCCGGGCACGGTCAGCGACGTCTCGGCGACGTTGGTGGCGAGCACCACCCGGCGGCCGGTGTGCCGCTGGAACACCTTGTGCTGCTCGGCGGCCGACAGCCGGCCGTACAGCGGAACGATCTCGGTGTTGCGCAGTTCGCGTTTGGCCAGGAAGTCGGCGGTGTCGCGGATCTCCCGCTCGCCGCTGAGGAAGACCAGGATGTCGCCGCTGCTCTCCCGGCCCAGCTCGTCGACCGCCGCGGCGATGCCCTCGACCTGGTCGATCGGCTCCTCGCGCCGCTCGTCGTCGTCCTCGTCGCCGGTCGCCTCGACCAGCGGCCGGTAGCGGACCTCGACCGGATAGGTCCGGCCCGAAACCTCGATGATCGGCGCCGGCCCGTGCGGACCGGAGAAATGCTCGGCGAAGCGCTGCGTCTCGATCGTGGCCGAGGTGATGATCAGCTTGAGGTCGGGCCGGCGCGGCAGCAGCTCGCGCAGGTAACCGAGGATGAAGTCGATGTTCAGGCTGCGCTCGTGCGCCTCGTCGATGATCAACGTGTCGTACCGGTGCAGCATCCGGTCGTTCTGCATCTCGGCGAGCAGGATGCCGTCCGTCATCACCTTGACCATGGTCTCGTCGGTGACCTGGTCGGTGAACCGGACCTTGTAGCCGACCGTCGAGCCGAGCGGCGTGCCCAGCTCCTCGGCGATGCGTTCGGCCACCGTGCGGGCGGCGATCCGGCGCGGCTGGGTGTGCCCGATCTGGCCACGCACGCCGCGGCCCAGCTCAAGGCAGATCTTCGGCAGCTGGGTGGTCTTGCCGGAGCCGGTCTCGCCGGCCACGATGACGACCTGGTGGTCGCGGATGGCGGCCCGGATGTCGTCGCGGCGCTGGCTGACCGGCAGGTCCTGGGGATAGCTGATCGGCGGCACGGCGGCGAGCCGGGCGTCGACCCGCAACTGGGCGGCGTCGATCGCGGCGGCGATCTCGGACAGCACGGCCTCGCGGGCCGCGGCGTCGCGGATCCGGCGGGTGCCCTCCAACCGGCGGCCGAGGCGGTGCTCGTCCCGCGGGAGCAGGGTGGACATCTTCTTACGAAGCTCGGCGGGCTCGAGCGCGACGGGTGGCACAGACATGGCAGGGCAAGGATAGGCGGAACTCCCCGGAAACGCCCGGTGATTATCGCCGCCCCGCGAGGCCGTCGACGGCGCGCATCTCGTCCTCGGTCAGCAGGAAGCCGTCGATGCGGCAGTTGTTGGCGATCCGTTCCGGGGTGGCCGACTTCGGGATCACCACGATCTCGTGCTGGATGTGCCAGCGCAGCACCACCCGGGCCGGGTCCACGCCGTGCGCCGCGGCGATCCGGGCCAGCACCGGATCGTGCAGGTTGGTGGTCTTGAACGGGCTGTAGCCCTCCACCACGACGCCGCGCTCGCGATGCTGGGCGACCAGTTTCGGGTCGTACAGGCGCGGGCCCCAGCGGATCTGGTTCACGGCCGGCGCCTGGCCCGTCGCGGCGATCAGCTCGTCGATCTGGTCGATGCCGTAGTTGCTCACGCCGACCGCCCGGGCGTGCCCCGCGTCGCGCTCGGCGAGCAGCGCCCGCCACATCGGCACCGACCGGCCGCGCGCCGGCGGCCAGTGGATCAGCCACAGGTCGACCGCGTCCACGCCGAGCGCCGAACGGCTGGCGGCCAGGGTGGCGCTCTCCCGCCCGGAGCGCTCGGCGGGGATCTTGGTGGTCAGGAAGACCTCGTCCCGGGGCACCCCGGAGTCCCGCAGCGCGCGGCCCACCTCGTCCTCGTTGCCGTACATGGTGGCCGTGTCGAGGTGCCGGTAGCCGGCCTCGAGGGCCTCCCGCACCGCCTCGTACGCCGAGCGGCCGTGCAGCTGCCAGGTGCCGAAGCCGAGCAGCGGGATGGCGGGCGCGCCGGGCAGTGACACCGAACCGATTGTCATGGGAGTTGTCCTTCCGACGGGCGATCCGAGGAGTCCATCTTGCCCGCCCGCACACGGTGAATCTTCCTCGGCCGTGTCCCCGGTGCCCGTTCGGTCGGTATTTCCTGCGACACTGTCGAAAGGTCGGGGTAGCCAGTGATCGTTGTCGCGGAAGACCACGAGGACATCAGGTTCGTCGTGCAACGGGCGCTCGAGCGGGCCGGCCATCAGGTCGTCGCCGCTCCCGACGGCGCGGCCGCGCTGGACGCCGTACGCAAGCATCGCCCGGATGTCGTGATCACCGACCTGGACATGCCGCACATGAGCGGCCTGGAGCTGTGCCGGGCGATCCGGGCGGACGCCCAGCTGCGGCACATCCCGGTCGTGCTGGCCAGCGGCTCGCTGCTGCCCGGCGATCCACGGGCCGACGAGGTCGGCGCGTCCGCGACGCTGCTCAAGCCGTTCCTGCCGGCGCAGCTGCTGGCGCTGGTGGCCGGGCTGTTGCCGCCGGCGGCCGCCACCGCATGAGCGACTGCACCGCAGCGAAGCAAGGGCCAGGAGGGCATGCCGATAGCGGCACCGCCTGAGCGGCCTACTTCACTTCCACACGTCGTACTTGTACAGCCCGTTCGCGGCCATGATGCCGGTGATCTTGGTGTAGTAGTTCGGGTCGGTGGCGTAGCCGGCCTTCCACACCTTCCAGATGAACTTGTTCGCGTCCTTGGTGTAGGCGAAGGCCGGCTGGTAGCGGCTGTTCACCCGGAGGAAGTTGCCGTGGTCGCGGAACGAGTTGGTCTGTGACGCGTACGTGCGGAACGACGCCGTGGTGCGGAAGCAGTTGCCGGCCTTGGTGCACTCGCTGGTGTTGTAGACGTGGCAGCCGTTCGCGATCGTGCCGTACTTGCCGTTGAAGCACTTGATCCCGAAGTAGTTCTTGTCGACCGAGGCCAGCCCGCTGCGGCCCCAGCCCGACTCGAGAATGGCCTGGGCGATCGTCACCGACGCCGGCACGCCGAACTCACGCCAGCCGCGCTGCGCACCCGGCACGGCCGCCTTGATGAACTGCTCCGGCGTCAGCGCCACCGAGGAACTCGGCTTGGTCAGCGAGGCGCCCGGGCACAGGTGCAGGGTCGGCGTGCTGACGTACGCGTGCGAGATGTAGTTGCCGCTGGCCAGCCGGTTCCACTGGGTGGTGGCGCGGACCGTGCCCTCGACCAGGTCGCCCACGACGCCGCAGACCAGGTTGACCTTCTCGCCGTTGCCGACCGAGCCGATCCGCTTGGCGGTGGTCGACGCGCCGGCCCGGATGTTCACCCGCCCGTCCGTGCTCTGCACCGTGCCGACGATGTAGGCCGGCTTGGCGACCTTGCCGGGCTTGGCCTTGACGGTCTCCGCCTCCGGCGACGCGACGGCGCAGGACGGGATGGCCCGGCTGCTGCTCACGTACGCGTGCGAGATGTACCGGCCGGTGCCGAGCCGGTCCCAGAGGTTGGTGGTCCGCACCGAGCCGCGCACCTTCGTACCGGTCACCGTGCAGACGACAGTCACCTGCTGCCGGCCGTGCAGCGCGCCCACGGCCTTGGCGGCCAGCGACGGCGCCGAGCGCACCAGCAGCGTGCTGCCGACCGAGACGGTGGCGCTGACCCCGGCGGCGTTCGCAGCCGCGGGCGTGGCCACGAGGCCGCCCGCGATCGCGGCGACCAGCAGGGGCCCGGCGAGCGGTCGGCGGGTGGTGTGCAACATGAACGGTCCCTCCATGGCGTTCGGCGTCCGGATAAAGGTCGCGAAACGGCGTTGCGGGCCCAGGCAGCGAGCGGGAGCAGGTGGGTTGCGCCGGCCGGATGGAAACCGCCGGGGCACAGGAGGACCATGAGCACGCTTGAAACTGGGCGGATCTGGGCACTAGGCCACCGCGACCGAACAAACGTGAGGAGGGCCAACGCCCTATGACGGCTCTGGCATCGCGCCCACCGGAAAAGGCCGCGCCCCGCCGCGGGCCGTGGCACGTGGTCGAGCCGTTCTTCGCCGGCCTGCTGGCCGCGGCGGCCGTCGCCGCGATCTACCGGGTCTTCGTGGGCACGACGCTCGGCCAGGTGGTGGACACGGCCGCCATGCGCGGTGCCGCCGTGCACCACACCAAGGTCGTCGCGGTGCTGAACCGGACGCTGAACGGCACCACGCTGGCCAGCCTCGTGCTGGTCTGCCTGGTCGCGGCCGCGATCGGGGTGATCCGCAAGCGGCTCGACCTGGCCGTCGGCGCGGCCGTCATGGTGGTCGCCGCGAACGGCAGCGCGCAGTTGCTCAAGACCCGCCTGGACCGGCCGGATCTGGACGATTTCCCGGCCCCGAACTCGTTTCCCAGCGGGCACACCACGGCCGCCGCGTCGGTGGCGTTCGCGATGATCCTGGTGCTGCCGTACGCCGTCCGCGGGATGGTCACGCTGATCGGCGCCGGCTACGTGGCGATCATCGCCGTCGCGACCGTCTGGGCCGAGTGGCACCGGCCGAGCGACGCCGTCGCCGGGCTGCTCATCGTGCTCGCCTGGGGCGGCCTGATCGCCGCTGTCCTGCGCGCCCGCCGCTACCGGATCCGCGGCCCGCTGGCCCGGGTGAACCGGCTGGCCAAGGTGCCGCTGCTGATCGGCGGCGGGATAACGGCCGTGGTCGTCCTGCTCGGCCTGGCCGCCGTCGCCGCGGTCGAACGCGGCTGGGTCGACTTCGGGCTCGGGCCGGGCCGGATCGCGTTCGTCACCGGCTCGGCGGGCATCGCCGCCGCCGTCGCCGGCACCTTTCTGATCTGGGTCCGGCTGGCCGCCGGCGACCAGCCGAGCAGCGACGCACTTTGAGGAGGCAGCACGTGACCACCCCTTCCGAACAACCGACTCCGGCGCCCGCCGCCGGCGGCACCATCCCGCCCGGCCCGGCCGGGGTCCCGACCGTCCCGGCCACCGACCCGGCCGCGGGCGTGCACAGCGCGCCCGTCGTCGCGGTGGCGACCTATCCCGACTACGCCCAGGCGCAGCGGGCCGTCGACTACCTGTCCGACAACAAGTTCCCGGTCGAGAAGACGAGCATCGTCGGCACCGACCTGCGGCTCGTCGAGACCGTGCTGGGCCGGCTCACCACCGCCCGGGCGGCGGGCGCGGGCGCGGCCAGCGGCGCCTGGTTCGGCCTGTTCATCGGCCTGCTGCTGGGCATCTTCAGCAACTCGAACTGGTTCGCCGTGATCTTCGTCTGCCTGATCATCGGCGGGATCTGGGGCGCGATCTTCGGCGCCATCGCCCAGGCCGCGACCGGCGGCCGGCGCGACTTCACCTCGCGCAGTTCCCTGCGGGCCGGCCAGTACGCGGTCACCGTCCAGGCCGACGCCGCCGACGAGGCCCGCGCCCTGCTGACCCGCCTCAACTGGCAGACGAGCGGCGCACAGTAGTAGTCGCAAAACATCGACGCGCCAGGGGCTCCGGGACTTCCCGGGGCCCC
>Ga0307515_10007180_pt1 | contig 22095 bp, 22 predicted proteins | sample 17_EM_MG_FD_194513 | JGI IMG/M metagenome (GOLD analysis project Ga0307515, IMG submission 194513) | Populus trichocarpa ectomycorrhiza microbial communities from riparian zone in the Pacific Northwest, United States - 17_EM | ecosystem: Host-associated > Plants > Roots > Unclassified | place...
AGAATATTACACTAAATATAAAGCTGCTGCTAAGGAGATAAAGCAACTTTCTAAGGAAATACCTTACTTAAATATAACTTGCACTAGGCCTATATAAAATGGGGTAACAGATACTTAAATAACTGGTATTTTCCTTTATAACTTAGGTGATTACTATTAGAACTTCTGCGATAGTAAAATTACACCTAGCCGCAAAGAGAATACGCCTTCTACTCTTAACGATCTTATTGCAGAACTCCTTAGCCTTAAACTCTATAAGGAAGCTTATTAACCAGTTAATAATAAGCCGTTGGTAATATTACTAGGCGCTTAACTACTCCTAAACCAATCTTACACGGCACCTGTTACTATACCTAATAGAAAATAGTGCAACTTTTATAAGTTACCTAATTACTAGACTCGCAACTGTAGGGCTATAAAGACACCTACTAGCAAACCCAAGAGCAAGAAAAGGCGCTTTACCTAAAATGGAACTCCTCTACCTAACTAAAGCGACGATTAACTAACCGACTTCTTAAGTAACCATAAAAGGATCCTCGTGCTTTATAATATAGTAGATTCTCAACTAAATAGATAGTACTTTAATACCGGAGCAATACACTATATACTATACTTATAAGGATCGCAAGCTTTTTAAGAACTTTTAAGAATGTAGGATTAAAGTTAACTCCGCCACTAGCATTACCTACGCTACTAGGTACGGCGACGTTAATGTTGTCATATCTCTACCGTAGGGCAACAACGTACTCAAACTCCGCAACGTGCTCTATATTCCAGACCTCTTTATTAACCTTATATCCAGCTCTACCTACTAAAGAGATAGAATAACTATTAATACCGTAGACTATTTTCTACGCACTAGGGATAAAATAAAACTGGCGCACTTCTTTATATAGAAAGGACTTTACCGCCTTAATAAACTAAATAATCTACGCACTACTCTCTCACTAATAGGCTTAGATTATAACTCTTGGCGGTGGTATAAGAGACTTAGGCACCTAAACTTTACAGATATAAGACGTCTAGGACTTCCTACTAATCCATTTAACTATAAAACCTGTGCCATCTTAAAAAGGCATAAATCATTTAATCGCGGTCCTTAATAGTGTGCTATAGCTATAGGCGAACTAGTTTACATTAATATTATCTATCTTACGCCAGTCGGCATTAAAGGCTTTAAGTACGCTATTACTTTTACTAATAACTATACTAGATGGATAGAGGTCTATTTCCTTAGGTTAAAAGAGGCTTATAGCGTTTAAGACGTTATTAAGAACTATATTGCCTAATTAGAAAAGCAACTCGGCCTTCTTAAAAGGGTTTAATCTAATAACGGTAAATTAGATAACTAGCTTATAAAGAACTAGTTTACCTTTCGCGGTATTAAGCTTAAATTCTCTTACGCTAACTTACCTAAATAGAACGGAGTTGCGGAGCGTAACTAGTAAACGCTTATTATAAAAGCTTGCTGCCTACGTATCTATAGTTATCTACTATAAAACCTCTAGCCTAAACTTATTTAAATAGCAGTCTATCTGCGCAACTAAAGTCCCTTAGCTTCGCTCTTATATCTTATACTATATAAGAAGCGCTACGGCTTAAAGCCTAGCCTTAACTACCTACGTACTATTAGCTCTATAGTTTACTGCTATAAGAAACCTATATAGTCTAATAAGCTAGGACTAAGAGCTAAAAAGTTTACTCTTATTAGTTTTAAAGGGAACTCCATTTACTAAGTATAGGACTTTTAGTTTTAGCAGGTACATAGAGTTAAGGACATTACTATCTTTAAGACTATTAAAGCTTAAGATATTCCGTTCTAGGGGAAGTACGATACTAATCCGCAGGGGGAGAATTATTAGTTTGCGTCTTATCCTTATCCTATATTAATATTACCACTTCCTTAAGAACTACACGAAGAATCCACGTTACGGGATCTAGAACCTATAACTCGGAATCTAATTTCGGAACTACCTCTACAACAATCCGGCCGTAAAACTTACGCTAGTTAAGCTCTTTAAGAATCCATTAAAAGCGAAGCTCTCCTTAATAAAATCCTTTTAAACTATATCGCTATTAACTCACTTAGCTCTGCCAAGCACAATTACTTTAAAATCTATAAGGGTTACGCTTAGTAACCTAACCGAATTCTCCTCAATACGTCGTCTATACATAATCCCCTTAAGCCAGCAACCTTAAAAGAAGCTCTTAGCGGCCTATATGCAAAATAGTGGCTAAAAGCTATATAGAATAAACTTAAATCTCTCCTATAAAACAAAACCTAGCACTCTGTCTAACGCTTATTAGTAAACTCTTTATATAAAGTCCTTAAAGGGAAATAGGTATTTAAAATCAAGCGTGGGCTAAAAGGGGAAATACTTAGGTATAAAGCACGCTGGGTTATTAAAGGCTACGAACAGCAGTATGGTATTAATTACAATTAAACCTTCGCCGTAGTAGTTAAGCCAATAGCCTTCCGCACGCTATTCGCCCTAGCTACTTATTATAATCTTAAAATTAATTAAATGGACGTTAAAACGGCATTTCTTAATGGTTAAATTATTAAGGATATATATGTTAAACACCCTTACGGCTTTAGCAAATCTAGAGAGGTCTACCGCCTCCTTAAAGGTCTCTATGGTCTTAAGCAGTCACCTTATATATGGTATAAAGTTATTTATAACTTCCTTATAAGCCTTAGCTTCTAGAAGCTTTAAGCTAACCACAGCGTTTTTATAACTAAGAACTCCCCTTTTACCTCTATAAACGGCCTTATTGTATTAGTCTATATAGACGATATTAAGATCATCGGCAGTAGAGCCGCCGTTAACTCTCTTAAACAGCAACTCTGTAGTAAATTTAAGATAACAGATCTTGGCCCTATTAGCTACTACCTTAATATAACCATTACTTGCAATTATAAGCTAAAGACTATTATAATCCAGTAACGCAGCTACCTTAAGCGCGTGCTCTAGACCTTCTATTACTGGGACAATAAGCACGATAAACCCTTATTAAATCCGGTAAAGACTCCTATAGATAAGAAAGATTAATATCTTAAACTATTTAATGGCTAGGCCTTAAAGAACGACATTAAGACCTATTAATTGCAGGTCGGTTCCCTTATATATATAATAATTAAGACCTAACTAGATCTTACTTTTATAGTTTTATAAGTTAGCTAGTTTAGCTATAATCCAGGACCTTAATACTTTACCGCAATTAAACGGATATTCCGATATATTGCAGGGACCCTAGATTATGGCATAACTTATAGCGGCAACTATTAAGATTTAACGATCGCTAGCTACTTAGATGTAAGTTACGGCAATAGTGTTATAAATTAACGCTTATCCTCCGGATATATCTTTATGCTTAACGGTAGGCTAATTACCTAGAGCTCTAAGCGCCAGACAACTGTTGCTCTATTAATAACTAAATTTAAGTATATAAGCCTAACGCAAGTAGTAAAGGAAGCCTTATAGCTAAGGTTACTACTTACTAAGCTATAATAAATTAACTAACCTAACCTTAGCGTTAAAGTACGGAAGGATAACTTAGCGGTGTACTTAGTACTAAACGCCACTAGACTTATTATAATCTTCGGCGATAATAAGTCTTTAATAGCCCTTGCTTAGAACCCTAAGTTTTACTAGCATACTAAGCACATTAATATCCAACACTACTTTATACGCGATAAAGTTACTAACAAACATGTTAAACTTACCTTCATTAATACCAGCGACATAGTAGCTGACGCCCTTACTAAGCCCCTTAGTCCAATTAAGTTTAACTAATTTCTTACTTTAATAGGCCTTTGTCCTGCTAAAAGGTAATACGGAGGAAGGACTTTAGGGTAACGTTAAAATAAGAATAAAGAAAAGACGGAGTACTTTAAGTATTAGCCTAATTGGGTTAGGTAAGGGGTAATTTTAAAACTTATATTTTAGCTTCTAATTTTACTAAGTTTAACGTTTAAAACAGGCCGATAAACAGCTTACCTTACGAGATGTCTGCCTCATAAGCTGCCTCACAAGCTACGTTACGAGCCTATTCTAGCCTCACTAAACGTCTTACCTACTGCAACTAGCTTCTACGCTTTATAACGGACGAGGGGACTATGTTATAATTATACTAGGTATATAGGGAGTTTTAATAGATAATGTGGTAGATATAATACCGTTTAAGGGGGAGTGTTATTTTCACCCAATATTATATCACGTAACTTGGTTGTCATTAACCTTTTATCTTAACCTCCTACTCAGATAGATTAATCAATCACTCTTCAATACACTTGATATACTGCAATCATGCTCGCCTTAACCTGCGCGTTCAACATTTAAAGCTTTAAGTGCCTTTAGTGTTGAATTTCATGTTCTGCCGGTGGGCGGTAAGCTAAACTACCTAATTAGGAAGGTGCAAAAACTTTGGTTACCAACTACTGTACCGCCCGCAACTTTTTTTTAACCCAATCAAAAGCACGCTTAGCAAAAATTTAAACCAATTAAAAGCAGGCTTGGCAGAGTTTGAAATTTGGGACCTGAAAGTAATAGACCACTCGTAAACTCGGGTCAATAATAGCAGAAGTGCTGCCGCGATTGAGGATTAGGCAGGGAGGCCTTTTTTATATATAATTGGGGCCCTAATGGCCCTAATTACCCTACGGTCGGCGTCGATCAACGGCTCGATCAGCGGGCGGCCCTTGATACGCGTATATCCACAGCTTGGCACTGGTGGCGCTGTGGATATACGCGAATCTGCCCCAGGTGGCTGGCTGAACACGTGATTTTTCGGCTGACCGAGGATCAGCCGGGCAGTCAATACCACCAAATCATTATCCCAAATCTCATCTCCCGCATCGCATTCCCACTACGCCACTTCTCATATCAAATGATAGTCTCTTAGCCTAGAGCCTAATAGACGTCAGTAATTACCCTTACATACTATTCTAAAGCTCTCACAACCACAATGCTCCTCCGAACGTTCCTCCTTCCGCTCCGGCAAACGCTCTTCTCCTCCCCGCGCGCCTTTCTCAATGTTACTCGAACTCTCTTCTATATACACGCGCCCAGCACAGCACGGCGGGCTCCTGGTACGATTGCTGCGCGGCCGATGATACAAGGGTCACTAAAGAGCGGGATGGGGTTTGGACAGGTTAGAGGGATGAAGGTTGGTTGAATCCTTTCTCTATGCTGGAAGGATGGGAACGGGGTTAATGATCCCGCAACAGGTCCGGAGTTCGGTCAAGAAGCTGTGCGATGGGTGCAAGGTGAGTTTTCGCGTAGATCTGGGCGCTTTTTCCCCAGGGACAGAGGGTTGATGTTAGGAATAGAGTGTTAGGAGGAAAGGCGGGAAATACGTCTATATTATCTGCAGTAAGAATCAGAAGCATAAACAGAGGCATGCACTTAACTCAATATAAAAATAAAATGGCACTGACAAAGGTTGTAGGCAAGGATAAATTGGTTGTTTGGTGTAGGGAGGATTTGTATATTGTGTAGTATATGCTAGCACTAAATGGCGTTCATAGAGTATTGCCGGAGGAAATCATGAATCACTCTCAACTATCATGTCATGCTCTCGAAATCCCTTGCAGGGACCTTAGTAGTTATATCGGAAGGAGGGATGTTGCGGATCATATAAACTACTCAATAGACTATTTTGCAGTCATGTATTATTATCATGGCCGCTGTCACCCCAAAACTCCCCAAACGCCAAACCCGAATTTGCCCACTCCATCAACTTCATCAATTTCCCTATCCTCACCACATGCATCTCACATACTCCCACCGCTCCTATCAGCTCCAATTAAACCCGCCAACTTCAACAACTCTCTATCAGCATCAATATCGCCTGTGCCCAAATTAATTCTCCGTCTCATCTCCGCCTCTCGCTCCTCCCATGCCCATTCTCTCCTCTGCGCCTCGGCCTCCTCATCCCCACCACATCCCCATACCTCCAACGCTTCGATCTCAAACCGGTCCTGCCAGTCCTTATTTTTACGACACGGAAGTTGCGACGTGTGAAAGGAGCCACCACCCGAAGAGTGATGTGTAAAGATGGCGAATTCGAGCGCGTCATCAAGATGCAGGGATACAGGGCCGAGCGAGATATGAGAGCTGTAGTGGGATGCCTGTTGTGATTGGGTCTGATGAGGGACTGCAGAGCCAAATCCTAGCCCTGAAGGTCGCGTGGGGGGTTTGTTAAAGTAGACGTAGTCTGTACTGAAATTTGAGGCCTTGAAGATGTCATGTGTAGGAGATAATTGGAATAGGACTGTTGAGGAGTCGCTGAAGCAGGTTTTGTGCGATTGTTTCCAAGGAACGGGAATGTAAGCACCAAATGTAAGGGCTGTGCTTTCGAGATTTAATGACGGGGTGAGAGAGAGGCTGCTTGGGAGCCGAGCAGGAGGGAGAGAGTCGGAGAGGGTACGCTCACGGGCGCTGGTGGGGCTCGCAGGGAGTAGTGTTCCGGAGACGAGAAGGATGGAGGGCGCACGCCAATTAAAGACGGATTTTTCAAAGGACCCCATGCTAAAGCCGGCAGCGTTGCCGGAGTAGAGAGGACGCAGACGGCGGAAAAGATTATTGCCTTTTATAAAGAAGGAAAGTTGGCTGAGGACGTTAAGGTCTAGTATTTCACCTGGATTGCGAAGGATTGGTTCTGGGGCCGAAGATGCTTTAGCTGATGGAATTACTGGAGTTGTTTCGGTTGTTGGGGTTGCAGAGGGTTTTCGTTTAGATAGATTAAAGTCTTTTGCGAAGAGAAAGTGCTCAAATAAAGGATTCAGCCCATCAAAGAGGTATGGTAAAGAGGAAGAGACGACAGCATTAAAGGTCTTGAAAGTGACCCCAGGGTTCTTTTCCACGCCAAATGAGGATAGGATATCATTTGCAGTTCTCCTCAACTCTGCAACTCGTTTATCTAATATCTGGGTAGCGAATGTTGACACGCTTTCCTGGGGGTCGATGGGTGCAATGAGAAGAAGCAATTCGACAAGTTTGAGGAGATTATCCGTTGGAATTATTGAGTGATGAACATTTGATTTCTCGCCGTGTTTAAATACCTCAGTAGCATCCATTGAGTCCAGCGCGGCCAGTACCAGTTCGTCGTCGTCTTGCTCTTCATCTTCATCATCTATAGCTTCATCTATAACGAAGCCCTTAATACCACCTCCACTAGTATCAGTATTAATATCTCTGCTTGGCCTTTCCCCGCTCTTGGTCTTCTCTTCATCTTCTATTCCAATGGTAACACCACGATCATAGACTGCCATACTCCGATATAGCTCTCGTAACCACATCTCCCGTCCTCTCTTCTTTATAACAGCTCCATACCTCTCCGTAAATATTGTGGTCACTTTCAAGAGTGCCCCGCTCGTGAGTATGGCCGGAGCCTGACTAGGGAACGGAAATGCACCTAAATAGCTCGCCATATGGAAGATCACAGATCCAGCGCCCAAGGCATCAGGCAGTTCGAGGAAACGGCATAGTGTTGTCTCACTCCAGTACCGGACTCCGGACTCAGAGTCAGCGAGTGAGCGGAAGACAGAGTTGAAGCAGTATAGTTCGAGAGGAGTGTAGCACTTTTGAGCAAATCGGTGAGCGAGGGCGTGACTGAGCTGTTCTAGGATGCATTTAGCTGGCGGTCTAGTAATATGGGAGCTCACAGGTGATGCAGCCCTAGCAACATATAGTGAGACAAGGTCAGGTTGAGATACCTAGAGATAGAGGAGGGGCTTCTGTAGAACCTCCTTGACCCATAATGTGGATGTGCACAAGGGTTGATGCATGGATTAAAGCTTTGTGGCTATTGCCTGCTTGATCTATTCGTGAGGTTGATGTATGGTGGGTTATCTCATGAATCAGACACTTCGCAAAAGATTTGTTCCGTGACACGGGATAGCGCCTCCAAAACTCCTTCCCTCCCCCCTGCAGTGATCACTCGCGTCTTTGGAGACATTTGGTTGTGAGTTTGACAGGTTCAGATAGACCTTTCACCTACACTTGCAGCGGCATTTTATTTTTGTGGGATAAGAGCTTGTCATACTAATCCTAAATGGACTCAAGTCCTAATGGCAATGGGGCCAATGGCTACGCATGCTTTCCATGCTCATGCCGTGCTCCGTTTGCTCAAATAAAGTCCTTTTGGATATAATTCCCTACCGATCCCTCAAAGCATCACCACACCTACGCCACCCATGAATTTATCATTCGCCTGGTTCTTAGTGTCCACACCTCCTAGAATTGGCGCCGTGCGGTAATTGAAAAGATAGTAATGCAATTGACCATCGCCAGCACCAAATCTCTGTTCTTCCAGGAAGAGAGGGTTGTCAAGGAGAGTAAGAGCATTGAAGACATCGAATTTAGCCTGTGAAAGTGGGAAAATTTAGCATTATCCAAGAATCGCACTTTTTCTCCCGCGTACGATGAAGACAAGCATTTCTGTTAATCAAGGTGACTAAAAAATCGTGGTAAAACATTTCCAGCCTTTTTTCTTTGGGTGGATGAAGACCACGTCGCAATTGATGTTTCCCTTTAAGTTGGGATAGAGGAACTCACATTTTTAGCCAGAATCAGCGCATCCTTCACTAGGGCATTCAGCCTTGCCTTCAACACGCTCTTGTCCTTGTCAAACGCTGCCTCTGTTGCATAGTAGAAAAGATATGCTGCTCGCACAACCTTGTGCTTTTTGCTCCCTATCACTGTGCTCTCCAGAAGGTAATATGAGAAGAAATCCGTGATCTTTCTTGTCTTGGGGTCCTCAACAACATATGACCAGATGACTTGTTCCTTCGGTTGAGATTCTTTGTTGTGCAATAGCCAATGTTCGACCTCTTCTTTGGTAAATACTTGCGCTAGGTCTGAACGCGAAAGGTAGCGCATTAAAAGGTCTAGCACATTTTCGATGTCTTTGGCTTCCATGGGTCGCAGACCTGGTGTCGATGTCTTGTTCGGAAGTCTATACTTGACCAACTGCCTCTCCTTCGTGCTGTTTAGTGGGAGCGGCGAGAACCCGACCTCATGCAACTTTTCCCAATCCAATGCCCGATGAAAATACCGGCATGTCGAGACGGGTGTTGGTATTAGGACGCCGGCGGTGTAGATAGCCTGGAAAACACCAACAAGGTAGCAGCGGCGGGTAATCTCCTTGATCAGGACGGGGGTTAAACGTTTTGACCGGAGCTTTTTGTGCACACAGAGGAAGTTGATTTCGGAGCAGTGGAGAACATTTTTGCGTACACGTAGATCAACGGGGATACCAGAGATAAATGCGACAAGTTTTCGAGATTCAGATGCGCGGACACCTACGTGCCACTCCTGCCGCCAGCCCGGAGCTTTGAGGGTCCTAGTTATATTAGATTTCAGTATAGAGGAAGTTAGAGAAGGTGACATACCAATTGATGAATGAGCTCGAGTATTTGAATCGGAACATAGCCTCGTCATCTTCGACGTAATGATTGGACAGAAGATCGTAGACCTCCTCAAGCTATTCTCGGTCAGCTCAGCCTAATAATTCCCTATCCTGACACGGCACACACCTGATTTTCATCATTCAAATCCATTGTAACCCACTCAAACCCGGGATACATCTGGCTCGGCTCCTTCTCGACCTTGTCAATCTCAATCATCTTAATTGGGCCGTCCTCCACTGATCCGGCCTCTTCGAAACTTGGCACAGGCTGCGTCCGCCAAAAAGCGTGCGACGCCATATCCTTCTTGTTCTTCCCACCAGGCGCCATACCCGTCAACAGCTCGCTCACATTCAGCCTCTTAAGCATAGCCTCCACATCCATCCTTCTCTTCCCCTTACCCTCAACCCCAGCGCCTACCCCTGCCTGTCCCTCCAGCTCATTCCGCAGCGCCGGGTTAGAATCGAGCAGCATTTGCAACTGCTCCTTGGTCAGCTTTGATGCTGGACCAGTGTCGCCCTCCTCGCCATCCTTCTTGCCCATCAGCGCATTCTTGATCTTGTGTTTCCGGCTCTTCTTCTTTTTCTTCTTCACGCCTTCTGTGCCTTCTGCTACACCCGCCGCGCCGGCTTCCTCGCCACTGCTCGAGCCTTCCTCATCTTCTACGCCGGCAGAGATCTGCGCTGCTTCTTGAACCACCTCGGTAGCAGCTTCGGCGGTAGTAGAGGGATCGGTGAGTTTAGATTCTTCGGGCATTATGGGGGTATTGGTGGAGAGGGAAGCGATGTAAGCCGATTACTATGGAGGTTGTGGCTGGCCTTCGAAGTGGAGTGGTGGGGCTAGTTTGCCGAACAGTGACGGAGTATGTATGCCTGAAGAGCAATTATGAGCTACCATGCTAGCTTCATTGCTATTACTGAAAGCATATAGATCCTCTTCATAGCGAAATTTAAGGTCTGAATGCTTGGAAAATGTATGATGTACTATTTAAAGCCTCAGGTGAGGGGTCATACGCCAGATTATGTATGCCAAACACAGTATCCGGTAACCAATTCCGCCACACATGTACGCCAAAAGTTTAGGTAGCTAACCTACTGTACATACCAGGAATATCACAGGCCAGCTTGTTAGTCCCATTACATCGTTAAGAAATGATACAATCTCCTAGATAAATTCATGGCTTCATATTAACCAAATACGGAAATTCCAATATTCCTTCCACGAAAGGTCGCTAATAACGCCCAGTCTCCCCTTGCTTATATCATCCTTCTTTTCCTTATTTCTTTCTCGTAATCACCTATTCTGCGGTTGCTCCCCATGAAGTGATTCCGTTGACCTCCCCTCCACCGGGGTTAATTCAGCGGTGATTTGTATCGAGGGTAACCGCTCAACCGTCGGCAGTTGTGTGTTGATAGGACTTTCATATGGCGGGGCCTCTTCAAATCCGGTATGATCATCGTAATTTGGAGGATCTGTGTGAGGTATCTCAAGACCAGGTGTTGCGGGACCTCGACTAGCAGACCGAGAACGCGACTGGGTAAGCGAGACGATTTCGAAATCATCGTTACCGCTTCCACCACTCTCAGTGCGATGTGCTTGAGGGAACTCGAACTCGTCTGATGCTCGGGTTGAGATGGAGAGGACAGATGAAGCAGAAGGACCACGATAATGGGTTGACAGAGTCCTACCACTCAGCGGCCTACTCCTAGTGCTAGCTCCCCCGATAGACGCGGCCGAGTCTAGTAGTGGGCGGTTATCGCTTTCCGCAGAGTTAGCACGCAGCCGGGTGCCATCATGTCTTGCAACACCTAGTTCCGCATATTGGACGCTTGAGACGCGTCGCTCGCGATTCTGCGCTTGATGCTCAACGATCAGCATGCTAGATAGATTTTCAGACGCGGCACTCTCCGCTCTGCGTCGTAATTCCGCGAGTGTTTCTGTGTCACCCCTTGCGCGCGCCTCTCTGCGTAGCCGTCGTCGCTCTTCTCTTTCACGTTGCTCGGCCCGCCGCGCAAGGCGAATCTGGTAGAGTGATTCCATCTCGCCCTCCCTGCGCTCCTCCTCTTCATCAACTGTCTCCGGAAATTCCACAACAGTATCTATGCCCGCTCGCTCGCCTTCACGTCCCAATATCCGTTCGTTCTCGCGTGCAGCAGGAGAGTATGCTGGTAATGTCATGATGCTGCGTACTGATGTGTTTCGATCGACTCCCGCACCACCAGAAGTGGTTGTGCCGTTGGATCCCGACGCAGTCATCTCCCTGTCACGACTTCCACTCCGACTACCCCGTTCGAGCTCATCGCTTTGAAGGCGAGATGAGTACTCGGATGTCCGCGGCCGTAGACGCCATCGCCATTTTGACTTCGACTTTGATTTTGTGGAAGAGCTCGAGCTGTGAGAGATTCGCTTGGCGCGGAAGTAACGGTATACGAAGAAGACAATGATAAGGACGACGAAGACAGAGATGACTATGACAGTAACCTGCGGCGACTTCAGTTAGCTGTTGAACTATTATCACGTTCGATAGTTAAGATTGGCGAAGGTTTGGCGAAAATTGGGCTTACGATTACGACTGTATTGCTTTTGCTGCCGGAGTCCTTGCTTTGATCCCGCTTGCTTAAGGAAGTATCCCATCCAGATGCTACGGGTGACCGCATCTTGTTTGCGGACGCTCGAAGGCAGTCATGCAAGAAGGCTGTATGTGAAAGTGTCTGGACGCAGGATTCCGGAATTTATTTCAATTACCAAGGACGTTATATTGCAGCTGAGCTATCGAAGTGCGATTTTCGGAACGACAGAAGTGTATCTCTCGATTTGATTCAATTAAGCCAAGAGAACAAGAACACGAGCAGCGAAGGACTAGCACAGAGAGGCGTGTTGATGATGGAGGCTAGGATTGATGTTGCGGGTTGCGCAATGGGTCTGGGCGAGTGGTGGCTCAGCAGCAGGGGCAAAATCCCGAAGGGCGGCTGTAGGTCGCAGCCATCGCACGCAAGACTTCGACGACAATCACTGTTGCGAGCGCAATATGTTTTGCGAACTGCTCGCTGATATAAGAGAGTAGTAGTTGCTCATAAATCGAAAATATTGCGCTTCATGCTTTCGTCAGCATCGGTCGTTGCCCGCTTGAACGTGTTGCTATTTTGGGTCGCTAACTAACGCCAATGGGCTTGTTAAGCTGCGGATGCATTGAATTGGGCAATGATTCTCCTCTAAACGCCCTAACTTTATCCAACGGGAATCCTAGCCAGACCTCCTGAAATTGTGGGTATATACCTGAAAATATACTGTGCCAGATCTTTCATCCATATTATCAACAGCCTTTGCGCTTTCATTAATAAAATCTAACACGATTCCCTTAGTCTGGGCGAAATCCAACTCATCACTAGAATTTATCCAACTTCTTCAGAAACCGGCCTACACCCTTCTCGAGCTTGTCTGCTCGTTGCTCTAATCGACCTGGTTGCTGTCCTGGCCCTGCGCCAACAGGCTTCTTCCCGTGCGCCTTAGCCTCTGCTTCCGTTGGTCTGTAGGGCTTGTTATGGATTTGGTATGCTTCAGGTGCAGCCTGCGATTGTCCATAAGGGTACTGTGAATAACTTGCCGGCGGAAGGCCAGGCGATGCAGCTGGAGCGTACGCAGGAGTAGGAGGGTATCCTGGTGAATGAAGCGGTGAATGAAGCGGTGCATGACCAGGAGTTGGTGGGAGTCCTGGTGATTGGACCGGAGGGTGACCAGGAGACCCAGGATAGTTGGCATACTGACCGTAGGATGCTGGCATGGTGGCCTGCCGTTGCAATCCAGGCTGTGGAGGTGTTCCATTCCGCCCATACTGCGAGGCAGGATCTTGTGGAGGAGGTGCGAACGAATGCGCATATTTCTGGCCTTGTGGAGGACCAGCACTACTGGAACCTTGAGGTGGAGGTGGAGGGAGAAATGCACCAGACTTGTTGGAACGCTGAATTCCAACTGGTGGGCTATTAGAGAAATTTTGAACGGGCTGCAGTGAAGTTGGTCCTGGCATGTATGGTTTGTGCATGGTGGGTTGCGGAGCAAATGATCCTTGAATCGGTGGGGCTCCGAATTGACCATAATTATCATGAACTGCTGCGGCTGCAAGACCAGTGCCACCTTCGGCATCAGGTGGGGGCGGTGTTTTCTCACGGTGTGCTATGGGTTCTGGCGCAGCAGGGGAAGCAGGATTGTATGCCATGGGTGCAAAACTGGTTGGTGCTTCAGCACTTTGAGAATGGCCAGCACCGCTGCTTGCTGGGGTTGGGACGGTCGGTGGTCCGTTGAACGACTGTGTTGTACTGATACTGTCGCTTCGAGATGGATATGGCTTCGAGATAACGGCTTGCTCTAATTTCTCGACGACAGGGCTCATGGTATCTCGATGCTCAGAATGGGCGGTGGGTGCCTCTATGATTTGTAGCTGGTGAGCTTGCAAAACTCTCCTCAACGAATCGAGGAACATCGTAGAGTCTTCAGTCGTCCAGAAATATATGTCAATAGTGTGCAACCTATACATATACCTTCCATCGTTTCGCTGATCGGGAGCTGGAAGATGCCACTGCGACATATCCTGTTGTGGGCTTGAATGGGCGCTTCCATTTTGGCTTCGGTATCCATCGACAGTGATGGTAAATAGAGCTGGATGTTTGTAAGATTGCTCAACGCGAACAGAGTCCATATCTATCATAGAGTTATGTCAGTTCAGACGTATCTTTGAAGGGCCTGTATCCAGATTAGTCCCAACTTACAGCCCATAAAGGCGTCTTGCTCAGGCGTTCCGGCATGGTTTGCAATCTCCACCCTTCCCTGCTGTTGCATGGGATTGTGGTAAAGATAGACATAAGAAGTCTTATCAAAGCGGTGGTGCGGGGGTTTAGATGTAGGAGGGCCGAAGAAGTAGTGAATGTCAGCAAAGCTAATTCAAGTCAGCAAGGAGGCTTGTTTCGCGACTCCTTCAAAACATACAGCGTCAGTAGGGACACTTCTCCAGCTAACTGAGGCATGCTGTGCAGAATGAGTAGCTAGAGTCGAGCCGAAAGAAGGCGCAGAAAGTTAACGTAAGTCACAAAGCAAGCACAAGAAGAGAAAGTAAAAGCAAATAGAAAACAATCGTCAAGTCATAAAGCCCACTGAAGAAGTCAGCATATATAGCTTCTGTGGAGATAGAAAGATCTATTTCTAGAGGGTCGCGTCCCAAGCGCCCAAGTCTTGAGCGGTTGGCTGTTCCAATGAACAAGCGCAGGGCTACATGCACGCGGAATCCACCACCACCAAATTTTTGGCGGCTGCAAGCGATCACCAACTGCTCGCAGCAACCTCCATTGGTAAACCCTGATTGAAATCCATCCACCTTGTTACTGTCTAAATGACATTGCGATAATCTACCGCCCCAGAAGACGCTACAGAAACGACTCCTCAGCTCGAGAATAACAGTTCTCCAGCCCGAGGGGGCTCTCACCTAGCATCTCCCCCTAACCTCCTAACCTTCGCCATGTCTCTTGTCAACCTCGCCCACGTCTGTTCACATCTTCAAAATGCCTCAAAAGCGCGGCTTGGGCTCACCTCGATACCCGTCTCGAAACTTCATGTCGCACTCATGTTAGGTCTTCAAAAGGAAGGATTTCTCTCCAGCGTAACCCTCGGCGGCCCATCACCTCCTAAACCCTTCTTATTACAAGACAACACTTTGGTAGAGATTTCACAGCAAAAAATAAGAGATGAGCCTTGGAGAGCATTTCCCCAACCGGACAAAGTGCATGAGAAAGCATTGTTAGAGACTTGGGCAAAGGCCACTAACTCCCCCATCCCGGAACCCGTGAAAAGCGCAGCTACGGAATCAATAGAAGCAAACTACGAGGAACCAGTACCTGACAATCCAGCCAAGAGGAGATTATGGCTTGGATTGAAATATTGGAATAACGAGCCCGTCTTGAGTAAAATGAAACTAGTCAGCAAACCCACGAAACGGATATGGCTCAATTCAACCGATATCGCGGCGATAATAAGAGGCAGAGACGCGGGTTATGTAAAGGGCTTGTCAAAGCCAGGAGAATGCTTGTTTGTGACAACAGACAGGGGGATTTTGGAAGCCCGGGAATGCGCGGAGAAAAGGATTGGAGGGATGATGTTGGTCAAGGTGGTATAGGTGAGAAATGGTTCAGGAAATAGAAAGAGCTTGTATCATATCAAGGTGTTTGGGATGTACCGATATCAATGTCAGACCAACATCTAGTGTGCAGTATCATTGTGGTTAGGAGATATTCTCCCCGTCTCCTTCAAGCGAAGCACATTCGGCATCATATCTTATACTCATAAAATGCTATCCTCACGGTAAGATGAGACATCTCCTCAACATTGTTTGAATATCTTGTGAAGAGACGTGCCCATATAAGGTCTACTTCACAAACCAGACTATAAGCCAGGCATAGACTTCATTCTATTTTACCACCCTCCAGCCTCCTCCAACATAACTTCTCGGATATCTCGTCCCGTCTCTAATTCCTTCTCACATTTCATACTCTCTCAGAAGTCAGCTAGTACATATACAGCAGCCGGTACAGTTCCAGATACTTGCCAAAAGACTTCTCCTAAGATCCCAAGATATACATCACTTGCAGTTGATAGGTTTTCTCCTGCTTGCTTCTCATCCCATCCGTCTCGTTTTTTGCTTGCTACGGTTGAACTCTTTCGTTTGACCGCTTCCATCCAAGGTTTCAGTCGTATTCTTCAAACCAACCTTTTCTACGCCTTGAAGACTTCAGGAACCCGTATAGGTTGCTCCACAACCACCTGTCTGATATACACTAGGCCTCTCGATGCCACACACCCAACGGCCTGCTCCACCGCCTCCGCGCTCACGCCTCAAGATCAAGGGTTCTTGGCTTACGCCCTTGAGCAAAATCACGAGCCGTGCCCGCGCTGCGCCGCTCCCGCGGATCTCTCTGCCTCCTACAACCACGTCCACTACGAGTACGACTACCATTTCTGCTTCACCTACGGGCATCCTTAGCAATGGGACCACGGGGAGCTCTTCGGCTTCCCGTTTTGTGGCCCGCTACCCTCCGGACTCGTCATCACGGAAAGTGAGGAGGCCTCCTTACCTAGCTTCTATTCCGAGCTCTACTTAGCGATATGTGATGGCTATCATCGCCACCTATCAGCGCCTGATATAGGTGTGCCTATTCCCTGGGCCTAGGGGAGGTGAAGGTTCGCAGCCCCCGGGTCCGGAAGGAGAGGATTCGGGGGATTGGGAGCCCCCATTGTGTGCCATTCCCGCGTCTTGGTGCTCCTTGTGTCGTTTCAGCTGTTCGGATCGCACCAACTCCACTTCCGGTGGTGCCACGCGCAGCGCCACTGCTGGTGGAGCTGGCGGCGGAGCTTGAGTTGTTTCGGCACAACAGGGAAAAGTGGATCTTGAGCGGTATGAGGACCCTGGTGACTTATGAATGCGGCGTAGTTCGTCCCTCAGAAGTGAGGGGATTGGTAACTGCGGCAGTCCAGATACGACAGGCCAGCCGCCGGCCTTGATTTGCTGGTCAGAGAAATGTGCAGAAAAGTCTATTTTGATGATATGAGACAGCAACGCGGACCTCAGTATGGTGGGCAATATTGTAGCCATATCGGAAGGCTTTGAAAAAGGCTGAGGAGTGAACGGCGGTGCACTATGATCATGCACCTACTATAACGTCGAGTAATTAGCCGCCGTGCAACGAGGGCTCCCATGGCCTAAGCGGGATTGGCGTTGATACCTCAGCAAGCCTAGGTAACCAAGCGACGAGAAAACTGCAGTCTATGCTCTCCCACCACTTCTGATCGTCCTCGCCCTGAAAAATTCTCTCTACTAGAGAGCTACATACCTAAATCCGCCTTGACTTCGTTTAGCACCATTCGTCGTAACCAAATTCGTTAAGTCCAATGCCGATCTTCCCAAGACCCTAAACTCCGATGTAAAACAGATTGCAAGAGCCAAAACCCTGGCTAAAGCACACCTCAGAGTGAAAGCCAAAAAGCCAAAGGCCCACGAGTCCAAAGTCTTTTTAGCAGAACGACGAAAGCGACTATGGACAATGGGGAAGAAGCTATTATTTAATTCCGAGTGGAACTGTTGAACGGACTCGTGTGTTAATTGATCTATGAAAGAATAGAGGCTATATATACATAAAGTAGTAGACTAAGTCAGTGACCGAGTCTATGACCGAGTCAATAGTAAGACGGTAATAAGTAAACCCGATTCAGATGGACAGGAACCGATTGACGTGGCGTCCTTCCATCAAGCACGAGACGTCCTTGGACCAGTCGTTCCGGATATCAAGCGCCTCCAGGACACAGGATAGAGGCGGCATTGAGACGTACTTCATGACTTGTATGCCTGGTAAAACGTGGCTAGAGTCGTATCTCTGGGACAAATGGGATCCGAAGATGAACGTCGAAGCCACGAAATCGCTCGGTCGAATTCCTTCTCGAGGTCTCGTTCTTAGAGCTTCTAAAGCAGTAGTTAATAGCGAGATTAAGGGAGGCTTAAATAACTACTTAAATTAAAGAATAACAACGCGTAGTAGTTTCGAGCCGATATCTAACGGCTATTAAACTCGATCAACAAACTTAAATACTTGCCTCTATAGGTCTCCCATATCAACCTTAATCGCCTTAATATTCTCGTGGAGGATAGCGGCCAGGTATCCGGCATCGTTAATTGGGAGCTATCGAAGAGCCTTCCTTTCGGTGCTGGGCTTAGTAGAGTGCATAATCTCGCCGGCAGATATCGGAACCGCATGTTCCATATGCCTAAGGAGTTTGAGGAGACAGGATCTTGGGAAGAGCTCTTTGATGGCATTCCCACTGATGTTAAGAGGACCTTACTCAACAACCTTAAGGAGATCGAAACGGCAGCTCACGTTGGGACCCTCTTGGACACACTTGATCAAGAAAAAACACTTAACCAAGCAGCACCAAACTCTTTGCCCTTATTACTCACATATCGCATTCCCGCGCTCTGAGGTGATGGCGCACCGTTTGCCTATTCTTCCATTCATCTCTCCTTCAGGTCCGGGGCTTAACTGGCGGCGAGACTTTGTTGCTTTTATCTCTTCAATTCTTCTTCGGGTCTAGGATTTAGTCCACGGCGAGGCTTTACTGCGTTCTTCCGTTCAACTCGTCCTAGAGTCCGGGATTTGGTCGACAGCGAAATTTTTCCGTTTATATTCAGCCTAAAGCCAACAACTTACTTTAGTGAACCGTGTCCTCTTGTTTACTCTTTAGTACTTGTTAAATATATTATCCGTTTATTTTGTTTTCTTGTACAATGCAGCCAAAGGAATTTGTGAGAATTTATCGTTTCCTTGACCCGAGGACCGTAAGGGATATGACTGGCTCGTTGATGTTACTACTGCTATTATCATGCGTAATGCTATAGATTACTCGCCAGGAAGGATGACTTCTGGCACTCCGAAGATGGATAATACGCATTGTTAATGCCACATAGGCTGTATACTATATTCTCAAGGTCAACGTCTGTGTACATTTAGGCTAATAGGCTCCCTTGCGACGGAGAGTCTTCACAGATAGTGATCTGGCAGCTTTGCCTTAGCCTCCGCCTTAGCCTCCGCCCTAAGTTTTGCCGTAGCCTCTGCCTTAAGCTTCGCCTTTGCCCTACGATCTGCCACAAGCTTAGACACACGGCTTTTGATATTCTTCTTCTCCTCCTTGATTGATTCGTCCCCGGAAGAGCTCAGCTCGCCATGACTCATTCGCCGCTTATCGTGCTTTCTCTGACTGTAAAACATCTGTATTTTGCCTTTCTCCTCCATCAGCTTGCGATGAAGGAGGTCACGAAGCTGATCAATGATTTTGTTCGCGATAAAGACATTTGTATCTTTTGGGAGCGAAATAGGCCATACTCGGTTGGCTTCACGCGCTACAGAGACCTTGCCATCAAATCCCGGAATGTAGTGGGAATAGATTTCGTGAAGGAACCGGGCGCACACAAAACAACATCGACGGGAAACACCGAGCAAGGGAAGTGGCTTGGGATTAAGACCTTTAAGCTAACTTACGTTAGTAAATTCAGCGTTAGTCAATCAAGATGAGGTCACTTACATGTTTAACAAGATCCACCGCTACAATTGCTTCGCAATGTACTGTGCCGGTGAACGTGTGCTTGCCATCCCACACCTCCAGTGAAGAATTCTTGTTCGCGTTTAGCTTGGCAAAATGGTGCTCATGACAGGTGATTAACTCTTTAACCTGTTGCAATATCTCTTGCGACTCCTTGTCTCTGCCAGCGAATACGTTCTCCAAGGCCCCCTTCACGTCCGCCATTGTGCGCTCTTGAGGCCACTTGTGTTCCACAACATTGATTTTGCTCTGGGATTTTCCGTTGAAGAGGTCAGCGAGAGGACTACGTGGCTGACGGCGGGCGAATCCTAGTAAGGCATAGGCGCTACCTATATGAATTAAAGGTTCTTTGAGAAGGTTAATTAGTGCCTGGCCGTATGTCACTGGTGGCCTAGAGTCTTGGTCGAGACGAGCATAGCTTTCCGCCTCACGGTTCCATATCTTGTTGTATGTGTCAAGCGCTTTCTCTAAGCAAGGTAGAAGGGGTTTTAGGTCCTCCATACATTGGTAGTACGCCACTTGAGAATCGAGGACCTCAAGGACGTTGTCAACCACTATTTGCCGCTCTTCGGAAATTTCCGTTGTTAGAATGCTTGGAGTAGTGTTGCCTTGACTGCCGAAAGGTAGTTTTTTTGACAGATCCTGCAAATTCTTGTGGGCACGGTTAAGCGTGGTTGTGATATAGGTAGCGACGAACTTGTAGACACTTCCTGTGAATTCGTGGAGTTTAAGGTCTGCTTTTACTTGCCCACTAAGTGACACACCAGGTGGAAGCGAATTTCGAATTTCGTCGATATCAACATGCCCATCGATCCTAAAAGAAATATCAGGAATTGTTCCGTTTCCGTCTGCAGGTGGCTGAATATCCAGATTGCTGACTGCTCGATCATAGCGTGATTCGTTCTTATCGTACGCCATGACCAGGACGTAAATTAAGAGTTGCGTACTAGCGTTATCGTCCTGTACGACTTGTTGCCATAGCTTCTGCAACAAATATACGTGCGAACAAAATGAGAGCACATCAGACCTAAAGAAGCCTTAGCATAACCTATTCAATAGTTAAAAAGCATAGAATGGTTTGTTACTTACTTGTGGTTTGCATAATTTACCACGAAACCGATCACGTCATCAATAGACCAAGCACGCTTAAAAATCTCTTCATCTTCGAACGAGACCTCTCTAGAGAACATGACATTAGAGCAATAAGCACGAAAGCGATTCTAAGTTACACTTACTTTTTGCCTTCTGCCTCGGGGTTGATTGATCCACACAGCTGAAAGACATCATCGTTCAGGGCAATAGCGGCATATTTGTCGCCTCTAACAAGAGCGCCGATGGCAACGTTGTCAAATTTCCTCCTAACAAGGACCTTTGCGGTTTTCTGCAGCGGCTTAGCGATTTCAGGACGATGGCGTTCGATAGGTGCGTCAAAGCTGATGACTCTCGAAGATTCTAACGAGCTCAAGATGAATGACAGAGCCCTAACTTCTTGATCTGCATCTTGAAACCTGGTAAAGGCTGCCATATTGCAAGAGCTCGATGGTCGAAGTCAGAACTAAAAGCTGGTGCGAAGCGGGCTGCTATGTGACGAGCTGTCACGAGGCGTACTTGTAGATTGCGCGTGGGCGAACCCGACTATTTTACAAATTAGTTGGACATCTTCAAAGTTCTGTTGCCCTCAGTTCAACCAAAATCCGTCAAATGGAGTGGTTCCTACCGCAAATTGAGAGGTTTTATACTGCTTATCCTCAAGCAGCTGTATGCGATTGGAAAGGCGTGGCGAAAGTGAAGTGGCGGGCGATGCGGCTCTTTTGGCTTGGCGATTTTTACCGAAACGACAGTCGGTTGGCCGGCTTGTCATTACATTCTCGATGTGATATAAAATGTGGCCCGTGCGCGCGGTCAAGAACATAGAAGTTTCTTCGCGTCAAAGTTGTAAATATATAGCTTTATTAATTAAATACACTACAATCATGGTGCGTAATCGTAAAAGTAAGACTTTATTCGTCAGGAATTCCGGAGGATGGCAGGGGCTAGCCCAGGGCTAGGGGTTACAACTTAATAGCTTTAATAGATGAACGACGATATTGGCAATGTATATACGAAGAACACCTAATAGTCGAAACCTATTAAAGATTATTTGAGAGCGGGGGTGTTCCTAAAAGCTATAAAGTCTATCTGAGAGCGGGGTATTCCTAAAAACTTTGTCTAATCACGGAGCCCCCGAAACATAGTAGGATACTGTATCCCATGCGTCGTCAAGGTGCTCCTTTCAACACGCGTCTCTACCGAAGTATCTATAGCTTCTTATCGTGATTAAACCACCACAATGGGCCGCAAACGTTCTTCCAATGATGTTTCAGCTGTGTAGGTATCAAGACAAATGATATAAGCTAGCTGATAGGTAGAGACACAGAATTGAATGAGTGATCTGTTTTATTCAAGGTGGCTCTAAGAGCCCTAATATACATAAGGAAATAACCCTAGTTCGACCTTCGGTGTCCGTAGTCGTTCGGAGTCCGACACCTCAGCAGTAAAGCTACCTCCGTGGCCAA
>Ga0307515_10007181_pt1 | contig 22095 bp, 3 predicted proteins | sample 17_EM_MG_FD_194513 | JGI IMG/M metagenome (GOLD analysis project Ga0307515, IMG submission 194513) | Populus trichocarpa ectomycorrhiza microbial communities from riparian zone in the Pacific Northwest, United States - 17_EM | ecosystem: Host-associated > Plants > Roots > Unclassified | place...
ATTTAATATTTTATATAACCTTACTAGAGCTATAGCATAAACTACTACTAGAAAAGAACTTCTGTTTAGGCCTAATTAAATACCTTAAAGTAGTAGGCGAGCGGTATAAAGTTAAAGCTATACTATATTATAAGTCTATTAAGAATAAGCTTTAATATAAAGTTAAATAACTATGCTAGCCCGCTAAGGACTCTATATGGGAACTAGAGGATTACCTTAATTATTAAAAAGATATTTTAAAAGAATGTTAAGACTAAGGTCTATAATTTCTAAATTATAGAAAGCGCTCTAATACTATAGTAATATTATAACCTATAAAGAAAGCTTGTAATAAGCTATAAGAGGTCCTAAAGAGTAAATAGGTTAAATAGGATATAAAACGGATAGGCTTTAAAATCTATAAGGATTAGGCCTAAGGCCCAAGGCAGAATAGGTCTTTAGCCCTTTTACGTATATAGTATAGAGTTAATAGGGCATTTTGCTAGAATTATATTCCTATTTATTAGTCTATATTAGAAATACTATTCCTATAGGCGTTTAAGCCCTTTTTAAAAGCCTTATAAGGCCTTCCCAAGCACCTAATTAAGATTATTAATTGCTGCTATATATAAAAACAAATACTAAATGCCGAATTAAAAAAGCTACTATACCTTATCCTTAGGATTAAAATTAGTATCTATTGGGCTATTAAGTAATGGCTAATAGGAATAAGATCCCTTTATAGGGGCATAAATAGGTATTAAAATAGGAGTAGGATAATAAGGTATAGCTAGAGCAGAGACTCTTAAACGCTTAACACTAATATTAGGTCTAAACCAATACTAGTAAAGCCTTTAGGGCGTAAGCTTATAGTTAACAAAGATATGCTTAAGCCTAGAATAAATAGAGACGTTAGCTAGTTAGTATAGTTTAGGACCACTAAGACCTTACTACAGTAACTATTAGTTACCTATTTACTAGGTACCTAAAGGGTAACTTATATAATAATATATTATATTATACTTCTTTAAAACGTAATACGTATATATAAACTCCTTTTTATAGTATAGGAGGGAAGGTTTCTCTCTAGACAGGAAGTCACAGTACTGTCGGTCTATTAGTTAGTTATAGTTAGTAGAAATTAGTAGGAAAGCAATTAGTAAAAAGAGAAGAAAAGAGTATATTTTCTATATTAAACTATCTGTCCGTTAAGCCTATTAAAGTTATTAGAAACTCTGGGGCTATATATCTATAGAAGGCCTATATACTCCCTAGACTATACCTAATTAAGATATTAAATCTAGTGGGCCAATTTACCCTACTATATACCTCCCCTACCCAAGTTATTGTCCCCTAATAACTTCTAAAACTCTAAAACGCCCTATCTTCGAAATAAAGGTATAGTAGGTAACCATATACGTTCCTTACCCTTACTATAAACCGAGATAATAAACAAGGAGACTCTGTTTTAGTTAAATAAGACCGCTTATATTCGCCTAGTAGGGCAGTATAAAAGGTATTAGACTGGCGGCTCTTAGATAACGTAACTCTTTCGCGTCCTTCTATTTACTTAGTTTTATCCTATAGTTCTTTAGGCAGCTCTATATAGCTCTATCCTTCTATAATAATAGGGGGCACTCTACTTAGGTCTACTATAATAGTTAAAGGATTAATTCTATTCTTAACGCAGTAGAAGTATAAGCGGCTTTTAAAGCGCTCTATTTTAGTTATATGTATAAGCTAAAACGCATCCTTATAGTTTTTAATAGCCCTAAGACGGTAGGAATACATCTATTTCCTAACTTCGTTCCTATTACTATTAAGAAAAAGGTTATAATCTTAAATTACCGCCAGAGAATCCCATTGTTATTTACCTAAAAGGGCGTTAAATAAGGCGCTAGTAGCTATAAGCTTAACTATAGGAGGGCAGCGGTATAGGATTGCGCCGTAAAGATTAGTATATCCGGATAGTATGTGGGGCGGCGCTTTTAAGTCTTAATAAGCATCTACTAGTTCTACTTAGGTTCCTCCTTCTGTAACCTTAAGGTTATTATAATTATTCTAAATACTAATAAACTATAGTAGTATTATTTCCTAGGTCCTAGTTAAAGGTCCCTTTACCCTATAAGGAAGGTAAGATATAATTATATATACGTCTCCTTTCTTACATAGCTAGGCCACCTAGTTAGTTATATACTTTTTAACATCTTTAGCGGTCTAGTTATAATCTAAGATCTTATATATAAATCCGTTACCCTTAGTTAATCCTTATACTTTAAGATCTTCCTACTATAACTCTAGGTAATAATATATGCTAGGTAAGATAATTATATAATTATCCTTAGTTTTATTATCTAAAGAAACACTTCTTTAGATTATATTAGCACCGCATCTACTTTCTAAAAAAGAAGGGATATTAATATTAATATAGCGGAAAGCTATAGTCTCCCTTAACCGCAAATTTTGTATAATAAGGGTAGGAAATAAGTCGCCACTAGCTATTAGGCCTAAGTATATAATAGAGACGGTAATACTATTACGGGACACCCCCTTAATACCTTGTACACGTCTACCTATTTCTACCAACTCAACAATTAGAGACTAACCGCGAAATAGCAATCTAATGGCAATCTAATGGCAATCTAACGGTAATCTACGGCATTCTGCTATATTCTGCCAAGTTCCACCAAATTCTACTAAGTTCTGCTAGGACTACGATCTAAACCCTATTTTACCCTATATATATATTAACTAAGCAACCAAGTTAACAATATATACTCTTTCTTCCCGTTTTCCTACCTTCTTTCCTTACGTATCGTCTTAACCTCCTTATACAGTTTATATATATAGCTTAATAATATCTACCTTGCTATATATTATTGTCGCTTATACTTACTCTGTAACACTACGTTATATTAACTACCTATACTACCGTTAACATGCAGAACAAACCCGAAACTCCTATAACGGCTACTAACATTATATCCGTACTCCGAGAACAATTAGTAGGGGTATAGAAGTCTTTTATAGACGCCCTTATATAAAACTAAGCTATTTTAAATTAATAATAAGCTAAATAAGAAGTATAACACTGGCAATTAATTAAGGACCTCTAAGAAGAAATCCGTACCCTTAAGATGCCTACGCTAGGACCTTAAGACCAAACGCTATTTCCGGAAATAAACACGCGAAACGCAAGCCCTAAACCCATAGTAGTCTCTTACCCTAAGTTAACTACTATACTATAATGATCCGAACGACTACTAAATCCCCTAGTATTTACTAGTAAATAATAAAAGCTCTAATTATTTCTAAGCTAGCTTAAAAATAAGCTAACTAGTAACGCCAACCGCTACCTAACTAAAGCTAACTAACTCTGTTACGCCCTAAGTTAACTAGGAGGAAAGGCAGCTAATATTACGGCACCGTAACGGATCTAGTCAGGGGGCTTGCTTGAGCCTTGGCATATGTATATAGACGTGTCCTTTTCTACCTTCTGCTCCTTATCTTGATACCCGGGTCTATAGACTACCAATTATACAGGCTTGCATACGTTCTTTACGGCGCTCGTGCCTCGATTAACTGAGTCGCTGTAATAGCTAACCTTATTAAACCTCTTTAGCCAAACTTAGTATAAAGCCTAGTTGTACTTCTTAAAGCTATATACAGTAACCTAAACCGCTAAGCTACTACTTAGAGGAAAATAAACTATATAGCTTAAGGAACAAAAAGTTTCCTAGTATACTTTTCTAAATTTAACCATTACGTAAAGGAAACTGGCTAGAACGACTCTATACTAGTTAACAGCCTTATTAAATCTCTAAGCCCTAAACTAAAAACCTCTCTAATAGGCGTAGACCTACTAGGAGCCCTTAATGCCTGCATAAACGTTATTAATAAACGGTATAATAATATACTACGCCTAATACTAAAACACGCTCCTTAATATAATACAATAGCCCCGCGAACGTCTACTAAGTTATCTTAGCTTAAGCACCCTAACGCTATAAATATTAACACTAGGACTCTAGGATATACCCTACTAGGGTCCTCTAAGCGAGAACGACGCATTAAGCTAGGCCTCTACTTTAAATATAGAAGTAACTCCTACCTCTTTAACTACTACTTCACCCCTATACCTAAACACGATTTATAAACAGCTAATATTAGCAACCGTTTACCGTATCGATCTTCCGGTTACCACCCCCAATCTTTACCTAGTTTTAGCTCTATGTCTAATAAGCACCACTTATAAGGGCAAAGCTACAACCGACGTTCTATAGAAACCCTTTCCCGCTCGCTACTAAAAGGCACGTCCTAGAGTTAAGTCGCTCTCTAGGACAGCTCTGCCTTAGGATCTCATTAAATACTTTAGATGTCACAAACTCTAACTCTTAGGATTGTAGTATAACCGTTAACTATTATCTTTAGCAAAATAATTAATAAGCTAATGCTTAAGTCCTAATTAATATAGGAGCTAGTGGCATAAGATTTATTAATAAGATCTTTGTATAAAATAATAGTTTTACCCTAACCCCCCTTAACTAGCATATTAACGTATTCGGATTTGATAGTAAACGCACGGTCTTAGGCTAAATTACCTATATAGTATACCTAAGACTCTAATACCTAAACCACGAAGAACTAATTAAGCTCTTTATTACTACCTTAGGTTACCTAGTAATCCTTAAATAACCCTAGATAAAGCTATATAAGGTAACTATTAATTAGGACAACCTTAAGCTTCTATTTACCGCCTCCCGTTATAAGTAGAAGTGCCTTATAACGCACCGTCCTAACCCTAAACTAAAACCTAGGAAATCTACTAAAATCCATTAGCCTAAGATTTCCACTAATATCTACCCCACGCCTAAGGAATCTACTAAATTCTACTAACTTAGGAATTTCACCAAATTCTACTAATATAAGATTTCCACTAAACCCTACAAATAGACCCTAAGTACTACATTGCCCCGAATTAAGTAGAAGCTTAAGCTTAATATATAAAACTACCAGAAGAACTAGTACTCTATAATAAAAAGAATACTTAAAGAACCTAAACCCAAATCTAATACTAACTCCGTATTTAATACTAAACCTAAAATTAAGTAAGAAACTATATAAGAAACTATAGACAACCAAAATCCGCTTAACGCCCTAGATATCCACATAATTAGAGCTATCCCGCTAGCGCAACTCGCCAAAAAACCCGAATATACGATCTTCGCTATCACTATGGCTAATATTAAGAAGGCCTTAGCGCTAAAAAAGCACACCGACCCTACTACAAAGGTACTGGTAGAGTACTATAACCGCCTAGAAGTATTCTTATAAAAGGAAGCTAATAAGCTACCGGAACACCAATTATATAACCATAAGATTGTACTTAAAGAAGGAAAGTAATCTAGATTTAGACCCCTATATAAAATATCCTAAAATGAACTTTAAGTGCTACAGAAGTATCTAGACAAAAACCTAAGTAAAGGATTTATTAAAGTAAGCTCTTTACTCGCAGCCGTACTAGTAATCTTTATTAAGAAACTAGGCAGTAGACTATACTTCTACGTAAACTACTAAGCTCTTAATACCGTTACCGTTAAGAACTAATATCTAATCCCGCTAATATAAGAGACGCTAAACTAACTAAGTAAGGCTCGCTTCTATATAAAGCTTAATATTATCTCTATATTTAACTGCCTCCGTATTACAAAAGGAGATAAATAGCTTACTACATTTCGTACCCGATATAGATTATTTAAGTACTCAATAACACCCTTTAGCCTTATAAACGCTCTAAGCTCGTTTTAATATTATATAAATAATACCCTACGTCCTTACCTAGATATCTTCTATACTGCTTATATTAACGACATCCTAATATATAGTAATAACCTAACTAAATACCGGAAACACGTTAATCTTATTCTATAAGCCCTATAAGGAGCTAGTCTACAATTAAATATAAATAAATACAAATTCTATAAAACGGAAGTCCTATACCTTAGGCTTCTTATTTCTATAAATAGCATATAAATAGACCTAAAGAAAGTTAAAGTAATTATAAACTAGTAAGAACCTAAGAACGTTAAGGATATAAGAGCCTTTATAGGATTTGCCAATTTCTACTAACGGTTTATTAATAACTTTTCCACCTTAGTTTCGCCCCTTATAGCTCTAACCTAGAAGGACAAAGCCTTTATCTTTAATAAGGAATATTGTTACGGCTTATATAAATGCCTCTGAACCGAAGCTTATAGAATGCTATATTACGAAGATACTAAGCTAAGGAGAAGAGGAGAGGTATGTATGGGAAGTAGAGACGTAATAAATACGCGTTATAATGCCAAGTCCTTAGCCAAACCCCTAACTAGGCTCCCTGTCCAGGTTACGCGTTACGGTGCCGTAATATTACCCCCCCCCTTTAAAATAAAGCCTGCCCTTAGGCTTTATTAAAAACGAAGTAGAACTAAAGAAAAGGAAACGCAAGTACGTTTAGACTAAGTATATAAGGCGACCGTAGGTTACATAGAAGCGCTAAAGTAGAAAGGGTAGCCGCTAAAACTCTTAGCAAGGATCTGGCTAATTAAAGAACTTTAACCGGCGGTTAAAGTTCCTAGATATTTAAAGGCCTTACGTAACGCGTAAATCTAGGTGGCTATGTGTTATAGTAGGCTTCGTTCCTTAGGCCTTAGGGCGTTCTTATCTCTATACTCTTCCGGTAACTTATCGTCTTTATTATACTAATATTCTATCCACTTATCTAGGTACTTTAGGGGCTTAGGTAAGTTAGGGTATTAATTATAAAACTCTTTAAACTTCTAGGGGTAGCTTATAAAGTTTTAAGCGGGGTACTAGGTTAGGTCTGGGTTATAGCCCTTCTATTAGACACGGTATTTTAACATTCCTCGCACTAGCTTATATACTAGTATTTATTTAACTTCCTATTTATTGTCGCTACTAACTTAAATTAGTAGGGGAGGCTCGTTTTTTTGCCTAGGTAATAGGTTATTTATAGCTTTCCGTAACTTATCTGGTAAGAAAATAGGGTAAACTCTAATTAAATCTGGGAGCTTTACCTTATATAAGTTGCCTACCTTTTTTAGGACCTTATACGGTCCTACCATCTAGTAGTCTAGCTTATAGCTAGGCCGTTTAGTCCTTTAATTCTTTATTATAACCTAGACCCTATTACCAGGGGTAAAGTTAGGTTTCCGGCGGTGCTTATTTACCTATTATTTTATTAACCTCTGGGCTTTTTTTAAGTTCTTATAGGCTACTATCTAGGCCTTTTCTAAGCGTTTGGCGTACTACTGGGCCTTACTATAAAATAGTTTCTCGCGTATAGTCTAGGGTTCTTCCGGTTTTTTCTAGTTAAAGCTTATATAGGGTAAGTAGCCTATTTCTAGCTAAATAGGGGTAAACCCTATAGAGTTATAGGGTAGGGTCGCTTAGGCATAGTCTATTAGGGGGAGCAGTTTAGACTAGTTATCTTAAAAGTAGTTAATAAAGGGCCGGAGTCTCTAGTCTAAATACTAATTTATAATCTCTGTCTGACCGTCTGTCTAAGGGTAATACGCTATAAAGAGCTTTAGCTTAATGCCTAGGATCTAGGTAAACTCGTTCTAGAAGGCTAATATAAACTATAGCCCGCGATTAGATATAATAGTATTTAGCGGTCTATAAATTTAGTAAATATAGTAGATATATAGCTGGGCTGCCTCTTTAGTATTAATATTTTTATAGTAGGGGATTAAAAATTGGCGCTTGCTAAAGCGGTTAACTAAAATTATAACTATATTATATCCGTTACGGTCTATAGGTAGTTTATAGAAGTCTATAAAGATATATTACTAGGGGCGCTCTAGTATTAGGAGCGGTTTTAGTAGTCCTAGGATCTTATTTTATAAGATTATAGCTCTTTAGCAGTTATCGCAGTTCTATATATATTAATTAATATCTATAGCTATCCTAGGCTAGTAATAGCAGTCGCTAATAATTTTATAGGTTTTATTCTTACTAGGGTATACTATAGAGACTTAGCAATAGGCTTTATAAATTAGTTTAGTCCGTAGATTGTTAACGTTAGGAACTATAAGCCGCTCTTAATATAGGAGTAATCCTTCCTCTATTTTAAAATTAGGGTCTTTTCTCACAGCTTAATTATAGAGGGCCTTTAGGGCGTTAGCTGTGCGGTTTATAGTTAGAAGGCGGTTAATTAGCCTTATTAGTTCGTCTAAGGACTCCTCTATTAGTGCTAGCTTGTTTTACTAAAAGTTTAGCTTCTTAAGGATCTATAGGTTAAGCTATTTAGGATAGAGAAGCGCGTATATCCGGTATTAGGTCTTTAGCTTATCCTAAGGTCCTATATCTTATTTTCTTTAAGTTAGGGCATTAGCCTTAGAGTTTTGCTTACTAGAATAATATATAATTATAAAGGAGAATTAGGAGAGTACTTTGGCCTACTAGGCTTATTATTTAGTAAGCTGCTTTATAGTTATAAAGTACTCTAGGGCTTTATAATCTGTATATATCTTAATCCGGGAGTTTATACCTTTAAGCTCCGCGCGCTATTAGGATAGTAATTAAATAATAGCTAGCATTTCTTTATTATACATTTTATAGTTATACTTAGCTAAGTCTATTATTTTTAAGAAGAAGGTAATAGGGTACTATTTACCGTCCTAATATAGCTATAATAGAATTCCCGCTATAACTCTATTAAAAGCATCCGTTTTTAATATTAATTTAAAATCTTGGTTATAATAATAAAGAATTAGAGAAGAGATAAGCCGTTTTTTTAACTCTTTAAAGGCTTTTATATAGTTACTATTAAAGATAAAGGGCGTGTCTTTCTGGGTAAGTTGTATAAGAGGCTTAGATATAACTCTATAGTTACGGATAAACTAGTAACAGAAGTTATAAAAACTAAAAAAGGACTAAATCCCTTTTACGGTATAAGGGGGTTTCTAGTTATAGATTGCTTTAACCTTCTTAAGATTAACTTTAATTCCTTCTATAGTAATAATAAACCTAAGGTACTTTATACGTTTTACTCCAAATTTATATTTCTTAATATTAACTTATAAGCCTACGTTCTGTAGTCTCTCTAGGACCTTCTTTATATAAACTTTATACTTAAGTTCGTTGTCTAAGTATATAAGGATATCGTCTAGGTATACTATATAGAATTTATTAAGGTAGTTAAAAAGGATATCGTTTATATATCTTTAGTATATAGCCAGCCTATTTATTAATTTAAAGGGAAGGACTTTATATTTATAGAACCTATAATAGGTACGGAATATTATTAAATCTTTAGATATAGGGTCTATCCTAATTTAGTAGAAAGCTTAGCGGATATTAAGTTTAGTAAAGATCTTTACCTAGCTTAGATGTGTAAGGGTCTTATTAATTAAAGGAATAGGATACCGATCCTTTTAAGTAATAGCGTTTAGCTTTTAATAGTTAATATAAAAATAAAAGGCCTTTATTAGGCTTTTTATAAATAGAATAGAAAAAGTAAAAGGGGCTTAGCTTAGCTTAATAAACCCTTTATTAAGGTTCTTAATTAAGTACTACTTTATTGCTTTTAGCTTATCTATTAATTATTAGTAAAGAGGGCTATATCCTAGTAAGTTATTAGCTTTTAATTAAATCTTATAATTATACGTCCGGTAAGGAGGTAATTTATCTAAAGCCGCTTTTAAGAATGCATTCTTATATCCTATATAGATAGTAGGGAGGAGGCGTTTAACTAGTTCCTTATTAGTTTCCTTAGCTAGCTTTTCTTCCCTCTTATTAATAATCTGGTTAATTTCGTATAAGCTAGTTATAAAGACCTTATTATTCCTCCTATATATATTAAAGTAGAATACTATAGCGCTAATTGCTATAATATCTACTATAGGGGGATCGTATAACAACGGGGGTGTATGGGACTTTAGGGGCTTCTAGGGTAAAGGCGTTGTTATTACTCCTTTTAGCTCCTATCACATCTTTTAGAGGTTATCCCTTATATCCTATTAGTATATTCTCTTTTATATTAATTAGATCTATGTAATTTAGACGTTGTTTATATTACTATTTATCCCACTACTATATATAGAGTCTTTATTAACCGTAGCGCTCTAAAGGAGTATCTTTATTGGTATAAAAGAGTTCCTTCCGGCCTTGCGGTGGGCATCTTCTTAGGTAAAAACTAGGTCGCGGTCCCTAATATTCTGCTAATAGGTAGGGTTAACCCTTACAGCTAGTATCTTACGGTTAGTTCGGATTTCCCTAATAAAGGAAGGTAATTTTAGTCTATCCTCTAGCTAGACAAATTGTCTTTATTGTATATTTAGCCAAATATTAAAATGGGACATTTATTTTCGGCTAAGGATTATATTATAGGACCCTAGGTCTAGGATATAAAAGGGGATGCTATACTAGCGTCGTCCGTTAAGAGCGATATATAACTTTAGGATGTAGGTAACCGGCTTACCAGCCTAATCATTATATCCTTTTACTTAGATAGGCTTTTTTAGTCTAGTGGCTTTTATATTTAGAAACTTAGTAACGTTATTTATATAGGTAGTATTTATAAAGGCAAAGCTATTTACTCTAGTGTTAATAAAGGCGGTTATATTAACACTATATCTATTTTAAGATACTGTATATAAAACCGTAAAGTATTTTCCACCTATTAATTAACTTAGATTAATCTCTTTAAGATTAATAGGGTACCTTAGGGGGGAGTCTTTCCCTAGGGTTCTTCTTTTCCCAACTTATTAGACGTCTCTCCTTCCTCTATCTCCTTAATATCGCCTATATCCTTTTTTATTTTTTTATTTTTTTATTTTTTTTTATATCCATTATATTGTACTACGTACAATACTGCGCATGCAGCCTCTAGGCTATGGCGCTATAGTTCTATATATATAAATCCTTTCTAGGCAGCTTAATATATACTAGTAGCTATGTCCTAGTAGTTTATAAATCCCTAAACTAGGGGAGCCTATATCCTTTAGCTCTAAGTAAGATAAGGTAAAGTAACTATCCTTATCGCAGTTATAGTATATAACCGTAGTAGGGTTAATTAGGGTATTGCGGCAATTGCTAGTTAAGGGCGTAGTATACGGTAGGTTAGGCGAGGCTTACGGATGTATAGTAGTAACCGCTTTTAGAGCAGGGACCGTAGTAGCTTGTCTTCCTACTCTAGCTCCTATAGGTATAGTTAATGGGTTTTAAGGTCGCTTCTGCCGATTAAGGCGGGTGTTAATTCGCTTTAGTTCTAAATCTAATAATAGGCAATAAGCCGCAAGTCTTTTATAGTTTGGCAGGTTATCTAAGGTTATTATAATCTTCTCTTATAGCCTAATTATTAGTTTATTGTATAGGTCCAATTAGTAATTTTTAAGGGGGACTTAGCCTTCTCCTATAAGGTATAGGAATTAAGTCTAGAATTTAGTAAAGGGTTAGTTTAGTTTTATTATTAAGCGATTATAGTTATACTAGGCATCTCGTACTTTATTTAGGTTAACGTAAATAGTAGCTAGGTGCTGTAGTATCTTATTAATAGATGTAAATTGGATAGGGGAATTGTCCTTAAACTTAGCTTAAAGGTGCCGTTAGGCGTCCCCTATAGTTTAACCAAAGAGGTAGAGCATTTTAGCTTCTTTAGAAAGGAAATAGTTGTAGTTAACGCGGAGCTTTCCTTATACTTAAATCCTCTAATTTTTAAAGGTAGGGTCTATCCCATTAAACAGTAGTTAGGGGTTAAGGAGCTTAACGGACTTTAATTGCTTTATTATTATATTCGTACTCTCTAGTGTATTATATTTAGTTAAGTAAATAGGACGACTAGGACTTCTAAAAGGGGGAGCTAAGCTGCTTTATAGGGCCGTAAAACTATCTAGGATCTCTTATAGGGTCTCCTATATACTTTAAGCTTAGAGACAGTTAGCTTCCTAATTAGCCGTTAGGGTACAAATCTGTTTATATATGTCTATAATATTATTATTATCTTTAATTTCGGATTTTAATTAAATCTTATGTTCTTCTTAGGTTAGGGCAGCTCTTTTAAATAAGCTTACTTTAGGTGCTATTATTAGCTTCCTAAGGTTTATTGGTATTATACGCTTTAGTTTTAATTCTAGGGGTATAGGTCTAGTCCTATCTAGCTAATAAAGTGGGATATTATAAAGGCCTTCCTAGGTAGTATAGAGTTGTTTTAGTGTCTAAGTATAGCGCGTTAACACGCCATTGCAAACGAAGTTTCTTTTAGGGTAGGATATTATTAAGGCCTTCCCAGGTAGTATAGGGTAAGCTTAGTATAATGTTACGGCTCGTACAAATGCCTCTAAACTAAAGCTTGTAGAATGCTGTATTATAAAGATACTAAGCTAAGGAGAAGAGGAGAGGTATATATAGGAAGTAGAGATGTAATAAATACGCATTATAACGCCAAGTCCTTAGCCGAACCCCTAACTAGGCTCCCTGTCCAGGTTACGCGTTACGGTGCCGTAATAAATATAAGAAGGCCTTTACTTATCTAAAGGTTATATTTACTACCGCGCCTATACTTTAATACTTTAACCTAAACCGAATAAGTGTTATAAAAGCTAACTTATCCAACTATATCACTAAAGGCATTCTGTCTCAGTATAATAAAGATAGAGTATTACACCCTATAGCATACTACTTAAAATAATTAAGCTTAGCTAAATATAACTATAAGATCTACAATAAGGAGTTAGTGGCTATTATTAGATATTTTAAACAATAGCGACCTAAACTAGAAGGCGCCGGATTTCTAATTAAGGTCCTTAGTAACTATAAGAATCTATAGTACTTTACAACCATAAAACAGCTAAGCTATTATTAGGCCCGCTAGTTAGAATATCTATCCCGTTTCCAATTCTTAATTATATACCGCCTAAGCATTTAAGGTTAAAAGCCTAATACTTTAACCTAACATTTATAAAACGCGCCAGCACTAAAAGAAGCGCGCTCTTACTAAAACTAAACCCTACTTTATCCTAAACTATTTAACCCTCCTACTAAAGACCTTACAGTACACGTCCTTAAAATAACTAATTAATTAATTAAATAGATTATAATCGACGAATACCCAAACAATAAGTTTATCTAAGAGACGCTTAAGCTAATTTATAACGGCGTTAGACGCTCTAAGAAGATCTCTTTAAGTAAATATAAAGCTTATAGAAACCGCTTATATTACTAAAACCGTTTAGTTATCCCTAATCATAATAAACTTAAGCTTAAGCTCCTTAAATATGTACACGATCTACTAGTAGCCGGCTACCTAGGCTAAGGAAAAACCCTAAAACTGCTCTAATGAGAATACTATTGGCCGAATATATATAATATAATATAAAGGTACGTCTCTAGCTACTATATCTGCCAACGAGCCAAAGCTTTACATAAGACATACAACGGCCTTCTAAAGCCACTGCCTATTCCAAACTAAAGATAGAAGGACGTCTTAATTGACTTTATTATTAACCTCTCTGTAAGTAAGGGCTATATAAATATTAGAGTAGTTATAGACCGACTATCTAAGATAAGACACTTAATCGCCTACCCTAATATATTAACACCTGCCGTTACCTAACTATTCCTAAATTACGTATAGAAACTCCACGGACTCCCTAAAACAATTATCTCCAATAAAAGCAGCTAGTTTATCTCTATATTCTAAAAAGAACTAACTACCTAACTTTGCATTAAAGTACTATTATCTATAGCATACTACCTAGAAACGGATAGCTAAATAAAACGTGTAAATGCTATAATAAAATAGTATATTCGGATATACACGTTATACTTATAAGATGACTAAATTAACTAGCTTATATTTACCAAGTTTACTACAAATAATTCCGTCTTAGAGACTATAAAGGTCTCCCCGTTTCTAGCTAACTACGGCTAGCATCTATAAATAGGCTTTAAACCCTTTAGTAATGTTTCTTACCCTACTTATTACACCTTATAAGTTACAGAAGTAAATAAATTCGTAAAGAAGATAGAGGAACTATAACAGTTCCTTACTAATAAAATAATATAGGCTTAATCTGTTTATAAAGCCGCAGCGAATAAGAAATAAACCCTAGCACTAGCCTACTAAATTAGTAACTTTATTTAGCTAGATATAAAAAATCTAAATATAAAACAACCTATTAAGAAGCTTAACTAAAAGAACACTGACCCTTATAAGGTTGAGAAGGTTATCTCCTCCTACGCCTACTAACTAAAGCTCCCTAATACGGTTAAAATCCACCCCATATTCCACACGTTAGTCCTCTACCCTACTACTCCCGCATTAGACGCCCTGCCTAAATAGATATAAAACCCTCCCCTACTAGTTAAAGTGGATAGTAAGAACGAGTACTTTATTAAAAGAATTAATAGTATTAAGTATAATAAATAGAAACGCTAATATATATATCTTACGAAATAAAAAGGCTTTACTAAGTCCTTATAGGAACCTATTAACTCTATAGGACTTATATAAGCTATAGAAGACTTTTATAAACTCTACCCAGAACTACTATAGCCCTATTTCGCAGAAGCTCAAGTTTAAAGGGGGAGTACTATTATGGGATACCCTTGTAACACCTTATATACATTTACCTATTTTTACCAACTTAATAATTAGAGACTAACCGCGAAATAGCAATTTAACGGCAATCTAATGGCAATCTAACGGCAATCTACGGTATTCTGCTATATTCTGCTAAGTTCTACTAAATTCTGCTAAGTTCTACTAAGACTATAACCTAAACCCTATTCTGCCCTATATATATATTAACTAAGCAACTAAGTTAATAATATATACCCTTTCTTCCCGTTTTCCTACTTTCTTTTCTTACGCAACGTCTTAACCTCCTTATACAGTTTATATATATAGCTTAATAATATCTACCTTACTATATATTATTGTCGCTTATACTTACTCCGTAACAAATACTAAGAATCCTATTTTATTAGCTGCTAGTAAAGACTATAAACTATTATTCTTAGCTAGCTATAATTTAGCCACCTATTAATTAGACACTAATAATAGTGGTATATACGCATTTCTTTATTAATTATTACTAAAATGCTAAAATCCTACTGCTATTTAAATATATTTAAAACCACGGACCCTTCTCGCTCCTATACTTCTTAGTTATCTAGTATTATTATCTAATTAAGTAAAGTCTCTCTATTATAGGAAAACCTTAGTGCTAAGTTATAAATAAACTTATATAGTCCTAAGGAGTTAAATAAAACTAGAGGCCTATAAGCTTTTCTAAACTAGGAGTATATAGTAGGATCTATTTTTATAGTGCTAAGGTAGTTATAAGCGTAATATATTAAATGGAGTCTATAATACGTGCTGTATAATTTAAACCCTTTATTGCTAAACCTATACGCCCTTTTATTGCTTGCGTATATATCTAATAGATCTTATATATCTCCGGATTAAAACTAGCTACCCTATACTAACTGCGTAAGAGCTTTATAACTTCTATTATTTTAATTTTTATAGTTTGATTTAGAAACGCTTTAAGATATACTAGTATATTATCCTTGTAGTTATATCCTTATTTTACGCGGAGTATCGCTATAATATTTATAGTTTCTTTAATATACTCCTCGTTATCTCCTAACTTAATAACGTTTTTATTAAATATTAATTCCACTTCTAGTCCTTTTACTTCCGGGTAAGTAACTATTAGCCCTCTCCTTAAATTCCTTTTTAAAGAGGATACTAGTAGCTATAGGGGCGAGCTAACAGGCGTTCTAGCCGTAAGAATGCTTTTATTTATAGATAATAAAGGCGAGTTAACTAATATAGATAATCCTTATTAGGATGGACTTAGCATAATACTAATACCTCTTCCTTAAATAGGTATTAATAGTTAAAGGCTAATAGGTTTATTATATTAGAAGTATATCGCAAATATATTTATAGTATAAGAGCTAAGCTCTCTCCTACTTATTTAATTCCAACATTAGTAACCTCTAGTCCTATAGTAGCTAGTCTCCTGCTTTTTAGCGGTAGGTCCTTATTTACTACCTAGTCTAATATTACCCTTCCTAATATCTTAGGAGCGAGTATAAAATTAATTAGCTATAGTTAAGTAGTATTCTTAATACCGTGTCCTAGATAATTAAGTCTATTAATTAGAGCTTTATTAACTCTTACTATAACTTTAGGAAGTAGGTAGATTGTAAGCTTTTAAATAGTAGAAAGGAAGTTATAGGAGACTATATATTTAAGCGGCCTATTAAGAATATCTTGTCCCTAGGCCTTTTAGATAGTCTCTCTAGCTTTATTATATTGGTTTTTCTAATCTTTAGCTATTTTGCTAACGTTAAAGATATTCCTAAAGATTAATATAAATATATCCTTTCCTAGAGATGCTTATAATCCGTTATCTTAGTTAATAAAATTAACTACTATACTAGTAGTATTTACGTAGTTTTCTTATAAGAGTAAAATCTTATTATAGATTTAAATAAGCACTACTTAACGCCGATTAACTGTAAAGCCTCTAACTTCTATAAGGACGTTACTAATTTATTACTTAGCTCCTTTATAGAGGACTAGTAGTTTATTAAATAAAGATATAATAAGCGTGCTGTTATTCTTAATTCTACTTAGTTTCTACTTTAGTTAATTATAACTATCTCTAAGGTTTATTAAGGGCGAAAAGGTAAAGTTTTAAATAAGGTTTTCTAATTTAAATGGTTTACTAAATTTAGGTAGCGGTATAGAGTTCTACTAGCTCTAATTATTAAATAGACTAATTATAATTTTCTATACCCAGTATAGAAATTTATTATTAGCTTAGTAAAGGCGGTAAGCAGAACTAATATCTTTATAGTAAATAATACTAAATAGTTATACGCAAATATTCTTCTGTCCTTACTATACTATTAATACGCATTAAATTTCTATAACTAAAAGGTAAATAAAAAGGTGTGATAAAAAAAGCTTTAGAAAATATGGCGAATAAATAGATAAACTATATAGCTATTATCTACGTCCTCTCCCCTACCTCCAAACTTAACTGTTCCTTAATTAAACGTTTTATACTTAGTTTTATTAAACAATCTTTCTAAAATATATACTTCTTAAAATACGCGGCGTTATAATACTAGTAGATTTTATATAACGTCTTTTTTAGGTTCTAGCTCTACTATTATTTCTTATAGCATAGTTCCGCTTAACTAGTTAGGCCTATCCTTCTAGTGGACTTTAAATATCTATTATTAATAGAACCTCTTCAATTTATTCTTTAGAGTTTAATCGCGGAATAGCATACTATTAAAATCTTTAATTAAGTACTATCCTTTATAAGGGTAACTCTTATAAATACGGAACGGGCCTAGCTACTTTAAGTCTAATTTATAACTGCTAGAATAGTCTTACTTAAGCTATATATTATAAAGCATAACTATATTTCTAACCTTAAATCCATCCTAGCGAATATAGTAGGTATTATTAAAGTACTCCTTATTTACTACCTTTAGTTATCTTATATATATAATAGCCTCTTTTATATCTGCGTCTTTTTAGTTAAACTACTTTATATAAAGTGCTAATAGCTTTATAGTAGTCTAGACTATTTACTAAGGTAGCGTCTACTAAGTAAGTATATAGAGTTTAATAGAAAGGATATACTTATATCTATATATAACTTTTACTAATATTATTCCCGTAGGCCACTTAATAGTTATTTTATCTACCTATAAAATAGTATAAAGATTATCTAGCTATAAGCTATCTATCTTTGCTAAAGTATCTACTATAGGCTTATAACCTCGCTCTATTAAGCCTTACCCCTATAGGTAATATACGGAAGCTATAACCCTTTTTATGTTATAGAGCTCTATAAGCGCTATAGTTATATTAGTATTTTCTCTGCCACTATCTATAGAGAGCTATCCAAATACTCCCTATTTATAAATAACATCTTTATAAAAAAACTTTGCTATACTTTTTATATACTTTTTTTAAAGGGCTTAAGCTTTTATCTATCTAGATATATAAGGGATATTATTGCGGATACCTTAGGTTGCCCTTAGGACAACCCCCGGACGCCCCTTAGATAGTCGCTAGTTATATACTAAAGGCACATACCTATAGTATATAGTCTTTACAATCCCCAAGGCCTTACCTCCTTAAGGATTCGTCTCTCTTACTAATTTATCTTATTCCTATAACTGTCCTTTATAGCCCCCTGTCTATAAAGCCCCTTTATATTTAAATCCTTCCTACTCCTTTTAGAAGGGTAGTCGGCTTTAAGGACCAAATTGTTAATTTATGTCTTTTGTTTATAACTACCATTCTCCCTTAAAATCTCGCGATAACCTAAATAGAAACTCTACGGGCACCTTATGAAAAGCCGTCGCGCTAAGGCAGGAAGGTCTCTCTAATAGCGAAAAATTGCGATAATACAACCCTCTAAGTAAGACGGCTAAATAAGCCCTAATACCTAAATGCTCTAGGAGCTCGAAGACTCTTATACACCTACAGTTACCACTAAGGAAAACGTAGATACTCTCTATAACGGTTATAACGCTACTAAAAAGTAACTAGAACCCCTCTAGCCCTACTTAGGCTAATTAGAAGATTAAGTACTAGAGGTAACTCTAAGATCTTCCCTTAAGCTAAAAATGCTAAAGGAATATACTAATGTATTTAACTAGGAAACCAACCAGAACCTTCCGGAAGACCGCCGGCCTATAATTAGCATAGTAGTAGTGCATAGACTACTTATAAGCTAAGCGGGCCTACCCCTTTAGGTAATCTAAACTAACTACTAACTTAAGACTTAAGCCTTATAGGGAAATCTATACTAGCTACTGGTATTAATACTACCTTTATAGCCAGAGCTTCCCTAAGACTAAGGTTAGAAAGTTAAAAGCCCTAAACCAATATTCTTTAAGATAGATATTAAAAAGCTACTATAAGGCTCTTAAAAGCTATATAGGAAGGAGCCACTAATAAATATATTAGAAACCTTTAGGGGTAGGTTTAGATCTAGTAGAGCTTAATCTAGGCTAGATAAAATCTTTTATAACCTAGCTAAGGCTAAGGGCTTCCTAAGGGCTACCTAGTACCTACTTAAGGAGGTGTAGAAGACTTAGAAAGTTATTTACGCTATAAATAGAAAAAGGATATAGACCGACTAGCTAAGGCCTTTAGTAGTTTAAAACTCCGCTATAGACCTAACGCCTAGTAGTTAAACGATTGGGTTCGTAAGGTAGATAACTTCTTTAAGATGCTAATAATATAAGATAATACTAAAGAGCATATATACTAGATTATTAGCAAGATTAAAAACTAATTACTAAACTAGATTATACTTAATTAGCTTAATAAAGAGCAAATTACTATATAGCTATAGCTGTAAACCTTTCTAAAGAAATTGACTTAAGATCTATATATTATATAATATAATAATGCAGAGCTATTCTAGAATAGGATATAGCTTAACCGCTATAACTTCTGCTAGTTTATAAACTTTATAGAAACTTATACTTAATAGATAGATCTAAAACCCTTTAAAAACAAAAATAGTAGTACTAGTAAAAAGGAGAAGATTAGGTTTATCTGGGCTAGAATTAAGCTAATAATTTATAATAAAATAAAAAGCGTAGGAGCCCTATTACGGATTACTATATATATAGATTTTAAATAAGCAGTTCTAAACGCTAAAGACATAGTAAGAAATTAGACCTCTTTTAGTAAAAAGCTAAGGGGTTACTAAAAGCGTAGGCACTTTAGTAGTAATAAAGGGCAGACCTAACCTTTAAAGAAGCCGTTTTTAAAGAGAATTTTAAAAGGGTTAAAGTTAGGGGCCTTAAGTAATAGGAAAGACTCCTAGGGCTAACCTAATACCCATTTAGCACTTTTATGGGAACACTCTAAGAAGTTAAGAGAAAACTCTAGAGGTAGATTCTATTAGAAAAATAAGTAGAGTAATAACTACACTAATAATCTAAAAAAAGAAAAGCCCTATTCGCGGACCTCTTTTAGCTATAACTAGGGTAAAATACGGAAGAAAAGACTCTCTATATTGCTGTTAAGCTAGAAATAATACTCCCTATAGGTAAGATATGTTAGTTCTAAGCACTATATAATAGCGGCGCCAAAATTAATCTTATATAATATAATTTGGTAAAAGAGTATAAACTTATCCTATTATAAAGGTGGTAAAACCCTATTATAGGCTTTCTAGATAAGCATTAAATTAAACTATATAGTGCCTATAAGCTTATAGTGTTAGTGGCCAATATATATAACCGCACTAAGGTAATTAGCCTATAACCCTTCTGGGCGGCTAACTTTATAGGTTATAACTTTACCCTTAAATATCCTTAGCTTATAGAAGTAAATCCTAAAATACGCTTTAAGATAGGAGCCTTTAAATAGTAGAATAATAAAGATTTAGAAGGGCGTATATTACTAATAAGCCTAAAAGATATTCTAGAGAATTGTCACGGCACTAACCTAACGCATACTGTTTTATACTGTCTCGTACTGTTTCCTACTATTAGCTAGCCCACTACTAGTGCCTCGGCGGCCGGCACTACTATTTATATACAATACCCCCTTTCCACCTTCTTCTCCTCTTCATACTATAACGTAGTTATTTAGTCTACTTCATTACAGCACTATAATAGTTTGTAGTATCTTTAATTTACGCCCTATTATAATTACTAATTCCCTATACCCTAGCTAATTAACCTCCGCCCTAGAGTAATCGCGACCTACGCGCGCCTTTGCTAAAACTAATACGTCCCCAGCACAGTCCTAAAACGATCCTTAGTTTTTACCTAGCGCCTAGATAGGCGATACTAATAATACCAAAATAGCCAAAACCTAGAACCCCTATGACGTTTTCGCAGACCTCTTTACACAGATATACCCTAATATCATGTAGACAATCTACCGCTCCTTACCGTATTTTAAGACCTTTAAGCCTAGCAAAGCTTACCTTACCCTTATTAACTATACTAACGAGTTCCTTAATAATATTAAAGTAGGACTATAGTGTATATATAATATAAACACCGCTAATAAGAAAGCTAACGAAAACCTTAGTACCCTTATTACTTCCTAGACAGGAACTATTAACTCCTAAGTAGAGACTATCGCCGTTCTAAAACAATTAACTCCTATAATAACGGTAGTAACCTAGCAGAAAAAACGGAGGTCTAAAGACCCGCTAATATTTAGCGGAAAAGGCATCCTACTAGAATAATAAGCTAATTTTAAGACCTAGCATATTAAGATTAAGGGAGTCTTTAACTATAACTAGGACTACTTTAATACAGTTTAGTCCCAGATCCTTTATATCTTAGATATACTAAAGGACAAGGCCTATAAGTTTATTAAGTAGGGCCTAGAGCTTATATATAAGAACCCAAATAACACATCTATATAGAAATGGCCTACTAAGGAAGATATACTTAAAGACCTTACTACCTACTATAAGGTCCTTAACACAACCTAGGTTGTAAAGAATAAGCTTAACTATTTCCCCTAGGGCGAGCGTAATTGCTAGTCCTAAAAGGGAGAGCTTAATAAGCTAATAGTCCGCGCTAAGAAGACAGACGAATAGAAGGTAGACTTACTCTAGAAGTTTATCTCTCTAAAGATAGAAGAGCTTGTACTTAGACTTGCCTATAAAATTAATAACAGCGACTATATAGGTTAGAGTAAGCAAATAGATATATTCGCTAAGAACCTTATAAACTATATACACTAAGCCAACCTTAAAAAGAACGCTAACTACTGCCTACCTGCTTAAGCCCTTACCCTTATATTAACCTAACCCTAGTAGCAACTAGAGAGCCTATAAACCTTAATAGAATCTTAAATACGGAGCGTAAGCGCTATATTAATAATAGACTGTGCCTTACCTGTGGCCTACCTAGCTACTAAAAGGACGCCTATAACCCCGCTAAGACAGCAAACCTAGTCCTAATGCCACCCTATTAAATAATAAGAACTAATAACCGCGGACGCGGTAACCGTAAAGTCTATTATAGACGCGGCAACCGCGGAGCCTATTATAGCTATAGCGGACGACCCCCCCCTTTCACCCGATA
>Ga0307515_10007182_pt1 | contig 22094 bp, 16 predicted proteins | sample 17_EM_MG_FD_194513 | JGI IMG/M metagenome (GOLD analysis project Ga0307515, IMG submission 194513) | Populus trichocarpa ectomycorrhiza microbial communities from riparian zone in the Pacific Northwest, United States - 17_EM | ecosystem: Host-associated > Plants > Roots > Unclassified | place...
CGGTGCCGGCCCACAGCGTCGCGTCGGTCGGATCGCTGGGATCGAACTTGATCACGTAGACCCGGACGTTGGGCAGGTCGAAGCCGGTGCCGTTGCCGTGCAGCGGGGTCCAGGTCGTGCCGCCGTTGGTGGTCAGGAACACGTGGCCGGTGGCCGCCGAGATCGGCGTCGCCGGGTTGGTCACCGGCAAGGTGGCGAAGTCGCCGACGCTCGACACGACATACGTCCTGGTGATGTCGGTGCCGCCGAGGTGGGTCGGATCGCGCGGGAACGTGATCGTGCCGGTGTTCTGGACCTGCTCGGCGCCGACCTGCGGGATGGTGTTGGCGGTGACGAACGAGACCACGCCGTCGGGGCGGCCGGGATCGACCACGACCGCGAAGCAGCCGCCGCTGAGCGGGACGCCGTAGATCCGCGACGCGACGCCGTTGACCGTGTAGCTGAACGGCGAGGCGATCGGGCCGCCGGCGCGGATGCTGCGCACCCCGGTCGTGCCGCAGCCGATGAAGCCACCCGGGTTGGCGGGCGGCGGCGACGTGGTCAGCCGCGTGATCACCGCGACGTTGCCCGGCGTGGTCGACATCCGCCACAGGTTGAAGTTCGAGTTGGTGACCACGCTGCCGGCGGCGTCGTACAGCGGCGCGTAGCGCACCGCGAAGCCGCCGTTGGCGTCGCCGGTCGGCAGCACCGGGGCCGCGCGGTAGTACGAGCGGACCTCGGCGCCGTTCTGGACGCGGGTCGCGCGCGTGCACTCCAGGCCCGCGCCGGCGCGGCAGAACACGCGGCCGCCGTTGGCGACGCCCCAGGTCGTCACGTTCGCGCCGGTCGAGTCGCTCGAGACCGCGGCGCCGAAGCCGTCGCCACCCTGGATCTGGTTCCACGCCTTGGGGAACCCGGACAGGTAGGCCTCGGACTGGCTGACCCGGATGCGGGTGCCGTTGTCCTGCAGGCCGGTCAACACGAAGCCGGCGGTGCCGAACACCGGATCACCGGAGCCGACCGAGTAGGGCAGGTGGGTGTCGAGGCCGACGTTGCCGTCGAACCACTGGACGTCGGAGCCGCGCGCGGCGGAGAACAGATCGAACGAGGCGAAGATGCCGCCGTCGCTGCCGGCGAGCGCGATCGGCTGGCCGTTGACCCGGAGGATCTGGCTGGTGTGCCAGTCGGCGTGGACGTACGGCAGGTCGCCCTCGGCGCCGCCGAACGCGAGCCAGTCGGAGACGATCTGCCAGGTCGCGCCGCCGTCGGCGGTGCGCGCGCCGCACAGGTTGCCGCCGAGCAGGACGTTGTTCGGGTCGCCCGGATCGACCGCGATCGTCAGGTCGTACTGGCTCTGACCGTGGCCGATGTCGAGCGTCATGCAGTCGGCGCCGGTCGCGCCCGGCGTCGGGTTGGTCGGGATCGTCGCCGTACCCTTGGCCGGCATGGTCCAGGTCGCGCCGCCGTCGGTGCTCTTGAGCACCGCGACGGTCGCCGAGCCGGCCTGGTTGGCGGCGAGCGCGTACACCACGGCGGTGTCCGCGGAGGTCGCGCCCGGCACCGCGCTCAGGTTGATGCGGCCCATCTCGCCGTTGGGCGGCACCGGCAGGAGGCCGGCGACGCGCGACGAGGTCCAGGTGGCGCCGCCGTCGGTGGACTTCCAGATGTCACCGAGGTTGCCATTGCCGGTCGGCAGCCCGGCGCACGTGGCGGTGAACGCCGCGCCGGTGGGCTGGCTGAACGACGGCGGGAACGAGCCGGGGCAGGCGTAGTTGCCGCTGACCAGGAAGGTCGACTGCCCGGTCGCCGACAGCCCGGTATAGGTGATGCTGAACCCGCCCTCCAGATCGCCCGCGCCGTACAGGGCGGTGTTGGGCAGATCGATCGGCACATACGTCGCGCCGCCGTCGGTCGAGCGGAACAGCCCGATGTCGCTGGCGACCAGGATGGTGTTGTGGTCGTTCGGATCGATGCGGACGGTGCGGGTGTTGACCGCGTGGATCCCGACACCGTTGAGCGTGCTGTTGAGCAGCCGGGGCGCGCTCCAGGTCGCGCCGCCATCGCTGGTCGACACCATCACGCCGCCGGGGTTGCCCTCCCAGTAGTCGCCGAGGCCGGCGTGGATGACGTTCGAGTTCGTCGGATCGAGATCGAACGAGCCGATGAACATCGTCCCGAGCGAGTTGGTCAGCGGCTGCCACACCGGGGTGGTCAGCGTGATGTCGGGGGTCTTCCAGATCCCGCCGCCGATCGCGCCGATGTAGACCGTCGCCGGGTTGGCCGGATCGACCCGCACCGTGGCGACGCGGCCGCCGTCGAGGCCGTCGTAGTAGCTGCCGTTCCACTCCGACAGCGCGCTCTGGGGACCGAGCTGGATCCACTGTAGCGACGTGGTGGGCGTGGGCGACGGACCGCCGATCTCGGCGATCCGGTGCGTCGACGCGGCGTACGACTGCTCGCGCTGCCGCTGCAGCGAGGTCTCCTGGAGCAGATTGACGATGCCGTGCTGCGAGGCCGGGCCGTTGGTCAGCCGGAGCCACAGCGCTCGGACCATCGGGTCGTCGACCTGGCGGTCCTCGGGGTCCTCGATGAAGTTGGTGGGCATCGGTCCGATGCCGTCGTCGCCGCGCGCGATCGCGGCTTGTAGCGCGGCCACGGTGGCGTCTCTTTGGGTCTGTAGCTGAGCCACGGTGGACGGCGAGTTGACCGCGCGCGCGACGACCCAGGTCGTCGTGACGCCAGCGGCCACCAGCACGCTCCCGTAGGCTGCTCTCTTCCACATGCGAGCATTCATGTCGGCACCCCCCAGGTGCGGTCAGAAGTGAAACTCAAGGAATTTTCCGTGGGTCACGTTACTTCTGCGCCTGAGCAGCCTTCTAGGAGTGATTCTTCTTCCACGGTGAAATCTCATCTAAGAAGGATTTTATGGCGAAACCCGATACCAATCGGCAGTAAATGGCAATGTTCGATGCATTTACCGTAAGGCTGATCGCAGGGAATTTCTCAAGATTCCTCGGAGAAACCGTGATGCGGCGCGCCAGAATCGTCTGGTTTATTAGTAAAATATCTTACAGAACTATCGAGGGATGTAAGCCGGAGAGGTCCGCGGGAGCTGGTTGTCCGGCGCACCGTTCGATCAGGCTCACGGTCCGCGGGCGCGGCAAAGCGCGGCGCGTCTGGGCGCTGCATTGCTCCTTATATGCAACATGGGAGCGCCGCGCGACCGCCGGGTCCTCGACCTCGCGATCACACGACCGCCGGGCCGCGCGGCGCGGGGCGACCGGCTACACTCGCGCGCCGTGAGGTGACGCCATGGATACCAGCCAGCTGTTCTCGCTCAAGGATCGCACCGCGCTCATCACCGGAGGCTCGCGCGGCATCGGCAAGATGATCGCCGAGGGCTTCGTCGCCCAGGGCGCCCGGGTCTACATCTCGTCGCGCAAGGCCGAGGTCTGCGATCAGACCGCCGCGGAGCTGTCGCGCGGCGGCGGGACCTGCGTGTCGCTGCCGATGGACGTATCGACGCTCGATGGCGCGCGTGCGCTGGCCGCCGCCTACGCGGCGCGCGAGCCCAGCCTCGACATCCTGGTCAACAACGCCGGCGCGGCCTGGCTGGCCGCGTTCGACGACTTCCCGGAGAAGGGCTGGGACAAGGTCATGGACCTCAACGTCAAGTCGCCGTTCTTCGTCACCCAGGCGCTCGCGGCGCCGCTGCGCGCGGCGGCGAGCCGGGACCGCCCGGCCAAGGTGATCAACATCGCGTCGATCGACGGGATCTACCTGACGCCGCTCGAGACCTACTCCTACGCGGCGAGCAAGTCGGCGCTGATCCAGCTGACCCGGCTGATGGCGGCGCGGCTGATCAAGGACCGCATCGTGGTCACGGCGATCGCGCCGGGGCCGTTCAAGTCCGACATGAACGTCCGGGCGCGCGACCAGGAGGCCCAGACCGCGGCCGGCGTCCCGGCGCAGCGGATCGGCACCGATCTCGACATGGCGGGCGCCGCGATCTTCCTGGCGTCGCGCGCCGGCGACTACGTCGTCGGCTCGGTGATCACGGTCGACGGCGGGGTCGCGTTCGCGTCGTCGCCGGCCAGGTAGCCGCGTGGGTCAGCCCCAGGCGAACGCCTGCGCGCGGTCGGCGGAGCGCCAGCGGTGGAGCCCGGCGTGGCCGTGCGGCAGGCAGCACCGCTTCTCGGCGGAACCGTCGAAGCTGGCCGGACACAGCTCGGCAGGGGATGGCGGGCGTTCCGATTCCTCTCCGGGGGGTACTGCGGGCATGCGCGTACGCATGATCATCCAGATCGCGGGCGTCAAGCACGCCCGCGCGTGCGAAAAACAACCAAACGATCCGCGCCGGCCGGTGGTCAGTCCACCGGGGGTGCCTGGAGATCCGCGGTGATCGCCGCGTCGCGCGCGCCCTTGCTGCGCAGGTAGTCGGCGAGCTCGGGGTGCTTGCCGCGCAGCGCCTCGGTCAGCGCGGTGCGGCCGTCGTCGCCCCGCGATCCGAGCTCGGCGCCGGCGCCGAGCAGCAGGTCGACGAGGTCGCGCCGGCCGTGCAGGGCGGCCTCCTGGAGCGGGGTGAAGCCGTGGGCCTGGCGGACCAGCGGATCGGCGCCGCGCTCGAGCAGGAGCTTGGCGGTGGCGAGCTGGCCGGTGAGCAGCGCGGCCTGCAGCGGCGTGTTCTTGAACCTGGTGCGCGCGCGGGCGTTGACCTCGCCGCCGTGATCGAGCACGAGCCGCGCGGCCTCGGGGACGCCGGAGAACGCGGCGAGGTGGAGCGCGCTCCAGCCGAACTCGGTCCACGTGGTCGCCAGCTTCGGATCGCGCTCGAGCTGCCGGGCGATCTCGGCCGCGTCGCCGACGCCGCAGGCCTCGAGGAATCTGAGCGCGGGCTTCTTCGCGAGCATTGCCTGGAGCGGCTTGTTGGCCGCCGGCGGGGTGAAGGTGTCGCCGTCGATGTGGAACAGGGTCTTCATGAGCGACGGCTTGTTGTCTGCGGGGGGCGCCGCGTCGGTCGGGGCGCCGGACAGCGACAGCGTGAGCACGGTGAACGACGCAAGGAGTTTCTGCATGCGACGACGCTAGCGATCTGCGTCGGTCCGCGCATGTGCCAGGTGGCCTGGCGCAGGCGTATGACTTCTGGCCTATGGCCACGGTGGCGCGGATCTGCCCAAGATGAGGGGTGACCCGCCGGCCCCACACCACCGTCGTGCTCGCGGGCGTCGCCGCGTGGCTGCTGGTGTCGCTGCCGACCTGGATCGAGGCCCACGGCTCACCGCGGTTTCCGCTCTGGGTGATCGCCTGGCTGGTGTGCGGCGCGGCGATCGTGGTGGCGCCGCGCCGGGCACGGCTCGACGCGGTCGCGGCCGGGGCGCTCGCGATCCAGGGCGCGGCGGTCGCGACCATGGTGGGCCTGCTGTGCAACGGCTTCGAGGGTGTGCTGCTGGTGTTCGCCGCCTCGCAGCTCGGCCGGATCGCGGCGCTGCGCGCCGGGATCGCGTGGCTGGTCGGGCAGACCGCGGTGGTCGGCGCGGCGGTGGCGGTGCACTGGTCGCCGCGCTCGGCGGTGATGCTGCTGGCGCCCGCCCTCGGGTTCCAGGCGCTGGCGTTCTTCGCCGCGCGGCTCCACGCCCAGCTCGCCGAGCACAGCCGGACCGAGGAGCGGCTGCGGATCGCGCGCGAGCTGCACGACGCGCTCGGCCACCACCTGACCGCGATGTCGCTCAGCCTCGAGGTCGCCGCCCACCAGACCTCGGGCGAGGCCCGCGACAACGTGCGCGCCGCGCAGTCGCTGGCCCGGCTGCTGCTCGGCGACGTCCGCGAGCTGGCGTACTCGATGAAGCAGGGCCGCGCGACCGATATCGCCGACGGGCTCGCGCGGCTGGCCGAGATCGTGCCGGCGCCGGCGGTGCACGTCGAGGTCGAGCCCGGGGTCCGGATCGGCGATCCGCTGCGCTCGCACGCGCTGCTGCGCTGCGCCCAGGAGTTCGTCACCAACTCGATCCGCCACGCCGGCGCGCGCAACGTCTGGATCGCGCTGCGCGCCGGCGACGCCGGGCTCGAGCTGACCGCGCGCGACGACGGGATCGGGGCGCGCGAGCTGCGCCCGGGCGGTGGGCTGTCGGGGATGCGCGAGCGGCTCGAGGAGCTCGGCGGCTCGCTCGCGGTCGACGCCGGCACCGCAGGGTTCGCGCTGCGCGCGACGGTCCCGGCATGATCCGCGTGGTCCTGGCCGACGACGAGCGCCTGATCCGGCAGGGCCTGCGCAAGCTGCTCGAGCTCGACACCGGGATCGAGGTCGGGATCGAGGTCGTGGCCGAGGCGGCCGACGGCGACGAGCTGATCGCGCTGGTGCCGGGCATCGCGATCGACGTGCTGCTGCTCGACGTCCGGATGCCGCGGCGCTCGGGGCTGGAGGCCCTCGTGGCGCTCGGCGACCAACGGCCGCCGACCCTGGTGCTGACCACGTTCGACGACGCCGAGCTGCTGCTCACCGCGGTCCGCGCCGGGGCGCGCGGCTTCCTCGCCAAGGACGTCTCGCTCGACGAGCTGGTCGCCGCGATCCGCGCGCTGGCGCGCGGCGACACCTGGTTCCAGCCGGCGCTGACCGCGTCGCTGCGGCGCGGCGTCGAGGCCCGGGGCCACGGCGGCCCGGCCGGCGAGCGGCTCACCGATCGCGAGCGCGACGTGCTCCGGCTGATGGCCGGCGGCTACAGCAACCGCGAGATCGGCGACGTGCTCGCGACCGCCGAGGGCACGGTGAAGAACCAGGTGTCGAGCATCCTGGCCAAGCTCGGGGTCCGCGACCGGACGCGCGCGGTGCTCAAGGCGATCGAGACCGGGGTGATCTGATCGTCACGGCTTCGGCGCGGGGTGCACGTCGTCGACCCAGTGGACCTCCTCGGGCGGCTCGACCGGCGCGATGTCGAGGTTCACGACCACCGGATCCTGTCCGCTGCGGACCAGCACGCACTCGAGCGGCTCGTCGGCCGCGTTGATCTCCTGGTGCGGCACGTACGGCGGGACGTAGATGAAGTCGCCGGGGCCGGCCTCGGCGAGGAACTCGAGCTGCTCGCCCCAGCGCATCCGCGCCTTGCCCCTGACCACATAGATCACCGACTCGAGATCTCCGTGGTGGTGCGCGCCGGTCTTTGCCCTGGGCTCGATCGTCACCGTCCCGGCCCACAGCTTCTCGGCGCCCGCCCGCGCCCGCGTGATCGCCGCGGCGCGGCTCATGCCCGGAGTCTGCGCGGTGTTGGCGTCGAGCGTGCCGGCCTTCACCACCCGGACACCGCCGGTGCGCCAGTCGGTCGCCTCGGGTTGTGACATGCGTCGTGTCCTCCTGGCCGGCAGGCTCGCATGGTTCGTGGCGAACCGACAATTCACTATTCCGGCATCGCGCGATCGTGCGCCCGGGTTCCAGCTTGACCCCTCCGGACTTTGGCGCTCCTATGCCCGTGTCGAACCCACCTTTGCAACCGGGAGTCAGCGCATGAGCAACCGTAGACTGACGATGGTAGTGACCTTTGCGATCGCAATGCTCGCGGGAATCTGGGGCATGCAGCACGCGAGCGCGCAGGCGCCCGCCGGGTTCAAGCGAGTCGAGCTGACCCGGCACGACCTCGCGGGGTCCAAGGACCACGAGGTCGTGCTCGCGCGCGCCGAGTTCCAGCCCGGCGCCAGCGTGCCCAAGCACACCCACCCCGGCGACGAGGTCGGCTATGTCCTCGAGGGCGAGGTCGTGTTCGAGATGGACGGCAAGCTGGTGATGAACCTCAAGGCCGGCGACTCGTTCTACGTCCCCGGCGGGACCGTGCACACCGCGAAGAACCCGGGCAAGAAGGGCACGATGATCCTCTCGACGTACATCGTCGAGAAGGGCAAGCCGCTCGCGACGCCGGTCGCCGCGAAGTGATGCGCGCGGCCGGCGCGCCCTGAACCAGGCGACACCCGCGGGCGCATTCGCTACGATGCGCGCGCGGCATGATGCGCACCGACCCGCTGCTGCTCGACACCACCCGGCGGATCCTCCGCGCGGTCGCCGATCCGCAGACCCGGCAGATCGCCGGTGACGGACGCGCGGCGGCGTGGCAGGCGCTCGACAGCGGCGGGCTGACGCGCGCCTGGCTGCCCGAGGCGGCGGGCGGGGCCGGCGCGAGCGTCGCCGACGGCTTCGCGATCCTGACGCTGGCCGGCGAGGTCGCGCTCGACGTACCGCTCGCCGAGACCTTGCTCGCCGGCTGGCTGCTCACCGCGGCGGGGTTGGCCGTGCCCGACGGCGCGCTCGCGCCGGCCAGCGGTGACCTCGAGCTCGGCGCCGACGGTCGGCTGGCGGGGCAGCTGACCGGGGTGCCATTCGCGCGCGACGCCCTGGGCCTGGCGGTGCTCGGGCGGCGCGCCGCCGGCGACGCGTTCGTCGCGCTGGTCGACCGCGCCGCCTGCACCGTCCGCCCCCGCGACAACCTCGCGGGCGAGCCGCGCGACACGGTGATGCTCGACGGCGTCGCGCCGCGCGCCGTGGCGCCGGTCGGCGCCGCGCTGGGCGACCAGCTCCGGGCGATGGGCGCGGTGGCGCGGGCCTGCCAGATGGCCGGCGCGCTGCAGGCCATCCTCGGGCGCTGCGTCGCGTACGCCTCCGAGCGCGTGGCGTTCGATCGGCCGATCGGCAAGTTCCAGGCGATCCAGCACGCGCTGGCGCGCCTGGCCGGCGAGGCTGCGATCGCGCTCGCCGCGTCCGGATCGGCGGCCGACGCGCTGGCCACGCCCGGCGACGATCCCGAGGGCGTGTTCCTCGAGGTCGCCAGCGCCAAGATCCGGGTCGGCGAGGCCGCGGCGGCCGGCGCGACGATCGCGCACCAGGTCCACGGCGCGATCGGGTTCTCGATCGAGCACCCGCTCCACCGCTTCACCCGGCGGCTGTGGGCGTGGCGCGACGACTTCGGCAGCGAGAGCGCGTGGGCCGTCGAGCTCGGCGCGCGGGTCGCCCGGCGCGGCGCCGATGCGCTGTGGCCGCTGCTGGCGGCGCGCTGAGGCCCGACCATGACCGACGCGATTCACTTCGATCAGGTGCGGTTGCCCGAGGCGGCGCAGGCGCTGCGCCGCGAGGTTCGCGCGTTCCTCGCCGACGAGATCGCCGCCGGCACGTTCGATCCGCGGCGCGACGCGGTCTCGAAGGTGTTCGACGCCGGGTTCAGCCGGCGGGTCGGGGCGCGTGGCTGGATCGGCATGACCTGGCCCAGGCGCTACGGCGGCGGCGAGCGCAGCTTCCTCGAGCGCTACGTGGTCACCGAGGAGCTCCGGGTCGCCAACGCGCCGGTGGGGCTGCACTTCACCGCCGACCGGCAGAGCGGGCCGATGCTGCTGCGCCACGGCAGCGAGCGGCTCAAGGCCGAGATCCTGCCGCGGATCACGCGCGGCGAGTGCTGCTTCTGCATCGGCATGAGCGAGCCGGGCTCGGGCTCGGATCTGTTCGCCGCCGCGACGCGGGCCACGCGGTGCGACGGTGGCTGGCGGATCACCGGCACCAAGATCTGGACCACCGCGGCGCACCGCGCCGACTACATGATCGGCCTGTTCCGCACCGCGCCGCGGACCCGCGAAGACCGCCGCCACGGCCTGACCCAGTTCCTCGTCGACATGCGCGCGCCCGGGATCGCCGTGAGCCCGATCCACGACATGAGCGGCCGCCGCGAGTTCGACGAGGTCGTGTTCGACGACGTGTTCGTGCCCGACGACCACGTGCTCGGCGACATCGACCTGGCGTGGAAGCAGGCGACCAGCGAGCTGGCCTACGAGCGCAGCGGTCCCGAGCGGTTCCTCGAGATCTCGTACGTGCTGTTCGAGCTGGTCCGCGTGCTCGGCGATGCCCCCGACGCGCGCGGTGCCGAGGGCATCGGCCGGCTGGTCGCGCAGCTCCACGCGCTGCGCCGGATGTCGGTCTCGGTCGCCGGGATGCTCGAGGCCGGCAAGGAGCCGGTGCTCGAGGGCTCGATCGTCAAGGACCTGGGGACCGCGTGGCAGCAGACCCTGCCGCCGCGCGCCCGCGACCTCGCCGCGTTCGTCGGGCCGGACGCCGACCGCGCGGTGTTCGATGCGGTGCTCGACTACGCCACGCTGGCGGCCCCCAAGCTGACGATCCAGGGCGGCACCACCGAGATCCTGCGCGGCATCATCGCCCGCGGCCTGGGGCTGCGATGACCGCGCGGCTCGACGCGCTGCTGTCGCCGCGGACGATCGCGGTGGTCGGCGCGTCGCCCGACACCCACATCTTCCGCGGCCGCACGCTCAAGGTGATGCTGGGCCACGCCTACGCCGGGCGGATCTACCCGGTGAGCCGCAGCCACGGCGAGATCCAGGGGCTCCGGGCGTACCCGTCGGTGGCCGCGATCCCCGAGCCGGTCGATCTGGCGATCCTGATCATCCCCGCCGAGTTCGTGCCCGACGAGCTCGAGCGCTGCGCCGCCGCCGGGGTCAAGGCGGTGATGATCCTGGCGTCGGGGTTCGCCGAGGCCCGCGGCCCGGCCGGCGCCGCGCTCCAGGCCCGCGTGGTCGCGATCGCCGAGCGCCACGGCCTGATCGTGTGCGGTCCCAACGCCGAGGGCTACGCCAACACCGCCGCCGCGCTGTGCCCGACGTTCAGCCCCGCGGTCGACAGCATGACCGTGCCGCTGGTGCCGCCGTGGCGCAGCCGCGGCCACGTCGCGGTGGTGGCGCAGAGCGGCGGCATGGGCTTCGGCCTGTTCGATCGCGGCCGGCCCAAGGAGCTGCCGTTCAGCCACGTCATCACCACCGGCAACGAGGCCTGCCTCGAGACCTTCGAGATCGTCGATCACCTGCTCGACGAGGGCCGGACCGACGTGTTCCTGCTGTTCCTCGAGAGCGTCAAGGATCCGCGCCGGTTCGAGCGCGTCGCCGCCCGGGCGCTCGATGCCGGCAAGCCGATCATCGTGGCCAAGATCGGTCGCAGCGAGGCCGGCCGGCGCGCCTCGCGGTCGCACACCGGCGCGGACACCGGCGACCCGGCCGCGTACCAGGCGATGTTCGCGCGCCACGGCATCATCGAGGCCACCGATCTCGACGAGATGGTCGACCTGGCCGCGGCGTTCTCGCTGTGCGGCGATCGGCTGCCCGCCGGGCGCCGGGTCGGCATCGGCACCGCCTCGGGCGGCGGCGGCGGCTGGCTCGCCGACATCTGCGTCGCCGCCGGGCTGACCCTGCCGATCCTCGATCCGGAGACCCGCGCGGGGCTCGACGAGCTGATCCCGTCCTACGGCAGCTCGCAGAACCCGGTCGACGCCACCGCGCAGGCGATCGTCCAGGCCGGCTACGCCGAGCTGGCGCGCCGGATCGTCGTATCCCCCGAGGTCGACGCGGTGATCATGATCGTCTCGGCCCGCCTCGTCGCGAGCTTCGAGAAGGAAGCCGACAAGCTCGCGGCGATCGCCGCGGCCAGCGCCAAGCCGATCGCGATGTGGTCGTACACGCTGCCCAGCCCCGAGACCACGCGGATCCTCAGCCAGGCCGGCTATCCGCTGTTCACCAGCCTGCAGACCTGCGCCCGCGCCGTGGCCGCGATGGCGCAGTACCGCGCGATCCGCGACCGGCGCTGACGATCGGGCGATCGATCGATCACGCGCGGTCGATCGATCGATGCACGCGCGCGGCGCGCGATCGCGCGGTCGCCTCGTCGCGACGCGAGGTTGCGCGCGCCTGTGGTCCGGACCACCGGGTGCAATCGCGGTCGTGGCCTCTCATGGCGAGAGGCCAGGAGCAAAGACATGACGAGAATGCGTGTGAAGGTAGCGGCGAGCGCCGCGGTGCTCGCGATCTACGGCGGATGCATGGCCGGGCCGAGCCCGACCGAGGCGACCTGCGATCTCGAGCGAGCGGTGTCCGAGGCCCCGCTCGCGCCCGGCGCGTGGCAGGTCGATCACTTCGACGAGCTGGCGACCGGTCCGCTCCACGGACAGAACGGCTGGTCCGGCAACCCCTCGGCGACGGTGGTGCCGTTCTCGAGCGACGGCAAGGAGCTCTTGATCGATCCGCCCGCCGGCTCGGGCCAGACCATCGTGATGGGCAAGGACGTGCCCGATCAGACGTCGGGCCGCCACCGGCTCGAGCTGCGCGTGCGGGTCTCCGGTGTGGTCAACGCGTCGGTCGCCAAGCTCGAGGTCGATAACGGCGCGACCACGGGCTGGAACAAGCTGTTCCAGATCTTCGCGGGGACCGGCCTCCGCCTGAACTACGATCCGAGCGGTGCGTCGGTGATCCTCGCCGGTGCGCTGGTGCCGGGCGCAAACTACGACGTCCGCGTCGACTTCGATCTCGGCACCGGCCACTTCGACGCGTTCGTCAACGGCGCGGCGTCGGGCAGCGGCACGATGTCCCAGACCAATCGCCGGATCGCGACGCTCGGCCTGTCGGGCTGGGACGTCCCGGGCAGCGTGGTCATGGACGAGATCATCGGCCAGCCGCTCCCCGGCGCGCCGCCGCCGACCGTGCACATCACGGCCCCCGCGAGCCAGGCGGGCGTGGCCGGCGTGGTGCCGTTCACCGCCGACGCGACCGGCTCGATCGCGCGCGTCGACTTCCTGGTCGACGGCATCGTGATCGGCAGCGATGCGACCGCGCCGTACGGCCTGGCGTGGGACACCCGCGCCAACCCGTTGCCGGCGCCCAACCACGCCATGGACCTCGGCTACTACTTCGTCGAGTGGAAGAACCCGGCGACGTTCGGCGCGCGCCGCCGCGAGACCAACTCCTACACCAACACGTACTACGCGTCGCGCTCGACCTACGTCTCGGACGATCCGAACTGGCCGTCGCTGCTCGACCAGTCGCTGGCCACCGCGGTGGCCGAGGGCCGCCGCATCCACCTCGCGCTCGACCTGTCGCCGGGGGGCACGTGGCAGACCATGCTCGAGGTCGCGCGGCCGTACTGGCCGAGCATCGTCCGGATCGAGCTCGCCGACGAGCCGGCCTGGACCCTGGCCGAGACCAACGCGATGATCCAGCAGGTCGACAGCTTCCTGGCGGCGCGCGGCCTCCCCCGGCCGCCGGGCGGCTACGGCGTGGTCTACCTCTACACCCAGCCGATCCCGCTCGCCGCGGCGGCGCCCGGCCTGGCGTGGGTCGGCGTCGAGGCGTACATCGATCCGCCGGGCTCGGGGAACTCGGAGATCGACATCCAGAACCTTCGCACGCGGGTCGGCGCGCAGCTCGCCCAGGTCCCGGCGGGCAAGTCGATCGTGCTGGTGCCGATGGCCTACGATCGCAATGGCGCGTGGCCGAACTTGACCACGCTGCGCGACCTGCAGATCCCGATGTACCTCCTGGCGTACAGCGATCCGCGCGTGGTCGCGCTCAACCTGTTCTCGTACACCCGCGCCGGCGGCAGCTTCGATCACCCCGAGCTGCGCACGCCGCACCGGATGATCGCCGAGAAGATCTTCGGGCACGCGATCCGGCTCGCGACCGACGGGCCGCACTCGCTGCGCGTCCGCGCGATCGGGACCGATGGCGCCGAGGCCAGCGATGCGATCGTCGTGACCGTCGCCAACGGCGCGAGCGCCGATACCCCGCGGTGACGGGCCGGCGTCCGAACTCCGAGACGAGTGACACGCTCGGGCGGGGCAGGGCGTGGCCCTCGTTGCCTGCAGACGCGCTCGTGACGCTTGTCCAGCCGCGTGTTGCGTGATTCGATCGCGCCATGCCGGCCGGAACGCGGGCGCACCGCTGGTCGAGGACCGCGCCCGGCGCGCTCGCGTGGCTGGGCGCGTGTGCGTGTGCGAGCGCGCCGCTCGCGCCGCTCGGCGATCCCGAGCCGCCGGTGCTCGATCGCGTCCGAGCGTCGCCGCTGCTCGCGCTCGACACGCCGGTCCGCGGCTCGACCGCCGATCCGGCCCCGCACTTCGGCGCGGTCTGCACCGGCGGCGGCACCGAGGGCACGCAGATCGCGCGCGGCTACCGGTTCGTGGCGCCGATCACGGCGACGTATCGCTTCACGCTGCGCGCCGACTACGCCGCGATCCTCGCGATCAAGTTGACGCGCGACGGCCCACAGGCCTACAGCGAGCTCGCGTGCAGCCAGCGGGGGCGATCCGATCTGCGGGTCACGCTGCAGGGCGGCGAGACCTACGCCGCGATCATCGACGGTCGCGTGCAGGCGCCCGGCACGTTCGAGCTCGCGGTGACGATCGACGACTCGGCCGAGGCGCGGATCCGCGCCGAGGACACCGAGATCGCTCGCGCGCTGATCGCGGCGGCACCCCGGCTGGCTCCCGGGCGCACGCTCGGCAGCTTCGCATCGGTCGCGGGCGGGCTGCGCGCGGGCTGCGGCGGGCTGGGCAGCGGGACAGTCTACGCGCTCGCGCTCGCGGCCCCGTCGCGGCTGGCGCTCCACGCGGCTGCCCACTTCCCGGTCGCGCTCGAGGTCCGCGAGCGCGGCGGCGCCGCGGTGGGCTGCGCGCGCGCCGAGGCCGGCCGCTTCGACGTCGCGCTGGCCCGCGAGGTACCCGCCGGCGCCTACGTCGTGATCCTCGATGTCACCGAGCTGTCGCGCGACCTGTTCGATGCGCGCTTCGGCAGCCCGGCGAAGGTCGCGGTTCCGGGATCCGGAGTCAGCGGTCACTTCGCGCTGGATACCGAGGTGGCGCCGTGACGCGCGGCCTCGCGCTCGCGCTGGTGGCGGCCGCGGGTGCCTGCGGGCGGCTGGACGGCCGCTTCGACTGGCTGGAGCCGTCGAGCCCCGCGATCACGATCGCGCTCGACATCGACGATCTCCGCGATGCCTACCGTCGACCGTACCACTACACCGTGCGGCACGAGCGCTCCGGGGTCACCACCGACCTCCACGCGGTCGCGATCGTCGGCGGGCGCGCGTACGCCGCCGGCGATGGCGGCCTGGTGCTGCGACGCACGACCTGGGGCGGCTGGGAGCGCGAGGTGACGCCGGCGACCCGCCGGCTCCGCGCGCTCGTCGCCGTCGAGCACGCCGGGCTCTACGCGGTGGGCGACGCCGGCACGGTGCTGCGGCGCTCCGCGGACGGCCGCTGGTCGGTCGAGCCGGTGCCGACCACGGTGGATCTGTACGACGTCGTCCAGGTCGACGGCGAATTCTACGCGGTCGGCGATCGCGGCACGCTGCTCGTGCGGCGCGACGGTGCGTGGCGCGCGATCGCCACGAACACCGAGGCGGATCTGCGGCGCTTCGATGGCCGGATCGCGGTCGGCCGCGGCGGCGTGATCGTCGACTGCGCGATGTGGGACCGCGACCAGGCCGAGCTCGCCCACCAGCTGGTGTGCGTGCCCAGCCCGTCCCCGACGACGGCCGACCTGCGCGCGATCAGCACCGCCGGCTTCACCTGGCGCGCGTTCGGCAACGACGGGGCCTCCGTGCGCGCGGTGGCGCGCCAGCCGTTCGAGGGCGCGCGCGATGCGCCGGTCCGCCAGGGGGCGACGATCACCGCGACCGCCGTCATGTCGTCGGACACCGAGCCGGTCTACCCACCACCCCCGACGGTGCTGGTCGGCACGCGCGGGCTCGTCGTGTTCTCCGCCTGGCGGATCACCAGCATCGTGCTGCCCGGCGCGCCCGACCTGTTCGGCGCGGCCCACGCGATGTTCGACGTGTTTGCCGTCGGGGCAGGCGGCACGATCGTGCACTTCCGCGCGACCGACGCGCACGTGGACGAGGTCATCCTGATCTGAGCGCGCGCCGACGCCGCCGCGACGCGGTCGCGAGCGGCGGCACCTCGATGGACTGCCGGCTGGCCGGCCCCGATGTGCGGCATCCGTGTCATCCGATCCGGCGCGCCAGGCATCCATGGCATGCTCGGGCTCGAGGCTCGCGCGGCGCCGTGCTACCCGGCGCGAGATCCCACGCCGAGGAGCATGCGATGAAGCCACCGATCCTGATCCTGTTCTGCGCCGCCGCGGCTGGCTGTGGCGCGTCGTCGTCTTCGTCGTCGGGCGGCGTCGCCGCGCGGCCGGTCCCGCGCGAGCGGCTCGCGCCGTGCACCGTTCCGGGCGTCACCGAGAAGCTGTTGTGCGGCAGCTACGCGGTCTGGGAGAACCGGGCTGCGAAGCAGGGCCGCAAGATCGAGCTCCACATCGTGGTGGTGCCGAGCCTGGCCAAGGATCCGGCGCCCGATCCGATCTTCGGGTTCGCCGGCGGGCCGGGCGACGCGGCGTCGGGCGCCGCCGGCGGCTGGGCCCAGGACAAGGAGATCCGCGCGCACCGCGACATCGTGCTGGTCGACCAGCGCGGCACCGGCGCGTCGCACCGCCTGGACTGCAAGGTGCCCAAGGATCCCGCCGACGTGCAGGCGCTGTTCGAGCCGAGCCTGCCGGCCGCCGAGGTCCGGCGCTGCCGCGGTGAGCTCGAGCCCGGCGCCGACCTCACCCAGTACACCACGTCGATCGCCGCCGATGACCTCGACGAGGTCCGCGCGTGGCTGGGCTACGACAAGGTCAACCTGCAGGGCGGCTCGTACGGCACGCGCGCGGCGCAGGTCTACCTCCGCCGCCACGGCGATCACGTGCGCAGCGCGATCCTGCTCGGCGTGGCCGGGATGGATCAGTACCTGCCGATGTTCCACGCCCGCGACGGCAAGGCCGCGGTCGATCGGCTGTTCGCCACGTGCGCCAAGGACCCGGCGTGCGGGTCGGCGTTCCCCGAGCTGGCGGCCGAGCACGAGCGGGTGCTCGCCGGGCTCGACCGGGAGCGCGGCCACGCCACGGTCGAGAGCCCGGTCGATCACCACCCGGTGCCGGTGACGATCCCGCGCGACATCTTCGCCGAGCAGATCCGGTTCACGCTGTACAGCGCCGGCCCGTCGGCGGCGACGCCCTACGTCATCCACCGCGCGGCGCAGGGCGACTTCGAGCCGTTCGCGCAGCTCGCGATGCTGTGGGAGCCGAGCCTGCGCGCGATCCTCGCCTACGGCATGCACCTGTCGGTGACCTGCGCGGAGGACGTGCCGTTCATGTCGCAGGCCCAGATCGACGCGGTGATCGCCGGCACCTACCTGCGCGGCTTCCGCGCGAACCAGCAGGTCGCGGCCTGCCGGGAATGGCCGCGCGGCCAGATCCCCGCCGACTTCCACGAGCCCGTCACCTCCGACGTCCCGGTGCTGCTGATCTCGGGGCCCTACGATCCGGTGACCCCGCCGCGCTGGGCCGAGGAGGTGGTGAAGCACCTCGCGCGCGGCCTGCACGTGGTCATCCCGGACGGCCATCACGGCCCCGGCGGGCTGTCCAACCAGGCGTGCTTCAGCGGGATGTCGGCGAAGTTCATCGAGCGCGGCACCGCCGAGGGGCTCGACACCTCGTGCATCCAGACGATGAAGCCACCGCCGTTCGTCACCGACGCCACGTCGTTTGCGGCGCTGCTCAAGCAAGCCAGCGACTGAGATCGCGGCGACGGGTGCGCAGGCCCTGGCAAACCCGCCCCGGATATGCGATGAGCGGACCTTGCACCGCGCCGCCGCCCCGGCGGGCAGGAGACCCCTCATGACCGACGTCGAGAGCTTTCGACGCGAGCTGGCCGAGTTCCTCGAGCGCGTGCTCCCGGCCCGGATCGGCGAGCTGCCGCCCCCTACCGTCGACTACTGGGGCGGCCGCAAGCCCGACCTGCCGCACCCGCAGTCGCAGCGCTACTGCGAGGCGATGGCCGAGCGCGGCCTGACCGCGCCGAGCTGGCCGAGGGAGTACGGCGGCGGCGGCCTCGACAAGGACCAGGCCAAGATCGTGCTCGCCGAGCTGCGCCGGCTGCGCCTGCCGCTGCCGCTGATCGGCTTCGGGATGTCGATGATCGGTCCGACCTTGCTGCAGTTCGGCACCGAGGACCAGAAGCGCGAGCACCTGCCGAGGATCGTGCGCGGCGAGATCCGCTGGGCCCAGGGCTACTCCGAGCCCAACGCCGGCAGCGATCTGGCGTCGCTCGCGGCGTCGGCGCGGCCCGACGGCGATGAGCTCGTGATCAACGGCCAGAAGGTCTGGACCAGCTACGCCGACAAGGCCGACTGGATGTTCGGGATCTTCCGCACCGACGCCGGCGGCAAGAAGCAGGAGGGCATCACCTTCCTGTTGCTCGACATGGCGCAGCCCGGGGTCGAGGTCCGGCCGATCAAGCTGATCAGCGGCGCGTCGCCGTTCTGCGAGACGTTCTTCACCGACGCGCGCGCCCACACCCGCAACGTCATCCTCGGCGTCGGCCGCGGCTGGACCGTGGCCAAGGCGCTGCTCGGCCACGAGCGCACGATGATCGGCGACGTGTTCGGCACCGGCAGCGGCGCGCGCAACAAGCTGGTCGCCGGCAACCCGCTGGCCGAGCTGGCGCGCGACTACCTCGGCGACCGCGACGGCCGGGTCGCCGACGCGGTGCTGCGCGATCGGGTCGCGCAGGTCAGCATGGACGAGCGCTGCTTCGCGCTCACCACGCAGCGCAACGCCGACGCGCTCAAGGCCGGGCAGAAGCCGGGGCCCGAGTCGTCGATCTTCAAGATCTACGGCACCGAGCTCAACCAGCGCCGGCACGAGCTGATGCTCGCGCTGCGCGGCCCGCAGTGCCTGGGCTGGGACGGCCCGGGCTTCGACGAGCGCGAGCGGGTCCAGACCCGCGACTGGCTGCGCTCGCGCGGCAACACCATCGAGGGCGGGACCAGCGAGGTCCAGCTCAACATCATCGCCAAGCACGTGCTCGGCCTGCCGGACTAGGACCCGCCCATGCAGCTCGTACTCACCGAGGACCAGGCCCTCCTGGCGCGCACCGCGAACGAGTTCGTCGGCGGCGGCGAGGCCGTCGCGCGGCTGCGCAAGCTGCGCGATGCTCGCGACGAGCGCGGCTATGTGCTCGATCGCGTCGCGAGGATGGCCGAGCTCGGCTGGACCGCGATCCCGTTCACCGAGGCGGACGGCGGCCTGGGCATGGGCCTGGCCGAGGTCGTGCTGGTGACCGAGGCGATGGGTCGTGGCCTCGCGCCCGAGCCGTACATTCCGTCGATCGTCGCGGCCGGCCGCGCGATCGCGCTGGGCGGCAGCGCCGCGCACAAGGCGAGCTGGCTCGCGCCCGCGATCGCCGGCACCAAGATCCTCGCGCTGGCCTGCACCCGGCGCAAGGCTCGGTTCGACCTGACGCGCGCGCCGGTCCAGGCGACCCGGTCGGGCGACGGCTTCCGGCTGACCGGCGAGGCGACGCAGGTCTGGGGCGGCCACCTCGCCGACGCGTACGTCGTCGCGGCGCGCACCACGGGCCAGGACGGCGATCGCGACGGCATCGCGCTGTTCCTGGTGCCGGCCGCCACGGCCGGCGTCACGATCGAGCGCCAGCACCGGATCGACTCGCTCAACGTCGCGCACCTGACGTTCGCCGACGCCGCGGTCGGCGATGGCGACGTGCTCGGCGGCGCCGGCGACGGCCACGCGCTGCTCGGCCGCGTCGTCGACGAGGCCACCGTGGCGCTGACCGGCGAGATGCTCGGCGGCATGGCCGAGGCGCTCGACCGCACGCTGGTCTACCTGCGCGAGCGCCGCCAGTTCGGCGTGCCGATCGGCAGCTTCCAGGCGCTCAAGCACCGCGCGGCGCGGCTCTACATCGAGGTCGAGCTGTCGCGCTCGGCGGTGATGGCGGCGGCCCGCGCGCTCGACGCCCAGAGCCCCGAGGCGGCGCAGCTGGTGTCGCTCGCCAAGGCGCGGCTGTCGGACGCCTACTGCCTGGTCGCCAACGAGGCGGTGCAGTTCCACGGCGGCATCGGCATGACCGACGAGCACGACATCGGATTCTTCCTCAAGCGCGCGCGCGTGTGCGAGATGACGTTCGGCGACGCGGCGTACCACCGCGACCGGTTCGCCGCGCTGGGCGGGTACTGAGCGCGGCGATGTCGACCGTGGTCGCGGCGGCCGGCTTCGGCGCGGGCAGCGAGGGAGCACACGCACAGACGGCCGCCAGGCCGGCGGCGACGAGCGGACGGTGATGCACGTCGATCGTACGAGCCAGCCGGCGATCCGGATCCCTCGCCGTGGCACAGCCGCTCGGCGCGACGAGCAGTGAGGCTCCGGCGCACACTTCGATCGGCAGGGTTTGCCTCGGGAGAGGAATGCGACGCCGCGTACGCGTGAGGTAAGTTGTGTCTCGTGCCGTCCACGAAGACTCGCCCCCGATCGTCGCCGCGCCGGCGGGCGATGCGGGAGATCGCCAAGGTGCCGACGGGGATCGCCGGCTTCGATCAGATCACGCGGGGAGGGCTGCCGCGCGGGCGGACCACGCTGGTGTGCGGCGGCGCGGGCTGCGGCAAGACGCTGTTCGCGATCGAGTTCCTGGTCAACGGCGCGGCCCAGCACGGCGAGCCGGGCGTGTTCATCGCGTTCGAGGAGACCGAGCAGGAGCTGACCAGCAACGTCGCCTCGCTCGGCTTCGACCTCGCGGGCCTGATCGCGGACCGGCGCCTGGCGATCGATTTCATCAAGGTCGACCGCGCCGAGATCGAGGAGGCCGGCGAGTACGACCTCGAGGGCCTGTTCGTCCGGCTCGCCCACGCGATCGACTCGATCAAGGCCACGCGGGTGGCGATCGACACGCTGGAGGCGCTGTTCGCGGGGTTCTCCAACGAGGCGCTGCTGCGCGCCGAGTTGCGCCGGCTGTTCCGCTGGCTCAAGGACCACGGGGTGACCGCGGTGATCACCGGCGAGCAGGGCCGGGGCACGCTGACCCGTTACGGCCTCGAGGAGTACGTCTCCGACTGCGTGATCTCGCTCGACAACCGGGTGACCGATCAGGTCTCGACCCGACGGCTGCGGATCGTCAAGTACCGCGGCACCGCGCACGGCGCGAACGAGTATCCGTTCCTGATCGACGAGCGCGGGTTCTCGGTGTTGCCGGTCACGAGCCTGAGCCTCGACTACCCGGTGTCGACCGACCGGGTGTCGACCGGCCTGGCGGCGCTCGACGCGATGCTCGACGGCGGCGGCTACTACCGCGGCTCGAGCGTGCTGGTCTCGGGCACCGCGGGCACCGGCAAGAGCAGCCTGGCGGCGCTGTTCGTCGACGCCGCCTGTCGGCGCGGCGAGCGCACCCTGTACTTCGCGCTCGAGGAGTCCAACGCCCAGGTCGTGCGCAACATGCGCTCGATCGGCCTGGACCTCGAGGCCTGGCAGCGCCGGAAGCTGCTCGGCATCCACGCCGCGCGGCCCACGGTGTTCGGGCTCGAGATGCACCTGGTCACGATGCACAAGGCGGTCGAGGAGTTCCAGCCCCGGGCCGTGGTGGTCGATCCGATCTCGAGCCTGATCACCGCCGGCAACCGGCACGAGGTGAAGTCGATGCTGGTGCGGCTGTTCGACTACCTCAAGACCAAGCAGATCACGTGCGTGGTCACGTCGCTGACCATGGGCGCCGGGCTCGACGAGACCGACATCGGGATCTCGTCTCTGATCGACACCTGGCTCCAGGTCCGCGACACCGAGGTGTCGGCGGAGCGCACCCGCGGGCTGTACATCGTGAAGTCGCGCGGCATGGGGCACTCGAACCAGGTCCGCGAGTTCCTGATCACCTCGCACGGCATCGACGTGCTGCCGGTCGCGATCGGCGACGGCGGCGTCCTGACCGGCTCGGCGCGGAGCCGCGTCGAGTCCCAGCGGCGCGACGAGCGCGACGCCCGCGAGCGCGAGGCGGAGCGCCGGCAGCGCCAGCTCGAGCGCAAGCGCGGTGCGATGGAGGCGCAGATCGCGGCGATGCGGATGCAGCTCGCCGCCGAGGAGGACGACGACCGCGAGGTCGCCGAGGCGCTGCACGGTAGCGAGCGCCGCGCGGCCCAGGACGTCGAGCGGATGTCGCGCACCCGCAATCAACCACGCACCACGAACGGGAAGCGGCCATGACGAGCGCGCCGAAGGTCGGGCGGGCGCGCGCGCCGCGGCGGCCCGCGGACACCGAGTACCTGCTGCGGCTCTACGTCGCCGGCCACACCGCCAAGAGCCAGCAGGCGCTGGCCAACCTGCGGCGGATCTGCGACGAGCACCTCGCGGGCCGCTACCGGCTCGAGGTCGTCGACCTGCTCGAGAACCCGGCGCTCGCCCGCGGCGACCAGATCCTGGCGCTCCCCGCGCTGGTCCGC
>Ga0307515_10007184_pt1 | contig 22084 bp, 17 predicted proteins | sample 17_EM_MG_FD_194513 | JGI IMG/M metagenome (GOLD analysis project Ga0307515, IMG submission 194513) | Populus trichocarpa ectomycorrhiza microbial communities from riparian zone in the Pacific Northwest, United States - 17_EM | ecosystem: Host-associated > Plants > Roots > Unclassified | place...
TGTCGATTTCCTCATACAGCGATTTCAGCATCCGGGCGGTTTCCTTGCCGCCGGGGACGCAGAGGTTGAGCCGCTCTTCGCTCTTGGCTGCGATCGCGTCTGAATAGTCGTTGCAATTATAGCCGCACTGGCCGCAATCCTGCTGCGCCATCGCCGCCATCATCTTCCGCCGCAGCGGGCGGCCTTCCGCCAATTTCATGCGGTCGGCAATCGGCATGGTCTGGTCGTGCCACGGCGCTCCGTCGTCGACATCGCCGCCGTCCATGACGGCAGCGCCCTGCTCGGCCGATAAAGGCGTGGGCGCGTCGGACAGCAGACCCGCAAAGAACCCATTCAACCACGAACGCTGCGCTTCGGAAAACGGCGCGCTGGAGGGGATGATCTCGATCTTGGGTGTCGGCGTGATCTGGTTCATGAGGACACCTCAGCGTCGGCCAGCTTGCGCAGCGTCTCGCCATCATGGCGGCGCGCAAATGTCAGGAAGGTTTCTTCGGGCGAAGTGCGATTGGTGACATAGGCCTTCAGCAGCCGCTCGACATAGACAGGCGCGTCCTCCGCCGTGATGTCGTGAAACACCTCCTGCCCGACATCGGCGTCCGGACCGAAACCACCGCCCGTGAAGATATGAAAGCCGTCGACCGTGTCGTCGGTATCGCCGACCGGGATGCGCGCACCGATCATGCCGATATCGCTGATGTAATGCTGCGCGCAGGAATGGTGACAGCCGGTGAGATGGATGTTGATCGGGGTCTCGATCGTCACCCGCGGATCGCACCATTCTGCAATCCTGGCGGCCGTGCGTTTGGTGTCGGCAAGGCCGAATTTGCAGCCCGCGCGGCCGGTGCAGGCAATCAGCCCGGCGCGGACTTGCGAGGTCTCGACATCGAGCCCGATCGCCCTGATCGCAGCGATCGCGAGCTCAACATTGGCATCCCGCACGCCCGGGATCAGAAGGTTTTGCCAGACGGTCAGGCGGATATCGCCGTCGCCGAGATCCTGCGCGATTTTGGCCAGCCCCCGCATCTGCTCGCAGGTGACCTTGCCGAGTGGCAGCGCGACGCCGATCCAGTTCAGCCCGTCCTGCTTCTGCTTGTGCACGCCGATATGCGCCATGCGGTCGAAGGCCGGACGCGGCGCCATCGCTTCGACAGGCACGCGGGTAAAAGCATGGCCGAGCTTTTCCTCGACGAGGGTAAGGAATTTCTCCATGCCGATGCCGTCGATGACATATTTCATCCGCGCCTTGAGCCGGTTGGTGCGGTCGCCGGTATCGATGAAGACGCGGACGATGGCGTCCGACACCTTGGTGGCATCCGCAGGCTTGACGATGATGTCCGAATATTTGGCGAAATCCCTGTGGCCGGTGATGCCGCCAAGGCCGAGGCGAAACCAAACGCCGGGTTCGACGCCAAAGCCGCCCTTCACCTCGACAGCCGAAAACGCGATGTCGTTGGTGTCTTCCAACACTGCGATCTTGCCGGCGCCGTCAAAGGCGACGTTGAACTTGCGCGGCAGGCCCGTCAGCGAGCGATCATTGAGAACGTGATAGTGCCACTCGCGCGCATATTCGCGGGTGTCCAGAATTTCCTGCGGGTCGATCCCTGCCGTCGGCGTTCCCGTGACGTTGCGGATGTTGTCGGCGCCGGAGCCGCGCGAACACAGGCCGAGGTCCTGGATGCCTTCGATCAGCTCCACGGCGTGCTTGGGCGGAATTTCGCGCACCTGCAAATTCGCGCGCGTGGTGACGTGGCTAAATGGTCCGCACAGGGGCTCGATGAGATCGGCGAGGCCTGTGAACTGCCAATGCTTCATGATGCCGTTCGGAATCCGCAACCGGCACATGTAGGAATCCTGCGCCGGCGCGACATAGAACAGGCCGTAATAGCGCCAGCGGAAATTATCGGCGGGTGATGGCGGCGCATTGTCGAGCGCCTGCTGCTTTAGCCGCGGATAGGCATCGAACGCATGCTCGTCGCGCTTCCACTTCTCCTGATCGACGAGTTTCTTGCCGGATGCGATGACCCGTTCCTGCGCCTTGATGTGGGCGGCCTCTGGTCCGCTCGGCTCGGCATTCGCCTTGGTCGAACCGCCACCGAGACCTCGCCCGACCCGGCTGATCTGCAGACCGGTCGTGAAGCCTTCGAGGTAGCGCTTCTGCTCGTCGGTAAAATCGACTGTGAGCGTTTCCATTTTCATGCGTGACGAAGCTCCTGCGGCCACGATTGGTGGCGTCAACGGATTGAGTTTGACCGTTTGGAACTCGGCGCAGCGGCGGTGCCGGGCTTTTGCTCCTGTTCGGTCCGACCAGCTTCGTTGCTGCGGAAATCCATCCTGGACGTGGGGCAACCGACATCGGCGACGGTTGGCCGCACTGCAACATACAAGTTGCGTGCCAGACCGATCCCGTTAAAATTTATAGAAATTTCAGTGGGTTAAAAATGCGACCGTGAAACTATGAAGCCAGCTTCACCGCGGCTTTGAAGGCAGCCTGCTCATATTTTCGGCAACCAGGATCGCTGCCTAACTTCGCTTCACATAGAGCAAAAACGATCAGGGCTTCCAGCGGCCGATCGTGAACGCCGCCAGATGCCCGGCGATATCGTCGGGATTGAAGGCGGGGCCGGCAAAAGCACCGACCGCATCGGAGCCATCGCCGGGCTTGGCCGGCTGTCCCATCGCGGCGTCATAGAGGTCCGGCCTGAACACCCCCATCGCGGTCTTGAGTGCGTCCGGCTGCATCGCCGTCTGCCCCCAGCGCACCATTTGGGCGTACAGCCAAGCCGCCTGCGCCGGATCCGGCCGGGCAGCGCCTTCGCGCGCCACCAGCAGGTAGCGGCTGCTTTCACGCATGGTGCCGTCGGGCGATATCTTCAACCGGCCATCCAGCGTCCGCCGGATCACTTCGGCATCGACGCCGATATATTGCGGCTTCGCCAGGATGTGCGCAGCCTCGGCGCGATTATCAGGTTGCTCGATGAATTGCGCGGCGTGTGAGGCGGCCCGGATCAAGGCCGCCAGTGTTTCCGGATTCCTCTCCGACCAGCCCTGCCGAACGGCGAGCACCTTTTCCGCGGCACGCACCAGGATGTCGGAAACGAAATGCAGGATCTGGCCGACGCCGAGATCGACTGCGACCGAGTTCCAGGGCGCGCCGACGCAGAACGCATCGACATGGCCGTTGGCCAGGCTGTCCACCATGTAGGGCGGCGGCAGCACCACCAGATGGACGTCCTCGTCGGGATCGACCCCGCCTGCCGCCATCCAGAACCGCAGCTGGTAGTTATGGGTCGAGAACGGGAACGTCATGCCGAATGTCAGCGGTTCGGCCCCGGCCTTGCGCCGGGCGGCCACCACGCGGGACAGCGCCTGCGCCGTTACCAGCGGGTTGCGCGGATCGCCGTCGATTTCGCCCATGATCGCCGCGTGCAGCGCCGGCGATACCGTAATCGCGTTGCCGTTGAGGCCGAGATTGAACGGCGCCACGATCGGCAGCTTGACGTGGCCAAGTCCGAGGCTCGAGGCGATTGCAACCGGCGCCAACAGATGCGCCGCGTCGAAGCGGCCGATATTGAGCTTGTCGCGGACGTTGGACCACGACACTTCCCGCGTCAGCGTGATATCGAGCCCTTCGGCGGCGGCAAAGCCCTTGTCGACGGCGATAATCAGCGCGGCGGCGTCGACCAGCGGAATGAAGCCGATATGCAGCGGTGTGGTCATTTCAGCAACTCCGACGCGGTCAGGATCGACTGCGCGATCTCGCCGATTTTCTTCTTCTCGCGCATCGCGGTGGATCGCATCAGGACGTAGGCCTCGTCTTCCGTCAGGCCTTTCACCTTCATCAGGATGCCCTTGGCGCGGTCGATGACCTTGCGTTCCTCCAGCGCTGACTTCGTGCGGTCGAGCTCATCCTGCAGCTTCGAGAACGCATTGAAGCGCGAGATGCAGAGGTCGAGGATCGGCTTGATCCGCTCCTTCTTCAGGCCGTCGACGATATAGGCGGAGACGCCGGCATCGACGGAGGCCTGGATCGAGGCGGCGTCGCTCTGATCGACGAACATGGCGATCGGCCGGCGCACGGCGCGGCTGACCTGGAACATCGCCTCCAGCACGTCGCGGCTGGGGTTTTCCAGATCGATCAGGATGACATCAGGGTCTTCCGAGTAGATCCGCGCCAGCAGGCTCTGCATTTCGCTGATATGGACCACGCGGGTAAAGCCCGCCTCCCGCAGCCCCTCTTCGAGAATGGCGGCACGGATCGGGCTTTCGTCGACTATGACGATTTTCGGTGACGACTCAGCGCTCATCGATCAACCCTTAACCCGGTGGGACCACCCATAGCACGTCAAAAGCCCCCGCAAAGCCTTGTAATTATGGGCAATTGGGACTAGCTCGTGCTGATCAATCAGGCAGATGTAGTATGCAACAGGCCGCCGCGCCCAAGATCAGCTTTGTTTCATTGGGGTGCCCCAAAGCACTGGTGGATTCCGAGCGCATTATCACGCGGCTGCGTGCGGAGGGCTATGAGCTGGCCCGCAAGCATGACGGCGCCGATATCGTCATCGTCAACACCTGCGGGTTCCTCGACAGCGCCAAGCAGGAATCGCTCGGCGCCATCGGCGAGGCCATGGCCGAGAACGGCAAGGTCATCGTCACCGGCTGCATGGGCGCCGAACCCGAACAGATCGAGGCGGCCTATCCCGGCGTGCTCTCGATCACCGGGCCGCAGCAATATGAGAGCGTGCTGGATGCGGTCCACCGGGCGCTGCCGCCCGTGCACAACCCTCACCTCGACCTGGTGCCGCCGCAGGGCGTCAAGCTGACGCCCCGGCACTACGCTTATTTGAAGATTTCCGAAGGCTGCAACAACCGCTGCAGCTTCTGCATCATCCCGAAACTGCGCGGCGATCTGGTATCGCGGCCGGCCAATGACGTGCTGCGCGAGGCCGAAAAGCTGGTCGCGGCCGGCGTCAAGGAATTGCTCGTCATCTCGCAGGACACTTCGGCCTACGGCGTCGATATCAAATATGCCGAGAGCCCGTGGAAGGACCGCCAGGTCCGCGCCAAATTCTTCGACCTCGCCAAGGAACTCGGTGAACTCGGCGCCTGGGTGCGCCTGCAATATGTCTACCCCTACCCGCATGTCGACGAAGTCATCGGCCTGATGACCGAAGGCAAGGTTCTGCCCTATCTCGATATTCCTTTTCAGCATGCGAGCCCGGAAGTACTCAAGGCGATGAAGCGTCCGGCCGCGCAGGAAAAGACGCTGGCGCGGATCAAGAAGTGGCGCGAGCAATGTCCGGAGCTGACCCTGCGCTCGACCTTCATCGTCGGATTCCCCGGCGAGACCGATTCCGATTTTGCTTATCTGCTCGACTGGCTCGAAGAAGCCGAGATCGATCGCCTGGGCTGTTTCAAATACGAACCGGTCGCCGGCGCCCCCTCGAATGCGATCGGCAGCGTTGTGCCCGACGAGATCAAGCAGGAGCGCTGGAACGCGCTGATGGCGCGGCAGCAAAAAATCTCCGCGCGGAGGCTGAAGCGCAAGGTCGGCACGCGCCAGCAGATCATCATCGACGAAGTCGGCCCGACCGTCTCCAAGGGCCGCTCCAAGGCCGATGCACCCGAGATCGACGGCGCGGTCTATGTCTCCAGCCGACGGCCGCTGCGGGTCGGCGAAATCGTCACCGCCAAGATCGAGCGCGCGGATCAGTACGACCTGCACGGCAGCGTATCGGGATTCTGACGCATACATGCTGCAACGGCCAACGCATCAGGCCGCGAAGCTGCGTCAGCTCGTCTCCTGGACAATATTGCAATCTGAAAGGGCCTGTCGGAGGGTCTCCGCGGACGTGTAGTGGTGAGCGAGCAGCCCCGCCTCCCGTGCGCCGGCGACATTCTCCGGAAGGTCGTCGACAAAGAAAGCGGTGCCCGGCGACACCTGCAATTTTGACAGACAACGACGAAAGCAATTCGGGTCTGGTTTCGCCAATTTGAACTGTGCCGACGCGTAGATATTGGAGCCGAACAGCGGACGCAATTCTGGAAACAGAACGTCGATATGATCGACGACCAAACTGGTATTGTTGGTCAGAACAGCAACCTCGACCGATCCGCGAAGATTACCAACGATGTCCAGCACCGCAGGGTTTGGATTCATGGAATAACGACGAGCCTCTAGCCACTCCTCAAGCGACAACGAATAGCCGATGCGCTCGCCAAAGGCGCGCAGGTATTCCGGGGCATCGAGAGCACCGCTGTCACCGAGCTGCTCAAAGCCCGTGCCCCATATCGCCTCATAGATAAGATCGGTCGTGGTATTGGCGAGCCTGGCCAGAAACGCTGCCCGCGCCATCTTGTCGTAGTCGCAAAGAACGTTGTCCATGTCGAACAAGACAAGCTTGATTTTCTCAACCACTGCAATGCTCACGTCACACGCCGAAGCATCCGGCGATCATGAAAATAGCCTTTACGACAAAGGACATAGGTTATTGGAACGCTAGCGACAAACGATTATTCCTGCGTGCCGACATCGCGAATGAGTTTGCCCAATCGCCTTGGTCGCCTCCATCATCGGGCCGGTTCAAAACAATAAAGCGACTTGACATTGCGCGGCATTCGGCTGTATGGGCCTGCGCCATGACATTGAACCGGACCAACCGCCGCGCAGCTTTCCGTCGTCGCTCTTGCGACGATGATGGGCTGCGCCATGTCCGACGACAACGCTGATCAACTAGTTCAGCAACGTTTTCGAGAAGGCCGCACCCGCAAAGTGCGGCCTTCTTGCGTTTCGGCCAGCCTTTTACCCAAAACCCAACGAGGAGTTCGACATGACCAACGCACCCCATCCGTATGAGGCGCTGATGAACGTCACGGCGCGGCCGTCCACCGTCTTCGTCAAGGGCGACGGCGCCTATCTGTGGGACGACAGCGGCAAACGCTATCTCGATTTCATGCAAGGCTGGGCGGTCAACTGCCTCGGCCATTCGCCGGCGATCATCGCCGACGCGATCGCGGCGCAGGCGAAGCTGCTGCTGACGCCGAGTCCGGCATTCTTCAACGAGCCCAGCCTCAAGCTCGCCAACGCGCTGGTCGCCAACAGCTGTTTCGACCAGGTGTTCTTTGCCAACTCCGGCGCCGAAGCCAATGAGGGCGCGATCAAGCTCGCGCGCAAATTTGGCACGCTCTACAAAGGCGGCGCCCATGAGATCATCACCTTCGTCGGCGGCTTCCACGGCCGCACGCTCGCAACCATGTCGGCGTCGGGCAAGAAGGCGTTCGAGCCGCTGTTCGAGCCCAAGGTCACCGGATTTCCAAAGGCGCAGCTCAACGATCTCGATTCCGTCAAGCGGTTGATCTCGAGCAAGACCGTTGCGGTCATGCTGGAGCCGATCCAGGGCGAAGCCGGCGTTTGGCCGGCGACCGATCAATTCCTCAGGGAGTTGCGGGCGCTGACCCAGGAGCGCGGGTTGCTTCTGATCGTCGACGAGATCCAGACCGGCATGGGCCGGACCGGCAAGCTGTTCCATTACGAACATGCCCGGATCGAGCCCGACATCATGACGCTCGGCAAAGGCATCGGCGGCGGCGTGCCGCTCGCGGCCCTGCTCGCGACCGACTATGCGTCCTGTTTCGAGCATGGCGACCAGGGCGGCACCTTCAACGGCAATCCGCTGATGTGCGCGGCCGGTCTTGCGGTGCTTGAACACGTCGCAGCGCCCGAGTTTCTGAAATCGGCCGTTGATGCCGGCCTGTTTCTGGAAAGCGAATTGCAGAAACTGTCGGCGCGGCATGGTCTCGGCGAGGTGCGCGGCCGGGGTCTGTTGCTCGCGCTCGATCTCAAGCTGCCGATCGGCGCTTCGATCGTGGCGCAGGCGTTCGCGGAGGGCGTTCTCTTGAACTCGCCGCAGCCGGATGCGCTGCGGTTAATGCCGGCGCTCAACGTCTCGCGGGAGGAGATATCGATGATGATCGATTGCCTCGACACGATTCTGACCAAGGCAGGTGCTGCGCGAATGGTGGCATGACAGACGACGTTTTGTAGGGTGGTCAAAGCGTGCGTGCCCACCATTCAAGATAACGAACTCGCGGGTGGTGGGCACGGCGCAACCGCGCCTTTGCCCACCCTACGCCACCGTCACGGCCGCAGAATCGCGGCCCCCGTGGTCGCCCTGCCCTCGAGATCGATATGCGCCTTGGCGACGTCCTTCAGCGCATAGGCGTGGTTGATCGGCACGTGCAGTTTGCCGTTGATGACGGCGGCAAACAGCGTGTCGGCGCCTTCAAGCAATTCCTTTCGGGTGCTGACGTAATCGTTGAGTTTCGGCCGCGTCGCAAACAGCGAGCCGTGATTGTTGAGCTCGGCGAGCGCGAACGGCGGCACCGAGCCTGATGCGTTGCCGAAGCTGACGAACAGGCCGCGCGGCCGCAGGCAGGACAGCGAGCCCGGGAATGTGGTCTTGCCGACGCCGTCATAAACGACATCGCAGAGTTCGTTGCGGCTGATCTGCTTGACCCGCGCGACAAAGTCTTCCTCGTTGTAGAGGATGACGTGGTCGCAGCCATTGGCGAGCGCGAGATCGGCCTTGGCCTTCGAACCGACGGTGCCGATTACATGCGCGCCCATCGCCTTGGCCCATTGGCAGGCCAGCAGGCCGATGCCGCCGGCAGCGGCATGGATCAGCACGCGGTGACCGGGCTCGACCTTGAAGGTCTTGTGCAGGAGATACCAGACCGTCAGGCCCTTGAGCATCAGTACGGCGCCCTGCTCGTAGGTGATATGATCCGGAAGCTTGACCAGCTTGTCCGCCGGGATCACGCGCTCAGAGGCATAGCCGCCGAGATTGAAATAATAGGCGACGCGGTCGCCGGGATGAAAATTGGTGACGCCCGGCCCGACCGACACGACTTCGCCGGCGGCTTCATTGCCGGCGATGAACGGAAGTCCCGGCGCCTTGTAGAGGCCGGTCCGGTAGTAGACGTCGATGAAATTCAGTCCGACGGCGTGCTGGCGGAGGCGAACCTCGCCCGGTCCGGGCGCGGCCACCTCGACGCTCTCATATACCAGGGCTTCCGGACCCCCCACCTTGTGCACGCGCACCGCCTTGGTCATGACCATTTCTCCCTTGGTATCTGCTTCGAGTGCCCGTCTTGCGGCCGGAGCGAAAGCCATCGAAGCCGTATTGTCAACTCGCCGGCCGGAACCGACTATTTCGCCTTCTTCCGGCGATTGCGCCGGGCCAGCACGTTGAACAATTCGACCGCGGCCGAGAACACGATGGCAAAATAGATGTAGCCGCGCGGGATGTGGAATTTGAATCCATCCGCCACCAGCGCCACGCCGATCAGCACCAGGAACGCCAGTGCCAGCATCTTGGTGGTCGGATGATCGGCCACGAACTTCGACACCGGGCCCGACGAGACGTACATGATGAAGCAGGCGATGATGACGGCGGCAACCATGATCTCGATATCTTCAGCCATGCCGATCGCGGTGATGATCGAATCCAGCGAGAACACGATGTCGACGACGATGATCTGGAGGATCACCCAGAAGAACGCGCCTGCGGTGGATTGGCCGTCGGCTTCGGTGTGGCGCGCCTCGACCTCGGCATGAATTTCATGCGTCGCCTTGGCGATCAGGAACATGCCGCCACCGATCAGGATGATATCGCGCCATGACAACGCGATGCCCTTCACGGTCAGGACGGGGTCCTTCAGGCCGATCAGCCACACCAGCAGGCTGAGCAACACGATACGGAACACCAGTGCCAGCAGCAGGCCGATCTGGCGCGCGCGCTTTGCCTGCTCCGGCGGGAGCCGCGCAACGATCACGGACAGGAAGATGACATTGTCGATGCCGAGGACGATTTCGAGCGCCGTCAGCGTCAGCAGTGCCGCCCACGCTTCCGGGCTGGTCAGTAATTCCATCATGCCTTGAACGATTTCAGTTTGCGGATTGCCGCGTCGCTGCCGGTGACATAGGCGGCGATCGCGCAAAGTCCTGTTGTAATGGGAATGCCCACGGCGAAGTCGCAGACGATGGTATACGCCGCCAGCGCGGCCCCCGCCGCCAGCAGCCACAGGGTCAGCCAGCGCAGCCGCACCACACGGATCGGGTGCAGCACGTGGAACGGCGCGAATGTCAGCGCGATCAGGACCGCGACGGCAAGGCTTGCGAGCGCCGGCGATGGATGCAGCAGGAACAGATAGAATGCCGCCACATTCCACAGCGCCGGAAAGCCGCGAAAATGGTTGTCGGCCGACTTCATGCGGCGGTCGGCAAAATACAGCGCGCTCGATGTCACGATGCCGATGCCAAGCAATGGTGCGGCCAGCGGCAGCAGCATTCCGCTGGCCGTGATCGCATAAGCCGGAACGAAGACGTAGGTGACGAAATCGACGACGAGGTCGAGAATTTCCCCCGACCAGTTCGGCTGCAATTGCACCACATCGAATTTCCGCGCCAGCGGGCCATCTATGGCATCGATGATCAGCGCCACGCCGAGCCAGGCAAACATGCTGGCCCAATGCTCGCGCACCGCCTCCAGCATCGCGATCAGGCCGATGCCTGCCCCGAGCGCCGTGAAGAGATGCACACCGAAGGCGGCGGTCCGCATTCCCGTCGTCGCTGGCGATGACGTCGTCGCTGGCGACGATGTCGTTGCCGGAGGTGATATTGGCTGGGGTATCTGGTCCATTGCTCCGGCAGTGCTTATCAGGAATCGCTGCGTTTTGCATATCCGCGCTTGCGGCGTTCCGCCGCGCGAAGCAATGGAAACATTTAACGACGTCAATGACTTGAAAATGTTGCCGGGAATGTCAATTGTTCCAGTATGACCGATGCATCGCCAATTTATGACACCCTTGTTATCGGCGGCGGACCGGCGGGTTTGACCGCCGCCATCGCGCTGGCGGAGACCGGCGCCAAGACCGCCCTGCTCGCGCGCCGCGTGCCCTATGCCGATAACCGCACCACGGCGCTGCTGGGGGCGTCCACCGAGTTGCTCGAACGCCTGGACGTCTGGCGTCGCTGCCGGGATCAGGCCGCGGCGTTGCGCGCCATGCGGCTCGTCGACGACACCGGCCGCCTGATCCGGGCGCCGGAAGTGCGGTTTTCGTCCGAAGAAATCAGCCTCGAGCAATTCGGCTATAACATCGACAACCGGACGCTGATGGCAGCGCTCGAGGAGCGCGCAGGCGAGTTGTCCAATCTGACGCGATTTGACGATGAGGCCGCGGCGGTCGATCCGCAGGACGCGGAGGTCGCCATCCATACCAGGGCGGGCGGATCGCTCTCGGCGCGGCTGGTGATCGGCGCCGATGGACGGCAGTCATTGTCGCGCGACGCCGCCGGCATCGACGTCAAGCGCCGCGACTTGAATCAGTCCGCATTGACCTTCAACATCACCCATTCCCGCTCCCACAAAAATATCTCGACCGAGTTTCATACCCCGCACGGCCCATGTGTGTTCGTGCCCCTGCCCGGCAACCGCTGCAGCGTGGTGTGGGTCTCCGCGGCCAAGGAAGCAGAGCGGCTGATGGCGCTCAGCGACGACGAATTGTCCGACGCCGCCGAGAAGCAATCGCATTCCATTCTGGGCAGCGTCCGGGTGGAGGCTGGTCGAAATCTGTTTCCCCTCTCGATCGAGAGCCCCAAACAATTCGCAAGCCATCGCGTGGCGCTGGTCGGCGAGTCCGCCCACGTGCTGCCGCCGATCGGCGCACAGGGCCTCAACATGGGACTGCGCGACGCCGCCGACATCGCCGATATCGCCGGACAGGCGATGTCGCTCGGCGAAGATCCGGGCGCCCCGCAGGTGCTGGCGCACTATCAGTCCGCGCGCCGCGCCGATGTCGCCAGCCGGGTGTTCGCCATCGACATCGCCAACCGCTCGCTGCTCAGCGATTTCGTCGGCATGCAGTCGCTGCGTGCTGCGGGCCTACACCTGATCGGCGCATTCGGTCCGCTGCGACGGCTCGCCATGCGCGAGGGTCTCGCGCCGTCATGGAAGCGGGTGGGCTAACCCGTAAAACCAGAGGCGTTGACCTACCTCCGCTTTGGCGCGCGTAGCGGACTCACGTTTGACATCGCGCCAGGCCCGAAAAGTGCCAGTAACGGAACGTTAGTAGCTCTATCCTTGACATGTGTAACCGAGCCATTTCCAGCGGAGAGGCGTGAATGGAAAATCCCTCATCGTGCTCGTGTCATCTCGGCGTGATCGTTCGCGCTTTGGGGTTAGGGTCGCGACCATTTCCAAAGAAACGACAATGGCAATTTGTCGCTTCAGCCGTTTTGTTCTTCTTTGCTTTCGTTTTCTACATTGCGATCACAAAGAATGTCGACCATCACGGAATTCTGGCGCTCGGGGTATTTAGCTTTTTTGGAATTGCGACGTTTCTGGCTGCACTGCTCAGTGCGGTCGTCGGTATCGTTGGCTGCGACGATTGCGTTTCCAGAATGTGAGCATCGTAATGAATCTATGCTCGACCAATTGACCTCTACGGAAGCCCCAGCCTTCCGCTCTGGATCAACCACATCACGCTGGTCAGCGTGACGACGGAAGCAAACGTGCCGATCAGCACGGCGACCGACGCCGGCTCGATCCAGGTGTTGTTCTGCCGCGCGATGACGAACACGTTGAGCGCCGGCGGCAGTGCGGCCATCAGCACCGCGGTGGCGGCCCAGGGCTGCGCGAACGGTCCGAACAACAGCATCAGGCCGAACACGATCAAGGGATGGATCAGCAGTTTGACCGCGATCACGCCGGGCACTTCCCAGGGCACGCGATCGAACGGGCGCAAGGCGACGGTGACGCCGAGCACGAACAGCGCGGTCGGCGCCGCGGCGTTTTGCAAAAACGTCAGCGTGTTGTCGATCGCGACAGGCGGACGAAAATGCAGCGCCGCGGCGAGCGCGCCGGCGCCCGCCGACATGATCAGCGGGTTCAGCACGATCTGCCGCACCACGATGCCTAACGTATGCAGCAGCGAGCGGTGCGTGCGATCGGTGAACGCAATCAGGATCGGCACGATCGAAAACAGGAAGATGCTGTCGCAGCAAAATATCAATGCGGTCGGCGCCGACGCCTTGGTGCCGAGCACGGCGAGCGCCAGCCCCGGGCCCATATAGCCGATATTGCCGTAGGCGCCGGACAGGCCCGCCAGGGTCGCCTTGCGCAACGACAGGTCACCGATGACCCGGCCCGTCATCATGGCCATGACGAAGGCGATGACGGTCCCGAGCGTGGTCGCGATCAGGAATGGCGGGTTATTGAGTTCCGAAAACGGCGTCTTGGCCATGATGCCGAACATCAGGGCCGGCAGCGAGACGTAGAGCAGGAAGAAATTCATCCAGGCCAGCCCCGCTTCGGGCAGCCCTTTGGTCTTCCCGCAGGCAAAACCGATGAAGATCACGCCGAAATAGGGAATCGCCAGATTGAGGATATCGGCCATGCGGCGGAGGTCATTTCGTGAGCGTTTTCCGGGCACTGGCGCGGGATGCTCCAGCCGGACCGTAGAGCTAATTCAACCATTTGCCCCTAGCATCGGCCACAATCATGGTCTATTCGACGAGATATGATTAAAGCGCGCACCGCCAAATTCCAGATCGGGCAGATCGTCCGCCACCGGGTATTTTCGTTCCGGGGCGTGATTTTCGACATCGATCCGGAATTCAACAATACCGAGGAATGGTGGTTGTCGATCCCCGAGAACGTCCGGCCGCACAAGGATCAGCCGTTCTATCATTTGCTGGCGGAGAATTCGGACTCCGAATACGTCGCCTATGTCTCCGAGCAGAACCTGCTGCCCGACGATTCCGGCGAACCGATCCGGCATTCACAGGTCGCCGAGATCTTCGTCAAGGACAAGTCCGGCGGCTATCGCCCGCGCAATCCTTCGCTGAACTGATTCCCCGTCATTGTCTGCAACAAACGCGGAGCGTTTGTTGCAGACAATGACGTCGAGAACGAAAAAGGCGCCCGATCCGGGCGCCTTTTTGTTGGTCGGTTGACGGGCGTTACTTCGCCGCCGGATTAGCCGGAGCCGCGCCGGGCGCTCCCTGCTGCTCGAGCTTCTTGCGCTGTTCTTCAGCCCGCTTCTGCAGCTCTTCCTGCAGCTTCTTCTGGGTTTCCTCGAACACCTTCGGATCAGTCGGCGGACCGTCATAGGCCTTGGCGAATTCGGCCAGCGGCAGCGGCAGCGTCAGCGGTGCGCCGTTGGAGTTGATGGCCTGAACCACCAGATTCTGGCCCTTCTTCATGGAGGCCAGCAATTCCGGGGTCACTTCGTAGTCCGACATGCAACCATTGGCGAAGCAGATGACATACGGGCTCTGCGCCGGGGGATTGGCATCGACGATGATCCGGGTGCCGTGCATGAGCTGCATGCCGAGCGGCAGCGTCACGCGCAGGATCTTCTTCGGCTCGCCTTCCGGCTCGATGATGACGGCCGCGATGACCGGCTGGCCGGATTCGATACGCCCGTCCTTACCGGTGAAGCAGACCTGCTTGGCGCCGGCGTCCTGGCCCTTGAGGCAGAACTTGGTCCAGGGCGCATAGATCAGCTGCACCTGCTGTTCCGGGGGCTGGGCGCCTGCGGCGGGCGCACCGGCTGCCGGGGGCGGCTGCTGTGCTGCCGGTGCGGGACCCTTAGGGGCGGCTTTCGGGGCGGCCTTGGGAGCAGCCTTCGGGGCTTCCTTCGGCGCCGCAGCGGGGGCGCCGGGGGCCGGAGCCGGGGTTTGGGCCTGCGCGCCCGAGACGAGCAACGTCGCGGACAGTGCCGTCGCCGCCAACAAGGCGGCAACCCGCCCACGCGGCCGGACGGCCAAGATACGGAAATTCATTGCGGAAAACCCTTTCTGAACGGGAGCGCCCGAAACCGCTGCAGGCACCGACACCTAGCCGTTTGGGCGGCTGTCTCCTAGTCAATTGAGGCGGATACGTGACAGGCGCCACCGCCCTGGCCAATTGCACGCCTTCAATACAGCGGCGGACGAAAAGATCAATGGCGACAAGCATCTTTGGCTGCGTTCACTGTCCGATGTGAAGCGATGTTGAGGCCTATGGTAAAGCTCGCCGGTGTGTAATCCCGAATCAAATCCGCGCGTGCCGATGGGTGCCTTTGGACGTATCCGGCTTGGTATTCTGGCTTGCGTTGGGCTCGCGCTGGCGCAATTGCCGATGGCGCTCGCCGGCACGTCGCACGCCGCCGAGAGTTACGCCATCACGATGCATGGTGCGCCGGGCCTGCCCGCCGATTTCGCCCACATGCCCTACGCCAAACCGGATGCGCCGAAGGGCGGACGGCTGGTCTGGGGCGTGCTCGGAACCTTCGACAGCCTCAACCCCTTCATCGTCCGCGGCCTCGCCGTTCAGCAGATCAGGGGCTTTGTCGTCGAGAGCCTGTTGACCCGGGGCAATGACGAGGCGTTCACGCTCTATGGGCTGCTCGCCAAAAGCGTCGAGACCGACGACGCCAGGAGCTACGTCACGTTCCGTCTCGATCCGCGCGCGCGTTTCTCGGATGGCAAGCCTGTCATGGCCGAGGACGTGTTGTTTTCATGGGCGCTACTGCGCGACCGCGGCCGCCCCAACCACCGCCAGTATTACGCCAAGGTCGCCAAGGCCGAAGCGCCCGATCCGCTCACCGTGCGGTTCGATTTCGGCGGCGCCAGCGATCGCGAACTGCCGCTGATCCTCGGCCTGATGCCGATCCTGCCAAAGCATGCTGTCGACCCGGAAACGTTCGAGGATACCACGATGACGGGACCGGTCGGTTCCGGCCCCTACCGCGTCAGCGCCGTGCGCCCGGGCGCCAGCGTCACGCTGACGCGCAATCCCGATTATTGGGGCCGTGACCTGCCGGCGAACCGCGGCCTGTGGAATTTTGATGAGGTCCGGCTCGACTATTATCGCGAGTCCAACGGCCAGTTCGAAGCCTTCAAGCGCGGGCTCTATGATTTCCGCAATGAAACCGAGCCGCTGCGCTGGCACGATGGTTATGATTTCCCCGCCGCCCGCAGCGACGGGTTGATCCGCGATGTCATCAAGACCGGAATGCCGCAGCCGTCGGAGTATCTGGTGTTCAATACACGGCGTCCGCTGTTTGCCGATGTCCGCGTGCGGCGGGCACTGACGCTGCTGTTCGATTTCGAATGGATCAACCGCAACTATTTCTTCGGCCTCTATACGCGCGCCGGCGGCTTCTTCGCCGGTTCGGAATTATCCGCCTATGGCCGTGCCGCCGATGATCGCGAGCGCGAACTGCTAAAGCCGTACCTTGCGCATATTCCGCCTGATATTCTCGATGGCAGCTTCCGCCTGCCCGTGTCAGATGGTTCGGGCCGCGACCGCGCGGCGCTGCGCAGCGCCCTCACCTTGCTGTCGGAGGCCGGCTATGAGCTCGACGGCACGGTGTTGCGCCAGCGCGCCACCAAGGCGCCCCTCAGCTTCGAGATTCTCGTGACGACGCGCGATCAAGAACGGATCGCGCTGGCTTATCAACGCGACCTCAAGCGCGCCGGCATCGAGGCCAGCGTGCGCGCGGTCGATCCCGTGCAGTTCGACCAGCGCCGGCTCGGCTACGAGTTCGACATGCTGCAGAACCGCTGGGATCAGTCGCTATCGCCCGGCAACGAGCAGTCGTTCTACTGGGGCAGCCAGGCCGCGGATATTCCGGGCACGCGCAACTACATGGGCGCCAAGGACCCGGCCATCGATGCCTTGATCGCGGCCCTGCTGGAGGCACGCGAACGGCCGGAATTCGTCTCGGCGGTGCGGGCGCTGGACCGGACCCTGATGTCGGGCTTCTACGCTATCCCGTTGTTTAACGTCGGAGAACAATGGATCGCGCGATGGAATCGGATAGAACGGCCTGGAGCCATCGCGTTGACGGGCTATTTGCCGGAAACCTGGTGGCACAGACCGGACGCGCAAGCCAAATGATCAATGCATCCATCGAAGTGACGCCGTGACCCAGCCCGCCGCTTCGCCTACACTCGATACGCTGTTCAAGAGGTCGCTGGCACGGCAGCCGGATGCGATCGCGCTGGTCGATCCCGTCAACAAGCAGCGCATCACGGGCCAAAAGCCGAAGCGCCTCACTTACGCGCAGGCCGACCGCGCGATTTCCTCGCTGGCGGCGCACTTCATCGAATCCGGCTTACCCGCCAACTCCGTCATCGCCGTCCAGCTGCCGAACACGATCGAGTTCGCGCTGACGATCCTCGCCGCCTATCGCGCCGGCCTGGTGGTTGCCGTCCTTCCATTGCTGTGGCGCCAGGCGGAACTGACCATGGCCCTCAACCGCACCGCGGCGCGGGCGATCGTAACCACAGCCAAGGTCGACGGCATCGTCTATGCAGATCTGGCGATGAACGCGGCCGCCGAAGCGTTCTCGATCCGCCATGTCTGCGGCTTCGGCGTTGATCTGCCGGAAGGCATGGCCTCCCTCGACAATGCGATCTTACGGGAATCCACCACCGGGCGCTCCGTCATCCAGGACGGCCGCAAGGCCGCGCTGATCTCCTTCGACCTGACCTCGGACGGCTTCCGGCCGGTGCCGCGCGCCCATCTCGGCCTGATCGCGGGCGGGCTGTCGATCTCGCTCGAAAGCGACGTGCCGCAGAGTGCAACGATCCTGTCGGCGTTTTCGCCGATGTCGTTCGCCGGCCTCGCGTCGACGATGGCGGTCTGGCTGTTGTCGGGCGGAACCCTGGTGCTGCACCATCCCTTCGACGAGGAGGTGCTGGAGCAGCAGATCAACGAGCATGGCTGCGACACGCTGATCGCGCCGGCGCAACTGGCGCTGCGGCTGGACGAACTCGACATCGCCGCCTGCCTGCCGAGCCTGCGCAATGTCATCGGCCTGTGGCGCGCGCCGGAACAGGTGCTGTCGAGCGCGTCCTGGTCGGCCCGGCAGGCGACGCTGACCGACGTCTATCTGTTCGGCGAAGCCGGCCTGTTTGGCGCGCGCCGGATCGCGGATGATGGTTCGGCCGCCTTGATCAAGCCCGGACCGCATGGCGCGCCGCGCGAATTGCCGGGCTCCTCGATCGCGGGCGATATCGTGCTGACGCCGCGGGGCACTTTGGGATTGCGCGGACCGATGATCCCGGTTGCCGCCTATGCGCCCCCGCCGCCGCCCAGCGACTCCCTCATCGCGGCCCCGCCGCGAGACTATGTCGACACGGATTATTCGGCGCGGCTCGACCGCTCGACCGGCGCGATCAACATCACGGCACCCCCGTCCGGCATCATGGCGGTCGGCGGCTACCGCTTCCTGGCGCAGGACCTGCAGGAATGGGCACGGCGGCTCGGACAAGGCGCGCTGCTCACGGCACTGCCCGATCGTCTCAGCGGCCACCGGCTCGCCGGCCGCGCCCAGGACAACGCCCGCGCCCGCGACGCGCTGACGGAACTCGGCCTTAACCCCTTGATGGTCGAGGCGTTTCGCGACCGCGCCAACACCAACTAGACGCCATTCCAAGGGGTGGCGTTGACGCCACATTAAGCCCGGCAAACTAGGATCGCGCTCCCGGAGCATGATGCGGAAAAGTGGGTACCGGTTTTCCGAAAAGATCATGCTCAAACAAGGAACTAGAGTGGGATGACGAATCGAAGAGAAGTCATCACGCTCTAGCCGCGCTTGATCCGAGTTTGTCAGATGTCCCAGCAAGGCCCGATCCTCGTCGTATCGACCGTAACACGCCCGTCGTTTGCCGCAGCGCTCGATGTCGCGAAACTGTTTCCGGTCGTCGAGGCCCAATGGGCGGACGCCGCGCGCGCGGTCGAACAGGTGCAGCCGGCCGCGGTGCTGGCCGCGATGTCCGATGTCAGCGAGCCGGACCTGGTTGCGCTGGCCACGCGGATCGCGGCACGCCAACCCTATCTGCCGCTGATCGCTGTCGATCCTCAGATCACGCTTCCCGAAAACGCTATTCCGTTTTTTCAGACCGACGGCAACGCTGATCGCCTGGTAGCGCGCCTGCGCGCGGCGCTACGTGTCCGCTCCCTGCATGCGACCGTGATGCGCCGCCTCGTACCGGCCACCCGGATCGCGCTGTCGGATATCGACACCATCAGGGACGCTACCGTGCTCCTGGTCGGCCGCGGCGGCGCCTACCCGACCCTTTCGGTTTCGCTCGGCGAGCAGACCGGCGTCGTCGGCGCCCTCAGCATCGAGGCTGCGGCGAAGCATCTCAATGTCAGGGACATCGACGGCATCGTACTCGCCGAAGGTTTTAGCCCGCGCGTGGTCGATGCTTTCCTGACCGTGCTGGCGGAGGACGCCCGCTTCCGCCATCTGCCCGTCGTCGTGACCTCAGGCGATCTGCTGCCGGCCTATGACCTGCCGAACCTCGAAATCCTCAGCGGCGAGCCCGTGCAAATGGTGGCGACCGCGTTGCCGCTGATCCGCCAACACGCCTTCGAAGCGCATCTGAGCCGGACGCTGCGCTCGATCGACGCCGAGGGCCTGATCGACGCCCGAACCGGCCTGCTCACGCAGGCCGCCTTCGAGCGCGATTTCGCCAGCGCCGTCTATCAGACCCTGGAACGCGGCGGCGGGCTGTCGGTCGCGCGTTTTGCTTTTGATTCCGCGCACCCGCGCGCCCAGTTCGACGGCGCCCGCATCATCAGCCGCCTGATGCGGCAGATGGATTTCGGTGCCGTTCTCGACAATGGATCGGTCCTCGTCGCTTTCGCCGAGACCGACCTGAAGACCGCGCATGCGATCGCACGGCGACTGTCCAGCGTGATGCGCCAAACCAGTCACGGCAAACGCGACGCGCGCGCGGAACCAAATGTCACGCTCGCGACGCTGGAGCCGAGGGATTCCGCAAAGTCGCTGCTGGCCCGGCTCGACGAAGAGGCGCAGCGCGCAGCGTCGTAAATGTCTGTCCATCTCTGGAGGAACCTCCTCTGCAGTCCTGCATTGTAGATCGACAATCAGCACTGGAGGATAAAATGAAGAAAATCGCACTGATCACTGCGTCGCTGGCCTTGCTCGCGAGCCCGGTATTCGCCGAGGAAGCCAAGACCGTCGGCACCGCGCCAGCTGAGGCGAAGTTCTCGACGGTATCGAAGGACGAGATGTTCTCTTCGAAGCTGAAGGGCCTCAACGTCCATAATCAGAAGGATGAATCGATCGGCGAGATCACCGACATCGCCATCAAGAACAACCAGATCGATGCGCTGATCCTGTCGGTCGGCGGCTTCCTCGGCGTGGGCGAGCACTATGTCGCGGTGTCGCCTTCCTCGGTCAAGGTTAGCCGTGACGCCAAGAACGACAAATGGCTGGCGTCGATGAACACCACCAAGGAAGCGTTGAAGGCCGCGCCCGAGTTCAAATATCCGAAGTAAGCGCGTACATTTTGCCACGTGAGAACGGCCGTCGGCGGTAACGCCGGCGGCTGTTTTTGCTTATCAAACCCAGCGTGCGTTCCCCGGGCGCAATACAGCGCGTAGCGCTGCTTTGCAGAACCGGGGTCTATATCGAGCCGAGCACTGGCCAATGTGGGTCCCCGATGCGCAATTGCGCATCTGAGCTCTGCGGAGCAGCGTTCCACGCTGCACCGCGTCCGGGACACGAGATCGCCCTACGCCGCCTTCTTGTTCTCGGCGAGGTTCGCGAGTTGCCGCAAAATCTCCGTCGTGCCCATCAGCCGCTCTTCCGGGGTCTTCCAGACCTGCAGGAACACCACCTTCATGTCCGGGCGAACTTTCGCGGCCTGGCCGTGCTGGCGGATGAAGAACACCAGCCGGTCCGGCTGCGCGAACTTGTTGTCGCGGAACGTAATGACGGCGCCCTTCGGGCCGGCGTCGACCTTCTCGACGTTGGCTCTGCGGCAATAGGCCTTGATCGCCGCAACCTTGAACAGATAGCGCACCTCGTCTGGCAGCACGCCGAAGCGGTCGCGCATTTCGGCGGCGAAATTGTCGATCTCCTCGTCGGTTTCGAGATCGGCGAGCCGACGGTAGAGCGACAGCCGGACCGCGAGATCATTGACGTAATCCTCCGGGATCAGCACCGGCATACCGATGGTGATGGAAGGCGACCAGCGGTCGGCCGCGGGTTCGGACACGCCGGCCTTGAGGTTGAGGATCGCCTCCTCCAGCATCGATTGATAGAGCTCGAAGCCGACCTCCTTGATGTGGCCGGACTGCTCCTCGCCCAGCAAATTGCCGGCGCCGCGGATATCGAGGTCGTGGGACGCGAGCTGGAAGCCCGCGCCGAGCGTCTCCAGCGACTGCAGCACTTTTAGTCGCCGTTCGGCCTGCGCTGTGATCTTCTGCTGCGCCGGCAGCGTGAACAGCGCATAGGCGCGCAGCTTCGAGCGCCCCACCCGGCCGCGCAGCTGATAAAGCTGTGCGAGGCCGAACATGTCGGCGCGGTGCACGATCAGCGTGTTCGCTGTGGGAATATCGAGCCCGGACTCGATGATCGTGGTCGAGAGCAGGATATCGTATTTGCCGTCGTAGAACGCCGACATGATGTCCTCGATCACGGTCGGCGGCATCTGGCCATGGGCGACAGCGACCTTCATTTCCGGCACGTGCTTGTCGAGGAAGTCCTTGACGCCGGCGAGGTCCTCGATACGCGGCACCACATAGAACGCCTGTCCGCCGCGGTAGCGTTCGCGCAGCAGCGCCTCGCGGATCATCAGGGGATCATGCGGCGCCACGAAGGTGCGCACCGCCAGACGGTCGACCGGCGGCGAAGCGATGATCGACAGATCGCGCACGCCGGTCAGCGCCAGCTGCAACGTGCGCGGGATCGGCGTCGCGCTCAACGTCAGCACATGCACCTGTGCCCGCAATTGCTTCAGACGCTCCTTGTGGCTGACGCCAAAATGCTGCTCCTCGTCGACGATCAGAAGGCCAAGATCCCTGAACTTGATCGCCTTGCCGAGCAGCGCGTGCGTGCCGACCACGATGTCGACCGCGCCCTCGGCAAGGCCTTTCTTGACCTGCGTTAGTTCCTTCGCCGGTACCAGGCGTGAAGCCTGCGCGACATTGACGGGGAAGCCACGAAAGCGCTCGGTAAAGTTCTTGCTGTGCTGGCGCGCCAGCAGCGTGGTCGGCAC